>Ga0105244_10002724_pt1 | contig 13214 bp, 10 predicted proteins | sample KBSM44metaG_FD_80423 | JGI IMG/M metagenome (GOLD analysis project Ga0105244, IMG submission 80423) | Miscanthus rhizosphere microbial communities from Kellogg Biological Station, Michigan, USA - KBS M4-4 metaG | ecosystem: Host-associated > Plants > Roots > Rhizosphere > Soil | place...
ATGCCCGAGAGCAGGAACTGTAATTGCCGGGCTGCTGCGCTCGAGGTCAGCCCGACGGCCTGCAAGCGATCCTGATCCAGAGAGAAGTGCAGCGTAGGCACTCGCGTTCCCCAATCGCTGTTGACAGTGCGCATCATCGGACTCGCCGCCATGATGGTTTCGACCCGACTGGCGATCTCGCGCAATGTGTCAGGGTCTGGCCCGCGCACGCGATACGCCACAGGAAACGGCGAATAAGGACCGAACACGAGCTGTGTGACCCGGACCCGGGCCTCAGGTGCAAGCCCGTTAGCAACGGCCTCACGGATCCGCAGCTTGAGCGCTTCTCGTGCGTCCTGGCTTTCAGTCAGTACAACGATCTTTGCAAACGACGGATCCGGCAGCTCCGGCGCCATTGCCAGATAAAACCGTGGCGAGCCCTGTCCGATGTAGGACGTGACGATCTTCGCGGCATCCTGCTGTTGCAGCCACGCCTCTACCTTGGCGGTGGTTGCGCTGGTCTGCTCGATGGATGTGCCATAGGGCATCTGCACTTCGATCAGTACTTCCGGACGATCGGAGGTCGGGAAGAATTGTTTCTTGACCGCCCCCATCCCGAGAACTGCCACGACAAATGCAGCGATCACCGCACCCGCCACCCACCACTTCCTGGCAATGACGTGGGCCAGAACCCGTCTGAAACGATTGTAATGCGCAGTGTCGTAGATGGCAGCGTGTCCGCCTTCAACCGGCTTGATTTCCGGCAGCATCTTCACCCCCAGATAAGGTGTGAAGACCACTGCAACTATCCAGGAGGCAATCAAGGCGATGCCGACAATCCAGAACATGTTGCTGGTGTACTCACCGGCAGTCGACTGCGCAAAGCCGTTCGGCATGAAGCCGATAGCGGTCACCAGGGTACCGGCAAGCATGGGCGCTGCGGTGTGGCTCCAGGCATAGGCTGACGCCTTGATCCGGTCGTAGCCCTCCTCCATCTTCACCACCATCATTTCGATGGCAATGATTGCGTCGTCCACCAACAGGCCCAGTGCAAGGATCAATGATCCCAGGGTAATCCGGTCGAAGTTCTTGCCCGTCGCTTCCATCACCACGAAGACAATGGCCAGCGTGAGCGGTACGGCTGCAGCGACCACCACACCGACTCGCCAGCCCATGCTGAGAAAGCACACCAGCATCACCACAAGCAGGGCGACGAAGAACTTGATCATGAACTCGTCAACCGCCGAACTGATGTTCACCGACTGGTCAGTGACCTTCGAAAGCGTCATTCCCAATGGCATGCCTTGATTGATTCTGGCTGTTTCCGCGTCCAGCGCCTTACCCAGGTCCAGACCATTCCAGCCGTCGCGCATCACGATGCCCAGCAACAGGGTCGGCTCGCCCTGATTGCGGACCAGAAAGGTCGCGGGGTCTTCGTAGCCGCGTTCCACTGTCGCCACGTCCTGCAGCTTCAGCGTTTTACCCCGCGCCACAATCGGCGTGTTGCGGATTTTCTCAAGGGTGTCGAAGGCACCGTCCAGACGTATAAACACCTGCGGCCCGCTGGTTTCAATCGAACCGGCGGGGGTCAGGACGTTCTGGTCGTTGAGCGCCGAAAAAATGTCCTGGGGAGCGATACCCAATGTTGCCAGCCGCTCGTGGGAGAACGACACGAAGATTCGTTCGGCTTGCTCGCCGATGATATTGATCTTCTTCACGCCCGGCACATGCAGCAGACGCTGGCGCAGTGACTCGGCATCGCGTACCAGCAGCCGCTGCGGCTCACCTTTTGCCTTCAACGCAAACAGCGCAAAGGTCACATCCGAAAATTCATCATTGACCAGCGGACCAATAACCCCCGCAGGTAACGACTTAGCGGCATCACTGAGTTTCTTGCGCGCTTGATAAAACTCTTCCTGCACCTGAGAAGGTGGGGTCTTGTCCTGGAATGAAACCATAGTGAATGCCAGACCCGGCCGGGTGTAGGTCTCGCTACGGTCGTACCACTTCAATTCCTGCATGCGTTTTTCAAGCGGCTCGGCGATCTGATCCTGCATCTCCTGAGCGGTTGCGCCAGGCCACGCAGAAATAACGGTCATTTGCTTGACGGTGAAAGGCGGATCTTCCGCACGCCCCAGTTTGAAAAATGAAAGCGTACCGGCCACGCCGATCAAAACAATCAGAAACAGCGTAATGGAGCGTTCGCGAACCGCCAGTGCAGAAAGGTTGAAACGTCCCGGATTCATGGTCGCGCCTCAGCGGTGATACCACCCTGCTGCACACGCACTTCTTCACCGTCATGAAGTAAATGCGTGCCCAATGCCACGACCTGCTCACCGGCCTCTAGACCACCACTCACGTTTGCCGAATCGTCACTCACACCCAGCAGTTGCACAGCGCGCCAGGTGACTTTTGCAGGTGTACCTGCGATGACCCAGACACCAGGGCCTCGACCCGGATCATGCAGAGCGGCAATGGGTATCGCCAGCGACTGCCGGGCAGGCTTGCCAACAGCGATATCGAGGGACACCGTTGAACCCAGAGGCGCACTGACGTTTGAACCTTCAAGCACATACCTGGCTTCAAAGGTACGCGTCAGCGGATCTGCTGCGTCAGAGAGCAGCCGCAGCCTTGCCGGTATGACGCTCGCACTGTTTCCATACAGTCTGGCCTCAGCCCGATCACCCATCGCCGGCCGCAAGGTTTCAGGCAGATGGACAATGGCTTCGCGTGGCCCGGCCTTTGCCAGCCTGACCACGGGCTGGCCTGCGCTGACGACCTGCCCAGGCTCGACCAGGGTGTCGACCACCACGCCGTCGGCGTCCGCCAGTAAAACGGCGTACCCGGTTGCGTTACGTGCCACGCTGGCCTGCGCTTGAGCCGCATTCAGTTCTGCCTTGGCGGTGTCGGCCAGGGATTTGATCCGGTCGTAGGCGGAAGCGGATATCGCACCAGCGACGACCAGGTCACGGTTGCGCGCTTCGTCATCTGCAGTCTGCCTGGCTCGCGCCACAGCGGCGGCAACCGCCTGCTGTTGGGCCTGAGCCTGAAGCCCAAGGTCAACGGGGTCCAGGCGCATCAGTGGCTCGCCACGCTTGACGGTCTGGCCGGTATCAACCAGGCGCTCGAGCACCTTCCCGGAAACCCGAAACCCCAGGTCGCTCTGAACCCGAGCGACCACGACACCTGTGAAAGAACGGAAGGCTTGATCAGCATTTGCAACAGTGGCCGCCCTTACCAGCGGCGGCTGGGTACGTGGATCGCGCACCTCGGACGACTCGCTGCACGCAGTCAGAAAGAGAGGCAATAACAGCAAGGCAGTGGTTTTGGGTCTGGACAGGAGCATGGGATCCCTTACTTGAAATCAAGTGAGCAGGGAAACGATTCTCCGTAAAGTGACCAAATTAGTCAATGGTCACAACTTCATGGTGCCAGACTTCGCAGTATCAACGCCGACAGCTGGACCGGAGCCGTCGACACAATGTCGAGGTTGTATTGCAATTGCACCGGGTTGATGTACGGGCGCATGACCAGGTGAATGGCTTGAACGGCCTCGTCCAGAGGTGTCTTGCGCTCGAACTCTCCCGACTCCCTGCCTTCAAGAACGATTTGCTGGATGAGCTGGCGAATACGCTCGTCGTGCGCGGCAGCAGAAGGCCACTGATCGCGGCCTGCGACAGCGGCTATGTCATACAGCTTCCGGTCGTGAAAAAACAGATCGCTACCGGCTTCCACAAGCGAGCGGAACAGGCGGCGCAGCCTTTCGGAGGCCGTTGGCGCCTCGCTGATTGCCGAGTTCACCAGCGCCATGATCATGGCCAGCCGGTTCGAGCAAATCACTTCGCCAATGGCTTGCTTGGAGTCGAAGAACTTGTAGATGTAGGCCTTGGAAAAACCAATGGCTTTGGCCAGATCGGAGACCGTGGTTTTCTCATAGCCGTAGTGGCCGAAATGCTGTGTTGCCGCTTCGACAACCTGATCGCGAACGCTGTGGTCGGAGGGACCACGCATTGGCGATGTTTTGATTTGATTAGTCATGTTTCCAGCTTAGCTATGTGAACACTCGTTGACAACAAGTGACCAAATCGTAATATAGTCACAACCTGATCACCTCAAGGAATTTCCATGCGCCCGATTTGTACTTATGTACTGGTCATGAGCACCGGCCTGCTGTCGGGCTGCGCCGTGGGCCCGGATTACCAGCGCCCGGATGCGCCCCTGCCTGACCGTTATCTGACTCAACCACGTGGCGCTGCGAATATTACCGCGCATCCGCCTGTCAGTGCCGCATGGTGGGACGGTTTTGATGATCCGTTACTGAGCAGCTTCGTGTCACGCGCACTGGCGCAGAACCTCGATCTCGCCCAAGCCCGTGCGCGGCTTGCTCAGGCACGCGCCGGAGCAGATGCGGCAACCGCCGCCCTGCTCCCATCGGGCAACATCGATGCACAGACGGCTCGCGCGCAGCAATCGGTAGAGACTCCACTCGGTCAGGTCCTGAACTCGACACCTGGCTATGATCGCTATGGCAATTCCTATGAAGCCAATCTGACGGCAAGCTGGGAGCTGGACGTTTTTGGCGGTTTGAGACGCAGCCGACAGGCTGCACTGGCTGAATATCAAGCTTCGCAGGCAGGTGTTGCGGCTGCCAGGCTGGCTGTAGCAGCCCGGACCGCTGATACCTACATTACCGTCCGTGGTCTGCAAGCCAGACTGGCAATCGCGAACCGACAGGTTAAAACCCGGCAGGACCTGCTGGAAAAAGTCCAGCTCCTTCATGAGCGTGGTCTGTCCCCGAAATATGAAGCTCGTCAGATCGAAGCGGAGCTTTTACAGGTGCAGGCAACAGTGCCTATTCTGCAAACAGGTCTCGACGCGGCGATGAACGCGCTAGATGTGATGTTGGGCGTGCCGCCTGGCACTCACCGGAGCTCTCTGGCTGAAACAGGTCGAATCCCACACGCACCCGAGCTCACGTCGACAGGAACGCCAGCCGATCTTCTCCGTCGCAGACCTGATCTGATCGTGGCCGAGCGGCGCCTCGCCGCTTCCAACGCACGTATCGGCGTGGCGATCAGCGAGTATTACCCCAAACTCTCACTCAGCGCACTGCTGGGCAGCGCCACAGCCGTGTCGAGCGGCAACCTGTTTACCGATGGTGCCAGTCAGTCAGCAGGTATTTTGGGGCTTCGCTGGAGGCTTTTTGATTTCGGCCGGGTGAACGCCCGGATCAGACAAGCCAAAGGACAAGAGGCAGAAGCTCTGGCGGCTTATCGACAGTCAGTTTTGCGCGCCACTGAGGACGTTGAAAACGCTTTTTCTTCGTTGACCAGCCGCGAAACTCAAGCTGCAATGCTGGGTAAAGGAGAAACTGCACTTGCTTCAGCCCGGCAATCCTCATTTGCAAGCTACAGCAAAGGTGCTGCCAGTTTGATCGAGGTTCTGCGCGCTGACGAGAAAATGCTGCAGGTCGCTGACGCCAAGGCGCAGGCACAGGTCGAATCCGCACAGGCGGCGGTCGCCGTCTTCAAAGCGCTGGGTGGTGGTTGGCAAATGCCTTCCACCACTTCACCTGAAGAGAAGATGCCTACGCTGTAGGTGTCACCAACGAACGCATCCTTTCAGATCAGGCGTACTCAGCGATAACGTTCAAGCCAGTGAGCGTAAGGCGCCGGCAAGGTCCAGGCCGACTTTTCAACGCCCAGTTCTTTCGCCGCGAAATAGGCCCAATGAGGATCGGCCAGATGCGCACGGCCAATCGAGACCAGATCGAGCTGGCCTGACTTGACCGCCTCTTCAGCCAGCTTCGGCTCGCCGAAGCCCCAGGCGCTGGTCACTGCAATATCCGCTTCACGACGCACACGCTCGGCGATCGGTCCCATGAACGCAGGCCCCCACGGAATGTTGGCGTCCGGCGTGCTGAAACCGACGCTGACGCTCAACAGATCCAGCCCGCCAGCCTTGAAGCGGCGCGCCAGTTCGATTGACTCGGCAAGCGTCTGCTCGTCGCGACCGTCGTATTCGATCACGCCAAAACGTGCGGTGAGCGGCAGGTTCTCAGGCCAGACTTCACGTACTGCGGCCAGGGTTTCCAGCAGGAAACGGCTGCGGTTATCGAAGCTGCCGCCGTACGCATCGGTGCGTTGGTTGGAGTGCTCGGAGAAGAAGCTCTGCCCCAGGTAGCCGTGGGCAAAATGCAGCTCGATCCATTCAAAGCCGGCATCGCGGGCGCGACGCGCAGCATCGACGAAGTTCTGGCGAACACGCGCGATGTCGTCCAGGGTCATGGCGCGCGGGACTTTCGGCAGGTTGGCACCGAACGCAATGGCGGACGGAGCGATAGTGTCCCAGCCACGCGAATCGGAAGCAGCGATATGGTCATCACCTTCCCATGGACGATTGGCACTGGCCTTGCGACCCGCGTGGGCAATCTGAATACCCGGCACGCAACCTGCGGCCTTGATGGCTTTGACGACAGGTACGAATGCCTGTGCCTGTTCATCGTTCCAGATACCGGTGCAACCGGGAGTGATACGTCCTTCCGGCGCAACGGCGGTAGCTTCGACCACCAACAGACCAGCACCGCCACGTGCCATGCTGGCCAGGTGCACGTGGTGCCAGTCGTTGATGACACCTTCGGTTGCCGAGTACTGGCACATCGGAGGAATGGCAATTCGGTTGCGCAGCGTAACGTCTTTCAGTTTGAAGGGTTCGAACAATGCAGACATTGGAAAGCTCCCGTAGGCCAGATGACTTTTGATTTCAGTTGTTCGATGGTAATCGAACTATGGCAATAAACGGAAGCCTTGATATCATCCCCTCCATGCGAACCTTCCAACACCCCGATCCTGAAGACCTCACACTCGAACGCTTACTCTATGCCTTGAGTGATCCCGTTCGCATGGGAATCGTGCGCTGCCTGGCCGGCGTCGCAGAAGCCACCTGCGGCGAACTGGACGGCGGACGTCCTAAATCGAGCATGTCCCATCATTTCCGCGTGCTGCGCGATGCCGGGCTTGTACAGACGCGCAACGTGGGCACCACGCACATGAACTCGCTACGTAAACAGGTGCTTGAGAGCCGTTTCCCGGGTCTGCTGGACAGTATTCTGGCTCAGCATTGATGTGACAAGGCATCAGCCCTGAGACAGCCTGCGCTGCCATTTCATTGCATGAATTTCGATGCGCTGGACGGGATCGTCATCCAGCGCACCAAAGGTTAGGCGCGTTTTTTGAATATGCAAAAAAAACCCGGCATTAGCCATCGACTAATCCCGGGGTTTTCAGCGGCGCTAACGTATTGACGATTCGCGTTCAGACCTTAAAGCCGAAACTTGCCCACTTCCGTCTGCAGGCTGGTGGCGAGGGTCTTCAGGCCGCCGCTGGTCTTGAGCAGTTCCTGAACCGACATGTTGTTCTGTTCAGCCATTTGCGCGGAGCGCTCGACGTTACGTGCGACATCCTGGCTGGCTGCGGTTTGCTCACGCAGCGCGAAGGATATCTGGTCGACCACCTGCAGAACCTTGCCCGAACTGTCGCGAATCTCGATGATCGCTTGACCGGCGGTGCCAGCCATTTCGACGCCTTCGTTCACTTCCTGAACGCCGCTGCGCATGCTCTCGACGGTCTCCCGTACGCCCGCCTGAATTTTCTCGATCATCCCGGCGATTTCCTTGGTGGATTTGCCAGTGTTCTGCGCCAGCAGGCGTACCTCGTCAGCAACCACTGCGAAGCCACGGCCTTGCTCACCGGCCCGAGCAGCCTCGATGGCCGCGTTGAGTGCCAACAGGTTGGTCTGGTCGGCAATGCCCTGAATCACGCTGACGATCGATGAAATGTGCTCGGAGTGCTGACCCAGGCCTGCGACCTGAGTAGAAGACAGCTGCACGGTCCGGGCGATGCCATTCATGCTGGACAGGGTGTTTTCGATGACCTGCGCACCATCTTTCGACTGCTGCCCCGAACGGCTGGCGAGTTCATGCGCCTCGTCGGCGTTTTCGGAAACGTGATGGATGCTGACGGTCAGCTCTTCGATCGTGGCCGCCATCGCCGAGGCGGACGTCGACTGCTCCTGGATCGCACCGGACAGTTGCTCGGACGCACCGGAAATCTGTTGTACGGCAACGACCAGTTGATTGGCGGCCTGGCTGATCTGTTGAATCATCTCGCGCAGACGATTCTGCATACGATCGAAAGCTTTCGGCAGTTCATCGTGACTGCTGGTGTCGATCACGGTATCCAGCTTGCCATTGGCAATTGCTGTTGCGGCATCAATGGCCAGTTGCAGGCGCGCCGTGGTGCTGCGTCCCAGTGCCGCGGCCAGTATCATCGCCAGAACGGCAGCTGCCAGGCCACCGCACATCAGGATCATGATCGCGAGCCGCTTGGCATCCGCCATTTCCTGGCTGCGTTGAAGCAGCAACTTCTGCTCGGTGCCGCTGATCTCAGCCAGCAGAGCGCGCATGCTGTCCATTTTGGCTTTGTCAGCCCCCGAGGTGATGCGTGCATCCAGTTCATCATCAGCCGCATTGCGTGCTGTCAGATCGCGGCGCAGGGCGATGATCGGATTGATATCCTCGTCAAGCCAGCGCTTCTGGGTTTCACCCAGTGCAGCCAGGCGGCGCTGCTGCTCCGCATTGTCGGCTGTCAGGCGCTTGAGCGAATCGAGCTCTTCGGTGAAGCGCTTTTCCCCCGCCACCAATGGCTCCAGAAACGCATCCTTCGAGGCAATGACAAAGCCGCGCATGCCAGTTTCGATATTGATCAGCTGTTCAAGGGCAAGTTGAGCTTCGCTCAGCACCTGGTACGTATGGACATTGCTGTTGGTGGCTTCCTCGACCTGCTCGAAGCCTCTGTAAGCACTCGCGACAAGGACGGCGATAAATACGATGATCGCGGCAAAGCTGAAGTAAAGCTTTTGCGAGATGCTGAGTTTGCTGAACATGATGTCGATCCTGAACATAGCCGTTCCGTGGCTTGCATGGTGGGCGTTATCGCTCGTAAAAATAGGCTGAACCAACTTTTATGATTGATGTCATTGAGATATTACTCATGTCGCCCGCCAGCTCAGTAACTTTAGAGACCGTCATTTCATCGAACCTGAATAAAGGCTCTAATCCCACCCAACCTGTTGATATTAAAGGTTAAAAAATTTTTATTAGACTTGGCATTTCATTCGCTGTACGACTCAAAAAACTTGACGATCCAGTTTTTATGACGTCAATTTTTTGCCTCTGATAGTCAAGGCATGTTCTGATCGCGACAGCTGAGATGTCGCTGCACAACAAGTAATGCCAGTAAAAAGTAATACTTTATTCTTCCACTCCCATTGGCCGTATGGTCCGGCAAACGCATGCTGACGCTCTTGAAAGTGGCACTTTTTGGCTGATACGGGGACAGATGTTGAGAACTGACGTTCTCTTTCTGGTCCCCGTAAGCCGACGCATCTGTCCAGATACAGCGCGTCATTACAGAGTGACTTCCCGTTCTGGAAGATCAAAACCAAGTGACCTTCCTTTTCACCCTTACACGCTCCGCTGCGCTGTCAGCAATTCCGGACGGTGTGAAAACAGTTGCAAAAACGCCCCGCCCAACGCGCAACCGGCCATCACGAAAAAGCACACGGTATAACCGCTGAGGCTGGTCCAGCCGCCGCCCATGGAAATCAGCGTCCCCATCAGCACCGGGGCAATACCGCCGCCGATGAACATCGCCGTGGTGATGATCCCGTTGGCTGTAGAGGTTGCCGAAGGTTGTGCAGAGTCGGAAGCGACTGCGTAGTAGATGGGCCAGACGGCATTGGCGACCAGACCGAAAAGCAACTGTACGGCGATAACGATCAGGATGGTGTTGGCGAAGTAAAAGGCCCCGACACTGAGCGCCATCCATATGCCACAGATGATCAAGGTGATGCGCCGGCCGATGATGTCCGACAGCGAAGGCCAGATCAGTTGCCCGAGAATGCCGGTCAACGTGAACACCACGCTCATCCCCGCCGACTCGGCCAGCGACAGGTTGAGGATGTTGTACAGGTAGGCCGGCAGAACAATATTGACGCCCATGTACACCACCTGCGTGAGCAGGGTGTTGCCGGCAGTCAGGGCGATATTGCGGTTACTCAGCGTCGCTTTTACCGACTTCCAGACCTGGCCTTTTACATTGGTCGACGGCGTGCTGTCCGGCGGGGTCATGCCTTTGGCAGCGATGTCCACGTACAGTTGAGTAATGCGCTCGGCCGTGGAGTAGCGTGCCCAGAAGATCATCAGTGGCAACGCAACCACGAGGGCGAAGAAGAACACATAACGCCAGTTTTCCTCACCGTAGGTGCTGATCACGAAACTGGCGACAATGCCGCTGAGCATGGCGCCGATGGGGTAACCGGTATGGTGCGCGCCCAAGGCAAAACCACGGCGTTCAACAGGCCACCACTCGGCAGTGTTGCTGACGCCGACCGGTTCGCCCCAGCCAGCGCCCAGGTTCACCCCGACCCGCAAGGCAATGAAACTGGCCAGGCTGCCACTCAATGCCTTGAAGCCCGACAAAAACGACAGCGCGGTGTAACCCAGTACCAACGGCACCTGAAAGCGCGCCCGTTTCCAGCCCCCGCCGTAACGATCACTCCAGATGGAGCCGGGTATATCGAGAACGGCCAGCGCCAGCATGACCACCGTAGCTACCGTCCCCCACTGGTCCGCAGACAGGTCGAAATGCTTGGAAATCGTTGGGCCCAGACGCAAGACGATCTCGCGATCGTAGGCATTCAGAATCCAGATCATCCAGCAGACCAGCAACGACACCCACGAAAAACGATGAATCTTGCCCAGCGATGCGTTCTTGTTATTTGGCATGGGAAATCTCCAGGCGTGCCGCACACGCCCCTGCGAGAAAGGGTCCAGTCGTCCTTAACGTTCAGGTTCAGTCTGTCGACGGGTTAACTGGCAAAGCGCCGCTCGGCGATGCCTTTCACACCCAGTCCGGTGATGGCGAACAGGGCACCGCGCTGCTGGCCATCTTCCGGAAAGCGCGGCAATGGCGGCTTGGCCATGGAGGTGACAAACAATGTGTCCAGATTCGGGCCGCCGAAGGTCAGACTGGTCACTTTTTTCACCGGCATGTCGATGATGCGATCCACCTGCCCGTCGGGGGTGTAACGCACCAGTTTTCCGGCATACACCAGCGCTTGCCACAGACAGCCTTCGGCATCCACGGTGCAGCCATCCGCCGCCCCTCCGCCTGAGGTGTCGACCTTTGCAAACGTACGTCTGTCGGCGACTGCGCCGCTGGCGTTGTCGTAATCGTAGGTCCAGATCTCCCCTGACCAGGTGTCGGCGAAATAAAAGGTTTCCCCGCCCGGACTCCAGCAAGGACCGTTCGACACGATGATGCCTTCATCCAGAGTGTGCAGGCTCAGGTCCGGATCGAGGCGATACAGCTTGGCGCTGGCCTGATCCTCCTGCGTGTCCATCGAGCCCACGATGAACCGGCCCTGCCGATCGACCTTGCCATCATTGAGTCGATTGTTCGGCAGCCCCGGTTCGGGGTCGACGATCAGCTCGAGATCACCGCTCGGCAAGTCAAGGTTGTAGATACCCGTCTGCAACGCCACGAGCGCCGCATCGCCGTGCTTGCGCAAGGCCATGGAGCCGATTTTCTGACCGACATCCCAGGCGCGCAGTTCGCGCCCGTCGTTGGTGCAGCGCAGAACGCGGCCGTCGAAGCTGTCGATCCAGTACAGGCGCTGTTGCTCGACATCCCAGACCGGGCCTTCGCCCAGCGTGGTCTTAACGTCGACAACGATTTCGATACGCATTTTTCACCTCTGTCTTGTTGTTATTGAGATGACACATTTTGCGACGACTAGAAATTAACCTTGTCCTGTCCCTTCAGATCTAGCATTTCACGGGCTTGGTCCGGCGTTGCCACCTGCCCGCCCAGCGCTTCGATCACCGTGCGGATACGCTTGACCTGATCGGCATTGGACGCCGCCAGTTTGCCCGGTCCATCCCACAACGAATCCTCCAGACCGACCCGCACATGGCTGCCCATCGACAGGCCCATGGTGCCCAGCGGAATCTGATTGCGACCGGCCCCCAGGATCGACCACTGATAGGCATCGCCAAACAGGCGATCAGCCGTACGGCGCATATGCGCCAGGTCTTCAGGATGCCCGCCGATACCGCCACGCAAACCGAATACCGACTGTATGAAAATCGGTGCCTTGAGCAACCCGCGCTGCAGGAAGTGCGCTGCGGTATACAGATGACCGATGTCGTAGCATTCAATTTCAAAGCGTGTGCGGTTTTCGGCGCAGGTATTGAGGATGTGCGCGATATCGCGGAAGGTGTTGCGGAAAATCCGGTCGTCGCTGTCGGCCAGATAAGGACGCTCCCAGTCGTGCTTGAATTCGCTGTAGCGATCCAGCATTTCGTACAGCCCGAAGTTCATTGACCCCATGTTCAACGAGGCCAGTTCCGGTTTGAGCTGCGCCACCGGCTGCAGGCGCTCTTCCACGCCCATGGTCGGCGCGCCGCCGGTGGTGATATTGATCACCACGTCGCTCTTGGCCTTGATCTGCGGCAGGAACTGCCGAAACAGATCGACATCCTGACTGGGCCTTCCGTCATGTGGGTCGCGGGCGTGCAAATGAACGATCGAGGCTCCGGCCTCGGCGGCACCGATGGCTGCATCGGCTATTTCCTGCGGCGTGATCGGCAAATGAGGCGACATCGACGGGGTGTGGATCGCACCCGTCACTGCGCAGGTGATGATGACCGGACGTTTCTTGGGCATGAGCATTCTCCATTCTTGTTGTTGGCGAGAAGTCTGATGTGGAACATGACTCGGACGATATCCGGTCATCGTTGCCATCGGGCCGAATCCTCAGAGGTACTCGACGTTGCCATCCACACTGATGGCCTGACCCGTGACGTTGCGGGCGGCGGGCGAACACAGAAAGAGCGCCATCGCAGCAACATCCTCGGCGGTGACCATGCGCTTGAGCGAAATCTTTTTCAGGTACTCCTCGCGCATCTCCTCCTCCGGCACGTTCATCTGCTGTGCACGGGCCCGAATCACCCCGTCCATGCGCGGACCTTCGACGATACCCGGCAGCAAGGCATTGACGCGGATATCACTTTCACCCAATTCGGACGCCAGCGACTTCATCAGCCCGACAATCGCCCACTTGGTCGCGGCATACGGGGTGCGCCAGGCATAGCCCAGGCGACCAGCGACCGA
>Ga0105244_10002725_pt1 | contig 13214 bp, 9 predicted proteins | sample KBSM44metaG_FD_80423 | JGI IMG/M metagenome (GOLD analysis project Ga0105244, IMG submission 80423) | Miscanthus rhizosphere microbial communities from Kellogg Biological Station, Michigan, USA - KBS M4-4 metaG | ecosystem: Host-associated > Plants > Roots > Rhizosphere > Soil | place: Michigan...
CCGGCATCGGCCGCAACGTCGATGAACTGCAGTGGGACTTGAACTACCTGATGCAACTGTGGCGCGCGATCGAAGGCGCCGGCAAGTCGGCCTCGGGCGCGTTCCTGATCTATCAGGAATCGTCGCTGGTGATCCGCGCGATCCGCGACTACTTCCAGCCCGATATCGGCGAGATCCTGATCGATACCGACGAGATCTACGAGCAAGCGCACCAGTTCATGAGCCACGTGATGCCCGACATGGTGCACCGTGTAAAACGCTACAGCGACGACGTGCCGCTGTTCTCGCGTTTCCAGATTGAACACCAGATTGAAACCGCGTATTCGCGCACCGTACCGCTGCCATCGGGCGGCGCCATCGTGATCGACCACACCGAAGCGCTGGTGTCGGTTGACGTCAACTCGGCCCGCGCCACCCGCGGTTCCGACATCGAAACCACCGCTTTCCACACCAACTGCGAAGCTGCCGAAGAGGTAGCCCGCCAGCTGCGCCTGCGCGACTTGGGCGGCCTGATCGTGATCGACTTCATCGACATGGAAGTGGCCAAGAACCAGCGCGAAGTGGAACAGCGCCTGAAAGACGCCCTGCACCACGACCGCGCCCGCGTCCAGATGGGCAAGATTTCCCGCTTCGGCCTGATGGAACTGTCGCGCCAGCGCCTGCGTCCGTCGCTGTCGGAAGGTTCGCACGTGACCTGCCCGCGCTGCTCGGGCACCGGCCACATCCGCGACACCGAATCGTCGGCGCTGCAAGTCCTGCGCATCATCCAGGAAGAGGCGATGAAGGAAAACTCGGCCACCATCCACGTGCAAGTGCCGGTGGACGTGGCAGCCTTCCTGCTGAACGAAAAGCGCGGCGAAGTGCTGAAGATCGAGACCCGCCACCGCATCACCATCATCCTGGTGCCGAACAAGCACCTGGAAACTCCGCACTACAAGCTGGAACGCATCAAGCACGACGATCCACGCCTGGAAGACAGCCAGGCCAGCTATTCGCTGGTGGAACAAGCCGAAACCGACATGGCCTACAGCAAGCGCCAGAAGGAAGAAGCCAAGCCGCGCCAGGAAGCCATGGTCAAGACCATCACCCCTGACCAGCCGGCGCCGCTGGTCGACCGCAAGCCGACCGAGACCGTCATCAAGCCGGCCCCGGCCCCAGTGCCTGCGCCAGCCGAGCAAGGTTTCTTTGCCAAGCTGATCAGCTTCTTCACCGGCAAGCCAGCTGCACCGGCCCTGCCGCAGCAGCCGACCATCGTGGTCAAAGCGCCAGCCGGCGGCGACCGCGGTGACCGCAACGCCCGTGGCCCACGCGGCCGCAACCGCAACGCCAAAGGCGGCCGCGGTGAGCGCGAAGAGAAAGAACCAGGCGCCGCCAAGGAAGAAGGCAAGGCAGCGGACGCCAACGGCCGTCCGCCACGCCCGCCGCGTCCACCACGTGAACCGCGTGAGCCACGCGAGCAGGCAGCAGAAGGCCAGGCACGCGAGCGTGCAGAACGTCCGGAGCGCGCCGAGCGTCCGGAACGTGCTGAACGCGCAGAGCGCGGCGAACGCGGCGAGCGTCCAGCACGCCAGCCACGCGAGCCGCGTGCCGACAAAGCGCCAGTGGAAGCCAAAGTGGATGAGCTGGCACTGACCGCCGGCGCACCATCGACCGGTCCAGTGGCTGACGCCGCCACCACCATCCTGAAAGCGGCGCCGAACGCCGGTCCGGAAGGCGATGAAAACGACGTAGCAGGCGAAGGCGACGAGCCGCGCCGTCGTCGTCGTCGTGGCGGCCGCAACCGCAATCGCCGTGAACGCGAAGGCGTGGAAGGCCAGGAAGCGGCAGTGGGCGCAGATGGCGAACAGGTAGAATTGAGCTTCTCGCCAGTGGCCGACGTCGCCGTTGCCGAGGCAGCTGCAGCCGCACCTGCCGCCCCAGTGGACGCACCGGTAGAAGCCGTTGCAGCGCCAGCCGTTGCCCCAGTTGCCGCGCCGGTCGCCGAGCAAGCCGCTCCGGTGGCAGCAGCGCCAGTTGCACCAGCGCCCGTCGCCGAAGCCGCCGCACCAGCGGCAGTGGAAGTCGCCCCAGCGCCAGCCGCCGTAGTGGAAACCGCGCCGGTCGTGGAAGCCGCCGACATCGCTGTTCCAGTGGCAGCGGAAGCACCGCTGGCCGCTGAGCCTGTGGTGGCTGCCGTGGTGGAAGCCCCGGCCGTTGAAACCCCGGCCGTGGTTGCCGAAGTCGCCGCCGCTGTCGCTGCCGAGCCTGCACCAGCCGCACCGCTGGCCGCCGAACCGGTTGCCCCAGTGGTAGCCGAGCTGGCCGCTCCAGTTGCCGCCGCACCAGCGCCGGTCGCTGCACCGGCCCCGGCGCCAATGGCAGCCGCGCCAGCCCCATCGGCGCCGATCGACCTGCAATCCGTGCTGAGCTCGGCCGGCCTGACGCTGGCTGCCACCGACCCTGCCAAGCTGCGCGCCGCGCAGGAAGCTGCCGCACAGGTCGCCCAGCCAGTGCGCGTGCCACGCGAGCGCAAGCCGCTGCCGCCGCAGGTTGACGAGCCGTTGATCCAGGTCGACACCCGCCGTTAATCCGCAAGGATCAGCTGCAAAAAAGGGAAGCCTCGTGCTTCCCTTTTTTTATCATGCTATCGTAGCTGTTTGAGGCGTTAGCAACAGCATTACCTAAACAGCAATATGGCAGAAAAAATTATCATGATGACCGAGCAGCGCGGTGCTGCGCCGGCCGTCCCCGCAACACTGGAAACGCCAACCGGTTTGCTGAGCGACCGCCTGGCGCGGCCGCTGCATGACCTGCGCATCTCGGTCACCGACCGCTGCAACTTCCGCTGCGTGTATTGCATGCCGAAGGCCGTGTTCAACAGCGACTACCAATACCTGCCGCACACCTCGCTGCTGTCGTTTGAGGAAATCACCCGCATCGCCCAGCTGTTCGTGGCGCACGGCGTGGAAAAAATCCGCCTCACCGGCGGCGAGCCGCTGCTGCGCAAGAACATCGAACGGCTGATCGGCATGCTGGCCGAATTGAAAACCGTCAGCGGCAAACCACTGGACCTGACACTGACCACCAATGCCTCCCTGCTCGCCCGCAAAGCGCAATCGCTGAAAGACGCCGGCCTGCAGCGCGTAACCGTGTCGCTGGACGCGCTGGACAACGCCACCTTCCAGCGCATGAACGACGTCGACTTCGCGGTCGACGACGTGCTGCAAGGGATAGAAACCGCCCACCGCGTGGGCCTCGGTCCGATCAAGATCAACATGGTGGTCAAGGGCGGCATGAACGATCACGAGATTTTGCCGATGGCGCGCCACTTCCGCGGCTCGCCCTACATCCTGCGCTTCATTGAATACATGGACGTCGGCGCCTCCAACGGCTGGAAGATGGATGAAGTGGTGCCGTCGTCCGAAGTGGTACGCCGCATCAGCGCCGAGATGCCGCTGGAGCCGGTGGCCGCCAACTACAGCGGCGAGACCGCATCGCGCTGGCGCTACGCCGACGGCAGCGGCGAGATTGGCCTGATCTCAAGTGTATCCCAGGCATTCTGCTCCGACTGTACTCGCGCGCGCCTGTCGACTGAGGGTAAACTGTACACCTGTCTGTTTGCCACCAGCGGTCATGACTTGCGCGCCCTGCTGCGCGAAGGCCGCAGCGACGCCGAAATCAGCACCGCGCTAGCGCACCTGTGGCGCGCGCGCGAGGACCGCTATTCGGAACTGCGCACCAGCCAGACCGAGGTTCTGCGCCGCAGCGCCAATAAAGTGGAAATGTCTTACATCGGGGGATAGTTTGTCTTTGAAGAGCAAGGTCACCGGGTTGATCCTGGCGGGTGGGCGCGGCACGCGCATGGGCCGCGTCGATAAAGGCTTGCAGCCGTTTCGCGGCGCGACGCTGGCCGCACACGTGCTGGCGCGCCTGTCTCCGCAAGTGGCCACGGTGGCGATCAACGCCAACCGCAACCTGCCGCAGTACCAGGCGCTGGCCGGGTCGTCGCCGGTGCTGCCGGATTACATCGATGGCTTTGCCGGACCGCTGGCCGGGCTGCAAATCGGTCTGCAGTTCTGCCCTACCGAATTGCTGCTGACGGCGCCGTGCGATTCGCCGTTCTTCCCCGCTGATCTGGCCGAGCGTCTTCATGCGGCCTTGCGGGAGCAAGGCGCCGACATGGCGATGGCCGTGACCATGGAGCGCGATCCGGAGCAGCCGGACGCCGCACCGTACCGCCAGCCGCATCCCGTGTTCGCGCTGCTCAAGGCCAGCGTGCTGCCGCAGCTGGACGCCTACCTCGACACCGGAGCGCGCCGCATGGAAGGCTTCTTCAATACGTTGAAAGTGGCGGAAGTGCTGTTCGAGGACAGCGCGGCGTTCAGCAACATCAACACGCTGGAAGAGCTGCAGCATCATGAGCGCAACACGCCGCTCCCCGCAGCGCCGGCCGCGCCGCACGACGGCGATCCGCCAGCGCTGCCGGTCGTCGAGGCGCAGCGCCTGATCTGCGAGCGCATCACGCCAGTCGACGCCACCGAAACGCTGCCTTTGCTGGCCGCGCTGGACCGCGTGCTGGCCGCCGATATCATCTCGCCCATCAATGTCCCCGCCTACGACAACTCGGCGATGGACGGCTACGCCCTGCGCGGCGCCGACCTGCCGTCCGACGGCTCGACCATATTCAAGAGCATAGGCGTTGCCTACGCCGGCCATCCATTCACGCAAGCGCTGCAAGCCAACGAATGCGTGCGCATCATGACCGGCGCACCGATTCCGCCGGGCTGCGACACCGTGCTGCCGCAAGAACTGGCCGCCGCCATTGAAGGCGACAACGTCAGCATCGCCGCCAACGCCATCCGCGCCGGCGCCAATCTGCGCCGCGCCGGTGAAGACCTGAAAGCCGGTGGCATCGCCATCGCCGCCGGTAAGCTGCTGCGCCCTGCCGACCTGGGGCTGGTGGCCTCGCTCGGCATCGGCCAGGTCAGCGTCAAGCGCAAACTCAAAGTCGCCTTCTTCTCCACCGGCGACGAACTGCGCTCGCTGGGCGACAAGCTCGATGAAGGCTGCGTCTACGACAGCAACCGCTACACCCTGTTCGGCATGCTGACGCGCCTCGGTTGCGAAGTGATCGACATGGGCGTGGTGAAGGACGATCCGCAAGCTCTGGAAGCCGCGCTGCGCGAAGCCGCCAAACAGGCCGACGCCATCATCACCTCCGGCGGCGTCTCTGAAGGCGCGGCCGACTACACGCGCGACATCATGGCTTTGCTCGGCGACGTCGCCTTCTGGAAGCTGGCCATGCGCCCAGGCCGTCCGCTGGCCTTCGGCAAAGTCCAGACGGAGCAGGACAGCGCCTGGCTATTCGGCCTGCCCGGCAACCCGGTGGCGGTAATGGTGTCGTTCTACATGTTCGCCCGCCCCGCCCTGTTGCGCATGATGGGTACGGAAAGCAAACTGCAAACGCTGCAAGCGCGCGCGGTCGAAGCCATCCGCAAACGCCCCGGCCGCACCGAGTACCAGCGCGGCATCGTCAGCACCGGAGCAGACGGCGCGCCGCAAGTTCGCCTGACCGGCGCACAGGGATCGGGCATCCTCAGTTCCATGAGCGAAGCCAATTGCATCGTGGTGCTGCATCACGACCAGGCCAACGTCGCCGCCGGCCAGCTGGTCGACGTGCTGCTGTTCGATGGACTGATCTAGCACCATGCGCCTGCGGGTCAGCCAACTGCAATCGCCGCTCGCTGGTCCCTATTCGTTTGAGCTGACGGCAGGACACTGCCTCACTATCTCAGGGCCATCCGGCGCGGGCAAAAGCCTGTTACTGCGCATGCTGTGCGATCTCGATCCGAACACCGGCGACGTCCAGCTGGACGGCGTGCCGCGCTCTGGCATCAGCGCACCGGAGTGGCGCGCGCAAGTCGTCTATCAACCTGCCGAACCGGCGTGGTGGCTGCCCACCGCCGGCGCGCATTTCAAACCGCATCAAACGCAGCGCGTGCAGGAACTGCTGCCGCAGCTGAAGCTCGCGCCATCATTGCTCGATCACGAAGTCAGCCGACTCTCCACCGGCGAACGGCAGCGCATGGCGCTGATCCGCTCACTGGCCTGCAATCCCAAAGTGCTGCTGCTCGACGAACCCACCGCCGCGCTGGACCCGGAAGCGGTGGCCGCTACCGAAGCACTGCTGCAGCGTGAAGTCGCCGCTGGCGTGTCGCTTATTCTCGTCACGCATTCTGCCGCGCAGGCACGGACACTGGGCCAGCGCCACATGACCATGCGTGACCGCGTCCTGCACGAGGATACGCCATGAACGCCGCCATCCAGCCAAGTGCGCTCGACCTGGCACTCACCTCATCGCTGGTAGTACTCAACGCCGGCATCTCGGCGTATCTTGGCTTGCGCATGCAGCGCATGATGCTGTGGTCCGCGCTGCGCATGGTGGTGCAGCTGCTGCTGGTGGGACTGGTGCTGCGCTGGGTGTTCGCACTGGCGTCGCCGGCCGCCACGCTGGCGGTGGCGCTGTTGATGATCGTCGCCGCCGCGCGCGAAGTGGCCATGCGACCCGCGCATGGCTTGCGCGGCTGGCCCGGCGTGTGGCTGTCCACGGCGAGCGTCGGTTTGTCGAGCATTGCCACTGTGGTGCTGGCTCTCCTGACCGTGCTGCGGCCCTCGCCGTGGTACGAGCCACAGTATGTGGTGCCGCTGATCGGCATCGTGCTGGGGAATGTGCTGAACTCCGCCAGCCTGGGACTGGATACCTTCTACGGCGGCGTGGTCAACGCCCGCACCGCCATCGAAGCGCAGCTGGTGCTGGGCGCCACGCGCCAGGAAGCGCTGGCGCCGCTGATCCGTGAGTCAGTGCGCAAGGGCCTGATCCCCATCATCAACCAGATGTCGGCCGCCGGCATCATCACCCTGCCCGGCATCATGACGGGCCAGATCCTGGCCGGCATGGACCCGATGGACGCGGTGCGCTACCAGATCCTGCTGATGTTCCTGCTGGCCGGCGGCAGCGGCATCTCGGTCACGCTGGCGGTGTATCTGGCCGCGCGCAGCATCACGGACGAGCGCCACCGCCTGCGGCTGGAGCGTTTGTCGAGCCGCTGAACGCCACCAGCAGCATGCCGCACGCCAGCGCGGCGAAGGCCCACTGCAAGCCCACCGCGTGCGCCACGAAACCGATCAAACCAGGACCGGCAAGAATGCCAGCGTAGCCAATCGTGGAAATCGCGCTGACCGCCAGGCTGGCTGGCATATCCTTCTGACTACCGGCCGCCGTGAACAGCACCGGCACGATGTTGGAAGCACCGCAGCCGATCAGCGCAAAGCCCGCCAGCGCCAGCCACGCCGACGGCGCCAGCACCACGATCAGGAAGCCCGCCGCCGCAGCCAGGCCGCCGAGCAGCAGGATGCGGCGGCCGCCCCAGCGCTGCACGATCTTGTCGCCATTCAGGCGGCCGATGGTCATGGCCACCGCAAACGCAGCGTAGCCAAGGCCGCCCTGTGCGCTGCTCATGCCGCTGTTGGTCAACATCACCGCGCTCCAGTCGAGCACCGCGCCTTCAGCCAGGAACACAAACATGCACAGCAAACCAATCAGCACCACCGCGCCGCGCGGCACCACCAGCAAGGGCGCATCGCGTTCCGCTGCCGGCGCTTCACGCAGCAGGTGCGGACCTGCAGCCAGTAGCACCAGCGCCACCGCAATCGCCATCGCTACCGAAGCGCGGACAATGTCCGCGCCCAGCCACAGCATCGCGCTCATGGCACCCGCGCCGACGATGCCGCCAACGCTGAACATGCCGTGGAAACCGGACATCAGCGCGCCGTCGTAATCCTTCTCCACGATCACCGCCTGCACATTCATCGACACATCCAGCGTGCCGATGGTGGCGCCAAACAGGAACAAGGTCAATGCCAGCAAGGGCGCGCTCGGTGCGATGGCGAGGAACGGCAGCACTGCGGCACAGCCAAGGCCGGACCACAGGATCACGCGGCGGCAACCGAAGCGCGCCGCCAGCACGCCCGTCACCGGCATCGCCAGCAGCGAACCGATACCGAGGCAGAGCAGCAGCAAGCCCAGTTGCGCGGCCTCCACGCCGGTACGCGCCTGCGCGTAAGGCACCAGTGGAGCCCACGCCGACATGGCCATGCCGGCCGCCAGAAAAGCTAAACGCGTCGATACGCGCTGTTTCAATCCGTAGTGGTTCATAGGTTTCATGCGCCAGCCCGCAGCACGCGGGTGCCGGCGGCGGCGTAGGCCTCCACGACTTCCTCGCTGGCGCCAGCTTCGACGATCAAGTGGGTTAATTGGGAAATCGGCAGCACGGCATAGGCAGCCACCGCACCGATCTTGCTGCCGGTGGCGACAACGGCGGTGGCCTTGCTTTGTGCCGCAAGGCGGCGTTTGAATTCGGCCTCTTCGTAATCGACCGCCGTGACGCCGCCCTGCAAATCAACGCCGCAAGCGCCGATGAAATACAGGTCGGGGCGCATCAATTCCAGTTCGCGCAGCGCCGTCGCGCCAACGCTGCCGCCCAAGCTTTGCTTGATGCGGCCACCGATTATGATCAGGTCCACATGCGGCTTGTCCAGCAGCCGCGCGGCGATCGACGGTGCGTTGGTCAGCACCGTTACCTGCGTTGCGGGCAGCGCTTCGGCGATGGCGAGGTTGCTGGAACCGGCGTCAAGGAAGATGGTGGCGCCGGCCGGCACCAGCGTGGCCGCCGCAGCAGCGAGGCGCGACTTGTCGTCCTGTTGGCGCTCCATGCGCTGCACCAGCGTGCCGCCCTCCGGTGCCAACGGCACGCGCACCGCACCGCCGTAGACCTTCTGGCACAAGCCGGCGGCAGCCATGTCGCGCAGGTCGCGGCGGACCGTGTCCTCGGTGACGTTCAGCTCGCGCGCCAGCTCGGCGGCCAACACGCGCCCCTCGTGGTTGAGTTGCTTAAGAATGAATGCGTGCCGCTCGGGCAGCAGAAGGTTATCTCGTTTCATGGACGAGATTGTACACAACTACGCAAAATTGCGCAAAAACACGCACAAACGCGGATTATTCGGCTTCGGCTTCGGGCTCGGCCCCGATCAGCAATTGCGCCTGCTCGCTCGGCAGGGCTTCCACGGTTTTCAGCTTGCGCGCCATCTGGCGGCTGCGGGTTTCGGCCGATTCGATATTCTTGGCGGCGCGTTCCAGTGTGAGCTTGGTCGCGGCCAGCACGTCACCGAACTTGGCAAACTCAGTCTTCACCGCGCCCAGCACCTGCCACACTTCCGACGAACGCTTTTCCAGCGCCAGCGTGCGGAAGCCCATTTGCAGGCTGTTGAGCAGCGCCGTCAGCGTCGACGGCCCGGCGATGCTGATGCGGTTCACGCGCTGCAGCTCATCGGCCAGACCGGGACGGCGCATCACTTCCGCGTACAAGCCTTCGGTCGGCAGGAACAGGATCGCGAAGTCGGTGGTGTGCGGCGGCGAGACGTACTTCTCGGAGATGGTCTTGGCCTCGACACGCACCGCGCGTTCCAGCTCGCGGCCGGCCGCTGCGACGCCTTCGGCGTCAGCGCTGTCGGCCGCTTCCAGCAGGCGTTCGTACTGCTCTTTCGGGAACTTGGCGTCGATCGGCATCCACACCGGCGCGCCGCCCTCGGTCTGGCCGGGCAGCTTGAGCGCGAACTCCACGCGCGCGCCGGTGCCGGCGATGGTCTCGACGTTCTTCGCATACTGGTCCGGCGTCAGCACCTGCTCGAGCAGCATTTCCAGCTGCACCTCGCCCCAGGTGCCGCGCGTTTTCACGTTGGTCAGCACGCGCTTCAAATCGCCGACGCCGAGCGCCAACTGCTGCATCTCGCCCAGACCCTGGTGCACGCGCTCGAGGCGCTCGGACACTTGCTGGAACGACGCGTTCAGGCGCGTCTCCAGCGTGGCGTGCAGTTTTTCGTCGACCGTCTTGCGCATCTCTTCAAGGCGCGCCCCGTTGTCGGCTTGCAGATCCTTGATCTTGGTTTCCAGCGTTACGCGCACTTCCAGCATGCGCTGGTTCATGGTGTCGGCGAACAGCTTGAGATTGCGGGTCTGCTCGTGGCGGCTGCTCACGCCCTGCTCCTCCAGCTGGCGGCGCATCGCCTCGAACTGCTGCACGGTGGCGGCGTTGCTGGTCTGCGCCGTGGTTTGCAACTGCATGCGCACTTCGCGCTCGACGCGTTCGATGCGCTCGGCCAGATCACCTGCCGCACCGCCTTTCGCCCGCAGCATGATCAGCACCTGCAACACAATGATGGCAGCCAGTGCGGCCAACAGAACGAAAAACTCAAGAGAGGTCATGGAATCAATCCGGTTTGTTGCGCATCCAGTCGGCGGTCTGGAAGAAGGAGTTCATCAGGCGCACGCGCAGTTCGGTGTCGATGCCGACGTCCTCCATCGCCCACGCCATGCAGCGCAGCCACTGGTCGCGCTCCTGCGTGCCGATGGCGAACGGCATGTGCCGCATGCGCAGGCGCGGATGGCCGTGCGCTTCCTGATACAGATCCGGCCCGCCCATCCAGCCGCTGAGGAACATGAACAGGCGCTGGTTGGCGTTTTCCAGCGAGGGGCCGTGCACGGAGCGCAGCAACTGGAACTCGGGTTCGAGTTCCATCAGATCATAAAAGCGGTCGACCATCGCGCGGATGGTCGATTCGCCGCCGATTACTTCGTAGAGGGTGCGGGATTCTTCAGTCATACCCGCAATGATAGCTTATACGAGGGCCAGCTTGCGCAAGCGCCGCGTCGACGACCAGCTATCCACATCGGCCTGCGAACGGATCTCGTCGCAGGCCTGGACGATGCGCGCCAGCTCGGCGCGGCCGATACCGGAATTGAGCGTTAGCCGCACCAGCGAACGGTTCTTGGGAGTGGCCGGCGCGCAAAACATGGCGCCATACACGCCGTGCTGCTCCAGCAGCTTGCGCAGCGCCAGCGTCTTCGGCTCCGGCCCTGGTTCCAGCGCGATGATCTGCTCCGTGCCGTCGCTGACGTTGTAACCCAGCGCACTCAGTTCATCACGCAGTTCGCGCGCATGGGCGTGCAGTGCGGCGCGGCGGTCATCGGCGGCGGCGATGAAGTCGATGGCAGCGTCGAACCACGCCAGCTCGTGGCCCAGCAGACAGGAACTGAAAATCGCCGGGCGCGACTCGGACAGGAAGTAGCCCTTGAAATGGCTGGAACAAGTAATAAAACCGGCGCGCCCGGCAAACGCCTTGGCCAGCGAAGCCGTTCGGAAGTGCACCCGCTCACTCAGGCCCGCCGCCGCCACCAGCCCGGCGCCGCGCGGTCCGTGCGTGCCGAGCGAATGCGACTCGTCGACGATCAGCATGGAGCCGCTGTGCTCCGCGATCTCCACCAGCTCGGCCAGCGGCGCCAGGCTGCCGTTGGTGCTGTACAGCGCATCGACCACGATCAGGCCGCGGCCGTGGCGCTGCAGCTGCTTCTGCAAATGCTCCATGTCGTTGTGCAGGAACGAGATCGGCGTGGCGCCGGCCGACTGCACGCCCTCCCATAGCGAGGCGTGGGCCTGCATGTCGAGGTAGACCGGGATGCCCGGCCCGGTCAGCGTCTGCACCAGCCCAACGTTGGCAGCCCAGCCGGATTGCGCCAGGATGCCGTCCTCCGCGCCCATGAACTGCGCCAGCTTGCGTTCCAGCCGGTGCTGCGGACTGCCCTCCTGCAGGTAGACGGCCGACATCAGCAGCTCGCCGGCGCTGTGCTGCAAAGCGGTGATCTGCGCGCCCACCAGCGCCGGCTCGCCGGCCAGGCACAGGTAGTCGTTCCCGGCCAGGAAAACCGCGCCGGCCGGCGTCGGCTGCCAGGCGTGCGGATGCTCGCCGCCCAGCAGCTGTTGAATGCGGGTGATGTAATGCAGGTCCATGCGCCGGGTGACAAAATCCGGCAGCGCAGCGGGAACGTGGTGGTGATGGGCGATTGCAAAGGTCATGGCGCGACTCCTGTTGGGTTTTGGACAAAAAAGATTGTTTTTTATGTACCGCAAGCGTCACCATGCGGCGAAAAAAACCAACAGAGATTGATGCGGATCAATGTCCGTTTTGATATTGCAGAATGCGTTGCAAATACAGGCGATCATGACGACTTGATAAAAATCAAAAGTCGCCATGTCGCCTCCCCTGCTCGAACGCTGGAAACGCCGGCAGCACGGACTATTGCAGTCCCTGCTGCTGTATCACGGCCGCGAAGACCATGCGACCGTGCGCGTTCTGCTGCTGGCGTGCATCGGCACGGTGGGCATGCCGCTGTATTACGTGATCTGGCAGAACTTCTTTCCGCAGGAGTATGAATCGCTGCCGCTGCGCATGCTGGGCATCCTGCTGTGCGCCATCGGCCTGTTCGCGCGCCAGTTCAGCCGGCAGATGCTGAACCTGTACCTGCTGGTGACGCTCAGCTACATCTTTCCGTTCTTCTTCACTTTCATGTTCCTGATGAACCGGGCCTCGGGCGTGTGGGACGAATCGCTGTTGATCGGGCTGGTGGTGCTGTTCCACTTCGATACCGGGCTGGCCTTGCGCGCCTACGCCATCGGCACCGCGCTGGCCTGCGCGGCCGCAGTGGCGCTGGGTGCCGGCGAAGCGCTGTTCAACAGGGAAGTGCTGCAGCAGGTACCGATCCACTGGTTCACCATTGCCGTGCTGTCGGCGGCCAAGATCAGCCGCCAGGTGCTGGCGCAGGAAAAGCTGGCCGGCATGGGCGCCGGCCTGGCCACCGTGGCGCACGAGCTGCGCACACCGCTCACCAGCGTGGACGCCAATGTGCGCGGCCTGCTGCGCCGCATCTCCAGTCCCCAGCAGCAGGACCAGGACGACCGCCTCAGCATCATTGACGCGCTGGCGCGCATCCAGTTCGAGGTGCGCCACATGAATCACATGATCGACCTGTTCCTGCTCAGCGCCACGGCGGTGCGGCAAAACCTGCATCCGGTGGAGACGGTGTCGATGGAAGCGGTGACCGAGGCGGTACTCAAGCGCTACCCGTTCGCCAGCCAGAAGCAGCAGAAGATGGTGCAGCTGGAGCTGCGTCGCGATTTCCAGTTCGCCGGCCAGAGCGAACTGGCGGTGGTGGTGCTGCTTAACCTGATGCGCAACGCCTTGCGCGCGGTGCAGCGCGCCGGCAAGGGGCGCGTGCGCATCGTGATCGACGGCGGCCACACGCCGCCACGGCTGCTGTTCATCGACACCGGCTGCGGCATCGC
>Ga0105244_10002728_pt1 | contig 13182 bp, 15 predicted proteins | sample KBSM44metaG_FD_80423 | JGI IMG/M metagenome (GOLD analysis project Ga0105244, IMG submission 80423) | Miscanthus rhizosphere microbial communities from Kellogg Biological Station, Michigan, USA - KBS M4-4 metaG | ecosystem: Host-associated > Plants > Roots > Rhizosphere > Soil | place...
GGATGCGATAAGTTTTGTGCTCGGGATCGTTCTGCTTTTCGCTGCACACAGGGTATATCGGCCTGTATCTGCACAGGAAAATGGGGAGGTTTTATCTAACCTCAACTGGCGAGAGCTCACACAGTTACAACGCCGCAGCCTGCTGTTTCTACCGGCAATAGCCTTCGTTGGCGCGCCTGCCATGGCCCTGTTACCCGCGCTGGCACCAAACTTTGGCGGCATCTCTTCTGGCTCAGGGCTGATGTTGTTATTGGCGCGAAGTGTGGGGCAGCTTATTGGCCCGTTGCTATTGTCTGAAGCGCAGTTACAGCGCCACACGGGGAAGCTCAATGTGCTTATCATTTCGCTTGCACTGTTTATTTGCTGTTATGCCCTAGTTTCAATCACGGACAGGCAATGGTTGGCGATGTTGTTGATAATTATGGCGCATATCTTTACTAACATCGTCTATGTGCTGGCGACGTTAAACATCATGCAGACCTTTCCTGCCTCGATAACCGGCAGAGCGATGGCGAAGGCGTGGCGCTTCCAGCTGATTATCACGCTGATTTTACCTGTCATAGCAGGGTTCGCCGCTGACACTTACGATCCCGCATGGGTGTTGTATCTGAGTTCTGGTGGTGGGTTTGCCGTGATGATTTGCCTGCTGGTGGCGAACCATGTCGTAGGACGACGACGGTCAGCATTACGCCGGGACGTTCACCACCTATAAAGGGAGTGACTGCCTTTAAGCAACATCATGTATCCCCTCATTTCAGCTTGCACCATAAAAAGTAGGTGCAATAACTCGCATACCGTAATAGGAGAAGTGCATCCATGCTGAATATGACCGGGACATCGTTTGTAACTCTATGCAGTTGCTAATGGGTAAGGAGGAAAGTTGCAATCTACTGATATGAAAGGGAAGAAATTTCAGGCAATAAAAAACCCATTTATATAAATTGGTTAATAAAAACAATGAGTTACTTTATTATCAATAACTTAATCAGACGGTGAGTGGGGAGGAAATAGGGGGATTGCCAACCTCTGCCGCCACTTTGTCGCCACTTGGCATTCATTACTTAGTTATCGCTGTAGGTGAGCGGTTATACTTCGCCCCCGAAGATTAGCCTACTTTTGGTGAGCCATGAAGCTGTTGATTGCCTCAATGCTGTTACTGTTTTTTCCTAAAAAAGGTTTCGAGTGGTACGTAAAGACATTTTTCCCAGATGAGTACAGCAACCCTAATTTTAGTGATGCATCTTGCCAGTTACGAAAAAAACTCCATTCGGCTATAAGAGTCAATTTTGTGTTTTTCGCTATTGTCATGATTGGCATTTGGTATGTCTGGGGGATTGAGCCGACAAAAATTAATTGTGTAAAAGCAGTGTCAGCGTACATAGCTTTGACCGTTACTTTGGGGAGAGGCGGGTGGAGCATTCAAACATGGAAGGGTAATACGCTCTCGGAAAGAATTGATCGGACCATCTATAAGCTCGCCCAGTATATAAATGTGGCGATTCTATTGGTGACATTGTATTACCCTGCAAAATAATTTACGTGTCCATAGTGGCCAATGGATTAAAACGTAATGCTGTATCAAGGTGATCTGGGGCCAGATGCGCATAACGCATTGTCATTTTTATATCGTGATGCCCCAAGATTTTCTGTAACGCAAGGATGTTCCCGCCGGACATCATGAAATGGGCAGCAAAAGTATGCCGCAGAACGTGGGTGAGTTGGCCGCGAGGCAGCTTGATAGTTGAAGAGTCTATAGCACCCATAAACTGAAAATAGCATTCCTTGAAAAGCTTATCTGTCTTTCGGGCTATCAGTTCTTCATAAAGTTCTTTGCTTATCGGGATGCTGCGGTTCTTCTTCCCCTTCGTCCGCACAAAGGTAATTTTGTGTTTTGATATCTGCGAACGCCCCAGATTTTCAGCCTCACGCCAGCGTGCGCCGGTACTGAGGCAAACCTTCACGATTAGAGTTAAATCTTCGCCAAGCCGGTTACAGGCCGTTAGCAGCTCAGTGATTTGTTCATGCGTGAGCCAGGCCATCTCTTTTTCGGCGGTAGTAAACTTTCTCATGGTTTCTAATGGATTCGGTTGAGTCCATTCCCCCAGGCGTGAAAGCTCGCTGAACACGCTGCTTAGATAGCTTTGCTCAAGATTGATGGTCACGGGGTCTGCACCATTCTTCCACTTCTCGTTAAAGTAAATGTCGCCAGACAGACGTTTATCGCGGTAGTGCGCGAACTGCTTTGCGGTGAAGTCTGTTGCTAAAGGATCTTGTAGAGCAGTAACAACTAGTTTTAGCTTGTTATAGACACGCTCCCCGGCTGTCAGTGATTTGCCATGAAGGTTGTACCAAAGCGTGACTACCTCACTTAACCTACGGCGGTCTGCCGCTTCACCTAACCAGGGTTTATTGGTTGCCTCTTCCATAGTGTGCCGCTCGAATGCAAGCGCTTCGCCTTTGGTGGCGAATTGCTTACGCACACGCCGCCCACCGCGCCCGGCGGGGTAGCATTCACAAATCCATTTCCCGGTGTCGAGTTTTCGTACTGCCATAAAAAAGCCCTCATGTCTGAGGGCTAAATTTAACTGTATATAAATACAGTGGGCAATGTTTTTTTAAAAAAAATTAAACATCTATTTCTGGAATTGGATCTTCAAGGTTTCTTAGAGCCCCTCCTAAACTATAGAAATCATGATAACAATCAGAAAGATCATAGATTCGAAGGATTATTCTATTACATACTATTCTTAGTAATTTTATTTCACGAATGTCTGGAATAACATTATCTTCTTCTTGTTTATTCCCATGAGCAGAGTTATTGCGTTGCCTAAAACTATTTTTTTCGAGTGACCCCAATGGTAGGTTTAAAGTTTCATAAAATCTAGTGGTTAAAATAGATTGAGGAGTTTGATTCAAACCTGATATTTTAGATAGTAATAGGCGCTTACTTTCCTCATCTAAAGATTTATCACTATTGACTACGGATAATAATGATTGATGCAATATTTTCCATTGTTGCTTGCTAATGAGTTTAGTGTCAAATGAGCTAGGGTTTTGCTCAATATATTTTCTTTGAATGAATTCTAAGGTAGCACCAAAGCCGACCCCTTTTAAATGTAACGGGGAGGCTATTGCATGCCAATAAATCCAAGAGAAATGATTGAAATCATATTTGTCATATTCAGAAATTATTTTTTCTGTCATTAAGCTGATTTCATCCTCCCCTAAATACGCATAGCTAGCTCCGGATGGGTACAAAGGAGATGGAGGGTGATTGTATGAAGTGTGATATAACTCATTGATCGTTGATTGTGTATGTATTTCGAATTCAATAGAATTATAATGTTTATCTTTTAATGAGCTTGCAATATGAATTATTTTACAACCTAAGATAAATGAAAGAGCATTTCTAACCTTTTTGCGGAACTCATTATCGCAATTTTTACTGTACAGTATGAATCCAGGGTTGTATTTTTTATCTATTTCTGAACAGTCAGTTGTGCCAAAGAAAATATCTACATCTTGTACTCTAATACAGCAATTGTTTGAATTGTTTGATATCGATTCAGAACTTTGCATGAAAGAAATAGATTTTTTTTGAGATGAAAAAATACGTGTGATAGTACTTTCTTTAGTTTCTTTTACCCCTGAACTCCACATGTAGTTACTAATGTCTAAATTTGTAATCCAATCTAATGTAAAATTAGATTCCTCAATGTCATCTTTTGAATTGTTTACTTCATTTATAGATAAAATTGCACAGGTTATAGTTGCTGTTGTTTCGTCATGATATGTTCTAATGTTAGAGCTTATAAGCGAGATACCTAATAATTCGAGTGTTTTACTTGGAGCGTAAATATTAGTTAGATGTAAATATCCATCAATGGTATATACTTCGCCTGCCTTTCTCTTTGGCTCATGGAAATAACTAATATTTGATGTTTGTAACGCTGTTGGTTTATATGTTATTTCAATTTTTAAAGCTAGTTTATTATCTCTAGATATTTTGAAAGAATGAAAGTCGCTTCGTACACGGTCACTTTTTTGGAATTTCCATCGCGTACATTCAATATTATTTAGATCTTCCCAGCCTATATTCATATTGTTATCCTTTTCATTTGATGCAGCTAATAAGCACCTTTGCGATGATTTCTATATCTGTTAATGAACACTCAAAAGAGCGATTGCCTCCATCGATTAGAAGTCGGCTTCTAGGAATTCGAGTTATAGTCCTAAGCAGAACCTCGCCATCAATGCTCAGAATCCATTTACCATCACGCACATCTTCATATTCCGTATCGCAGATAAATTCTGAATTATCTTCCGTTACCACAATCGGTTTTCTAAGATTTTCTGGAAGAAATGCTTTATCGAAGATGTAAGAACCTGCCACATGTAGTCTACCTGCCGATAAAACATGTTTCTCAAGTTCTATGGTGTTTTCTTTTTGTGAACTTTCTTTCTTGCCTTGTCCGATTGCAAGCCATTTCAGCGAGACACCAGTTTCTAGAGCACACTGAATCACCCATTCAGCGGGGAAAGAGTCACGCATATAACGGGTTGCAAGCGTACTTTTTGATATGCCCAGATGGTCGCAAAGTGCTTGCCTTGTCTTAAAATTATACGCTTCTACCATGCGCTCAATAGCGCCACGTCCGCCTTTTTCGAGATTCACAGTCACTCCAAGTGAACATTTATCTTGACGATTTCACAAAGCGATCGTATGTTTCTGGTGTTCACAAAAAGCAAACGATCAGTGTTCGTCCTGATTAATCAGTGTTAAACGAGGAATGTTGCACTATGAGACCTAACATTTCAATTACTCTCATCACCCCCCACGTCACTATTGAAAGATACAGTGAACTCACGGGGTTAAGTGAAACAACAGTCAGAGATATGCTGGCTGATGGCCGTCTTCCTCATCATCGGCTACGTAAGGACAAAAAGCGTGAAAAAGTAATGATCAACATGGCAATTTTAACTGTTGATGCCCTTTCAAACTGCAATATCACGTACGCGTAGTTCGATATTGAGATATAGATAGGGTGAATGACAATGTTTGATTTCAAAGTCGCTACACAATCACATTTTGATATGGCGTGCCGAGCTTTCGCGTTAAAGCACAATCTTGAGGATATCGCTGCTGCAATTAGCCGTCGTCCTCAGGTGTTACGAAACAAGCTAAACCCAGAGCAACCACATCGACTTACCGTTGATGAGCTTTTGGCGATAACAGACTACACCGAAGACGCGACGTTGCTCGATGGGATGTTGGCGCAGATAAACTGCCTTCCTTCTGTACCTCATAACGAAGCGAAGACCAGCAACGTACCTGTTTGCACATTAAATGCTACTGCTGCGATCGGCTCGATAGCTAACGAAGCGATATCATCGGAACCGATGACGCAATACCGCAAGAATGTTATTCGCGAACGTGCAAATCACGCCATACGTAATCTCTCCCTCATCATGCTGACTATTGAAGCGCGGTTACAAACCACGCCTGTGATGGCAGCTGCTGTAGATGTAGTTTCCGCTGTTGGTGGCATTGTTTAAGGAGGAATCATGCAGGCCTTTGTTTGTTACTTAAAACGACAATCACCACCACCCCAACAGCCTAGTTTCGGGCACGGCTGGATTATGGGGAAGGATGGCAAATACTGGCACCCATGCCACGCTCAAAATGAGCTTTTGGCTGAGTTGTCCACAACAAAACAGGATAAGTCATGGCTATCGAAGGCGCTGCGGCGACTGTTCCACTAAGTCCCGGTAAACGCCTGGAGGGACTGAACCATATAGCGGAACTAAGAGCTAAGGTATTTGGCCTTAATATTGAGCCGGAGCTTGAAAGGTTTATTAATGTGATGCGCGATTCGCGCGACATTAATCATAGACAGAACGAGAGGGCACTGGCTGCCATATTCTTTATGGCAAAAATTCCGGCAGACCGTCATAGCGTCAATATTAATGATCTGACTACTGACGAAAAGTGGGAATTGATTAAAGCAATGAATCATTTTCGTGCAGTGGTGAGCTTATTTCCTAAACGGTTAACCATGCCGAATTAACCAATAACAGAAATTAATGGCGTCAACTCGCCGGGCATTCTTTTGCCCAAATTCAGGAGAAATACAAATGCGAAATATCCAGATACGTAAAACAAAAACAGGTCATGACGATGCAGGACTGACCACATTGCTGACCGAAGTCCGTATGGATGAGCGTAAAGACCGCGCTTTTGCTGTTTCAATCCGTATGGAGTCGTTGGCAATCCACATTTTGAACGAGGGCATGACGGGTGCTGAAGCGGCTGAGTTGTTGCGCCGTGAGGCAGTTCGTTACGAAAACGAATCACAGGAGCTGCACTAATGGCTGACTCCATGGATCTCGTACAGCAACGTGTTGAAGAACAACTACAGCGCAACATCCATATCGCCCGAACAAAAGCACCAGGTGTTTCCCGTGTGTTGTGTATCGACTGCGACACGCCAATCCCTCTGGCACGCCGAAGTGCGCTTCCCGGCGTTCAGTGCTGCGTTACCTGCCAGGAAATCGCAGAACTAAAAGGGAAACATTACAGCGGAGGCGCGCTGTGACTGCTAGCCGTAATGGAGTCATCCATTGAAGCCTTCCACAACGGTAGATAATAACACCGGCGGCTCAAATGAGGCCGCCGTATCCCTTTCATGGAATGCACCTAAGAAAGCTATTAACCCCTATCTGGAACCGCCTGAGTTTGCGCCGGATTCCGCGCTTTCAAACCTGATCACTCTTTATGCTGCTGATAATGAGCAGGAACAGCTGCGCCGTGAAGCACTGAATGATGAGGTCTGGGACCGTTATTTCTACAATGAATCCCGTGATCCTATCCATCGTGAAATGGAGCAGGACAAACTAATAAGCCGCGCCAAAATGGCACGCGAACAGCAGCGCTTTAATCCCGACCTGGTGATTATTGCTGATGTTAATGCCCAGCCATCTCACATCAGCAAGCCGCTGCTTGAGCGTATTAAATACTTCCAAAGCCTGGGCAGGCCTAAGGCTTATTCCCGTTATTTGCGCGAAACAATCACGCCTTGCCTTGAGCGGCTGGAGTGCGTGCGTGACAGTCAGGTTTCTGCTTCTTTCCGTTTCATGGCAAGCCATGACGGCCTTGAGGGGCTGCTGGTTATGACTCAAATGAACCAGAACCAGGTTAAGCAATTATCCACGCTGGTTGCCGCACATATGAGCATGTGTCTGGACGCGGCTTGCAACGATATGTTTGTCACCGATGACGTTAAGCCGGAAGAAATCCGACAGTCATGGGAAAGGGTTGCTGCTGAGGTAATGCGTTTAGATGTTATCCCGCCAGCTTTCGAAAAGCTGCGCCGTAAAAATCGCCGTCGCAAGCCCGTACCTTATGACCTTATACCGGGTTCGCTGGCGCGTATGCTTTGTGCGGACTGGTGGTATCGCAAGCTATGGCAAATACGCTGCGAATGGCGAGAAGAACAATTGCGCGCCGTTTGCCTGGTGAATAAAAAAGCTTCCCCGTACGTCAGTTATGAAGCCGTGATCCATAAGCGTGAGCAGCGCCGGAAATCACTGGAGTTTTTCCGTTCGCATGAGCTTATCAATGAGGACGGTGACACACTGGATATGGAAGAAGTTGTGAATGCCAGCAGCAGTAATCCGGCACACCGTCGCAATGAAATGATGGCCTGCGTTAAAGGGCAGGAGCTTATCGCAGAAATGCGCGGTGACTGTGCCGTGTTTTATACCATCACCTGTCCGTCACGTTTTCACGCAACCCTCAGTAACGGCAGACCCAATCCGAAGTGGACCGGCGAAACAGTCCGTCAGAGCAGTGACTACCTGGTTGATACGTTTGCCGCTTTCCGTAAGGCAATGCACAAAGCAGGGCTGCGCTGGTATGGCGTCCGCGTTGCCGAGCCACACCATGACGGTACCGTGCACTGGCACTTGTTGTGCTTCATGCGCAAAAAAGAACGTCGCTCAATCACTGCGCTACTGCGTAAATTCGCCATACGTGCAGACCGCGAGGAGTTGGGTAATAACACGGGACCGCGTTTTAAGTCGGAGCTTATCAATCCACGCAAAGGCACCCCGACAAGCTACATCGCTAAATACATCAGTAAAAACATTGATGGACGCGGACTGGCTAAAGAAATCAGCAAGGAAACGGGCAGATCACTGCGCGATAACGCCGAATACGTTAGTGCGTGGGCGTCGTTGCATCGCGTCCAGCAGTTCCGTTTTTTTGGTATTCCGGGGCGGCAGGCATATCGCGAGCTGCGTTTACTGGCAGGTCAGGCAGCGAGACAGAGTAACGATAAGAAAGCAGGTGCGCCGGTTCTGGCTGATTCTCGTCTGGATGCCGTTCTGGCCGCAGCTGATGTGGGTTGCTTCGCCACTTACATCATGAAGCAGGGCGGCGTACTTGTTCCACGCAAACATCACCTTATCAGGACGGCATACGAGCTTAACGACGAACCGAGCACCTACGGCGATCACGGTATCCGCATTTATGGCGTCTGGTCCCCGCTGACGCAGGGCCGCATTTGCACGCACGCGGTGAAGTGGAAAAAGGTTCGTAAGGCCGTTGAAGTTAAGGAGGCGACAGCCGACCAGGGCGCTAGCGCCCCTTGGACTCGTGGCAATAACTGTCCCCTTGTTGAAAAAATAAACCATTTGGAGGGTGATTCGCCTGGTGAGCACGAACAGGAAACGCCGCCAGACTTCCAGAGCATGAGCAAAAAAGACCTGCGGGCGCTGAATGCCAGGCTGAAAACGGTCAGGCCGAAACGGCGACAGGGATATAAGCAGGAAATTACTGACCATCAGCGAGGCCAGCTTGAGGCAGAACTGAGGATAAGAGGCTTTGAAGGCAATGAACAAGAGACAGATTTACTTCTGCGGGGTGGAAGCATCCCGTCAGGTGCAGGCATGCGACTTTTCTATAAGAACCAACGCTTGCAGGAAGATGAGAAGTGGCGGGAGTGGTATTAAGGCTATCAATTAATCAAAGGCTTAGCTGAGTAAAAAAGTGTTTCAGCTTTAATTACATATGATGTACTGTATATATAAACAGTGGTATTGGGAGGGGATTGTGAACGATTTGTTCATGGAGTCACTTGCACTTCAGCGTATAGAACTTATGGCCCGACTGGTCGCCAGCTCCGATTGCAGCGATGACGATAAAGAGGTTGCCATTTCTTGGTTGTCAGAACTGACAAGTGATCTGGTTTCCAGACTAAATGATTTCGGAGTAGGGCAAGATGAAAGCACGCATTAGAGAATTTCTGCTAGGGAAATCCCCTCCCAAATGGCGTCACAAGCCATGCGTAGTCACTGCATGTCTATAGCGCATGGATTCGCATGATCTCAAAAGGATCGCAACTGCTATGGCCCGCCAGTATTGGCGGGCTTTTGCGTATATCAGGCACCTGCATGAAAACCATTACACGAAGCGGGCAGGCGTGGCGGGGCTACCATTGCGCGCGTGGGCGTTATCTCTTGAAGATCTACTTGATGTCATGGATGATATGATCATCCAAATTTATTTAATCGAGGTTAACTTGAAATATACAATAGATAATATCAATGGAATAGATGAATTTAATAACGTAAGTTATAAAATATGTCTCAATGGAAAAAATTTAATTATTACTGGAAATAATGGTGCAGGTAAGACTAGATTTCTAACTAAGATAAAAGAACAAATAGATAAAATAATTTTTTCTTATGATGTTCCAACCATTGAAAATATGAATAAAAACCTGAGGCAAACTGAATCAGCATTGTCTACTACTACACCGGGAACTGGAAGTTACGATCAGTTTACTAATTCTATAATAGAAATAAAAAATCAAATTAATTCTTTTGAAAAATTCAATCTAGAATTTAATGATATATTCGGCTTTAAGGATAAGATCAAGAATAGATCTGCGTTCATGTATTTCTTTCCGGCAATGAGAGCGGCTAATATTTATAATGATGGTCGGATAACAAGCAGAGATACATTATTGCTAGAGTATAATGGTAATTCACAAGATTTTAATTTTGATGCAGGGCAATTATTCGAGCGCTATATCATCACAATTTGGAATTACTCTTTGCTAAAGAAAGCTAATGGGGATGTGGAAGATTATGAGCGGGTCTTTGGTACGATTGGAAGTATCCAAAAAGATTTACAGGAACTTTTTGAAGATTCTAGCTTGAAATTAGATTTCAATCTTGATGAGTTAAAAATTTATATTGTGCAAGATAATAAAAAACCATTCTGCATGAATCAACTTTCATCTGGTTTTTCTTCAATTCTTAGCATTTACGCTCATTTGCTTATTAAAGCTGAAATGGGTAAGGTTGGGAAAAATGATATGCTCGGGATTGTGATAATTGATGAAATAGATGCTCACTTACATGTGACTCTACAAAAGAAAGTATTCTCATTCTTCTCAAAATCATTTCCAAATGTTCAATTCATAATATCAACACACTCGCCGTTTGTTCTACAGTCTGTTTCTGATGCTGTCATCTATAATCTTAGCAACTATGAGCAAATGGAGGATCTATCTCTTTATTCGTATACTTCTATTGTAAAAGGATTACTTGGGGAAAGTGAGGAGTCAGAAAGATTAAAACTACTAGTTAATGAATTGCTAAATTTAACTGATGTAAATAATTTCACTATGAGATTTGATTCTCTTGTTAATTTATTAGAGAAAAATATTGATAATTTAGACTCACGTTCCCGTGCCACTCTTGCGCTTGCTAAAAGCAAACGTCTTGACTTAGAGGAGTGAGAGGGTAATGTTCAATGTGATAAGATCTTATCCTGAGCCACAAGACTTAGCTCGGAATACATACAATAGCCCAGAAATTATAGATAGGCTACGAAGTATTTTTCATGATAAATGTTATCTTTGCGAACAAGGTGACCTATCAGATCCTGAGGTTGAGCATTTTCGTCCCCATGGAAAAACCAAAGACCTTCTATACGGTTGGCATAACCTCTTTTATTCCTGTAGTCGCTGTAATAGTATAAAAAGTAATAAACATGTTAATTTATTGGATTGTACGAAGCCAGAGTCTAATGTTTTTGAAGAAATAATTCATCTTGCAGGTAATTCAGTTAACGGTATTATTGATGTAAGGGCAAGTTCAGATAATCCGTCTGAACAAACTAGCAATACTGTTCGACTATTAAAAGAGTGTTATAACTCTGAAAATACTGGTTTTAGAGGCATTACTAAAGAAAACTTAATGGAAAGGATTCAAAATGACTTTGCTTACTATATGGAGCTTAGAATGACGTTGGTTAATCAGCGGTCTACAGATGCCGAGATTTCCGATGCTTTAGATAGACTGAATATTATTTGCAAAGTTTCATACCCATTTTCTATTTTTTGGCGCTGGCATGTTTTAACCGACGCAAGATTAAATAGATTGCATAAAAATTTAAGAGAGTTGCTTTCTTTTTAATTAAACTAGTACGCCTTATGGCGTACTTTTACTATCTATTCGAAATGATATTGCGAAAACTGTATTATTTTATCATCTAACCAATTATTTAACTCCTCCAATCTTTTTTGTAACGGTATCAGCTCATTACGTACAAAAACCTTGCTCGCCTTCTCCACATCCCCAAACCCACCAACATTACTCGGGATAATCCCCATCATCTGCGGAGGTACGCGGTGCGCCGCCAGCATATCGTCACGTGACACGTTTTTGATATTCAGAAACTCATCTTTGGCCGCGACTTCTGATAAGGGAATGATCTGGATGCCGTCCTTCTTCCCGTTCGGGCTGTACATAAACAGGTTGCGGAAGTTGCCCGGCCCTTTAGATTTGCGCAGCGCTTCACGGATATTATCTACGTCAGACTGGTTCTGGGCCGGGTCGCTCATGTACATGATGAAGCCTGCATGGCTGCCATTCAGGTAATACTTGCGGCGAAACAGGGTAGCTGATTCATTTAATAGTGCAGACGGGATGGCGCTAAGGTATTCCGGCAGACCATAAACTTCCTGGTTTAAATCTGGCTCAAGCAAATGAAACACATTCCCCGTTTCAAATTGATACGGTTCAGTCCCGTAGCTTCCGGGCACAAACCAGTAAGTCTCAAAATCAGTACCACGGCGGGTGTACTTGGCCAGGGACGGTTCCAGTGACAAAGTTTGCCCCAGGCGGTTGGTGCGACGTTCCAGATAAGCGTTACCAAATACCAGAAAATCCTGAACAAAGCGGCTGAACTTCTGTTGGCTTAACAGCGGGTGTGGGATAAATGTGCTGGTCAGGATGTTGCGCTTAACAAAGATGGGGGAGCTGTGATGAACAGCCGCACGGAATGTACGTGCCAGTCCATCGAAACTGATAGGCGGCTCATACCATTTATCCATCTGCACACATTCCAGATAGTCCATCAGTTCGCGACGGTCCAGAACGGGGATAGGGTCACCAAATGAAAACGCCTCGGCATGGGCCTGTTCTTGCTGGGTGCGCAGCTGCTGTGCTGGCTGGCGGTTCTTACGCTTGCCCATTAAAAAATCTCCACAATATTGGTATTGCTGGCGTTGATACCTTCCAGCGGTTCGTTAAACAGGGCGTGCATGGTTGCCCACGCTAAATCGGCGTGACTGGCTTCCTCACTGCGGCTGGCTTCATAAGTCGGGCGGTTACCACTGGCTGTGGTGGAACGGCGAATGGCCATAAAACTCTGGGCGATGTCGGTGTGGCCCGCGTCAAACTCCAGACGGCGGTGGCTGATAATGTCGTAGGCTTTCAGCACCAGGGCGTTTTTCACATTTGGGTTATAGACAAACTCACGCGCTGCGGGGAAAAAGCCTTTCACGCTTTCGTATACGCCATGGCCAACGCCGGTTGAGTCGATACCGATGTAGGTCACGTTGTACTGTTTGGTCAGGTTTTCGATAGCGGCAGACTGGGCGCGGAAGTCCAGCCCGCGCCACTGGTGACGCTCCAGAATACGGAACTTACCGCCCTGAACAATCGGCGGCGCAATCACCACGCAACCGGCGCTGTCGCCGTTCTGCGTACCCTTTGCCGGGTCATAACCAATCCACACCGGACGCCAGCCAAATGGTCGCACCATCAGCGGTTCAAAGTCGTCCCACACTTCCCAGCTGTCCACCATGCACGCCTGCAAATCTGCCA
>Ga0105244_10002731_pt1 | contig 13171 bp, 13 predicted proteins | sample KBSM44metaG_FD_80423 | JGI IMG/M metagenome (GOLD analysis project Ga0105244, IMG submission 80423) | Miscanthus rhizosphere microbial communities from Kellogg Biological Station, Michigan, USA - KBS M4-4 metaG | ecosystem: Host-associated > Plants > Roots > Rhizosphere > Soil | place...
GCCATGCGCCCCCTTGTGCTTCGCGAAATTGCTGATACACTGGGTTTACACGAGAGCACAATTTCTCGCGTAACAACTCAAAAATATATGCTGACCCCGCACGGCATGTTTGAGTTGAAATATTTCTTTGGTAGCCATGTCGCCACCGAAGCTGGCGGGGAAGCAAGTTCGACGGCGATACGCGCATTGATCGTGCAATTGACAGGAGCAGAAGACCCGAAAAATCCTTTATCCGACAGTAAGATTGCGGACATGCTGGGAGAACAAGGCATGGTGATTGCGCGGCGTACTGTTGCCAAGTATCGCGAAGCCCTCAAAATCCCGCCAGTCAGTCTCCGCAAGTCTTTGTAGTGTGTTGGTTCCTGCGCGCCCGGCGGTAATGGGCCCCGCACTAACCGTCAGAAGCGACATATCTTTAGGAGTGTGTATGAATCTCACCATCAGTGGACATCATCTCGAAGTGACCGCAGCGATTCGCGAGTACGTGCAGAACAAGCTGGAACGTGTCACCCGCCACTTTGATCAAGTGATTGATATTGCTGTCATCCTGACCGTAGATAACCTTAAAGAGAAAGAGAAACGCCAGAAGGCTGAAATCAACCTGCGTATGTCCGGCAAGACCGTGTACGTGGAGAGCCTGTCGCAAGACCTGTACGCCGCCATCGATACCTTGATCGACAAGCTGGATCGCCAGGTCATGAAGTACAAAGCCAAAGTGCAATCTTACGGGCACGATGCGATCAAGCATATCCCGGATAGCTACGAACCCGCTGCCTCCGCCCTATAACAACGGCCTCGGCACATTCAACGAAGGGCGCACGAGGGCGCCCTTTTTGAGGATCATATGGTTAAACGTTTAACTTGTATTTTACTGGCGCTGGCGGTGGTTGATGGTGCTTCCGCCTGCGAGCCGGCGCCGCCAGCCCGCATCGATATCGACGCCAATAGCTACTACACGGACCAGCACCACTCGGTGATCGATCCGGTGCTGAGGGCCAGGAACATCGCCAACACCAAGCCGATCGAGGATTTCCTGGCGCAGGTCGCGCGCGATGCCAATAGTGGTGACGCCGCCTGCGCGCTCACGTGGCTGTCCAGCTGGGCCGGGCAGAAGGCGATGCTGGGCAAAATGTCGAGCGAGCAGGCCTACTACGTGCGCAAGTGGACCCTGGGTGGCATGGCCTTGAGCTATGCACGTGTGCAGCAGCAGGCGACGCCGTCGCAGCGCGCTGCCATCGAAGCCTGGTTCAAGTCGCTGGCCGACGCTACCATCGCGCACTCGGACGCCAAGAAAGGCGGACGCAACAACCATTACTACTGGGAAGGCCTGGCCGTGACGGCTGTGGGCGGCGTGACTGGCGATCAGCGCTATCTCGACTGGGGCCGCAAGGTGCTGCAGCATGCGCTGGGCCAGATGGAGCCTGACGGCGCACTGCCTGCCGAGATGGAACGCGCCGGCAAGGCATTGCACTACCAGGTCTACGCCGCCACGCCGCTGGCGCTGATGGCCTCCATCCTCGATGTACATGATGCGCGGCTCGACACGCTGGTGGCGTTCACGGTGACGGCGTCAGCCGATCCTTCCGGCATTGCCAAACGCACGGGCTTCGAGCAGGAGGCGGTCGGCAGCCGCGAGGTGACGGTGTTCTACAACCGTCACGAGGGCAAGCCGCCGGTGGCCGGCAAGGCACTGTGGCAACCGCGTCTCGGTGGCGCGCTCGATGTGCCGAATCCGCTCGAACATCTGAAGTAGAATTGGGGGCATGAGCGAATACATCCACACCAGCGTTAGCAACGGCACCGGCTTGATCGTGCTGGACCGGCCCAAGGCCCTGAACTCCCTGTCCCTCGACATGGTGCGCGCTATAACGCAAGCGCTGCTGGCGTGGCGTGATGATGCGGCGGTTGGCGCCGTGGTCATCCGCAGCAGCAGCGAGAAAGCGTTTTGCGCCGGCGGCGATATCCGCTTCTTCTACGAAGCGGGCCGCAGTACGCCGCAGGGCGGCAGCGCGCTGGTGGAGGATTTCTTCACTGAAGAATATTCACTAAATCATTTAGTTCATTTCTATCCCAAGCCGTACATCGCGCTGATGGATGGCGTGGTGATGGGCGGTGGCATGGGCATCGCGCAGGGGGGCGTGCGCATCGTTACCGACAAGACCAAGATGGCCATGCCGGAAGTGAACATTGGTCTGTTCCCGGATGTGGGCGGCAGCTACTTCCTGTCGCGCGCGCCGGGCGCTCTGGGTTACTACCTTGGCGTCACCGGCGTCACGATCAACGCCGCCGATGCATTGCACGCCGGACTGGCCGACCATTACGCGCCCTTGTCCGACCGCGCCGCGCTGGATGCGTTGATAACCACTACGCCCGGCGCCGATCTGCCGCGCGCCTTGTCCGCTTACGCCGCCAGCCACAACGCTGGCGGCAGCAGCTTGGCCGCCAACCGCGCCGCCATCGACCGCCACTTCAGCGCTGGCTCCGTGCCCGCCATTGTCGCCTCGCTGAACACCGACAGCAGCGAGTTCGCCGCCAAGACGCTGGAAGTCATGGCCACCCGCTCGCCGCTGATGATGTGCGTCACCCACGAACTGATCAAACGCGGCGCCGCACTGGACGTGGCAGGCTGCCTGCGCATGGAGCGCGCGTTAGTCCGCCGCAACTTCGAAAACGGCGAAGTCATCGAAGGCGTCCGCGCTCTCGTGGTCGACAAGGACAACGCGCCGCAATGGAATCCCGCCGCACTGGAAGCCGTTACCGGCGACATGGTGCAAGCGATGTTCGCTCCCGTCTGGCCTGATTACGCGCATCCACTGCGCCACCTGGACTGAGCACCGTGGAGCTGGACCGCATCGACCTGCAGATCCTGAATCTGCTGCAGGAGGACGCCACCATTCCGCTGCGTCGCCTGGCCGAGCAGGTGCATGCGTCGGCTGCAACCTGCCAGCGCTATGAAGTGGCGGGCGAATACGACTTCATGCTGGTGGTCACGGCCACCTCGATGGAAGACTTCCAGGCCTTCACGCGCCGCGTGTTCACCTCGACCAACAACGTCAACAACTACAAGAGCCTGCTGGCAATGGGCTGCTCCAAGTTCGAAACCAAAGTGCCGTTGTAAAGATTGAGCAAGTGTTGCACCGTGCCGGCGCAGAATGCAAATTTGTCTCACGGCGCATCCGTATGATGGGCTCCTCAACTTTTTGGAAAGCACCATCATGATCGACCACGTATCCATCGGCACGCGTGAACTGTCGCGCGCCACCGCCTTCTACAACGCCTGCTTTGCGCCGCTGGGCTACTGCGTGCAGCACCAGGATGCGGGACAAGTCATCTACGGCGCGGATGGCACAAGGTTTCTTTGAAGCCGCCATCGCCGGCGGCGCAACCGCGTTGCGCGAACCAGGCCTGCGCCCGGATGTCAACGAGCGCTATTACGGCACCATGATCAAAGACCCGGACGGCCACACCATCGAAGTGGTGCACTGGATGAGCTGATTTATGTGCACTCGCTCGTCATTTAGACTGAGCATTCTCTGGAGTGGGTTCTGTTTCCCACTCCAGCTTGTGCATACTCTTCGCTCGCGCAACGACGTCCAATGCCTTTGCGATGTAGTCTGCATCCCCGCTTTTCAAAACTTCTGCTAGAAAATATTCAATTGCCTCTCTGCTTTTGAGTGCTTCGGCGGGGTCGAAAGGGAAGAATTCTTCAGCCATGATTGAGTCTCCATTCTTTTGCAAGGAGCCTAGCTCGCTCGATGTCCGCTGATTAAGATTTTTTGTCTCCACCGCAGAGTAGTATCACGATACTGGTGCCGAGTTGGCAGTAGTAGAGACGGTAGCCCGGACTCAGGTGAATGCGCATTTCGGTTATGTCGTCACCAACCGATTTGGCATCTCCTGCGTCGCCGTTCCCCAACCGAATCAGTCGATCAGCGATTAGGCCGCAAGCGCGCTGATCCCGCAGCTTAGCCAGCCATTTGCTGAACGTTTTGGTTTGGATAATCTCCATCATCCCACGATCGTAGTTTAGCCACTACGACGTGTTTTGACTGAGATCGTGCTTACTGCTCGCGGTGGCGCAGCACCACGCGTTCGTTGGCGTTGAAGTAGGCGGCCAGTTTTTCCGCCATGTAGACCGAGCGGTGCTGGCCGCCGGTGCAGCCCAGCGCCACCGTCAGGTAGCTGCGGTTGTCGCCCTTGAAGGACGGCAGCCATTTCTCCACGAAGTTGCGGATGTCGTTCAGCATTTCCCCCGCGCTCGGCTGGGCGTCGAGGAATTCGATCACCGGGGCGTCGCGGCCGGTTAGTGGGCGCAGGCCCAGGTCGTAGTAGGGGTTCGGCAGCGCGCGAACGTCGAACACGAAGTCGGCATCCATCGGTACGCCCAGCTTGAAGGCGAACGATTCAAAGAACAGGGTCAGCGGCGCATGCGCGGTCATCACCAAGTCCTTGACCCAGATGCGCAACTTGTTGGCGCTGAGTTCGGAGGTGTCGATCACGTGGCCCAGTTTTTCAATTGCCGAAAGGCGCTCGCGCTCTTCCAGGATGCATTCGATCAGGGTGCGGCGTGCCGCCGGGTTTTGTCCCGGCCGCAGTTCGTGGGACAGCGGATGGCTGCGCCGCGTTTCGGAAAAACGCGCCACCAGCGAGTGGGTGTTTGCGGTCAGGAACATGACTTTGACGTCGTGGCCTTCGGCCCGCAGGCGCTGCACGTCGGCCGGCAACGAGGCCAGCGACTCGGCGCTGCGCGCGTCGACCGCGACCGCCAAGGCCTGCAAGCCTTCCGCGGTCAAGGTGGCGACCAGGCTGGAAAGCAGGGCAGGCGGCAGGTTGTCGACGCAGTAGTGTCCCGTATCTTCGAGGACGTTGAGGGCGACGGATTTGCCGGAACCGGAGATGCCAGTGATGATTACGATGCGCATAGCTGCGATGATACCATCGACTGCTTAGTCGCCGCTCATGGCTTGGCGCTGACGCTCCATGAACTCCTGCAAGGTGTCGATGCCGCGCAGTTGCAGGATGGTGTTGCGCACGGCCGCTTCCAGCAGCACCGCGATGTTGCGGCCGGCCGCCACCGGGATCACCACTTTGCGGATCGGTAGGCCCAGCACGTCCTCGGTCGGGAACTGGAACGGCAGGCGCTCGACTTCCTCGTCGGCCGCGCCCCGGCGAACCAGGTGCACGATCAGTTTCAGGCGCATCTTGCGGCGCACTGCGGTCTCGCCGAAGATGGCCTTGATGTCCAGCAGGCCCAGCCCGCGCACTTCCAGCAGGTTTTGCAGCAGCGCCGGGCAGCGGCCTTCGATCATGTTCGGCGCGATGCGCGAGAACTCCACCGCATCATCGGCCACCAGGCCGTGCGAACGCGAAATCAGTTCCAGGCCCAGCTCGCTCTTGCCGAGACCGGAGTCGCCGGTAATCAGCACGCCTACGCCCAGCACATCCATGAATACGCCGTGCATGATGATGCGCTGCGCCAGCTTCTTCGACAGGTACACGCGCAGGAAGTCGATCACCTGCGCCGCCGGCAGTGGCGTGGAGAACAGCGGGATGTTTTTCTCGTCGCAGATGGCGAGGATGTCGGGCGGCGTTTCCAGCCCCTGCGCGATGATCAGCGCCGGCGGCCCGCCGGCGATCAGCTCGCCGATGACGTGGGCGCGCGTGAGCGACTTCAGGCGCTGGTAGTAGTTGATCTCTTGATGGCCGAAGACCTGGATGCGGCCAGGGTGGATGGTGTTCAGGTGGCCGACCTGATCGGCGGCCGAGGCGACGTCGCCGGAAATCAGGCGTTCGCCGCCGGGAAAGCCGGCGAACCAGCCTAGCTGCAAACTTTCGCGATTGTCGTCGTACAGGCGTTGGATCGTCAGCGGAGTTTGCAACATGGGGCGTCTTTACCGAGTAAGTTGAACTGCCCCTAGTTTAACCCATAGTTGCCGCTCAACCAGCAGCTTGCAGGCTTGGTTGCCAGTTGGTGATGCGTTCATACACCGATTTCGGATCGGTATCGGTGCTCAGCGCGGTGCGGAAAGCGTCGTCAGAGAACATTTCGGCGATTTCCGACAGGATTTCCAGGTGCTGCTGGGTCACGTGATCAGGAATCAGGAGGAAGAACAGCAGGTTGACCGGCTTGCCGTCGGGCGACTCGAATGGAATCGGCTCGGCCAGGCGCACAAACGCGGCCAGCGGCGATTTCAGGCTCTTCATGCCCTTGATGCGGCCGTGCGGCACGGCGACACCGTGGCCCAGACCGGTCGAACCCAGGCGCTCGCGCGCGAACAGGTTGTCCGAGACGGTGGAACGGGCGATGCCGCAGTTGTTTTCGAAGATCAGGCCGGCTTGCTCGAAAGCGCGCTTTTTGCTGGAGACTTCCAGATCGAGCTGCACGTTTTCCAGAGAGAGTATTTTGCTAAGGTTGTTCATAGTACGACGTCAAATGTTGCAACGCACAAGGTGGTCACGCGAGCAGAATTATAGGCTTGTTTCGGTGCCGTGTAACATGAAATCGCTCTGCCACCGTTGTATTGGCGTTGGCCGGCGCAGCAGTAAAAATGCACTCCAGAAAGGAATCGCTATTTCTGCACCGTATTCGTCGAAAACACCGGTATTTGCTTGGAGACCGGGCCGTTTTTCCGTTTTTTTACGCTTTTTTCGGCCGGGCTGGCCGTATGACGTGACAGCTCACGCTAGCTACACATCATACGCCGGTTTTGCGCTGTTTGATTGAAAAAATCATTACAGTTATTGACGTGCGCCACGCAGGTTGCCGGGCTTTTGCGCGGTGCTGAAGTTGCTGCGCCATGGATTGATATCCAGCCCGCCGCGGCGGGTGTAGCGCGCGTACACGGCCAGCTGCTGCGGCTGGCATTGGCGCAGGATGTCAACGAAGATGCGTTCGACGCATTGCTCGTGGAATTCGTTGTGCTCGCGGAAGCCGATCAGGTACTTGAGCAGGCTTTCCTGGTCGATCTGCGGGCCGCTGTAGTGGATTTGCACGCTCGCCCAGTCCGGCTGGCCGGTGACCAGGCAGTTCGATTTGAGCAGGTGCGAGACCAGTTTTTCTTCCACCGGCTCTTCGTCCAGCGCGGCCTTGAGGATGTCGGGCGACGGACTGTAGTTGTCGACTTCGATATCGAGGCGGTCCAGCAGCAGGCCGTCCAGCTCGCCCATTTCCACCATGCCGAATTCTTCCGGCTGGGTCAGTGTGACATGGACGCTGCCGCCGGCGGCGGCCGACAGGTCTTGCTGCAGCAGCGTTTTCAGCGCGACCACGCTGTCGAGCTTGGTCTGGTTGAACGAGTTCAGGTACAGCTTGAAGGACTTCGATTCAATGATGTTGGGCGTATCGGCCGGGAAGGTGATGCGCGCGATGGCCACCTGCGGCTTGCCGCGCTGGTTGAGCCAGGAGATTTCGTAGGCGTTCCAGATATCGACGCCGAAGAACGGCAGCGTGCCCGACAAGCCCAGCTCGTCGCGCTTGCCAATGCGCGGAATCGGGAACAGCAGTTCCGGCGCGTAATCGGTGCGGTAGGCGGAGGTTTTCCCGAGTGGGGACTGGTCGGCGGTGTTGGTCATGGCGGTATCGGTGTTTCAGGTATTTCGGTGAAGGACGGCATGGTAACGCAATCCATGCCGCCTTGCCCGGATTAGCCCAGGAACAGTTTGTAGACGGGATTCTGACTTTCATCCCAATAACGGTAGCCCAGCGTGGCGAGGAATTGTGCGAAGTCGCTCATTTCCTCCGGTGGCACTTGCAGGCCAATCACGATGCGGCCGACGTCGCCGCCCTGGCTGCGGTAGTGGCACAGCGAGATATTCCAGTTCGGCGCCATCGAATCGAGGAAGCGCATCAGCGCGCCCGGACGCTCGGGGAACTCGAAGCGGTACAGCAGCTCGTTATCCGCCAGCACGCTCTTGCCGCCGACCAGATGGCGCAAGTGGGTCTTGGCCAGCTCGTCGTGCGTCAGGTCCAGCGCCTTGAAGCCGTTCTCCTCGAAGCGTCGCGCCAGCGCGCCCGACTCATTGCGGTCGGCGATCTGCACGCCGCAGAACACGTGCGCGTCGTCCTTGTCCGAGATGCGGTAGGTGAACTCAGTGACGTTGCGCGCGCCCACCAGCTTGCACAGGCGCTTGAAGCTGCCGCGCTGCTCCGGCAGGGTGACGGCAAACAGCGCCTCGCGCGCTTCGCCCAGCTCGGCGCGTTCGGCCACAAAGCGCAGGCGGTCGAAGTTCATGTTGGCGCCGCAGGCGATGGTGATCAGGGTCTCGTTCTTGATCGGGTCCTTGGTGAGCGCGGCGCGTTCGATGTACGCCTTGGCGCCGGCAATGGCCAGTGCGCCGGCCGGTTCCAGGATGCTGCGGGTATCGGTGAACACATCCTTGATGGCGGCGCTGATGGCGTCGGTGTCGACAATGATGATGTCGTCCACATATTGCTGCGTCAGGCGGAAAGTTTCCTCGCCGACCAGGCGCACCGCGGTGCCGTCCGAGAACAGGCCGACGTCGGTCAGCGTCACGCGTTCACCGGCCTTGATGCTGCGCGCCATGGCGTCCGAATCGAGGGTCTGTACGCCGATGATCTTGATGTCGGGACGGATCGCCTTGACGTAGGCGGCCACGCCGGAGATCAGGCCGCCGCCACCGATGGCGACGAAGATGGCGTGGATCGGGCCGGAATGCTGGCGCAGGATTTCCATGCCGATGGTGCCCTGGCCGGCGATCACGTCCGGGTCGTCGAACGGGTGCACGAAGGTCAGTGCCTGCTCTTTTTCCAGCGTCAGCGCGTGATTGTAGGCGTCGGTGTAGGACTCACCGTGCAGCACCACTTCAACGTCGGGGCCGCCGCGTGCCTTGACGGCGTCGATCTTCACCTGCGGCGTGGTGGTCGGCATGACGATCAGCGCGCGGCAACCAAGCTTGGCGGCGGACAGGGCCACGCCCTGGGCGTGGTTGCCGGCCGAAGCGCAAATCACGCCGCGCTTGCGCTGTGCGTCGCTCAGGTGGGCCATCTTGTTGTAGGCGCCGCGAATCTTGAAGCTGAACACGCTCTGCATGTCCTCGCGCTTGAAATAAATTCGGTTCTCGTAGCGCTGCGACAGGGTCGGCGCCAGTTCCAGCGGGGTTTCATCAGCCACGTCGTAGACGCGGGCGGTCAGGATTTTCTTCAGATAGTCGGTAGTCATGGTTTGCAAACAGAGTGAATCGGCAAGGTGCTGAACGATGCTAACTATCCGGCGGGTGACCGGGTGGAGCAGGGTGACGCAAATCCAGGCGGGTGTGCCGGATCGGGCTGACTCATTATAATGGCTGCTTTCCTCCCGCGCCCAATAACCGATGATCGAATCTGCAATTACCTGGCTGCTGCACCTGATCGCCGCGCCAACGGTAGGCCTGACTTCGGTGTTCATCATCGCTTTGGTATCGGCCACGCTGGTGCCGCTGGGCTCGGAGCCGGCGGTTTTTGCCGTTATCAAGGCCAATCCGGATCTGTTCTGGAGCGCTATTTTCGTTGCCACGCTCGGCAACACCATCGGCGGCGCCATCGATTATTACATCGGCTGGCAGGCCAAGCAGAGCTTTGCCAAGGAGCGCCACAGCCGCTGGTTTCATTGGCTGGAACGCTACGGCGCCAAGACCATGCTGCTGGCCTGGCTGCCGGGCATCGGCGATCCGTTGTGCACCTTGGGCGGCTGGCTGCGTCTGCCGTTCTGGCCCAGCCTGGCTTACATGGCTGTCGGCAAGTTCCTGCGCTACCTGACCATGACTTCGCTGCTGTTGTACGTCCCGGACGGAGTGTGGCATCGCATCGGCCAGATGATGGGCTAATTTGGTGCATTTAATCATATTGCCGCATAAGCTTATGCGTAAATTTTATTCAGCTCAGCGGCAGCTATTGGCATGAAATTGCTCGGTACCCCACGTGATTTCGAATTTTTGCTGTGTTTCAGGCCTTTGCAGAGTCCCTCGGCCGTCTAAGGCTGTTCCCGCGTGGTGCGTCGCAATAGGCTAGAATGGCCCTCCCGGTGTCTGTCTATCGTCCCTGCATAATGAACGCCCCTGCACAAATTCAAGCTTTGCTGGCGGAAACGCCCCACGGTCCGGAGGCCACGCGCCTGCGGGAAATTCCTTACAACTACACGTCGTTTTCCGATCGCGAGATCGTGATCCGGCTGCTGGGCGAGGAATCGTGGTCGCTGCTGGATGCGCTGCGCGGCGCGCGTCAGACTGGCCGCTCGGCGCGCATGCTGTACGAGGTGCTGGGTGATATCTGGGCGGTGCGCCGCAATCCGTATCTGCAGGACGACCTGCTGGATAACCCGAAGCGCCGTCAGGAACTGATCAACGCGCTGCATCACCGTTTGGCTGAAGTGGACAAGCGCCGCCTCAGCGTGGACGATGCCGAGAAAGACGAAGCCTCGCGCCAGCGCAGCGCCAACGTGGCCAAGCTGCTGCAAGCGGCCAGCAAGGCGGTGGCCGATTTCGGCGAAGAATTTAAACAAGTTTACGATCTGCGCAAGCGCACCTTCAAGGTACTGGGCCGCTACACCGACAAGCACAACATCTGCTTCGACGGCATGAAGCGCATCAGCCACGTGACCGATGCGACCGACTGGCGCGTCGAGTATCCGTTCGTGGTGCTGACCCCGGACAGCGAAGAGGAAATGGCCGGCCTGGTCAAAGGCTGTATCGAACTCGGCCTGACCATCATCCCGCGCGGCGGCGGCACCGGCTACACCGGCGGCGCGATTCCGCTGACGCCGATGTCGGCCGTCATCAACACCGAGAAGCTGCTCAACATGGGCGCGGTGGAAATGAAAGTGCTGCCGGGCCTGGATAAAGAATACGCCACCATCTACACCGGCGCTGGCGTGATCACGAATAAAGTATCCGAGGCTGCCGAAAAGGCCGGCTTCGTGTTCGCTGTCGACCCGACCTCGGCCCACGCCTCCTGCATCGGCGGCAATATCGCCATGAACGCGGGCGGCAAGAAGGCTGTGCTGTGGGGCACGGCGCTGGACAACCTGGCCTCATGGCGCATGGTCGATCCGAACGGCGACTGGCTGGAAGTCACGCGCCTCGACCACAACCTGTCGAAGATCCACGATACGCCGCTGGCCCGCTTCAAGCTGGAGTGGACCCATCCGACCGCGAAAGGCGAAGCCAAGGGCGCGCCGTTCAAGACTGAGATCCTGGAAATCGCCGGCCGCGTGTTCCGCAAGGAAGGCCTGGGCAAGGACGTCACCGACAAATTCCTGGCCGGCCTGCCGGGCATCCAGAAAGAGGGCACCGACGGCCTGATCACCTCGGCCCGCTGGATTCTGCACAAGATGCCGAAGTTCACCCGCACCGTCTGTCTGGAGTTCTTCGGCCAGGCGCGCGATGCGATTCCATCGATTGTCGAAATCAAGGATTACCTCGACGGCCTGCCAGCCAAGGGCGAACAGTTCTCGACCCTGCGTCTCGCCGGCCTCGAGCACCTGGACGAGCGCTACCTGCGCGCCGTCGGCTACGCCACCAAATCGAAACGCGGCGTGCTGCCGAAGATGGCGCTGTTCGGCGATATCGTCGGCGACGATGAAAACGCTGTCGCGCAAGCCGCCTCCGAAGTGGTGCGTCTGGCGAATACCCGCGTTGGCGAAGGCTTTATCGCCGTCAGCCCGGAAACGCGCAAGAAATTCTGGCTGGACCGCGCCCGTACCGCTGCCATCGCCAAGCACACCAACGCCTTCAAGATCAATGAAGACGTGGTGATCCCGCTCAACCGTATGGGCGAGTACACCGACGGCATCGAGCGCATCAACATCGAGCTGTCGATCAAGAACAAGCTGCAATTGGTGGAAGAGCTGCAGGACTTCTTCGCCGCCGGCAATCTGCCGATCGGCAAGAGCGACGACGCCGACGACAGCGTGGGCGACGCCGAAATGCTGGGCGACCGCCAACAGCAAGCGCAAGCGCTGCTGTCGCAAGTGCACGCGCGCTGGACCTATCTGCTGGCCGAGCTGGACAAGCCGCTGGCTGCCATCACGGCCGAGCTGGCCGCACACGGCATGGAGCGCCTGCTGCCCGTCTTCGAGGAACGCCTGAAAACCCAACCGGACGCCACTCTGTTTGACGTGGTTCAGGACCGCACCATCCGCGTGACGTGGAAGCAGGAAATCCGCGCCCAACTGCGCCAGATCTTCAACGGCGCCGCCTACAAGCTGATCCTCGACGAAGCCACCGCCATCCACAAGCGCGTGCTGCGTGGTCGCGTGTTCGTGGCGCTGCACATGCACGCCGGAGACGGCAACGTGCACACCAACCTGCCGGTGAACTCGGACCACTACGAAATGCTGCAACTGGCGCATCAGGCAGTGGCACGCATCATGACGCTGGCCCGTTCGCTCAACGGCGTGATCTCGGGCGAGCACGGCATCGGCATCACCAAGCTGGAATTCCTGCAGGAAGACGAGATCGGCCCGTTCCGCGAGTACAAACTGCGCGTCGATCCGGAAGGCCGTTTCAACAAGGGCAAACTGCTGAATCTGGACGGCATGGAAGCCGATCTGCGCAATGCCTACACGCCATCGTTCGGCCTGATGGGCCACGAATCGCTGATCATGCAACAGAGCGATATCGGCGCGATTGCCAACAGCGTCAAGGACTGCCTGCGCTGCGGCAAATGCAAGCCTGTTTGCTCTACGCATGTCCCGCGCGCCAACCTGCTGTACTCGCCGCGCGACAAGATCCTGGCGACCTCGTCGCTGATCGAAGCCTTCCTGTACGAAGAGCAGACCCGCCGCGGCATCTCGATCAAGCACTGGGAAGAATTCGAAGACGTGGCCGACCACTGCACGGTCTGCCACAAATGCGTGACGCCATGTCCGGTCAACATCGACTTCGGTGACGTGTCGATGAACATGCGCAACCTGCTGCGCAAGATGGACAAGAAATCCTTCAATCCGGGCAAGGCGGCGGCCATGTTCTACCTGAACGCCACCGACCCGGCCACCATCAACGCCACCCGGGCGGCGATGGTCGGTCTCGGCTACAAGGCGCAGCGCCTGGGCAATGACTTGCTGAAGAAATTCGCCAAGAAGCAGACCAAGGCGCCGCCGCCGACCGTCGGCAAGCCGCCGGTGCGCGAGCAGGTGATCCACTTCATCAACAAGAAGATGCCGGGCAACCTGCCGAA
>Ga0105244_10002732_pt1 | contig 13171 bp, 7 predicted proteins | sample KBSM44metaG_FD_80423 | JGI IMG/M metagenome (GOLD analysis project Ga0105244, IMG submission 80423) | Miscanthus rhizosphere microbial communities from Kellogg Biological Station, Michigan, USA - KBS M4-4 metaG | ecosystem: Host-associated > Plants > Roots > Rhizosphere > Soil | place: Michigan...
CAGAACCAGCCCGTGGGGAACGCCCGAAGATTACTGGCGCGATAATGTGTTAACCACTGAGGACACGATAAAGTTTTGCCGTCATCGGGGAAATCCCCGGCTGATATATCTTTCATCCGCCGCTGTTTATTACCGTTATCAACATCAGTTGGGGCTCACGGAACAAAGCGAAATTGGGCCTGATTTCGCCAATGAATATGCGCGAACGAAATTCTGCGGCGAGGAGCGCGTGCAGACTTATCGGGGAGAGAAAACTATTTTACGCCCCTGTGCGGTATTTGGGCCTGGAGACAAATTACTCTTTCCGCCATTACTGAATGCCGCCCGCAAAAAAATGCTGCCATTAATCACCGCTGACGCAACGCCTGCTTGCAGCGACATTATGTACATTGACGTGCTGTGTGAATATTTGCTGCGCGCTGCAACATTGCCGCAGCTGCGCCCGATTTATAATCTTTCGAATAGCGAGCCGGTTGAGATAAATACCTTTTTGCAACAGGTCCTCAAGCGTTTCGACTTGCCTGCCCCCACAATACATCTGTCGGTTAATCACGCCATGCTTATTGCAAACGTGGTTGAAGGAGTCTGGCGATTGTTAAAAATCACTAAAGAACCCCCCATTACGCGCTTTGGCGTTGGCGTATTCGGCTATAGCAAAACCCTGGATATTCGCGCGGCGCTGGAAGATTTTGGTGCCCCTTGTTGTTCGTTATCCGCAGGGCTTAATGCTTTTATTCAGCAATACTCAAAGGCTATCCGATGATTATTCTCGCCACAGCCTGGCTGCTCATCTTGCTTGTGAAAACGGTATTAACACTCAACGTTATTCGGCGAGAACGGCGGCAGAAATATCAACCTTTGTTTGAAAAAGTGACTATTATTCAGCCCATTTTGAGCGGTGATCCGACATTAGCCAGCGTTCTGGAAACCAATGTGATTGCTCTCGAACAAGCGAGTTTTATGTGGCTCATTGATGATAATGACGCGGTTGCCAAAAATATCGTCAATCATATTCAGCAGTGCTATCCAGATAAAAAAATCACGGTGCGCTCTTTCCCCCAGGCTCCTGAGGGCATCAATCCTAAAGCCTTTAAACTCGAGCACGCCTGGCGCGAGGCCGACAATGAGGTCATTCTGGTGCTGGACGACGATGCCATGCTGTCGGCGGCTGCCCTGGCGCAATTACTGGCAGAAATGGGTGAAGATACCCTGGTCACCGCACTCCCTTATTACACACAAACAGGAAGCCGTTACTCGGCATTATTGGCTCAATTTGTAAACGATAATTCCGCACTAACCTACTTACCCCTGTTACCCTGGTTGCCGCCATTAACCATTAATGGCATGTGCTATGCGTTAACAACCAAAACGCTGGCGAGCGTGGGCGGGTTTGCCCCTATTCAACACCATCTGACCGATGACCTGGCAATGGCCTCTTTATTGAATCAGCATCAGATTCGCCTGATTCAATCTACAGCGCTGGTTAAGATCCAGACCCATTTATCCAACGGTAAAAAATACATTCAGCAAATGCACCGCTGGTTCTTGTTCGCCACGTTACTGCTGCGCGAAAAACCACTGAAAATAAATGTTCTCATTTTCTTGCTGCAAGGTTTACATCCCCTGCTGCTATGGCTGATGTTATTGAATGCTTTTTCTCATCCATTGATTTTTATTGGTTGCCTGGCAATACGGCAATTTGCTATTGCTAAAGTTCAGCAAGAAATGACGGCAGATATTCGCGCGCGGCCTGTTCTTTCCTTACTTTCTGAGTTGCTTCAGCCACTGCATTTGTTTCATGCCTTATGTAATCGAACCATCGTATGGCGCACCCGGCGCTACCGAGTGTTAGACAACAAAAGATTTATCTCCGATGAATAAACCCCCGTTGCAGATAGCCTATATTACCGGGCGGAGTTTTCCCGGACGCGCTGATTTAAGCCCGGTACAGACGGCATTTATTAACCGACTGGCAAAGCCTGGGCGCACGCTTGCTCAGTTGAATTTCCCTTATGTCACAGGCGCAAGCGATTCAACTACCTTCGAAGCAGTGGGTTTATTCACAGCGAGCCTCAATAACAGCCGCGACTATTTAGCTTCTCGCCGTCCGGTATTTGAAAAAAATTATCAAATGCCGGTAGCTGGGTTGTTGGCGCGCGCGCAGCATACTGTTTTCCTTGCGGGGAGTTGTGGCCTGGAGTTATTCAACAACCTTAATTTGCCTGCTGCGTTGTTAAAAACCACCAGCGTCTTTGCCTATGGGCCGGTTGCCCGAAAGCGGCCGGTCTGTCACCATTTTCTGGTGCAGGGAGATAACGATAGGATTTCCCAAATATGGTTCCGCAACGTTGACAGCAAAGTTCGTAGCGGGCACATGAACTATCTGGTGAACCCTGAGTTACTCACGCTGTGCGAGCACTTTATTTCAAGTATTGAATCAAACCAGGCGATGCCATGAATACCTTATTGTCGATAATCCCTCCCGCAACACGAAGAATCGATCTACTGGCACCGCCATTCTCGGGGCATTTGCATCCTGTGCTCGCACTTGGGCGTGTGCTCGCCACTCATTATGACGTGCGCATTATCAGCACTCAGGGAGCTCAAGAACGTATCACTGGAGCAGGTTTACGGGGTATCGCTTTACCGGGGGATTTCGACCGCCCGCTGTTGGCGATCGCTAATCCAGATTACGCCGTGAAAAATAACCCTCTCAAGCTGTATCGGCAGTTCAAAGAGGCAGTCGGATTGCTGATTGATTTTGCCTCCCAACTGGAAGATTTGTACCGCAAGGGAGATGCCCCCGATCTGGTTATTGCTGACTTTACGTTACCTGGAGTGGGCAAAGTGGCAGAAACATTGGGGATTGAATGGTGGACGAGTTTGCCGTCACCTTGTGTGCTGGAAACGCCAGATGGACCGCCAGCCTACTGTGGCGGGTTAATGCCTGCCACAAATCGTTTTCAGCAGCTGAAGCATTTGATTGCCCGTAAAAAAGTACGCTGGTTTAAAAGCACTATTTTCTGGCTGTTCCGCAAGACGATAATGCAGACCGGAATCACCCAATTGTATCGCCATGACGGCACAGAAAGTGCCTACTCCGCGCAATGTATTCTGGCGCTGGGTGACAAATCTATTGAGTTTGATCGTAGCTGGCCAGCCAGTGTTCACTTCATTGGCCCCGCGTTATATACCCCGCCGGATTCAGGAATCGAACCTCATTTTGCAGCGGGTCGCCGCCATGTATTAGTCACACTTGGCACGCATCTGGCCTGGCATAAGGATGAAGTGGCGAATGCCATTTTCCAGTTAGCCCGTACCATGCCTGACACCATTTTTCATTTCACCGATGGTGACCCAGTAGCAAATACATTTAAGCAGGCTGAGAACTTCATTCGTGTCCCGTGGATAAACTATGAAACGAGTATTCGGCATTACGACGTGGTGATTCATCATGGCGGGGCGGGCATCATGTATTACTGCCTGGAAAATCACATCCCAGCGCTGGTTTATCCGGTTGATTTTGATCAGTTTGACCATGCTGCCCGGCTGGATGCATCGGGTAAAGGTATCTGGATAAAAGGTGGGCTGCGTTCGCTTGTGCAGGCGAAGCCAGAAATTGAGCGACTTTTGGGTCTGGAGTCACCCAGTCACTGACGCCAGTGAGTGACTGGGTGAACGAGGATTACTCGCTGAGTAAGAACGTCTTAAATTGCGGCGACATCCACGTCGTAAAACTATCGCCTTCTTTAGTAATCAAATAGAGCGCCAATCCCTCTTTCTGAGCGACCTGTTTGGCTTTTTCAGTGCCGAGAACCATCAGGCCAGTATCCCAACCATCAGCTTCCATAGCCGTGGGTGCTATCACGGTTGCGGAGACTAATTTGTGTTGAATCGGTTGCCCTGTTTGCGGATCTATAACATGCGAAAGGCGTTTGCCATCCAGTTCGTAGTAATTACGATAACTACCTGAGGTGCTTATGCCATGACCATTGAGATCAACCACAGCCTGCACGGCATTTTCACGATCGGTGGGTTTCTGAATCGCCACGCGCCAGGCTTTACCGTCAGCATTAGTCCCCCGCGTCACAACGGCCCCACCGACGGAAACCAGATAGCGGCTGATGCCGTTTTGTTCCATTAAGCGGGCCAGATGATCGGCCGCGTAACCTTCGCCCATTGTTGAAAGATCAACATACAAACCGGGAAGATCTTTTTGTAACCACTGTTTCCCCGCCTGGTTGATCACCGTCAGATGGTGTAAACCGGTCAATGCTTTGGCAGCATCAATTTGCGCCTGGTTGGGAGTTTTGACCGGCTGTTTATCCGGGCCAAATCCCCACAGGTTGACCAGCGGCCCAACGGTAATGTCCATCGCACCGTTAGTTTTCGCACCAATGCGTAGAGCCAGCGTCACGATATCGCTCATTGCTTCATCAACAGCATAAGGCTCAGTCGAACGGGATTGGTTGAAGCGCGATAATGCAGAATCTGACTTATAGGTCGACATCAAACGATCGTCGCCGTCTAGTTGTGCCTGAATTTTTTCACGCAGCTCTACCTGCCGTGCATCGTCCACACCAGCAAGGCTTGCACGCCAATACGTGCCCATGGTTTTACCTTCCAGCACCATGCCGCTGTTGCCTTTTGCCGTTGGGTTATCACAACCCGCTAACGCGCCCAAAACTATGGCAAACAGGCCATAGCGTAATAAACGTAAATCCATTGTTTCTCTCTCCTGTTTGAGCGCAAAAGGGTACACCAACTGGCAAACAATGTGGTGAAAAGTGCAGAGTTGTTGAGAGTCCAGACGTAAAAAAGGCGCCCTAAGGCGCCTTTTAGCACTAACACTGCAAAAGCAGGAATTAGAACTGGTAAACCAGACCAACACCTACGATGTCATCGGTACCGATGCCAGCGTCACGTGTGAAGTTGTTTTCGTCCAGCAGGTTGATTTTGTAATCAACATAGGTGGACATGTTTTTGTTGAAGTAGTAAGTCGCGCCAATATCAACGTATTTAACCAGATCCTGGTCGCCGTAACCTTCGAGGTCCTTACCTTTAGACTGCAGGTAAGCGATGGATGGACGCAGACCGAAGTCGAACTGGTACTGAGCGACAACTTCAAAGTTCTGTGCTTTGTTAGCAAAACCGATATCACCCGCGCGAGTTGCGTTGTAAGTCTGGGTGTACTGAGTTGCTAGGTACAGGTTGTTAGCGTCATATTTCAGGCCGCCGGTGTAAGTTTCAGCGCGATCGCCTTCACCTAACCACTCACCGTTGTTCTGATCAGAAGTACGCTTGGAGCTAGAGATAGCTGAACCCATGCTGAAACCTTCGCCCAGATCATAAGTCAGGGAGCCGCCGAAACCGTCACCGTTCTGTTTCAGAACTTTACGACCGTTTTGGGTGAAGTTATCGCTTTCACCGTCTGGGCTGCCGTTTTTGCCTTGATATTGCAGAGCAAAGTTCAGGCCATCAACCAGACCGAAGAAGTCAGTGTTACGGTAAGTTGCAACACCGTTAGCACGAGACTGCAGGAAGTTATCGGAACCGTAGGTGTCACCGCCAAATTCTGGCAGAACGTCGGTCCAGGATGTTACGTCGTAAACGACGCCGTAGTTACGACCGTAGTCGAATGAACCGTATTCACCAAAACGCAGACCAGCGAACGCCAGACGAGTCCATGCGTTGTTTTCACTTTCAGAAGTGTTGCCCTGAATCTGGTATTCCCACTGGCCGTAACCGGTCAGTTGGTCATTAATCTGAGTTTCGCCTTTGATACCCAGACGCATATAGGTCTGGTCACCGTCTTGGTTTTTGTCGTCAGAAAAGTAATGTAAGCCATCTACTTTGCCGTACAGATCTAATTTGTTGCCGTCTTTGTTGTAAATTTCAGCCGCCTGAGCGGTGCCTGCTACCAGCAATGCTGGAATCAGGAGGGACAGTGCTTTAACTTTCATGTTATTAACCCTCTGTTATAGGTGTTATATGCCTTTTTATATGCCACTGCTTACTGATTAATTTACTAATCAGTCGGCTAACCCATTGTGTAAAACAAATACAGATTAATCCAATCCGAATATGATACTAAAACCCTATAGATGTTTCATTTATCCACATAGGTGTTGCAAAATGTAAATATGAGGGAACTTTTTTTCGCACAAAAAGACAATGATATAAGCACTAATTATCAAAAAAAATAAAATATACATAAAAAATCAACAACATAAACAACAAACACGTTCTTAGCACTGAATGTTAAAACATAGCCATGATTTATATATAAAATACATCCCGCTATCATCATTAACTTTATTTATTACCGTCATTCAGCTTTGAATGTCTGTTTAATACCTATTTTGGACCGGGTGCTTGCATCCGGTTTTTTTTACGCTTCTTTACGTAACTTTAATCATTCTGTGCTACTCCCTTCAAAAAGTAACAACTATTAATAAATCCTTCATTTTTTGGCCTAAAATCATACAAGCGAAGCGGGAATATTCTTCTAAAAATAATCCCGACAAACAATCGTTTCAGAAAAAATAGTTGTACCACCTAAATTACTTTGTACAAAAATAGCCCACCTTGTTGCTTAAAATATCTACCTTTTAATGTCGTTATTTTGGCGAATTATCAACAACCTGGAAATGCGGCGATTTCGAATTATACTCGTTGAGTTTTGACAGACAGACGATGACGCCAACGCTGGTTGCAGGTATTCTTATCCAGGGCGCGTTGGTTATCTTACTAACAGCTTTTAACGCCTGCCTGCTAGCCTTGCAGAGCAGAGGATATTTTTAAGTGGCGAATGCTCGCCGGGTTGCGCGCTAACAATGAGTCAGTCAGACAGTATGATCCCTAATAAATTTTCGCTTATCCCCGGCAATATCACGCGCTTCTTTCTGCTATTGATTGTCGTGCTGCTGGTCACCATGGGTGTCATGGTGCAAAGCGCCGTCAATACCTGGCTGAAAGATAAGAGCTATCAGATTGTCGATATCACCCATGCGCTACATAAAAGGGTTGATGTTTACCGTTACGCGACCTGGCAAATTTACGACAACATTGCGGTCTCCACTTCCCCTGCCAGTGACGGTCTGCAAGAAACCCGCCTGCGCCAGGATGTTTACTATTTAGATAAGCCGCGCAGTAAAACTGAAGCCCTGATTTTTGGCTCTCACGACAGTACAACACTGGATACGACACAACGTATCTCGACTTACCTCGATACGTTATGGGGTGCCGAAACCAGCCCCTGGTCGATGTACTATTTAAACGGCCAGGATAACAGCATGATTCTGGTCTCAACCTTGCCACTAAAAGACCTCTCCACAGGCCTTAAAGACAGTGGCGTCAGTTCCATTGTTGATTCCCGCCGCGCTGAAATGCTCCAGCAGGCAAACGCCCTGGACGAACGCGAAAGCTTTTCTCTGCTGCGTACTTTGGCCTGGCAAAACGGACACTACTTTACGCTGCGTACTACCTTTAATCAGCCGGGCCATCTGGCCACTGTCGTGGCATTTGATTTACCGATTAATGATTTGATTCCGCCGACCTTGCCGTTGGATAACTTCCGTCTGGAAAATAACGATGCGCAGAAGCCGATTAACAGCGCACAGAAAGATGGCCCGGATAGCGTCACCATTAATTTTAATGGTGCCAAAATTGACATAGCCTCCCCTCTCGCCACCACTAATCTGCGCCTGGTTTGGCAAGTATCGCTCGGCACTTTGCTGATGGACACTTTGCAAAATATTTTATTCCCGCTGCTGCTCAATATTGGTCTGCTGGCGCTGGCGCTGTTCGGTTTCACTACCTTCCGCCAACATACGGCGCGCCCTGCCGAAGTTCAAAGTGGCAATGCCGAATTACAAACTTTGCGTGCATTAAATGAAGAGATTGTTGCGCAGTTGCCGCTTGGCCTGTTGGTGCATGACCTGGACTCAAACCGCACCGTTATCAGCAATAAAATTGCTGACCACCTGCTGCCGCATCTGAATCTGCAAAATATTATTGCGATGGCCGATCAGCATCAGGGCGTGATTCAGGCAACCATCAATAATGAACTGTATGAAATACGCCAGTTCCGCAGCCAGATTGCCCCACGCACGCAAATCTTTGTGATTCGCGATCAGGATCGTGAAATCCTCGTCAATAAAAAGCTTAAACAAGCTCAACGTCTGTATGAGAAAAATCAGCAGGGACGGATAACGTTCATGCAGCATATTGGCGAAGCGCTACAGCAACCGGTGAAGAATATCGCCGAGCAAGTGAGTGTACTAAATGCGCCAGAAGCGGGTGGTATCGCCAATGAAGCGCAAATTATTGTGCGTCTGGTCGATGAGATTCAGCTGCTTAATACGCTGGAGTCTGACGCCTGGAAAACCCATGCGACACAATTCGCCATTCAGCCATTGATTGATGAAGTCGCGTTGGAAATGCTGCCGATTATCAAACGCAAAGGCCTGCAGTTGCTTATCAACAACCAGTTAGCTGCAGATGAAGAGCGCCACGGTGACCGGGAAGCACTGCGCAAAGTGCTACTCCTGTTGCTGCACTATTCTGTCACCACGACGCAGATTGGCAAAATTACTCTGGATATCACGCAAGAAGAGTCCGGCACTGACCGTTTGTTATTCCGTATTCTGGATACCGGCGAAGGGATTAGCAGCGGTGAAGTCGACAATCTCCACTTCCCGTTCCTGAACGAAACCAGTGAAGATCGTTACGGGCGCGCGAATGGGTTAACCTTCTATTTGTGCGATCAACTGTCACGCAAATTGGGCGGGCATTTGAATATCAAAACCCGCGAAGAGATTGGTACCCGCTACAATCTGCATATAAAGATGACCGCAGAACCGCAGCATGAAGAGCAAGAAGAGAAATTGCTTGATGATGTGGTGGCGATGATCGATATCACCTCAAATGAAGTACGGAATATCGTCACGCGTCTGCTGGAAAACTGGGGTGCACAATGCGTCACCCCAGATGAAAGACTAGCAAGTCAAGAGTTTGATATATTCCTGACAGATAATCCGTCTAATCTTACATCTTCGGGTTTGCTTTTAAGCGATGATGAGAACGGAATGCGTAAACTCGGCCCAGGTCAGTTCCGGGTTAATTTTAATATCAGCAATGCGATGCAGGATGCAGTGCTACAACTGATAGAAGAACAACTGGCGCAGGAAGGCATTTCTGAGTCACCGTTAGGCGGCGATGAAAATGCGCAGCTTCACGCCAGCGGTTATTACGCGCTGTTTGTTGACACAGTACCGGAAGATGTTAGGAGATTGTATACTGAATCTGCAGCGCACGATTTTGTGGCGTTAGCGCAGACAGCTCACCGCTTGAAAGGGGTGTTTGCAATGCTCAACCTGGTACACGGCAAACAGTTATGTGAAACGTTAGAGCATCACATTCGTGAAAGTGATGCTGCCAACATACAAAAATACACCAGCGATATTGACGCTTACGTCAAGAGTTTGCTGTAGCAAGGTAGCCTATTACATGAACAGTATGAACGTAATTATTGCCGACGACCATCCGATTGTCCTGTTCGGCATTCGTAAATCTCTCGAGCAGATCGAGTGGGTGAATGTTGTCGGTGAGTTTGAAGATTCCACAGCGCTTATCAATAACCTGCCAAAACTTGATGCCCATGTTTTGATAACCGATCTCTCAATGCCTGGCGACAAATACGGCGACGGCATTACGCTTATCAAATACATCAAGCGTCACTTCCCTCATCTGTCGATCATCGTGTTGACGATGAATAACAACCCTGCCATTTTGAGTGCAGTGTTAGAACTTGATATCGAAGGGATTGTACTCAAGCAAGGCGCGCCAACTGACTTACCAAAAGCGCTGGCCGCATTGCAGAAAGGCAAAAAATTCACCCCAGAGAGCGTTTCTCGCCTGCTGGAAAAAATCAGCGCTGGCGGTTACGGAGACAAACGTTTGTCTCCGAAAGAGAGCGAAGTGCTGCGCCTGTTCGCTGAAGGTTTCCTGGTCACCGAAATTGCCCGCAAACTGAACCGCAGCATTAAAACCATCAGTAGCCAGAAAAAATCAGCCATGATGAAACTGGGCGTAGAAAACGATATCGCCCTGCTGAATTATCTTTCTTCCGTTAGCCTGTCTCCGGCCGACAAAGAATAAATCAATGTCGGATGACGCTGCGCTTATCCGACCTACAAGAAAGCATTTGTAAGGTGGATTAGCGTAAGCGACATCCACCATTTTTTTATCTGCCGCTACGCACGCGTGCCGCATAAAGATCGACTGTCTGTTTAAGAATATCCAGCGTCACCGGTTTTGACAGGCAACTATCCATTCCCGACTCCAGACAACGTTGTCTTTCTTCAGCCAACGCATTGGCTGTCACGCCCACGACTGGCAGTGTCAAACCTAGTTGACGAATGCGTTGCGTCAGACGATAACCATCCATATTCGGCATGTTGACGTCGCTGAGCACAATATCAATGTGATTTTTACTCAACACATTCAATGCATCGACGCCGTCATTCGCTGTTTTACACTGATAGCCCAATGATCCCAACTGATCTGCCAGCAAGCGCCGGTTGATTGGATGATCGTCGACGACGAGTATCATCATGTCATCGTTGTGTTCATTGCTACCCGATGGCGCAGGTGATTCAGAATCAACGCCTGGCTGGTTAACCGTCACGCTGTAAATACGCCCCAGTAACAACAGTAAATCATGAGGAGCAGCCAGGCTGTACAGCCAACAACCAGGGGAAATTTCAATCGGGATACCGATATGACGACGACAGAAAATAATCGCTGCGCGCCCTTCCCAGGCTTTTTCCAGTTCATCATCGGTGATTAAAATATCATCGTTATCAGGTATCTGGCCCTGATACTGCAAAACTTCAAAGTGGTTTCTTGCCAGTATCGACTCGAGGAATTTACTCAGCGAAGCATTCCGAACCGCCAGCCAACAACGCTTATTCAGTAAACCTTCAACCTGTGCTGGCTCGGCGTAATTTGCACTGTATAAAGGAATGCGAATCGTAAACTGGCTACCCATTCCCACTTCGGTATCAACCGAAATATCGCCATCCATCATACTGATAAGCTTTTCACAGATAGCCAGACCGAGACCGGTGCCCTGGAAATTGTGCTGCACGCCGGTACCAGCCTGGAAGAACGGATCAAATAACCGCGTGACTTCTTTTGCGGGAATCCCCACGCCGGTATCGCGCACACGCAAAGAAAGGTAATCCCCCGCTACGCTGACATGCAGGACAATACAGCCAACATCCGTGAATTTGATCGCGTTACTGAGCAAGTTGGAAATCACTTGCTGCAAGCGCATCGGGTCGCCTTGCAGCGTCAGTGGCACGTCGGGTTCGATAAAACAGTACAAGCCGAGTTGTTTACGCACCACCAGCGGTAAATAGTTGGCGGTGATGTGACTCATCACTTCACGTGGTGAGAACTCTCGCGGCTCAATTTTCAACTGCTCGGATTCAATTTTTGAGAAGTCGAGAATATCGCTGATGATTTTCAGCAACAGACTGGAAGAGTTGTTCATCGCCGTCACCAGGCGATCCACCCCTTTCGGCAACTCTTTGGTTTGCAATAAATCCAGGTTGCCGATGATGCCGTAAAGCGGTGTGCGCAGTTCATGACTGACCGTGGCAAGGAACATGGATTTTGACTGGCTCGCCTGCTCGGAGGCTTGCGCCATTTCCTGGAGCGACTCTTCCATTTTGACGCGCGCGCTGACATCCACCAGCACGCAAATCGCCACGTTTTCGTTGCGGTAACGAGAATGTACGAAGCTAATCTGCAAGTTGGTATGGCTGCTGGTCAGCACATCGACAAAGTTAACCTGCTGGCCACAGATGATTTGCGTCAGCCGTTGCCGGTCTTCATGCGTCAACATGTTGAGATAGTTGTGCGCCAGCTCGTTACTCAGAATATTTGTTCCGTCCTGAGTACGCAGAATACAGATGCCGACCGGTGCTGAAGCGACAATTTTACGGTTGAACTGCTCGTGTTCTTCCAGGCGCTGGGCGTCATTTTCTGCCGGGATAAATATCCGCTTTTCGTACATCCTCGCCAGGGTAAACAGCACTGCGCCCACCAGAATATTGAGCAGTACAGCGTTGAGGATCAGCATGCGGATGCGTTCGAGAACCATATCCACCGGTACTGAATACACCACGCTCATTGATGAAGGCGGTAAATTTTTCTTGAGAATGAATTGCTTAAAGCCCGAGGTATAACCAAACCACGAGCGCTCCTGAAGCCATTTTTCTTCAGGCTGAATACGCGTTTCGGGGCCAGTAAGGGAGATCAGCGGACGGCTATTTTCATCCAGAATCGTCACACCAATCGGCATAGAACCCGGCGACAGGAAGTTTTCCATGCGGATGGTTTGCTCAACACCCAGCAGAGCTTGCAGGCGGTTAGCCAAATAAACAGGTGTCAGTGTATAGAAGTAACCGACTCCAGGGCGCGCGCCAGGGCCAATCCAGTAAATGCTATTGCTGTGCTCATCCTGCGGGGCGCTGCGATATTTCATGATGCGTTCATGCAGATTTTTCAGCGCTTTTTCGCGCTCGAGCGGCATTTCACGCAGGCCGAAATCCGCCATACACAGGTTATCGCCACCAATCAAAAAGACGCGATTGAGATCGTAGGCGGCAGAGAAATTGTCACGCCAGTAACGTAAAAACCACGCCAGAGATTGCAGCGAAGTACGCCAGGAAGCACTGACGGCTGAACAGTCAGAATCCGGGAATAACGGCATGAAATTGGGCGGATCGATTTTGTTGTCATCATTTTCCATGGCAGGCAACACGCCATTGGTCGCAGAAAGCCGATTTTCCGCAATGTACTTAAGCTCTTTCACCACATCAGACGTACGTTGTATGTAACGCTGCGCCTGGTCAAAGCTGATATTAAATTCCTGACGAATTTCAGACTCTTTTTCATGCAGTGCATTTACGATGTAGAACACGGAAAAGAGTGCAATCAACAGCCAAAGCAATAAAGCCAGTGCCCGAAACAGGTAGCGGGAGACTTTTAGTGTGGTGCGAAAAGAGACAAGATATTTCAAATTGAGCCTGGTCGTGAAAATTGCAAAACTTTGGATGCCGTTAAGGTAGCCGCAAAAATGGCAGCCCGCAACGGCAAA
>Ga0105244_10002739_pt1 | contig 13160 bp, 11 predicted proteins | sample KBSM44metaG_FD_80423 | JGI IMG/M metagenome (GOLD analysis project Ga0105244, IMG submission 80423) | Miscanthus rhizosphere microbial communities from Kellogg Biological Station, Michigan, USA - KBS M4-4 metaG | ecosystem: Host-associated > Plants > Roots > Rhizosphere > Soil | place...
CTTTGGCCATCTGGGTGATTTCCACCTGCAACTTATCCTTGCCAAGCAGGTAGTCGGCCAGCTTCTGCGAAAACGGCCAGTAGTTCAGTTCGGCAATCAATGTCAGCGGCCCTGTGGCATCGACCGGCACCAGGAAGGAAAACTCGCCGATCTCGTAGCCCTTGGGCAGTATGCGGTTGTCCGAGAGAATTTGCGTGGCGTTCCAGACCTCGACGTCCAACGGATTGCCGTCCTTGTCGCCGATGTGCACTTTGAAATTGCGCGTGTTGGCTTCGGTCTTGCCGTCCTTGATCGAGCCCAGGCGATAGAGTTCGTGGCCGCCGGCGTCGAGCACGCGGAAATCGATCCACATCTCCCGTCCCTCCGGAAAGCCGGTCGGCAGCTTGTGCCCGGCGCCGACATTGGAAACCTTGACCGCGATCGAGGTGTATTGCCCGGGAATGATGGCTGCCGGCAGTTGTTCGAACGTTATATCCCCTGCGCGCGCAAGCATGTCGCGCGCGCGTTGTGCGCCCTCTTCCTGCCCCAGATGCTTGAGCATCATCGCGTTGGCGCCGCTGAACCAATGCGACGCGACCTCTTCGCGATCCGGCCCCATGATCGCGGCCTTGCCCTTGAAACCGGGCATGTGGCAGCTCTGGCAAGTGACATCGTTAAGGCTGTAGGTGCTCTCCTGCCATTCGTCATAGGTCCGCTCGACCGCCACACTGCTGAAGGGGTGCGTTACGTTGTGGCAGGTGGCGCAAAAGTCCGAGCGCGTGTGCAGGGCCGAATACACGGTGTCGTGGTAAGGCGAAACGGCATCCTTGCGCGGCCCGAATTTGGTCGGTTTGCCGTGCGCCCGCGGGCTCAGCACGTAGGCGCCGTTATCCAGGCCGGTGCGGGAACTGATGTTGTGGCAGGTCTCGCAATCGACCCCGGGCATCGGATGATTCTTCGTGCTGTCCTCGATCGAGGAGCGGTTGACGTCGGAATTGATCTGCCCGGTCGTGAGACCGATCGGGGTATGGCAGCCGGTGCAGAAGTTGTCGACCTTGCCTTCGGTGGCCGCACTCGCGCGCTTGAGCAAGGCCCGATAGATGGGTTCATCCCAGGCCTGGGACATCATCGACGAGCGCCACTGTTTGTAGATTTCGGTATGGCAGGCGCCACAGACCTGGGCGTTGTCGAAGTCCTTCACATTCAACACCAGGTTGCCGGTGGTATTGGCCCGGTGCGGAAAGAACGGCATCCCGCCATTCACGTGCATGAGCCTGGAACGCGCCGGCTCCAGCCACTTCTCGTTGCTCTGGTTGTCATTGCCCTGGGGCTCGTCGGCCACCACCAGCGTTACCGTCAGCAGGCAGACCAGAAAGCACACCAGACGACGAGCGAGCGTTCTGCCCACCAGCAGGAACGGCAAGAACAACGCCGCCAGGGAAATGTTCAAGTCGACGAGAGCCAGCTTGACGACTGCCGGTATGTGGAAGGTTGCCATGTAGGTGCCCGTGCAGATCGTCCATAGAACAAACATGGCCGATAACCCAAGCAGCGTTGCCTTCGCACACGTACGTCCGGAGTGGCTCATAAGTTTTCCCCTGACCGGTGGCAGAGGATGACTGCAGCACTTGCATTGAGTATCCAAGGGCATCGGGTGATACAAACCGATGGTTACGGGCAATCACTCAACCAGGTACCTGCAGCTCCTCAGCTTGCCGAATCTGCACCTTCGATGAACGGGACAAGCTCACTGAGCAATTACTCTGCCATCGATGTAACAAAATATGTGCGAGGACCGGAATTCCCCCGCAAACATTCATCAAGAGTTGCAGTGCCGAGCAATGCACGTGCGAATACGGTTGGGGAATGCCACCCCGCTTGTGGGGAAAATCACACCGGAATCGGGGGCGGTGTCGGACGAAAGAACCAGCCCTGCCTTACACCGCCCACTCTCAATCCCTACATCCAGCTTCGCTCATGCGAGCAGGCTCGCTCCCACAATTTTGATCTTCAGTGAACGCCAACCCTGCGGCCAACCACAATCCCTGTGGGAGCGGGCTTGCCCGCGATGACGTCAGCTCAGTCAAAACTGTGGTGTCTGAAAGTCCGCCATCGCGAGCAGGCTCGCTCCCACAATTTTGATCTTCAGTGAACGCCAACCCTGCGGCCAACCACAATCCCTGTGGGAGCGGGCCTGCCCGCGATGACGTCAGGTCAGTCAAAACTGTGGTGTCCTGAAAGTGCGCCATCGCGAGCAGGCTCGCTCCCACAATTTTGATCGTCAGTGAACGCCAACCCTGCGGCCTACCACAATCCCTGTGGGAGCGGGCCTGCCCGCGATGACGTCAGGTCAGCCTGGCGTGCCCGGCACAGCCAGCCCGACCTTCACCCGGTCCAGCGCCACGATGGTCTTGAACCAGGTCACATTGGCGTTTTCGGCGAACAGGCGCCGCGCCAACGCCTGGTATTCCTGCATGCTGGCGACGGTCAGCACCAGGACGAAGTCCACTTCGCCGGTAACGTAGTAGCACTGCTGAACTTCAGGCACCGCGAAGTGGGCCTTCATCGCTTCGAGCTCCGCGAGGCTGGTGCGCTCGGTCATCACTTCCACAATGATCGTGATCGGGCGCCCCACGGCGGTGGGATCGACGATGGCGATATTGCCCGTGATGACGCCCGTCTCCTGCATCCGCTTGATGCGCCGCTGCACCGCGGCCGTGGAAAGATTGACCTGCTCGGCCATCAGGCGCAGCGGCAGGGTGTTGTCGCGCTGGACGAGGTCGAGGATTGCGCGGTCGAATTTATCCAGCGATTGAGATGCTGCGTCGTGTTTTACCATGATCGTTCCGCGAGAAATTTTCTCGAAAACTAGCAGAAAACTGCGACCCTTTATCCAGTCGTGAGAAATATTATCTTGCCAACGGTCTGCATTCGCAGCCCTGGAAGAGAACTCACACAGGAAATCCCTGGCATGCTCGCGCTGTTTCACCTCTCCCCTGTGCTGTTGGTCACGGCCATGCTTGTCGTGCTGCGCCGGCCACCCGTTCACGCCGCTATCGCCGGCACTTTGCTGGTCGTGGTGCTTTGGCTCGCCGGCGCTGCCGACGCGTGGCAGCCGGGCAGTATGCTGGCCGCCGCTCAAGATACGGCCGTGCTGTTCGCCAGTACGGCCTTCGTGATCGTGCCGGGCCTGGCCTTCGTGATTTACATCGAGCGCCTGGGCATCAACCTGGCGGTCAGTCAGTGGGTGAATTCGCTGGGGCTGCGGCGTGGCGACCAGGTGGTGTTCATCGTCCTCGGATTGGCGCCGTTGCTGGAAGCGATGACCGGCTTCGGTGTGTCGTTGATCGCGACAGTGCCCCTGCTGCTCAGCCTGTTCGAGCGCAGGGCCGCACTGCGCATTGCGCTGGCCGGCATGGCGATCATGCCGTGGGGAACGCTGGGGCTGGCATCGGTCATCGGCGCCTCGCTGGCTCACCTGGACGCCAGCGCGCTGGCGGCGACCTCGGCACTGACCAGCGCACCGGTATTCCTGGCCCTCGGTGCGCTGTCGCTGTTTCTGGCCGGTGTTCGTGAGTGGCGCGAATGGAGGACGCTGGGCGCTTGCTGGCTGCTGTTTGTGGCAGTGCTCTACAGTGCCAGTCGCTGGCTGGGGCCGGAAGTTGCCGGCGTTGCCGCGGGCCTGGTGACGGCAGCCGCCGTACTCTCTGTCGGGTTGTGGCGTTTGCGCCTCAGCGAGCGCGGTGCGGTGCACTGGCCGCGTCAGGCATGGCCCTATCTGGTGCTGATTGTCTGCATTGTCGCGCTGAAGCTGCTGTGGACGTTCACCGCCTGGCAAGACCTCTGGGTCGTACAGGGTGCACAAGTCAGCTGGAAACCATTGGCCTCGCCCGGGCTGGCCCTGCTGTTGCTGCTGGCCGGGCTGGCGTTTTACACGCGAGACCGGACGGCCCCCGAGGTCAGCGTGCCTGCCGCGTTGGCCGCACGCGCGAGGCGGCCGCTGTTGACCATTTTGTTCTTTCTGGCGATGTCGCAGATGATGGTGAAGGCAGGCTTCCTGGCCGGCTTTATGCAATTGCTCGCGGGGCTTTCGCCCAGCGCCGCGACATCGCTGGTGGCCCTGCTGGGCGCCCTGTCAGGCTACATGACCGGGTCGAATGTGGGCGGCAACGCGATTTTCATGCCCGCTATCGCCATGTTGCCCGAGTCCTCGCGCCTGTTGCTGGCAGCGGTACAGAACAGTTCGGCAGGCCACGCGGCACTGGGATCGCTGTCGATCGTCATGCTGATCCTGGGGCTGGCCAAAACCCAGGCCCGGGAAGAAAGCGAACTGGTGAGGTTTGGCTTCGCGCTGGTCTGTCTCAATACCGCGCTGGTTGCGTTGGCCGCCGTGTTGCTCGGTGGATGGACTGGATAGCGCTTAGTCCCGGTCTTTCGTGGTGCGGATGAGATTACCGCGCAACTTCACGATGGCTTTTTGCATTTGCACGAAGTCGTCGGGATCCAGACCGGTTTGCGGGAAGCCGTCTTCACTCAGGCCTTCACGCAACTTTCGCCCCTCTGTCGTGAGATTGATCCGCACCTGGCGTTCGTCTTCCGGGTCGCGCTGGCGCAGCAGATACCCCATCGCTTCCAGCTTCTTGAGGATCGGCGTGAGGGTGTTGGATTCGAGGAACAGCTTTTCGCCGAGGCTGCCAACGGTCTGGTTGTCTTCCTCCCACAGCGCAACCAGGGTGATGTATTGCGTATAGGTCAGGCCGAGCCGTTCGAGCATCGGCTTGTAGGCCTTGCCGAACGCCAGGTTGGTGGAATAGACCGCAAAACACAGGAAGTCGGTGAGTTTGAGATCCAGGGCGGATGTCTTGTCGGTGTTTTTCATGGACGTTTCTCTTGGGTCAGTCGTGCCAGGCTGAGACTATACGTCGTACGCGATGATATCGGAAGTGCGTATAAACCCTGACGGCCAGCTCACCGGGAAAATCCCCGGTGAGCTGGCCGTGCAGTGGTTCATGCCGTCAGGACGTTGATGGCGACATCGATGTTGCCGCGCGTGGCCTTGGAGTACGGGCAGATTGCATCGGCGTTGTGCGCCAACTCGGTTGCCACGCCCTGCTCCAGCCCTGGCACGCGCAACGTCAGCCGGGCCTGGAGGAAGTACGCCGCGCCGGTCTGGCCCAGATCGACTTCAATGTCGACGGCCGTGTCGGTCGGCAGCGTCACCTTCATTTGCTGGGCGGCCAGCCCCACCGCTGCGATGTAGCAGGCCGACCACGCTCCGGCGAACAGTTGCTCGGCTTTCGGGTGCGGCTGCACGGCGGTCAGCACATGTGCCGGTGTGTCGCTGCCGGGTGACGACAGCACGATGTCGAGGTTGCCGTTATGCCCGCGCGACGTGGTGCCTGCACTGTTATGAGTGGTGTGGGTTTTGCCGCTGGCCAGTACTTTTTCGATCTTGCTCATGATGATTCCCTCAGAATTACAATTAGTTATGTACGTATGCGCTTGATTCGCATGCGATATTAGTGGTGCTTGCGGGCATCACGCCGTAATCACGTTCAGGGCAACGTCGATATTGCCGCGTGTGGCTTTGGAGTAAGGGCAAATGGAGTCGGCGATGTGCGCCAGTTCAGTCGCGACATCGTGTGCCAGCCCAGGCACTCGCAGGGTCAGTCGGGCCTGAAGGAAATAGGCCGCACCAGTCTGGCCCAGGTCCACTTCTATGTCGACGGCCATGTCCGCCGGCAACACGATGTTGCGCTCCCCCGCCACCAGCCCCACTGCCGCGGTGTAGCAGGCCGACCAGGCCCCGGCGAACAGTTGCTCGGCTTTCGGGTGCGGCTGGGTAGCGGTAAAGACGTGGGCTGGTTGGGTGGAACCCGGTGACGACAGTTCGATATCGAGGTTGCCGTCGTGACCGCCGAGAGCGCTGCGAGTGGTGTGGGTCTTGCCGGTTGCCAGTACTTTTTCGATCTTGCTCATGGTGATTTCCTCAGGGTTTAAAGTTCGTGCGATCATATCGGATGCGATGTATGTGACATTAAAAAACAACAGTGCTCAATGGGCCTGTGCAACGATCCAGTTGTTGCCGTTGTGGCCATGGGAAGCTTGAGCGGTAGCGATCAACATGGTGCGGCGGCTTCCGGTGTTCATGGCTGAATCTCCAAACGGCAAGGTTGTTTTTGTTTGTTGTCGCACTCGACTTGATCGCATGCGATTGATGAATACTCAACCAAAGCCCCAATGAAGTCAAAGATTATTTTATGCCTTGGCGATGAGCGGCAGTTCGAGGCTGACCTGGCTGCCCTCCTCCCCAATCCGCACCGCGCCGTCCTGATCTCCGCACACCGGGTATCAGGACGGCCCCGGGCCCGTCACTTAGCGCAGTGACTTGAACCCGGCACGGACTTCCTGCGAGAACAGCGCCGGCTGCTCCCACGCGGCAAAGTGTCCGCCCTTGGCTAACCGGTTGTAATGCACAAGCTTGGGATAGGCCTTGCGCGTCCAGCTTTGCGGCGCCGCATACAGTTCATCGGGAAACACGCTGACCGCCACCGGGATGTTGACGCCCTTGACGGCGAAGAAGGTCGACGTGTTCTCCCAATAGAGCCGAGCCGAGGACATGGCCGTATTGGTCAGCCAGAACATCGTGATGTTGTCGAGGACGTCATCGGGCGTAAGGCCTTCCGCTTGTCCGTCAATGGAACGCGCGATCATCTCGTAACTTTTAGGGTCGTGATCGAGCATGAAGGCCGCCAGCCCCACGGGTGAGTCAGCGAGGCCTGTCAGCGACTGCGGCCTGTCCCCCATCATGATTGCGTAGCCAATATGCTTGTAGGTGTTGGCCAGTTGATCGGCCGCAAGTTTCTCTTCCCCGGACAGGTCGCCGGGTACCGGTTCGCCGCGAAACAATGCCGCATCCAGTTCAGGCGGGATGACGCCAGGCATGTTCGAATGAATACCGATCAGACCGGGTGGCGCCTTGACCGCCATGAGATCGACAACGATCGATCCCCAATCCCCTCCTTGCGCCCCGTAGCGGGTGTATCCGAGACGCTTCATCAGTTCGATGTAGGCATCGGCGATACGATCCGGATTCCAGCCGGCGACGCTCGGTTTCTCCGAGAAGCCGTATCCCGGCATCGACGGAATCACCAGGCTGAACGCTTCGGCGGCATTGCCACCGTACGCGGTGGGATCGGTAAGAGGCCCGATGACTTTCATCAACTCGATGATCGACCCGGGCCATCCGTGCGCCATGAGCAATGGCAACGCATTCTCGTGTTTCGAGCGGACATGAATGAAATGGATATCCAGGCCGTCAATCTTGGTAATGAAGTTGGGAACGGCGTTGATTTTCGATTCAATCATTCGCCAGTCGTACTTATTTGCCCAGTGATCGGCCAGTTTCTGGATCGTTGCCAGTTGCACTCCTTGAGAGGAGTCGTCGACTGTTTCCTTGTCAGGCCATCGTGTGGCTTCTATGCGTCGACGCAACTCCGAAAGATCGGCCTCTTTGGCGATAAAACTAAACGGGCGTATTTCGGTGGAAGTACTATTTGTTGTTTTTAAAGTATCAGTCACAGCTTCAGTCCTGTTTGAAAAACCGAGTAACCCCAAGGGCGCGGCAGCACAAGTCAGTGCCGCCGCGCTACAAAACTTGCGCCTGGTCAGGGAAGGTAGTTTGATGCGTCCTGGCATACAGGCTCCCAAAGCGTGAAAGCACACGCAGAACCAATTCTTGATTGGCAGCCGCTATTGGTTAGAATTCTGCACAGAGCACTATCGACAACAATGATCTAGTGGGGTGCTGTCAAAACTTGCCCAAGTGCCAGAGCAACAGCAAGTTCAATCACGAAGTCTGAACATTCAGATAAACATCGATGTTGCCGCGCGTTGCCTTCGAATAGGGGCACATCTGGTCCGCCGCATGTGCGACAGTGCAAGCAACTTCATGAGGAAGACCTGGCAGGTGGACATTAAAGCCAGCCTGCAGGAGGTAGCCGTCGATGGTTTGTCCCAGGTCGATATCGATGTCGACGGATATGCCAGCAGGCAGTGTCACCTTCAACTCTTTGGCCGCCACGCCAAGCGCGGCGATATAGCAGGCCGACCATGCTCCGGCAAACAGTTGCTCGGCTGTCGGGTGCGGTTGGGTGGCGGTGAACACATGGGCCGGCCCGGCGGAACCGGGTGACGACAGTTCGATATCGAGTTTGCCGGTATTCCCCCGCGAGGTGTTGCCGCCGTTGCTCAGGGTGGTGTGAGACTTGCCGGTGGCCAGTACTTTTTCGATTTTGCTCATCGGTGATTCCTGGAGAATTTAACGAGAATCAGGTACAGAAAGGTTACATAACTGCCTGACAATGTTGATTTTATAGGTATGAAATAGATGGCGAATAGAACGGAAAAAACGATCACCTTCGACTTTTCCGTCATTGCGCAGCCCTTCACACCGCTCGTCGCCAGGACTCGGCATCGGCTTTGACATCATTGGGTCTTTGATTGAACATACATCGCGTGCGCTATAATCGCAGTCGAGTTAAAATCCACAACCCACTGCTCCACGCAAATAATCCAGGCCCCGAGGAAACATCCATGCGCAAAACAGAGGCAGCCCTGTCATTCCCGATCGACTTCACAACCCCGCTCGATAGCTACCGCAAAGGTGGTGGTTCATGAAGTTGATTCAGCTTCGGGCCTTCTGCTCAGTGGTCGACATGGGCAGCTTTCGTTCGGCGGCACGACAACTGAACTCGGCCCAGAGCACGCTGACAGACTCGATTCAAAGCCTGGAAAGAGAATTGGCCGTCACCTTGTTGGTGCGATCCGCTCAGGGCATCAGCCTTACCCAGGCCGGCAAGGTATTCCTGACCCGGGCACGCTCGATCGTCCTCGATTGCGATCGCGCGGTCCAGGATGTCCGGCAATGCAACGGGATGCACGAAGGCCAGATCGCCCTGGGTGTCTCGGCCGAACCACTGGGTGCGTGCCTGATGCCGGTCTTCAGCAGCTTTGCCGGCAGATTTCCCAAGGTGCAGTTACACGTGGCCAGCGGCAAGACGAAGATGCTGATCGAGATGATTCGCGCCGGTCGACTCGACTTCGTGATGTGCCCCCTCGCTCCCGATGTGGGCAATAGCGATCTGCAGATCGAACGTCTTTACAGCTCGACAGCCAGCATCATTGCGCGCAAGGGGCACCCTCTGGCGGATGCCCGCTCGTTGCACGAGTTGACCGATTGTCGGTGGATCAGCGTCCGGCCGGGCGGCGTTATCGGTAGTGCGGAGAACCACCTGATCGAGCTGTTCAGGGCTCAGGGCCTGCCCCCTCCGAACATTGCGATCACTGGCGAATCGCTGTTGGAGATCCTCCACCTGATTAGCGAGACGGATTGCCTGACCATCGAACCCGGCATGCTTCCCGGCATGAAGCTGTTTTCATCGTCGCTTGTCAGCCTGGCGATTCGCGAGCCGTTGGAGTCGTGCGAGGTGAGTCTGATCAGCCGTCGAGTCTCGCCAATGAGCCAGGTGACACAAGAACTGGCCAGCATGCTGATTTCCTACTCGCGCCTGCGTCACCGGGCCAGGGGATGAACGGACAACCATCGGCCGCACAAACAAAAACCCCCTCGCATGGAGGGGGTCCGATGTTTCAAAGGTGCAAACGGCTGGAGCCGTCCTTACCTGGACTGACGTCCGCTCATCGTGCAGGAATGCCGGCGAACAGCCAAGTCTCTTCGGCAGGTGCTGCCGCGCTGCGGCTGCGGGCCCACTGGGTCAGCGCCAACATCATTGCAAAGCCGAGCAGGATCAACACCGGATAGGCCATCAGCAACTCGGTGAGCGAGTATTTCCAGGCCAGCGGTCGACCGACTCCGAGCATGGCGGCATACAACCAGGACACGCCGGACAGTGCACCAGAGAACAGGGCAAACATGCGTACATTGACGTGGAGATCAATCAAGGAACCGGCCTTGAGCATTGCCGGCAATACATAGCGGTGCAACAACATGCCGTTGAATGTCAGCAACAAGACAATAATAACTTTGGCTTGCAGTTTAGGGTTGGCAAAGTAGGTCATTCCTTTATCAAGGTAATCAATGCCTATGATCGCTGCGCCGGTAATCCACAAGAACAGCAACGCATTGGATACAGACTTCTGCAGACTGGCCATATGATCATTATCGTGCCCGGACGACACGCGGCCCTTCAACAAGTCCTTGACCATTGCAACATCGCTGGCAAACACCAGGCCAATGGCTACGCAACAAGCCAGCAAGTGTACGTATACAACTCCTAAACGCATGAACTCCATGGATTCTTTCTGGCCGAGAAGGCCGATCATTGTATTAATATCCACGATTACATCTCCACTTATTGCGGCAGTGTGAATTGACCATGCCCCAGGCACGCGAAATGATTAATCACGCCTGCACAATCAAACTCACATTGATTAAAGCAACTAGAATTAAAGCAACTAGAATAGTTGGGTATTACCCGTACAAGAGAGAGCGACTCGACCAGCGAGTCAGTGATGACAACATACTATCACTCCAGGTCTCAGGTAAAAAAAATCCCCATGAGCATTCCATTCAATGCAGATGAGGTATTCGTCCATTTTTTTTCTTGGTTACTAGGGAGTGCAGTGCGAAGCTCCAGGGATCCGCCTGCTGGTAGATCAGAGCCCAGCATATCCCGATCGTTCATTTTTCGAACAAAAACCTCGACAGACGGTACTCCATCCAAGCCCTCGAAAGCCCGGTTTCATTGGCCGAAACCGCCGTCCCATGGGGCTGAAACGTTTCATTTTTCAGGCCGAAAAAAAATGCGGATTTCGCACGGAACTCACTCCGTCTGACCTTGCAAACGGCGAATTTTACCCCGCTCGTCGTCACGCCAAGTCCATGCTGGCAATCATGCTGGCAATACAGCATCCCGGAACGGAACTGCTACGCTTGAACAACTGCTTCGACTCTTTCCGAAATACCCGTACAGGCGTGCCCTGAAGGCTGATGGAACAGTCGCATTACCAGATCCTGTGCCCGAGGGAGTCAACCTTCGTTGAGCAAAGGAGTGGACATGCCCCCCCGCAAAAGCAAGTCTGCCGACGACGGCACCGGTGACGAATCGGTTTTTCTCTCGCGCAAGGAACGCCTGTTCGCCGGTGAGCAACTACGCGAACGCCTGCCCCATGCCGCTCACTGCGAATGGAAACCGCCAGGCAAACACCGCGACCCTATCGAACTGCTCGAAGAATCCAACCGCTACCGGCTGCCCAACCTGGTGCCGTTGCGCTACGGGCGCATGCTGCGCAGCCCGTTCACCTTTCTGCGCGGTTCCGCGGGTTTGATGGCGCATGACCTGGCCATTACCCCGACCACTGGCATCGAGGTGCAGGCCTGCGGCGATTGCCACCTGATGAACTTCGGGTTGTTCGCCACACCTGAGCGCAATCTGATTTTCGACATCAACGATTTCGACGAAACCCTACCTGCCCCCTGGGAATGGGATGTCAAACGCCTGGCCATCAGTTTTGTCGTGGCCGCGCGCGACAACCGGCTAAGCGACAAAGAGGCACGGGGCATTGCCGTCAGATGCGTGTGTGCTTACCGCGAAGGCCTGCGCAAATTCTCGAAAATGGGCCCGCTGGATGTCTGGTATGACCGCCTCGATGCCCAGGCGATCATCGACATGGCGCCCAATGCGCAAATCAGGAAAATTCGTGAGCAACTGGTGGCAAAGGCGAAGTTGCGTTTGGGGGATTACCTCTACCCCAGGATCAGCAGCGAAGTCGGCGGGCGACGGCGCCTGATCGACCAACCGCCGGTGCTTTTTCATGTGTACGAAAAGGGCTTCAAGCAGCGGGTCCGTACCGCCTTGCGTGATTATCGTTTGTCGCTGTCCCATGAACGACGCGTGCTCTTCGATCGTTACCGGCTCGAAGACATTGCCGTCAAAGCGGTCGGCATCGGCAGCGTCGGCACCTATTGTTTCGTCGGCCTGTTCTTTTCTGCGGAAAACCACCCCCTGCTTCTGCAATTCAAGGAAGCCTGTCCCTCGGTACTGGCGCCCTATGCAGGCAACAGCGACTACGAAAACCAGGGGCAGCGCGTGGTCACGGGGCAGCGGTTGATGCAGTCCTCCAGCGACATCTTTCTGGGCTGGACACGCGGCAACAATGGCCGGCATTTCTTTGTGCGCCAGTTGCGCGACATGAAAATGTCAGCCCCTATCGAAGGCATTTCCGCGGCACGAATGAAGATGTACGCCGAGTGGTGCGGGCATACCCTGGCCCGTGCCCATGCCAAATCCGGGGATGCAGCGCTCATCAGTGGCTACCTGGGCAAGATGGACTCCTTCGACCAGGCCATCGGCAGGTTTTCCATCGCCTATGCCAATCAGAATGCGAAAGACCATGCCGCGCTGCTGGCGGCAGAAAAGTCAGGGCGGATCAACGCACTCAGGGAAGAGGAGTGACCAGGCCGATCCATCGACTTCAAAGGCCAATCCATTTGGTTACGGTCGGCGCTTGCCACTGCTCGAGTGCATCGATGATCGAGCACGGATCGGAACTGGTGTCGGCAAACTGAAGCGGCCTACCCTGCGCAACGGGCTCAAGCCAGCAACTGGTTGATCCACTGCACCTCACGCGCGAGGTCCTGCACCTTTTGCTCGGGCACGGCGCGTTGCGCCCCGGCAAACTGGCTCAGGGTCTTGTGCTTCTGGCGCAGCTTGCGCTGCCACTTGGCCAGGAACGCCGGGGTGCGGGCCTGCATCTGCAAGGGACCGAAGTACAGCTCCTGGGCGGTGTAGATCACCGGCCCGGCGCGTTCGGCGACGATGATTTCGTAGTCGAAACGATTTTCCCGCAGCAGTTCCTCGCAGAGAATGCGATAGCCATTGTCCATCAGCCACAGACGCAGTGGCTGCTCGCCGCCGTTGGGTTGCAGGATCAGGCGTTCTTCACCGCTCAGGCAGGCCTTGCCGCTGTCGAGGATGTCGCGGATCGTTTCGCCGCCCATGCCGCAGATACTGATCGCGGTGATCCCGTCACCCGGCTCGATGGCCGCCAGGCCGTTGGCCAGGCGCACGGTGATTTGTTGATCCAGGTCGTTATCGCGCACGGTGCGGTTGGCCGCGTGGAACGGCGTCAATGCCACCTCGCCGGCCACCGCTGCGGTA
>Ga0105244_10002740_pt1 | contig 13155 bp, 13 predicted proteins | sample KBSM44metaG_FD_80423 | JGI IMG/M metagenome (GOLD analysis project Ga0105244, IMG submission 80423) | Miscanthus rhizosphere microbial communities from Kellogg Biological Station, Michigan, USA - KBS M4-4 metaG | ecosystem: Host-associated > Plants > Roots > Rhizosphere > Soil | place...
ATCGACGGCGCTGGAGGCCCTGCGCTTGCAGGCCCAGGTGCGTACTTTGACGGCACCAACAACCCGCTGCTGCGCGTTTACTTCTCCAATAGCTGGATTGGTGCGATTGCTGGTGGCCGAGGCCTCTACGCAAAGAACACGAAGACGATCTCCTGGCGCAACGGGACCATCATCGACAACGCCCGAGAGGGCATGGTGTTTGATATTGGGTGTGAAGAGTGCTCGGTGTTTGGGTCCGTCATCACCGGTAACGGCATGGCTGCACCGAACAACCACCCAGGCATTTTGGTGTATGGCGCTGATGCGATTCGGATCGGTGACAACCGAATCGGCGCCACCCACAACGGCAATGAAGCGACGGCGAAGTTCAACACTCAGAACTACGGCATTCAGATCGCCAACGCCAGCACCATCAATTATTCAGTCTACGACAACGATCTGCGCGGCAACCTGTCGGGCGGCTTTCAGGACGGCGGCGGCACTGGTGGCCGAAGAGTCGTTCGAGATAACTAGAGGTGAACATGAATCAAGACACACAACCTGGTGATCTCCCGCGCATCACTCGCGTGATCGACATGAAGATTCCCCTGACTTGGCTCATCGGCGGGGCTTTTTCCTTTGCTTGCGTCTTCGCTGGGATGTATTTCAAGCTCGGCCAGCTTGGCGAGGATATGACGGACCTCAAGATCACAGTGAAGGCCGGCAACGGGACGGCGGCCACGATTCAGGGAGAACTTGCCATCCTGAAATTTCGGATCGAAAACCTTGAATCGACCAAGCGGAGGGAGCAATGAAGCTCGTAGAAAACTGGCGCAAGCTGTGGAAATCAACCACGGTCATCTTCGGAACGCTTGGCCTTGCAGTGCCTGAACTGCTGCAGATCCTTGCCGACAATACGAACCTCGTCCCGTGGATGGACGATGGATACAAGTCGGGTGTTCGCTTGGCCTGCTTGATCCTGATCGTGCTGCTTCGCCCTGTGAAGCAAGAAAGCCTCAAGCCATGAAAATCTCTCAGGCAGGCATCAATGCGATCAAGGACTACGAGGGCGTGCGCCTGAAGGCCTATGACGATGGTGTAGGCGTCTGGACGATTGGTGTTGGCCACACGAAAGGCGTGCAGCGTGGAGACGAGATCACGATGGCGCAAGCAGATGAGTTCCTGCGTGCGGATCTGGCTGAAGCCGAAAAGGCCGTCAACACGCGCGTGATAGTTCCCCTCACGCAGGGCCAGTTCGATGCACTCGTTTCCTTCGTCTTCAATCTCGGAGCCGGAGCATTCATGGCCTCGACCCTGCTCAAGAAGCTCAACGCGGGCGACTATGACGGCGCCGCAGATGAATTCTTGCGTTGGAACAAGGCTGGTGGCCGGGCTCTGCCAGGGCTGGTGAAGCGCCGGATCTCGGAGCGAATCATGTTCCTGACAGGCTCGCCATGACGCATATCTGCTGCCTCTGCGGCTCGAAAGACCACGACACGCAGGACTGCAAGTGGAGGATTGCGCGATGACAGCGCTTCTTTCCCCTCGCGTCTGGCTCGCCATTGCCATAGCCGCGGCACTGGCGTTCAGTCACTTCTTCGTCTACAGGGCTGGGAAGGCAAATGTCCGAGCTGACTTCGACGCCTACCGCATCGCCCAGACCGCTGCACTGCAGAAAGCGGATGCTGCCAACCGCGCCAAGGAGCAGCAGTGGCAGGACTCAGCCAACCAGACCACGAAAGCCAAAGATGAAGCCATCCAGAACATTCATGCTCGCCTTGATGATGCTCTTGGCGAGCTGCGCAAGCGTCCCGCCCGTCCCGCCAATGGCCCAGTGCCCGAGACCTCCTGCGATGACAAAGGAGCCACTGGGGCCGGAATTTATGCCGAGGATGCAGGATTTCTTGTCCGGGAAAGTGCCCGAGCCGATCAGCTACGCACTGCCCTTGGGGCATGCTATTCCCAATACGACGCACTGATGAAGTAGGCGGTAGGAATGCATGCGTAAGTGATTGATTTCATTGAGGTGCAATGCATTGTTTTTCATTGCTCAATACGGCCTTGATTTGCATGCTTTATGCAATCAAATCAACAACTTAAGTCGTTTTAGCTGATATTCTCGGGCATGACTTCCGCTTCCCCGGTGCCTGCGGGCGCCGCGCTCCTCGATCTCAAGCGCATCTCGGCGATCTCTCTCGACCTCGACGACACCCTGTGGCCGATCTGGCCGACCATTGAACGCGCCGAGGCCGTGCTGCACGCATGGCTGCTGCGCGAGGCGCCAAAGACGGCTTCGCTGCTGATGACGCCCGGCATCCTGCGAGAGCTGCGCGAAGCCACAGCCAAGGAGCGCTCCGACCTCGCGCATGACCTGAGCGCATTGCGCCGCGAGTCGATCCGCACCGCGCTCACGCGGGCTGGCGAAGACCCGGCGCTGGCCGACCCGGCCTTCGACGCCTTCTTCGCGGAGCGCCAGCGCGTGACGCTGTACGACGACGCGCTGCCCGCGCTGAAGTGGCTCAGCGAGCGCTATCCGCTGGTCGCGGTCTCGAATGGCAATGCAGACATCCACAAGACCGGCGTCGGCCGCTGGTTTCGCACCGCCTTCAATGCACGCGCCTTCGGCAGCGGCAAGCCGCACGCGCCGATCTTCCGCGCCGCCGCGGCTTCGGTCGGCCTGTTGCCGAAAGACGTGCTGCACGTCGGCGACGACGCCGAGCTCGACGTGGTGGGCGCGCTCAATGCCGGCATGCAGGCGGCTTGGCTGGTGCGCGACGAGCGGCCCTGGGTGCACGGCGCGCGGCCGCAGCTGATCGTGCCGAACCTGCACGCGCTGTGCATGGCGCTGGGCGGCTGAGCGCTATTTGAAGACCGGTCGGAAGAAGCTGCGCTCGTAGCTGAGAAAGCAGCGCGTGTCCTGCGCGTACTTGAACGCGGCCTGGCATTCGGGGTCCTGTATCGAGTCGGCGCGGTATTTCTCGTACGCGGCCAGGCTCGGAAAGCTGAACATCGCCAGGGCCACGTCGTTCGCCCCTTCGGAGGGCAGGAAGTAGCCGTGGTGCTGGCCGCCGAACTTCTCGACCAGTGGAAGCCAGAGCCTGCCGTAGTGCTCGAACTCCTTGAGCTTGTAGGGGTCGACGATGTAGCGCAGGTAGCAGGTGACCATGGATGTTGTTCCGGCTGTGAAGGGGGTATTGCCGCCGCGTCTGCAGCGATTCATGGGCCTGACTATAGTTTGCGCCTCGACCTCTTGCGGCTGTGCTCCGGCCAGGAAAACCCCACATGCATTTCTCCAACTGGCTCCTCTTCTGCGGCGTGACCTTGCTCGTAGCGTTCACGCCGGGTCCGGCCGTGCTGCTCGCCGTCTCGAATTCGATGAGCGTGGGTCCGCGCCGCGCGATGATCAGTTCGCTCGGCAACGCGATGGGGCTGTTCATGGTCTCCGCCGCGGCAATGGCCGGGCTGGGCGTGGTGCTCTCGACCTCCGCCAATGCGTTCATGGTGCTGAAGGTGGCCGGCGCGGCCTACCTGATCTATCTGGGCATCAAGCAGTGGCGCAGCCAGGGCAGCGTGTTCGCCGACCTGCAGGGCTCGTCGGCCGAGGGTTCGCCGCGTTCCAGTTGGCGGCTGTTCGGGCACGGCCTGACGGTGGCGCTCACGAACCCGAAGGGCATTCTTTTCTTCTCGGCGCTGTTTCCGCAGTTCCTGACGCAGGATGCACCGCTCGCCATGCAGTTCGCGGTGCTGACGACCACCTTCGCGACGGCCTCGGTGCTGTCGCATGCGTTCTATGTGCTGCTGGCGCGCCTGCTGCGCAAGCAGCTGTCGGACCCGCGCCGCACGCGGGTTTTCAACAAGGTGTCGGGCGGGGCGTTCGTGCTGCTGGGGCTGAGCCTGCTGCGCTTGCGCAACAAGGCGGCCTGATCTTTTTCAGCCCAGCGCGAACTGCTCGCGCAGCGCGGCGCAGAAATCGGCGGTGCCACTCAGCGAGAGGGTGAGGGTGTCGAAGCGCGGGTTGTCCTCGTGCGTCTGCTGCAGGTCGTAGTCCCAGGTCGCGCCTTCATCGAGGGCGCCGCGCGCATGGGGAAACGTGGCTTCGGCCCAATCGAGCACCTGCGCGATTTCAGCTCGCACCTCGGGTGTCTTGTCCGGCGTGGTCGATGCCATCGCGTCGAAGGTGCCGTGGCCTTCGGTGTCTTCGCTGTAGTCGAAATCGAGATAGCGCAGTTCGGTCGTCATGCGTTCAATGCCTTCGCCGCCGCCAGCCCGCTGAGCACCGCGCCCTCCAGCGTGGCAGGGTAGGGACCTTCGATGTAGTCGCCGCAGGCTCGCAGGCCGAGGGCGATGTCCATCGGCGGCCGCGACAGCCCCGGGGTGCAGGCGAATGTGGCGCGCTTCTCGACCACGGTCTGCACGAGCTGCAGCTTCGTCTGGCCCAACTGCGCGAGCGCTTGCGCGATCACCTGTTCTTCCAGCGCCTCGCGCGGCGTTTCGTTGGCACTTACGACCATGGCAAGCACTCCGGGCAGGCCGCTGAGCTGGCCCCGGTCGAACGCGAATTGGGCCGGTGCGCTGGCCGGATCGCTGCGCAGCGCGAGCATTGGTTCGGCGAGCGGCGTCGCGCCGCGTACATAGACCGTGGCGATGGCCTCGAAGCGCAGGGCTTCGGTGGTTCCGCACCAGCGCTCGGCCGGCAGTCCGGATGTGCGGACCAGCCGCGCAGCATCCCATGGCGCGCAAGCCAGCACGACCTTGTCGAAGAGCTCGTCGTCGACGCGCCACGGTCCGGCTTCCGGCGCGATGGCACGCACACGGGCGCCGATGCGCACCGCTGCGCCGTGCTTCATGAGCCATTGGATGGCGGCATCGGGCATCAGGGCGCCGAGGTCGGCGCATGGCAGCAGCAGATCGGCGCCGCCGCTGCCGCTGAACAAGGCGTCGTTCAGCACGCGCAGGAACACTTCCCCGCTCGATTGCGCGACGGGCGTGTTCAATGCGGAAACGCACAGCGGCTCGATCAATTCCTGCATCACGCGCGGCGTGAGGCCTGCGCACAAGTCGGCGACCGTGGTACTGCTGGCGCAGCGAAAGCCTGCAAGCCGCCACCGGATCGCGGTGCGCAGCAGCGAAGACTTGTCGCGCCATGTCCAGCCGCGCGCCGTGAAGATGCCGGCCAGCAGGTCGAGCGGCGCGGGCAGCCGCGGCAGCTTGAGCCCGCCGCCATCGGCGAAGCGCAGCGAGAGAGGCATGCGCAGCAGCGCGCCTTCGACATCCACGCCCACATCGCGCATCAGCTGCAGCGTGGCGGTGTACGCACCGATCAGGATGTGCTGGCCGTTGTCCAGCGCCAGCCCGTGCATGTTGTCGACCCGCCGCGCCCGGCCGCCCGGCATGTGCGCCGCCTCGAACAGCGTGACGGCATGGCCGAGCCGCGTGGCTTCCACCGCGCAGGCGAGGCCGGCCCAGCCGGCGCCGATGACGGCGGTTTTCTTCTTCAAGCTCAGATGCGTCCCAAAGCCTGGACCTTCCACGCCAGCCAGAACTTGCGCACCGGCGTCAGGCTCACCCGCTGGTTCAGCACCTGGAAGTTGTCGCGCTCGATCTCGCGCAGCAAGGTGCGGTAGATGCTGGCCATCATCAGCCCGGGCTTCTGCGCGCGGCGATCGGCCAGCGGGAGCAGTGCGAGCGCTTCGTCGTACGCCGCGTGGGCGCGCTCGGACTGGAACTTCATCAGCGCGATGAAGCGATCGGAGTGCACGCGGTTGAGGATCTCGTGCGCCTTCACGTCGAACTTCTGCAACTCGTTCACCGGCAGGTAGATGCGTCCGCGCAGGGTGTCTTCGCCCACGTCGCGCAGGATGTTGGTGAGCTGCAGCGCCAGGCCGAGCTTGTGGGCGTAGGCGGTGGTCTGCGGATCGGTCTGGCCGAAGATGCGCGCCGCGACTTCGCCGACCACGCCGGCCACCAGGTGGCAGTAGCGCGCAAGGCCGGGAAAGTCGAGATACCGGGTCTGCTCCAGGTCCATCTGGCAGCCGTCGATCACTTCGTTGAGCTGGCGTGCCTCGATGCCGTAGGCCGCGGCATGCGGCATCAGCGCCTGCATCACCGGATGGCGCGGCGTGCCTGCTGCGAACGACTGGGCGACCTCGGTGCGCCACCAGGCGAGCTTGGTGGCGGCCACGCCGGGGTCGGAGACCTCGTCGACCACGTCGTCGACCTCGCGGCAGAACGCATAGAAGGCCGTGATCGCGGCGCGGCGCGGCTTGGGAAGGAACAGGAAGGCGTAATAGAAACTGCTGCCCGAGGCGGCGGCCTTGTCTTGTACGTATTGCTCGGGATTCATCGGGGAGGCGCTGCTTTCATGGGCCGCAATTGTCTCCGCATCCGCATGGCCTTCCAGAGCAGCACGGGCGCATCTAATTTGCCGATGGTGGGGCGCTGCGAGAAGGTGTCGAAGCCCAGGGCCTCGATCTTGTCGAGGATGCGCAGGCCGCCCTGCACCACGAGGCGCAGCTCCCAGCCGGCGCGGCCCGGCAGGCGGTGCACGAGGGGGGCGCCCTGGTGCATGAGTTCGCGCGCCCAGTGCGACACGATGGCCATCAGGTTGATGGCCTCCTGCGGAGGCGGGCCGCTCGCGAGCGGTGCAAAAACCTTGAAGTTCTCGCGTGTCAGGCTGCGCCGCTCGCAATCGGCCAGCGGAAAGTAGAAGCGGTCGCGCGGCAGGTCGACGCTCGGGTCCTGCCAGAAATTGATGAGCTGCAGCGCGCTGCAGATGGCGTCGCTCTGCGCGAGCGCCTGCGCGTCGTGCACGCCGTAGAGATGCAGCAGCAGGCGGCCGATCGGGTTGGCGGAGCGGCGGCAATAGTCGAGCAGCTCGGCGCGGTCGGCGTATGTACTGCGATCGCGGGTCTTCTCGATGTCCTGCATGAAGGCGCTGAGCAGGTCGGCGAGCAGGTCTTCCGGCAGGCCGTATCGGGCGATGCTGTGGGCCAGCGGCTCGAACACCTGTGGCCAGCGCGACGCGGGCAGCACCTCGCCCCGGGCGGCGGCGGCGAGTTCCTCGCGGTAGGCATTCAGATCGGCCAGGCGTTCGCCGGGCGAGGCATTGCCTTCGTCGGCGATGTCGTCGGCGGTGCGCGCGAAGTGGTAGATGGCGGCGATCGGCGGGCGCAGGTGCGGCGGACACAGCCACGAGGCGACCGGAAAGTTCTCGTAGTGCGCGGGCGGCGCGGCAAGGTGGGGAGTGGCGGACACGCCACGATTGTCAGCGACGACGCCATGCTCCGGCACTATGCTCGCAGCGTCGCCACTTTGAATTCCCCGCTTCATGAAAGCATCCGCTCCGGCTTCCGGGCCCCAGGTTTCCGCGTACGGCGAGGCGGCACACCCGAAAGGCCCGGTGCTCATGATCGCGGCCCTCGGCGTCGTGTTCGGTGACATCGGCACCTCGCCGCTGTATGCCTTCAAGGAAACGATGAACCCCGAGCACGGCATTCCGTTCTCGCCCGACTCGGTGCTGGGGCTGCTCTCGCTGATCTTCTGGGGGCTGATGTTCGTGGTGACGCTGAAATACGTGGTGTTCGTGCTGCGCGCCGATCACGACGGCGAGGGCGGCATCCTGGCGTTGCAGGCCCTGGCACGCAGCGCCGTGGGCGGACCGAAGACCAGGCCCTGGGTGTGGAACGTGATCGGCATGCTGGGCCTGGTGGGCGCGGCCATGTTCTACGGCGACAGCCTGATCACGCCGGCCATTTCGGTGCTCTCGGCGGTGGAGGGGCTGGAGGTGCAGGCGCCGGTGCTGCAGCGCGCGGTGATTCCGATCACGATCATGATCCTGATCGCGCTGTTCGCGGTACAGAAGAAGGGCACGGGCGTGGTCGGCAAGGTGTTCGGGCCGATCATGCTGCTGTGGTTCCTGGTGCTGGCAGCGGCCGGCCTGTGGCAGGTGCTGCAGCAGCCGCAGGTTCTGGCGGCGCTCGATCCTCGGCGGGCCGTGGGCTTTCTCGTCGAGCACCGGGCGCAGTCGCTGGCGGTGCTGGGCGCGGTGTTCCTGGCCTTCACGGGCGGCGAGGCGCTGTATGCGGACATGGGGCACTTCGGTGCGCGGCCGATCCGGCTGGCATGGCTGTTCATCGCGCTGCCGGGGCTGGTGCTGAACTACTTCGGGCAGGGCGCGCTGGTGCTGGCCAACCCCGGCGCCATCGACAACCCCTTCTTCCGGCTCTTTCCCTCGTGGGGCGTGCTGCCGATGGTGGTGCTGGCCGCGATGGCCACGGTGATCGCCTCGCAGGCGGTGATTTCTGGCGCCTTCTCGCTCACGGCACACGCGATGCGCATGGGCTACCTGCCGCGCATGCGGGTGATCCAGACCTCGGGCGCGGCCATTGGGCAGATCTACGTGCCAACCGTGAACTGGCTGCTGATGGCGGGCGTGCTGCTGCTGGTGCTGGGCTTCCGCAGCTCGAGCGCGCTGTCGGCGGCGTACGGCATCGCGGTGTCGATCACGATGGTGACGACCACGCTGCTGGCCGGCATCGTAGCCTGGGGGCTGTGGCGCTGGAACAAGGTGGCGGTGGTGGTTGGCGTGGCGGCCTTCGCGGTGATCGACCTGACCTTCGTGCTCGCCAACAGCCTGAAGGTCGCCGAGGGCGGCTGGCTCACCTTGGCGGTTGCCGTGGTGGTGATGGTGGTGTTCACCACCTGGGCCAAGGGCCGTCGCCTGGGGCTGGAGGCGGCCGCGGCCGAGAGCCTGCCGCTGCGCGCCTTCGTCGAGTCGCTGGCGCTGCACATGCCTCACCGGGTGAGCGGCACCGCGGTGTTCTTGAACCCCGACGCCACCGCGGTGCCGCATGCGCTGCTGCACAACCTCAAGCACAACCAGGTGCTGCACGAGCAGGTGATCGTGCTGCGCGTGCTGCCTTGCGACACGCCGCGCGTCGACGCGCGCATTCGCATCGAGGCAGAGCAACTGATGGACGGCATCTGGATGGTCACGGCGCGTCACGGTTTCATGGAGCGGCCCGACGTGCCGGAATTCATCCGCATCCTGGCCTACCAGAAGACGCTGGCGATCGATTCGATGAAGACCTCCTACTTCGTCTCGCGCGCCTCGGTCGGCGAGGAGAACCTGCCTGGCATGAACCCGATCCGGCGTGCCCTGTTCGGCTGGTTGCAGCGCAACGCGGGGCGCGCTTCGGACTATTTCGAACTGCCTGACAACCGCCTCGTGGAGATGGGCCAACGAACCTAGTGACCGGCGGGTCATTGACAGTGCTTCACGTTTACCCTAAATTACTAACCAGTGGGTCATTAATGATCCGGTTCGTCCTTTCCAGGGTGTCTCATGACCGCCTCCGCCGTCCTCTCGTCCCGTGTCCGCAGTGCCGCATGGCTGCTGCTTCCCGCCATTTTCCTGGCCGGCTGCTCGCCGAAACCCGCCGCCGAGGATCCCGTGCGCGCGGTCAAGTTCGTGACCGTGGGCATGAGCGAATTCGATGCCCAGCCCGAGTTCTCGGCCGAGGTTCGGGCGCGCGTCGAATCGCGCCTGGGCTTCCGCGTGGCGGGCAAGATCACCAGGCGCCAGGCTGAACTCGGCCAGCATGTGCAGGCCGGCCAGGTGCTGGCCCAGCTCGACCCGCAGGACTACAAGCTCGCCGCTGAGGCCGCTCGAGCCCAGCAGGCCGCCGCGCTGACCAACCGCGACCTGGCTGCCGCCGACCTGAAGCGCTACACCGAATTGCGCCAGCAGAACTTCATCAGCGGCGCCGAGCTCGAGCGCCGCGAAACCACCTGGAAGGCCGCGCAGGCCCAGCTCGAACAGGCTCAGGCGCAGCTCGCCTCGCAGGGCAACCAGGCCAACTACACGACGCTGGTGGCGGACGTGGCCGGCATCATCACGGCCATCGAGGCCGAGCCGGGCCAGGTGGTGCAGGCCGGCACGCCGGTCGTGCGCATCGCACAGGACGGCGCGCGCGACGTGGTGTTCGCGGTGCCCGAAGACCGCGCCACGCTCATCAAGGCGGGGTCGCCCGTCACGGTGCGCGGCTGGTCCGGCGGCAGCGAGCTGCAGGGCGAGGTGCGCGAAGTAGCGGCCAGCGCCGACGCGGTCACGCGCACCTACTCGGTCAAGGTCGCCATCGATGCGGCCGCCTCGCCGCCGCTCGGCGCCACGGTCTATGCGCGTCCGCAGGCGCTCGCGCATGGCACCACCGCGGTGATGAAGCTGCCGACCAGCGCACTGCGCCAGGAGGGCAAGGGCTCTGCCGTGTGGGTGCTCGACAAGCCGACCATGACGGTGCGTTCGCAGACTGTGCAGGTCGCCACGGCTGACGGCAACGAGGCGGTGATCGCCAGCGGCATCGCCCCCGGCATGATGGTCGTGGCTGCGGGCGTGCACGTGCTGTCGCCGGGGCAGAAGGTCACCATCTACCAGTCCAAGGAGGCGGCCGCGGCCGCCGCCAATGCCGGTGCGAAGGACTCGGCACAGCCCGTGGCGGCTGTCGCTGCGACGAACAAGGAGATCGCAGCGGGTGCCGCCAAATGAGCGGCGGCGCAGCAACTCCCCCCGCTGAGAAGCCCGCCGGCTTCAATCTCTCCAAGTGGGCGCTGGACCACGCGCCCCTCACGCGCTACCTGATGGTGGTGCTGATGGTGCTGGGTGCCTTCGCGTACTTCCAGCTCGGCCAGGACGAGGACCCGCCGTTCACCTTCCGTGCGATGGTGGTGCGCACCTACTGGCCCGGCGCCACCGCGCAGCAGGTGGCCGAGCAGGTCACCGACAAGCTCGAACGCACGCTGCAGGAAGCGCCGTACGCCGACAAGATCCGCAGCTACTCGAAGCCCGGCGAGTCGCAGATCATCTTCAACATCAAGGACTCGTCGAAGTCCACCGAAGTGGCCAATGTCTGGTACACGGTGCGCAAGAAGATCGGCGACATGCGCGCCACCTTGCCCGCCGGCGTGCAGGGGCCGTTCTTCAATGACGACTTCGGCGATGTCTATGGCGTGATCTACGCGCTGGAGAGCGAAGGCTTCAGCTACGCCGAGCTCAAGACGTTGGCCGATGACGTGCGCCAGCAGCTTCTGCGCGTGAAGGACGTGGCCAAGGTCGACCAGTTCGGCGTGCAGGACGAGAAGGTCTACATCGAGATCTCGCAGAAGCGCCTGGCGCAGCTGGGGCTCGATTTCAACGCAGTGCTGGCGCAGCTCGGCTCGCAGAACGCGATCGAGAGCGCGGGCTCGATCCAGTCGCCGCTCGACGTGGTGCAGGTGCGCGTGGCCGGCCAGTTCACCAGCGTCGACCAGCTGCGCGAGATGCCCATCCGCGGCAGCTCGGGCAGCCAGATCAAGCTCGGCGACATCGCCGACATCCATCGCGGCTACATCGATCCGCCGGCGGTCAAGGTGCACCACCAGGGCAAGGAAGTGATCGCACTTGGCGTGTCGATGGCCAAGGGCGGCGACATCATCGCACTGGGCAAGGCGCTGAAGGCCACCACCGCCACCATCGACCAGCGCCTGCCGGCCGGCGTGAAGCTGGCGCAGGTGCAGGACCAGCCGGTGTCGGTGGCCAGCTCGGTCAACGAGTTCGTCGGCGTGCTGATCGAGGCCGTGGCCATCGTGCTGGCCGTGAGCATCATTTCGCTCGGCCTGCACAAGGGCGGGCGCTTCGGCTGGTACATCGACATGCGACCCGGGCTGGTGGTGGCGATCACCATTCCGCTGGTGCTGGCCGTGACCTTCCTGGCGATGAACTACTTCGGCATCGGGCTGCACAAGATATCGCTGGGCTCGCTGATCATCGCGCTCGGCCTGCTGGTGGACGACGCGATCATTGCGGTCGAGATGATGGTGCGCAAGATGGAAGAGGGCTACGACAAGGTCCGCGCCGCCACCTTCGCCTACGACGTGACGGCCAAGCCGATGCTCACGGGCACGCTCATCACGGCCGCGGGCTTCCTTCCGATCGGCATCGCCAAGTCGGTGACGGGCGAGTACACCTTCGCGATCTTCGCAGTGACGGTGATCGCGCTGGTGCTGTCGTGGATCGTCTCTGTGTACTTCGTACCCTACCTCGGCACGCTCTTGCTGAAGGTGAAACCGCACGACCCCGAGGCGCCGCCGCACGAGCTGTTCGACACGGCCTTCTACAACGCCTTTCGCCGCGCGGTGAACTGGTGTGTGCAGCACCGCTGGATGACCATCGGCGCCACGGTGTTGATCTTCGCGCTCGGCATCTTCGGCATGGGCAAGGTGCAGCAGCAGTTCTTTCCGGATTCGAGCCGGCCCGAGATCCTGGTCGACATCTGGTTCCCCGAGGGCACCTCGTTCGCGGCCAACGAAGAGGTGGCCAAGCGCGTCGAGAAGCGTTTCATGCAGGAAGCTGGCGTGAAGACGGTCAGCACCTGGATCGGCTCGGGCGTGCCGCGTTTCTATCTGCCGTTGGACCAGGTGTTTCCGCAGACCAACGTGTCGCAGCTGATCGTGCTCGCCAAGGACCTGAAGGTGCGCGAGACGCTGCGCCTGAAGTTGCCGCAGGTGCTGGCGCAGGAATTTCCGGAGGTGCGCGGGCGCGTCAAGCTGCTGCCCAACGGGCCTCCGGTGCCGTACCCGGTGCAGTTCCGCGTGATCGGCACCGACCCGGTGCAGCTGCGCGGCCACGCCGACGAGGTGAAGGCCGTGTTGCGCGAGAACGCCAACATGCGCGGCGTGAACGACAACTGGAACGAATCGGTCAAGGTGATCCGCCTCGAAGTCGACCAGGCCAAGGCGCGCGCGCTCGGCGTGACGAGCCAGGCCATTGCGCAGGCCTCGAAGACCATGTTCAGCGGCACGACAGTGGGCCAGTACCGCGAGAACGACCTGCTGATCGACATCGTGCTGCGCCAGGCGCCCGACGAGCGCCAGGCCATCTCGGATATCGGCAACGCCTACATCCCGACCACCTCGGGCCGCTCGATCCCGCTCACGCAGATCGCCAAGCCGGTGTTCACCTGGGAGCCGGGCGTGATGTGGCGCGAGAACCGCGACTACGCCATCACCGTGCAGGGCGACGTCATAGAGGGCCTGCAGGGCGCGACCGTGACCACCCAGTTGCTGCCGAAGCTGCGCGAGCTGGAGGCCGGGTGGGCCGCGGCCGGGCAGGGGGGCTATCGCATCGAGGTGGCGGGTGCCGCC
>Ga0105244_10002742_pt1 | contig 13142 bp, 6 predicted proteins | sample KBSM44metaG_FD_80423 | JGI IMG/M metagenome (GOLD analysis project Ga0105244, IMG submission 80423) | Miscanthus rhizosphere microbial communities from Kellogg Biological Station, Michigan, USA - KBS M4-4 metaG | ecosystem: Host-associated > Plants > Roots > Rhizosphere > Soil | place: Michigan...
AGCTGGCGGCAGACGGTGTAGCCGTCCATGTCGGGCATCTGCACGTCCAGCAGGATCAGCGCCGGCCGGTGCTTGCGCGCCGCCGCCAGGCCCTCGGCGCCGTTGCGCGCGAACGCCAGCACATGGTCCGGCCCGAGGATGACGCGCAGCGTGGCCAGGTTGCTTGGCTCGTCGTCGACGATGAGGATGGGGGCGGTCATGGCGCGTCTCCCGCGCCGCCCGGCGCCAGCGCGATCAGCGCCCGCACCTCGGCCTCGGCGCCGCGAAAGTCGAAGTCGTCCAGCCGCGAACGCACGGCGGATACCGCCTCCGCCGGCAGCAACGGCGCCAACGCGGCCAGCAACGGCGCCGCGACGTCGGGGTTGTCCTGGTCCAGGCATTCTAGCAAAGCGGCCAGCAGTTCCTCCGCGACCGGGGGGGACGGCGGCCCGTCCTCCGTCGCGACCTGGGCGGCCGCGGGCGCCGCCTGCCCCGCCGCGCCGCTACGCTCCACCCGCGACGACAGCGCGGCGATCGATTCCAGCGCCGTGGCGAGGGCGCCGCGCAGTTGCGCGATCAGCCCGGCGGCGTCGCCGCCGTGCGCGGCCGCTTTTTGCAGCTCCCCCGCCAGCCGGGATATCTCGGGCAGCGCCAGATTGCCGGCCACTCCCTTCAGTTGATGGCACAAGGCGTCCATGCCGGCGGTGCCGCGCGCCGCCAGTTCCGCATCCAGCCGGTCGGCGACGTCGCCGTAGTCGGCGGCGAAGCGGCCAAGAACCGCGCCGTAGGCTTCCCACTCGCTCCATACCAGCCGCGCGCGCTCGATGTCGATGCCGGCGAGCGGCGCCATCAAAGGTAAAGGCGATGGCAAGGACGATGGCAAGCAAGCCGCGTCCCCGGCGGCGCGCGCCGGCCCGCCGCGCGCCAGGCGCCGGACCACCTCCATCAGTTCATCGACATTGAACGGCTTTGCGACAAACGCGTCCATGCCGGCCGCGCGCGCCTCATCCTGCTGGCTCTTGAAGGCGCCCGCCGTCAGCGCCACGATGGGCAGATCGTCGAACAGCGGCGACTGGCGCAGCAGCCGCGTCGCCCCATAGCCATCGAGCACGGGCATTTGCACATCCATCAGCACGATGTCGACCGCGTGCGGTTGCCGCAACAACCAGTCGACCGCCTCGCGCCCGTCGCAGGCCACGCTGACCGTGGCCCCCTCGGCGCTCAGGATGCGTGAAGCCACCTCGCGGTTGATGTCGCTGTCATCGGTCACCAGCACGCGCACGCCGGCGAGACGCACGCTGGCCGGGCGTTCCTGCGCGCCGTCGCCCTGCCCCCCCTGGCGCCGCCGTGCCTGCGCCTTCGCCAGCGCGTTGTACAGGCAGGAGCTGGTCACCGGCTTGGTCAGGATGCCGTCGACCAGCCCGATGTCTCTATGCCTGAGCAACTCGTCGCGGGCATAGGCGGTCACCATCATCAGCACCGGCTGGGCGTCGTCCGGATAGCTGGCGCGGATCTGGCGCGCCAGCTGCATGCCGTCCATGCCCGGCATCTGCCAGTCCAGCAGCAGCGCGTCGAAGCCGCCGGCGGCCAGGTGGCGCTGATGGACGCAGTCCAGCGCCAGCGCGCCGGAGACGGCCTGGCTGGCGCGCCAGCCCAGCGCGCGCGCCATCGACGCGATATTGTCGCGCGAGATGTCGCTGTCGTCGACCACCAGCACATCGAGGTTGCTCAGCGCGGCCGGTTCGACCTGGCCGGCGTCCGCGCATTCGAACGGGATGGTGAACCAGAACTCGCTGCCGCGCCCCGGCGCGCTGGTCACGCCGATCTCGCCGCCCATGTGTTCGACCAGATAGCGGCAGATGGTCAATCCCAGGCCGGAGCCGCCGAAGCGCCGCGTGGTCGAGGTGTCGGCCTGGCTGAAGGCGGAAAAGATGTGCTTCAACTTGTCCTCGGCGATGCCGATGCCGGTGTCGGTGACGGCGAAGCGCAGCACGGCGCGCTGGCCGTCGTGTTCCAGCAGCGTCAGGCCGATGCCGACGGCGCCACGCTCGGTGAACTTGATGGCGTTGCCGGTCAGGTTGATCAACACCTGCTCCAGCCGCAGCGCATCGCCCACCAGCTGGCAGATGCCCGGCGGTGGCGGCGCGATCGTCAGTTCCACATCCTTGTCGCCGGCGCTGGCGGCCATGATGCTGGCCAGGTTGTCGAGCACATCGGACAGCTTGAAGGGCACGCGCTCGATCTCCAGCCGCCCGGCCTCGATCTTGGAAAAGTCGAGGATATCGTTGATGATGGCCTGCAGCGAGCGGCCGGCGTTGCGGATCTTGCGCACCAGGTCGGCCGCGTCGGCGTCGAGCGGACGCTGGTCGAGCAGGTAGGCCAGCCCCAGTATGCCGTTCATCGGCGTGCGGATCTCGTGGCTCATATTGGCCAGGAAGTCGGCCTTGGCGCGGCTTGCCGCCTCGGCCTCCACGGTGCGCGCCTCCAGCGCCGCGTTGGCGACCCGCAGTTCGGCGGTGCGCGCCGCCACATGCTCCTCCAGGCCGGCGTTGAGCGCGCGCACCTCCGTCTCGGCGGCGGCGCGCTCGGTGATCTCGTGTTCCAGCGTTTGCAGCATGCCGTTGAAGGCGTCGGCCAGCTGTCCCACTTCGTCCTCGCTCTCCTTGGGTGCGCGCAGGCGGTAGTCGCGTTCGCGCATGACCTGGCGCGCGATCTCGCTCACGCCCATGATCGGTCCCGAAATCCAGCGCTGCAGCAGCGACGACAGGCCCAGGCCGAGCAGCAGGCTGCCCAGCAACACCGCCGCCAGGATGGCCAGGTAGCCGCGCAGCCAGGCCGCCAGGTCGTAGCGTTCGCGCAGGTAGACGGTGCCGTGCACCGCGTCGGGGCCGGTGATGCGCTGGAACACGGTCAATTCGCCGGCGCCGAATTCGGCGCCGTCGGCCGGCGCCAACGTCGCCGGCGCGGCCGGCGAGTCGGCGTCGCGCCGGTAGGCGGCGAAGCGCTTGCCGTCGGCGGTGTAGATCGCCGCCGTCAGGATGTTGGGGTTGGCGCGCAGCAGCCCCAGGTTTTCGGTGGCCACCTTGGGGTCGTCGAACTCGATCGCCAGCGCGCTGCCCTGCCCCAGGATGGCCGCGATCGAGGTCAGCTCGCGCACCGTGGTGGCGCGGTTCTCGCGCAGGTCGCGGTACAGCAGGCCGGCGCCGGCCAGCGCCAGCGCGCACAGGTTGGTCGCCAGCACCAGCAGCAGCAGCTTGTGGCGCACCGAGCGTATTCTCAGCCTCATGGTCTTCCCCCCTCGATTTTGTGCGCCACCGCCAACAACCTGGCGCTGATCTTCAAGCCGCTGCGCTCGGCGTGCGCCAGCGACACGTCGAAACGAATGCGGTTATCGACCGGCACGAAGCTGATGGCGCTGCCGGCGGCCAGCGTGCCGGCGCCGTCGGTGATCGCCAGCACGCCCTGGGTCGCCGCCGCCTCGAGCGTGCGCTTGACGCGCGCGTCGTCCTGGGTGCCGATGTACAGCACTTGGATGGCGCCGGCGGGATCGCCTGCGCGCAAGGTGCGCACGGTCACACCGCGCCCCTTGATCTGGCGGGTCTGGCGCAGCTGGTTCAACTCGGCGGCGACCTGGTCGGCGTCCACCACGGCGATCACCAGCGGCGCGGCGTCGTCGGCGAAGGCGGCCGGCGGCCACTCGATGTATTCGGCGAAACGGTAGATATAGGCCGCCTTGACCTGCGCCGCGACGCGCGACGGGTCGGCGTCCCCGGCCGCCGCCGCCGGGGGTGGCAGCGACCACGTGAACAGCAGCAGCGACACAAGGAAGGGCAGCAACGATGGCAACCGCGCCCGCGGCAGCGATGGCGCGGCCGCGATGCCGCCGTGCGCGCGTGCCGGGGCGCCGGTGGTCGCCACGTCAAAAACGCAGCGTCAGTTTCAGCTGCACGCCGCGCTCGATCATGCTGCGGCCCGCGCCGCCGCCATACTCCACATGGGACCGGTGCAGCAGGTTGCGCCCGATCAGCGCCACGTCCAGCGTGGGCTGCGGTTGCCACATCCATTGGGCGTCCAGCTCGTAGTAGGCCGGCACGGCGGGCGACGGCAGCGCGCCCATGCGGCGCAGCGTCAGGTCCAGCGCGCTGCGGTCGGTCAGGTCGTACGAGGAGCGCAGCAACCAGTGGTGGCTGGGGTCGTTGGTCGGCAGGGACGGGTTGGTGGCACTGAAATCACGGCTGCCCGGCAGCAGGCGCTGGTTCACGCGCTGCGCCACCAGCCCGGCATTCAGCCGCCAGACGGGCGCCGCCTGCCACGTGCCCCACAGCTCGACGCCGCGCGTGTCGCCCTCGGCGCGGTTCTCGAACGCGAACAAACCCGGGGCCGTCGGGCTGGTCTGCGGTTCCAGCGTGCGCAATTTGTCGTAGCGGCTGTAGAAGGCGGTGGCCGAATAGGACAGCGTCGGCAATGGCTGGGCGCGGTAGCCCAGCTCGACCACCTTGGCCACCTCCGACTGGAAATTGGGCCCGCCGCCATATATATATACCATGCGGCCGCCGGAGACGACCGGCCGGCTTGGAAAGTACAGGTCGCGGTCGAAGCGCGACGGCGCGCGCACGGTGCGGGCCAGGCTGCTCCAAACCAACTGGTCCGGCGCCGGGGTCCACGCCAGCCGCAGACTGGGCAGGTATTCGGCGCCGGTGTACTTATTATGTTCGACCTTGGCGCCGGCGGTCAGCTTGAGGTCCGGCGTGACGGCGTATTCGTCCTGGACGAACAGATTGGCCCAATGCAGATCGAGGTCGCCGGGCAGGAACGCAAATTCGGTCGAGTTCGTCACCCGGTCCCGGCTATGGCGATAGCCGCCGCCCCAGGTCAGCACGTTGCGCTGGCCCAGGCGCAGGTCGTGCTGGGCGTCGAGGTCGAGCGTGGACAGGCGCTCGATGAAGGCGCCGGGCTGGTTGCGCTCGGTGTGGTCCAGGATGACCTGCAGGCGCAGATTGGCGTCGGGCGACAGCTTGCGGGTCAGGCGGGTGATCAGATTGGCGCCGGAGATCTGCACCGGCGCGCGGCGGAACTGGCCCAGGTGGCCCTGGTAGCCGTCGCCGGAGACGCTCAGCGCGCCCTCCGCCAAGGCCCAGTCGGTCCGGAAACCGGCCTGGCTGCGCTCCATGCCGAAGTTGGTGTTGACGCCGGTGGCGGTGAAGGTATCGTTCAGCTTCTGGTATTTGCCATAGACGCGATAGGTGCCGCCGTTGGCCAGCTTGCCGCCGTAGCGCACCGAGGCGTTGTGGTCGCGGTCGCCGCCGATGGCGCTGAGCTGGCCGCCCTGGGTGTCGGCCGACGAGCGGGTGATGACGTTGATGACGCCGTTGACCGCGTTGGCGCCCCAGATCGTCGCGCCGGGACCGCTGATCACCTCGATGCGTTCCACGTCCTCCATCACCACATCCTGGGCGTCCCAGAAGACGCCGGAAAACAGCGGCGAATAAACGCTGCGGCCATCGATCAGCATCAGCAGTTTGTTCTCGAAGGCGTTGTTGAAGCCGCGCGCGGTGACGGCCCAGTTGCGGGCGTCGACCTGGGCCACCTGCAGATTGGGCGCCAACCGCAGCGCCTCGGGCAGCGACTGCGCGCCGCTGCGCCGGATATCGCCGGCGCTGATGACGAACACCGACGCGGCCGTGGTGCCAAGGCGCTCTTCCTGGCGCGACACGGACGTCACGATGACATCGCTCAACTGCTCGAGCGACATGTCGGCGATGACGCTGCCGTCCGCGACCCTGGCCCGTGCCGATGTCGCGCAAAGCACCGTCGCAACGAGTAAAACCTGTGAAAAGTCGACTCTTCTGGCCATCGCGCCCCCCGCGGTTGCCGCACCCTCGCCGCCGCCCGACCAAGCCGGCGCCCCGCTCAGGAGGAGCGCCACGCACCGCCGAACGGCTCCTCGTACAGGGAAATTATAGCCACATTGGCCACGCTTTCCCGCAGGAATTTATGTTTTAGTGCAAGATTAAAGAGCGGATAGGCGCGGAATGCAACAATTCGTTTTGCCGACAAACTACCCCGGGGTCAAGTCTGACAATCGGACACGATCTCGTCCGAGAAAGCAGCCTTACAACTGAGTCCGTGTCCGAATGCCAGACTTGACCCCCGGGGTTGTTATTGGAAAGCGACTTCGGTGAAGCTGCGCAGCTTGCGGCTGTGCAAGCGGTCGACGCCGAGGTCGCGCAGCATTTCGACGGCGCGGATGCCGATCCGCAGGTGCTGGTCGACCCGGTCGCGGTAAAACTTGTTGGCCATGCCCGGCAGCTTGATTTCGCCGTGCATCGGCTTGTCGCTGACGCACAACAAGGTCCCGTACGGCACGCGGAAACGGAAGCCGTTGGCGGCGATGGTCGCGCTTTCCATGTCCAGCGCGATCGCCCTGCTCTGGCTGAACCGCCGCTCGGGCGTGCGCTGCGGCAGCAGTTCCCAGTTGCGGTTGTCCGTGCTGGCGACCGTGCCGGTGCGCATGATGCGCTTGAGGTCGTGGCCGGTCAGCTGCGTGACCTCCGCCACCGCCGCTTCGATCGCGACCTGCACCTCGGCCAGCGGCGGAATCGGCACCCACAGCGGCAAATCCTCGTCGAGCACGTGGTCCTCGCGCACATAGCCGTGCGCGAGCACGTAGTCGCCCAGTTCCTGCGTGTTGCGCAGGCCGGCGCAATGGCCCAGCATCAGCCAGGCGTGCGGACGCAGCACGGCGATGTGGTCGGTGATGGTCTTGGCGTTGGCCGGGCCGACGCCGATGTTGACCATCGAAATGCCGGCACCATCCGCGCGGATGAGGTGGTAACCCGGCATCTGCGGCAGGCGCGGCAATGCGGCACCCAGCGCGTCAATCGCCTGCACCGACTGGCCGACGCGGCGCGTCACCAGGTTGCCCGGTTCGACGAAGGCGATGTAGTCGTGCTCGGGCCCGGCCGCCGCCATCAATTCGTGGCCGAGCTTGACGAATTCGTCGATGTAAAATTGGTAATTGGTGAACAGCACGAACTTCTGGAAATGCTCGCACGAGGTGCCCGTGTAGTGGCGCAGCCGCTGCAGCGAGTAGTCGACGCGCGGCGCCGTGAACAGCGACAGCGGATGCGCCTCGCCCGGCGGCGGCTCGTGGGTGCCGTTGGCGATGCCGTCGTCCATCGCGGCAAGATTGGGCAAGTCGAACACATCGCGCATCAACAGGCGCCGTTCGGCCGTCATGCTGCCTTCAATGTGCTCGTGCTCGGCGAACGAGAAATGGATCGGGATCGGCTGCGCGCTGGTGCCCACCTCCAGCCGCACCTGCTGGTGGTGGCCGTGGTTCTTGAGCAGCAGCCGGAACTGTTCCTGATAATAGCGGGCGAACAGGTCCGGCCGGGTCAAGGTGGTTTCGTAGGTGCCGGGACCGGCGACGAAGCCGAAGGCCAGCCGCGAATCGGCGCGCGCGACGGTGTCCGTGTGGACGCGCACGAAGGGGTAGCAAGCCCGGACATGCTCGCCGAGGTCCTCCCCGGCGACAAAGCGTTTCATGGCATCGCGCAGATGGGCGATGTTGGCGTCATAAATGGCCAGAACCTGTTCGTAAGCGGCAATCGGGTCGTCAAATTGCATCGGGGCGATATGAGGACGGTTCGGTAACATGCGACTCCTTTTTGAAACGGCGAATGAATCAGGGGTTCTTATTTCCTATTGTAAAGGCTGTAAGCAGAACTTGCATTCTTCCCATGGAGGAAGATCAAGGCGTACCGTACAATGACCCCACGCCATTAATAAAGTTTCAGCATGAACGAGCCAGTAATCGAGTCAGCAACACCACGCCTTACGCTTCCGCAACCGCATCCCGACATTCTTTACGGTCACCAGCAAAGCGAGCTGCTGCGCGAGGAGATCCTGGCCGATCTGCTCGAAGCGACCGCCCGCCGCACCCCGGACCAGATCGCGCTGGTCTGCGGCGACCGCAGCCTCACCTACCGCGAACTCGACGCGCAGGCCGCCCTGGTGGCCGGACGCTTGATCGAGGCCGGCGTGCGGCCGGGCCGGATCGTCGGATTGTGGCTGCCGCGCGGGATCGAGCTGCTGGTGCTGCAGGCCGGCATCGCCAAGGCCGGCGCCGCGTGGCTGCCGGTCGACGAGGACACCCCGGTCGACCGCCTGCAGGTGTGCCTGGACGACGCCGACGGCGCCGGCGTGCTGACCTGCGCCGCCTTCGCGCCCCGCCTGGCCGGCCTCGGCCGCCCGGTGTGGACGGCCGAGGCGCTGCTGGACGCCGCCCATCCGCCGGCGGCGCGGCGCGGCGACGTCTCGCCCGACCTGCCGGCTTACGTGATCTACACCTCCGGCTCGACCGGCAAACCGAAGGGCATCCTGATCACCCAGCGCAGCATCTGCCATTTCCTGCGCAGCGAAAACGCGGTGCTGGGCGTGACGGCGGCCGACAAGGTGTATCAGGGCTTCTCGGTGGCCTTCGACATGTCGTTCGAGGAGATCTGGATCGCCTATCTGGCCGGCGCCACGTTGTGGATCGGCCCCAAGGAGATCAGCGGCGATCCGGAGACGCTGCCGCGCATGCTCGATCAGCATCAGGTGACGGTGCTGCACGCCGTCCCCACCCTGCTCGCGCTGTTCAACCAGGACGTGCCGAGCCTGCGGCTGATCAACCTCGGTGGCGAGATGTGCCCGGAATCGCTGGTCGAGCGCTGGTCGCGCGACGGCCGCCAGATGTTCAATACCTATGGCCCGACCGAGGCGACGGTTTCGGCCAGCCTGGCGCGCCTGCGGCCCGGCCACCCGGTCACCATCGGCACGCCGCTGCCCAACTATGGCCTGCTGGTGTTCGAAGCGAACGCGGACGCCGCGCCTGGCGCGCCCCTGCGCCTGCTGCCGCGCGGCGAGATCGGCGAGTTGTGCATCACCGGTCCCGGTCTGGCGGCCGGCTACCTTGGCCGCCCCGACCTGACGGCGGAAAAATTTCTGCCCAATCCCTGGTCCACCGGCCGGCATGACGAGCGCCTGTACCGCACCGGCGACCTGGCCCGCATCGCGGCCGACGGCGAAGTGGTTTGCCTTGGCCGCGCCGACGACCAGGTCAAGATACGCGGCTTCCGCGTGGAGCTGGGCGAGATCGAAGCGCTGCTGGCGCAGGCCGGCGGCGTCGGCACCGTGGCGGTCCTGCTGCGCAAGGACGACGGCATCGACCAGCTGGTCGCCTACCTGGTCGCCGAAGCCGGCGTGACGCTGGACCCGCGCGCGCTGCGCGCCGGCCTGGCCGACAAGCTGCCGCCCTACATGGTCCCGGGACGCTACGAAATCCTGGACGCCATGCCGCGCCTGACCTCCGGAAAAATCGACCGCAAGACGCTGAAGGCCACGCCGCTCAGCGCCGCGCCGGCCGCCGGCGCCGAGGATTCGGACCTGCCCGAAACGCCCGCCGAGGAAGCGCTGTTCGCCGCCCTGGGCAAGCTGTTCCCCGGCCAGCCGATACTGCGCCACGCCGATTTCTTCTCCGACCTTGGCGGCCATTCGTTCTTCGCCGCGCGCCTGGCGTCGGCCCTGCGCGCCGATCCGCGCTACGCCCACGTCACCGTGCGCGACATCTATCAGCAGCGCGAGGTCGGCAAGATCGCGCGCGTGCTCGGCGAGGCGCACGGCGCCAGCACGATCGAAGCAGAATGGACGCCGCCCTCCGCCCTCAAGCGCTGGACCTGCGGCCTGGCCCAGGCGGCCGTGATGCCGGCGCTGGTGGCGCTGCGCATGGCGCAGTGGCTGGCGCCGTTCTTCACCTACCACTTCTTCACCGGCGATCCGGGCGACTCGGTGGCGCGCGCCATCGCCGCCTCGGTCGGCGTGTTCCTGCTGGCGACGGTGCTGGAGTTCGCCATCGCCATCGGCGGCAAATGGCTGATCGCCGGCCGCATCAAGGCCGGCGACTATCCGCTGTGGGGCCTGACCTACTACCGCTGGTGGCTGGCCGACCGCCTGGTCGAGGCGGCGCCGGCGTATCTGTTAAGCGGCTCCTCGCTCAACGCCTGGTGGCTGCGCGCGCTGGGCGCGAAGATCGGCCGCGACGTGACGATAGGCTCGATGAGCGTGCGCGCGCCCGATCTGCTGACCATCGCCGACAACGCCAGCATCGGCAACGCCGTCAATTTCGAGAACGCCCGCGTCGAGCGCGGCGTGCTGCGGCTCGGCCGCATCACGCTGGAACGCGACACATGTGTGAGTTCCTTCGCCATCCTCGAAGGGAACACCCATGTCGAAGCGCAGGGCCACCTGGACGGCCAATCGGCGCTGGGTGACGGCGCCCGCGTGCCGGCGGGCCGCGTGTGGGCCGGTTCGCCAGCGCGCGATGCCGGCGCCTTCGATCCCGCGCGCCTGCCGCCACGCCCGGAGCTGACGCGCGCGCGCAGCCTGGGCGAAGGCCTGTTCTTCGTCGCCGGCATCCTGCTGATCGTCACGCTGTTCTTCATGCCGGTGTTCCCGAGCTTCGTGCTGATCGACTGGTTCGACGAAATCGGCGTGATGCCGGCGATCCAGGGCGACGGCATGGGCATCCGGCTGCTGCGCTACTTCCTGCTGGCCTTCCCCGCCAGCGCGGTGCTGATCCTGCTCACGGCGCTGCTGTCGGCGGGCATCCGCTGGACCGTGCTGCCGAAGCTGAAACCGGGCCGCTTCGCGGTGCACAGCAACACCTATTGCGCCAAATGGCTGGTCAGCCAGATCCAGGAATCGAGCCTGCAGGTCCTGCACGGCATTTACGCCACCGTGTTCGCGCCCTACTGGTATCGGCTGCTGGGCGCCAAGGTCGGCAAGGACGCGGAGATCTCCACCGCGCTGGGCGTGGTGCCCGACATGCTGACCCTGGGCGACGAGACCTTCATCGCCGATGCCGTCATGCTGGGCGACGAGGAAATCGACGGCGGCTGGATGACCATGCAGCCGACGGTGATCTCCAACCGCAGCTTCGTCGGCAACGGCGCCTACATCCCGGACGGCACGGTGCTGCCGGAGCAGGTGCTGATCGGCGTCCATTCGCGCGCGCCTGACAACGCGCGCATGCACAGCGGCGACACCTGGCTCGGCTCCCCGGCGATCAACCTGCCGGCGCGCGAACAGACCAGCGGCTATCCCGAGTCGCTGACATTCCACCCTTCGGCCATGCGCCGCCTCGGCCGCGGCTTGATCGAGGCGTTCCGCATCGTCGCGCCGCACGCGCTGGTGATCGCGGTCGGCTACACCCTGGTGATGGAGGTGATGCCGGCGGCCGGCGCCGGCCGCTGGGCGGAGGTGGTCTGGGACCTGACGTTGGCGGGGCTGGTCTACGGTGTCGGCAACTACGTGTTCGTGGCGCTGCTCAAGTGGATACTGATCGGCCGCTATCGCAAGCGCTCGGCGCCGATGTGGACGCCGTTCGTCTGGCTGTCGGAGGGCGTCACCAATCTGTACGAGGGCATCGCCGTGCCCAATTTCATGCGCTACCTGCGCGGCACGCCTTGGCTGCCGCTGGCCTTCAACCTGATGGGCGCGAAAATCGGCAAGGGCGTCTACCTGGACACCACCGACATCACCGAATTCGATTGCGTGCGCATCGGCGACCATAGCGAACTCAATGCCCTCACCTGTCCGCAGACCCACCTGTTCGAGGACCGGGTGATGAAAATCGACGAGGTGACCATCGGCGCGCGCGTCTATCTGGGACCGCGCAGCGCGGTGCTGTACAGCGCCGTGGTCGGCGACAACGCCCGCCTCGGCGCGCTAACCCTGGTCATGAAAGGCGAGCATATTCCGGCCGGCGGCAACTGGTCCGGTTGCCCGGCGGCGCCGTCAAGTTAGTATCAAAACAATAGTCGCAACACCGCCGTGCCCGCTGCGCCGGGGCGATGCGCGCTGCGGTACGCCACCCGGCCGACAAATGTGTTAAATAACAACGTGGCGATTTCACGTCAGCAATTAATTTCATGATTTCAATTAACAAGTCGGCATGTAATAATGGTATTGTGCTTTTCCTACTTGTTTGAAATTACGGAGTTTGTCATGTCACCAACACGCTTTTTTGCCATCCCAATGCTCGTACTCGGCTTGCTGGCCGGCTCGGCGAACGCGGCCGTCGTCTTCGACAGCTTCGGCCCCAACGATTTCCTGCAGTACGTGGTCGACAACGGCACCGATGCCGATGGCACGCACCACGAGCAAAGCCATGCCGTGCGTTTCACGCTGACGGCCGAGACGAAAATCACCTCGATCCGCACCGCCATCGATAACGCGAGCGGCTTGGGCAAGCTCACCTTGGGCATCATGACATCGTTCCAGCCGGATACCACCGGCATGCCCAACCCCGGCGACTTCCAGCAACTGCCATCGGGCAAGCTCCTGTACTCGAGCGACCTGACCGGCGTGCTCACCGGCGCCTCCCTGTCCAACCTGAACTGGACCCTCGGCGCCGGCACCTACTGGCTGACCGGTTCGGCCGTCGATACCTCGGCGACCTGGACCACCGGGAACCTGGCCAACTACGCGCTCTCGACCGAGGCGGGCGTCTGGACCGGCGGCTTCGAAAACATCCTTAGCCCGGCGGCGCTGATCGAAGGCACGCAACTGGCCGTAAGCGCCGTCCCCGAGCCGGAAACCTATGCCATGATGCTGGCCGGCATCGCGCTGGTGTCGGCGCTGGCTCGCCGCAAACGCGCCGTCTGAAAATGCTTTCCACCGGAAAAGTCACAAAACTCGTGGCAATGGGCTTGCTGGCCTCGCTGGCCGGCCCCGCCCTTGCCGCCGAATGCGGCGCCGACAAGCTCGGCACAAGCCGCACCATCAAACTGCCACGCGACGGCGCGCTCTATGGCACGCAACAGCATGCCGCGCTGCCGTTGGAAAAAGGCGAGGTCGTGCTGACGTTCGACGACGGACCGGAACCGGCGGGCACGCCCGCCGTGCTCGCGGCCCTGGCCGACCAATGCGTCAAGGCGACTTTCTTCATGCTCGGTGACAAGTTGGCGCGGTCGCCGGAACTGGCGCGGCGCGTCGTCGCCGAGGGCCATTCGGCCGGCATCCACAGCAACACGCATCCACATTTGTCCGAGCTCGGCGCGCAGCAGCAGCTCGACGACCTGAGCAAGAACCAGGCCGCTTATCACGCCGCGTTTGGCGTG
>Ga0105244_10002743_pt1 | contig 13142 bp, 11 predicted proteins | sample KBSM44metaG_FD_80423 | JGI IMG/M metagenome (GOLD analysis project Ga0105244, IMG submission 80423) | Miscanthus rhizosphere microbial communities from Kellogg Biological Station, Michigan, USA - KBS M4-4 metaG | ecosystem: Host-associated > Plants > Roots > Rhizosphere > Soil | place...
CAAGGCCGACAGCGGCGCCATCACGATCGATGGCAAGGAACACAGCTTCAATTCGCCGCGCGACGCCATCGCCGCCGGCATCGGCTTCTGTTCCGAGGACCGCAAGCACGAAGGCGCGATCCTCGACCTGTCGGTGCGCGAAAACGTCATTTTGGCTTTGCAGGCCCGCATGGGGCTAACGCGCGCGATCCCGCTCAAACGCCAGCAGCAGCTGGCCGAAGAATACGTCAAGGCGCTCGGCATCAAGACCGCCAGCATCGAGACGCCTATCGGCACGCTCTCCGGCGGCAACCAGCAGAAGGTCTTGCTGGCGCGCTGGCTGGCGACGGAACCGAAAATGCTGATCCTGGACGAGCCCACGCGCGGCATCGACGTGCGCGCCAAGCAGGAGATCATGGATTACGTGGTCAAGTTGTGCCGCAAGGGCATGTCGATCCTGTTCATCTCGTCCGAGCTGCCGGAAGTACTGCGTTGCAGCGACCGCGTCGTCGTCATGCGCGACCGTAAAACCGGCGGCGAGTACCCGCGCGGCGCGCTCGATGAGACCTCGGTGCTGCACGTGATCGCGGCGGAAGGGGCGCACGCGAAATGAGCGAAATGAACAAAATGAGCGTGGTGCGCCACCCGCTTTTCCGGCCGCTGGCGGCGCTGGCGATCCTGCTGCTGATCGACCTGCTGCTGATCCCCGGCTTCTTCCACATCGAGATCAAGGACGGCCACCTGTACGGCAGCTTGATCGACATCGCCAACCGCGCGGCGCCGCTGGCGCTGGCCGCCATCGGCATGACCCTGGTCATCGCCACGCGCGGCATCGACATTTCGGTCGGCGCCGTGGTCGCCATCAGCGGCACGGTCGCCTCGATGCTAATCGGCGGCACCATGGTGATGAACAACGGCGTGCCGGAATATGTCGCCAATACGCCGATGGTGTGGGCGCTGTGCGCCGCCATGGGCGCGGCGCTGCTGTGCGGCGCCTGGAACGGCGTGTTGGTGGCCGGCCTTGGCCTGCAACCCATCGTCGCCACCCTGATCCTGATGGTGGCGGGGCGCGGCCTGGCGCAGTTGCTGACGGACGGCCAGATCGTCACCGTCTACTACGAGCCGTTCTTCTTCCTCGGCAGCGGCTATCTGTTCGGCCTGCCGTTCTCGCTGTACATCGTCGCCGTTGTTTTCATCGTCACCTTCCTGTTGATGCGCAAGACGGCGCTCGGCCTGTTCATCCAGTCGGTCGGCATCAACCCGGTGGCCGCGCGCCTGGCCGGCCTGAAGACCGCGACCCTGATCTTCTTCGTCTACCTGTTCTGCAGCGCCTGCGCCGGCCTGTCCGGCCTGATGATCAGCGCGAATATCAAGAGCGCGGACGCCAACAACGCCGGCCTGCTGCTGGAGCTGGACGCCATCCTCGCCGTCACGCTGGGCGGCACCTCGCTGGCGGGCGGCAAATTCAGCCTGGCCGGCAGCGTGATCGGCGCCTTGATCATTCAAACGCTGACCTACACCATCTACTCGCTCGGCCTGCCGCCGGAAGTGAACATGGTCGTCAAGTCGGTGGTCGTGTTCCTGGTCTGTATCTCGCAGTCGGCCGAATTCAAAAACATGTGGCGCCGCGTTTTCCCGGCCCGCTCGAAAGGGATCGCAACATGAGCGCAACCGCCATGACCGGCGCCGTCGCGGGCGCCGCTGGTAACATCGCATCGGGCCGGCGCGGCCTGACGTCGTCGCCATATTTCACCTCGCTGGTGACGGTGCTGCTGCTGGCGGTGCTGCTGGCCGCCGGCGGCGCCGCCTATCCGGGTTTCCTGTCGCTGCAGGTGATGTTCAACCTGCTGATCGATAACGCCTTCCTGCTGGTGATCGCGGTCGGCATGAGCTTTGTGATCCTGTCGGGCGGCATCGACCTGTCGGTCGGCTCGGTGCTGGCGCTGACGACGATGATCTCGGCCTGGCTGCTGCAAACGTGGCATGTGCCGCCGCTGCTGGTGATCGCGATCTCGCTGGTGCTCGGCGCCGGCTTCGGCGCGGCCATGGGCGCGATTATCCATTACTTCAAGCTGCAGCCGTTCATCGTCACCCTGGCCGGCATGTTCCTGGCGCGCGGCCTGTGCTACCTGATCAGCATTAACTCGATCACCATCGAAGACCCGTTCTTCGTCGCCATGTCGCAGACGCAGGTGCCGGTGCTGGGAGGCTTCCTGTCGCCGGGCGCGCTGATCGCGCTGGCGATGCTGGCAGCCGCCATCTACGTCGCGCACTGCACGCCGTTCGGCCGCGCCATCTACGCCGTCGGCGGCAACGAGCAATCGGCGCTGATGATGGGGTTGCGCGTGGCGCGCACCAAGGTGCTGATCTACGCGTTCAGCGGCTTTTGCGCGGCGCTGGCCGGCGTGCTGTTCTCGTTCTACATGCTGTCCGGTTACGGCCTGCACGCGCAGGGCACGGAACTGGTCGCCATCGCGGCGGTCGTCATCGGCGGCACCTTGCTGACGGGAGGCTACGGCTATGTCGCCGGCGCGCTGTCCGGCGTGCTGGTACTCGGGACCATTCAGACGCTGATCGCCTTCGACGGCACCCTCAGCTCGTGGTGGACCAAGATCGTCATCGGCGGTCTGCTGTTTGTATTCTGCGTCGTGCAGCGCTTGATGGCGATAGGCGCGACCGCAAAAAAATAAGATCAACCTGGAGAGAGCTTTGAAAACAAAGATGATGAAATTTGCCGCTATCGCAGCGGCGGGGATGGCTTTTGCCGCGACCAACGCCGCGCAAGCGGCCAACCCGCTGTTCCCGAAACTGTTCACGGCCGATCCGTCGGCGTATGTCGACAATGGCACGGTCTACCTGTACGTGGGCGTCGACAGCGCCTCGGTCAAGGACAAGGACTATGTGATGAAGGAATGGCGCGTGTACAGCAGCTGCGACATGAAAAACTGGACCGACCGTGGCTCGCCGCTCAAGCCGTCCGCCTTCAAATGGGCGATCGGCAAGGTCGACGCCTGGGCCGCCGACGTCACCAAGCGCGATGGTAAATACTACTTCTATTCGACCGTCGATCACGCGACCATTCCCGGCCGCGCCATCGGCGTGGCCGTCTCCGACAAGCCGGAAGGCCCGTTCGTCGACGCGCGCGGCTCGGCGCTGGTCACCAACAACATGACCTTGGAAGCGCCGATCGCCTGGGACGACATCGATCCGGGCGTGTTCGTCGACGACGACGGCCAGGCGTATCTGTACTGGGGTAACACGGTGCTCAAATACGCCAAGCTCAAACCGAACATGATCGAATTCGATGGTCCGATCCACACGGTGGGCATGGACCGCTTCACCGAGGCGCCGTATATGCACAAGCACAAGGGCGTGTACTACCTGTCGTATTCGCGCGACTTCCCGGAGACCACCGCCTACATGATGTCGAACAGCCCGACCGGCCCATGGAAGTTCGGCGGCGTGATCATGGAGAAGAACGCCAAGGTCAAGACCATCCACCAGGCCATCATCGAGTTCAATGGCAAGAACTACATCTTCTACCATAACGACAAGCTGCCGACCGGCGGCGAGTACCGCCGCTCGGTGGCGGTTGAGGAGTTCCAGTACAACGCCGATGGCACCATCCCGTTCATCAAGCAAACCAAGGAAGGGCCTGCGGCCAATCCTAGTTCGGCTTGCAAGTGATATTGAAACGATGGGTTTTTATGCAAAATCAATATCCATCGTGATATCATTTTCCTATGGATACTAATTCGAACTGGTTCCTGCGCGCGCGCCTTAAAACGCGCCAGCTGCTGTTGCTGATCGCGCTGGACGAACAACGCAACATCCACCGTGCCTCGGAAGATCTGCACATGACGCAGCCCGCCGCGTCCAAGCAGCTCAAGGACCTGGAGGAGATGCTCGGCGTGCAGCTGTTCGACCGGCTGCCGCGCGGCATGGAGCCGACCATCTACGGCGAGACGATGATACGCCACGCCCGCATGGCGCTGACCAGCCTCTCGCTGGCGCACGAGGACATCGTCGCCATCAAGGCCGGCCTGACCGGACAGGTGGACATCGGCACCATCATGACCCCGGGGATCTCGCTGCTGCCGCAGGCGATCACGCGCACCAAACAGGCCTCGCCGCGCCTGCGCATCGGCGTGGAAATGGAGCAGTCCAACATCCTGCTGGAGCAGTTGCAGCGCGGCCGGCTCGATTTCATGATCGGCCGCATTCCGGAGCGTCAAAGCGCGCAGGGGCTGGCCTACGAGGAGCTGGGCGACGAGCCGGCGTGCGCGGTGGTGCGTCCCGGCCATCCGCTGCTCAAGGCGCGCAACCTGCAGCTGCGCGACATCGCCGGGCAGCCGTGGATACTGCCGCCGCAGGGCAGCATCCTGCGCGCGCGCTGCGAATTGATGTTCCGCCGCGCGGGCCTGGAGGTGCCGGGCAACGTGGTCGACACCACGGCGGTGCTGCTGATTAAACCGCTGTTGCAGCAGACCGACGCGCTCAACGTGATGCCGATCGCGGTGGCCAAGTATTACGAGTCGCAGGGTGTGCTCAACATCCTGCCGATCGAGCTGCCGTGCCGCATGGACGCTTTCGGCATCATCACGGTGGACGGGCATCTGATGTCCCCGGGCGCGGCGCTGCTGCTGCGCTATGTGCGGGAAGTGGCGAAAGACATCTACCAGATCGCCTGATCCGCAACGGCCGGATGGCCGCTCAGGCGGCCATTTGCGCCATCTCGCGGCACGAATGCTCGCACACCTCGCAGGCGCGCAGGCACTCCTCCATCCCATCGAGGTCTCGGCAGCTCAGGGCGCAGGCGTGGCATACCTCGGCGCACACGCCGCACAGGCGGTCGGCGAACGGCGAACCGCTCAGCTGCAGGTTGGCCGACAGCTCGCAGACGGCCGCGCAGTCGAACATCAGCCGCAGGTGGTCCGGCGCGACGTGGCGCCCGCCCATCTGCAGGCAGTGGGTCATCGCTGTCTGGAGACAGGCTTGATGGCAGTTGGTGCAGGCGTCGATGCAGTCCTGCATGTTGGTCACGGTATCCATGGCGTCCCTTTCTTTTCCAGGTTGACTAAAACTCCATGGTAGGCCGCCCTTGGCGATGCCTCTGTGCGCGGACTCTCTTTGCATATTGTTGACTCCGTCAATCATATTGCGCATACTAAGCCCATCGACATAGAGGGAAAGACCATGCAAGACACCCCGTTTGACGACCGCGTCGCCGACGTCCGGGCGTTCAACCGCTTCTTCACGCGCCAGATCGGCGTGCTGCGCGAGGGCCTGCTGCACAGCGAGTACACGCTCACGGAGATGCGCGTGCTGTACGAGCTGGCCAACCACGGCGACCAGCCGGCATCCACGCTGGGACGCGATCTGGGACTGGATCGCGGTTATCTGAGCCGCATCCTCGCCAAGTTCGAAAGCCAGGGGCTGGTGGCCAAGGTGCCGTCGCCCACCGACGGCCGCGCCAAGCTGCTGCATCTCACCGAACAGGGACGCGCCTTGTACGAACCGCTGGAGCGCCGTTCGCGCGAGGAGGTCGGCGATCTGCTGTCGCGCCTCGAGGAGCGGGACCAGTTGCGCATGCTCGAGGCGATGCGCACCATCCGCGAGCTGCTCGACACCGGCAGCGGTATGAAATACGCCCAGCCCTTCGTCCTGCGTCCGCACCGTCCCGGCGATATGGCGTGGATCACGCGCCGCCACGGTGCGGTGTACGCGGCCGCGCAAGGCTGGGACGCCAGCTTCGAGACGCTGGTTGGCGGGATTTGCGCCGATTTCGAACGTCATTTCGATCCCGCGCTGGAGCATTGCTGGATCGCCGAGATGGGCGGTGAGCGGGTCGGCTCGGTGGCGGTGGCGCGCGGCGGCGAGGAGGGTGTGGCCAAGCTTCGGTTGCTGCTGGTAGAGGATGCGGCGCGCGGCGCCGGCCTCGGTTCCCGGCTGGTCGACGAATGCCATCGCTTCGCCAGGGCCGCCGGCTACCGAACGATGCGTTTGTGGACCACCGACCAGCAGAAGGAGGCGCGCCAGATCTACGTGGCCAAAGGCTATGTGCTGGTGGCGCGGGAACCGGTGCACGCCTTCGGCCACGACATGGTCAACGAAACCTGGGAATTGACGCTGTAAGTTCGAGACGCCCGATTGCCTGCGCGGTGGATTATCTGGCACTATTGCCGGATTGATCTGATTTCCGGGAATCGTATGCAAAAGAGCAGGCTGACGGTGTGGTCCAGGCGGATCTTGTTGGTGGCGGTGGCCTTGTTGGTATTGGCGCTGCTGGGGGCATGGTTGTATTTGCGCGGCAGCCTGTCTCAATTGGACGGCACGCGGCAGGCGGCGGGGCTGGAGACCACCGCCAGCGTCGCGCGCGACGAGCGTGGCGTACCGGTGATCAGCGGCGGCAGCCGGCTCGATGTCGCCTACGCCACCGGTTTCGTGCACGCGCAGGAGCGCTACTTCCAGATGGATTTGCTGCGCCGGTCCTCGGCCGGCGAGTTGTCCGAACTGTTTGGCGCGCGGGCGCTGCCGACGGACAAAGCGCGCCGGTTCCACCGCTTCCGCGCCCGTGCCGATCTGGCCTTCAAATCCATGTCAGCGCCGGACCGCGCGCTGCTGGAGCGCTACGCCGCCGGCGTCAACGCGGGTCTGGGCGCGTTGAGTACCAAGCCGTTCGAGTATGCGCTGGTGGGCATGCCGCCGCGCGCCTGGTCGCCCAGCGATTCGCTGCTGGTGATCTGGGCGATGTATTTCGATTTGCAAGGAAACATACTGCCGCGCGAACTGTCGCGCGGCTGGCTCGCCGAGCATTCGTCCGAGGAGCAGCGCGCCTTCCTGGCGCCGGAATCGACGCAGTGGGACGCGCCGCTCGACGCCGACAAGGTGCCGGGCGAGCCGCCTCCGATTCCGGCGGCGGCGCCGGCGTGGTGGGGCAAACCCGGAACGGCCGGCACGGCGCCGTTGTCGAAAATGGCGTTCGCGCCTTTGCCCGCCGAGATGCTCAACACCGTCGGCAGCAACAACTGGGCGGTGGCCGGCAGCCGCAGCGACAGCGGCGGCGCCATCGTGTCCGACGATATGCATCTGGGCATACAGCTGCCCACCACCTGGTATCGCGCCGCCTTGCAGTTCCCGGACGGGAAAGGTGGCCAGCGGCGCGTGGTCGGCGTCACCTTGCCCGGCGCGCCGGTGGTGGTGGCCGGCAGTAACGGCCACGTCGCCTGGGGCTACACCAACAGCTACGGCGACTACCTGGACCTGATCGCGCTCGAAGCCGATCCGGCCAGGCCGGGGCAGGTGCGCACGCAGACCGGCTGGGAGACGCCGTCGGTCCACGAGGAGACGATACTGGTCAAGGGCGCGCCGGCCGAGACGCTGGCGGTGCGCGAAACCTCGCTCGGCCCGATCCGCGAGGCGATGGGCCGCAGCTACGCGGTGCACTGGACCGCGCACACGCTGGCCGCCGTCAATGTCAACGTCCAGAAGCTCGAAGCGGCCGATACGCTGGACCAGGCGCTGGCGATCGCGCCGACGCTGGGCATCCCGGCGCAGAATTTCGTCGGCGGCGACGACAAGGGCAATATCGGCTGGACCGTCGCCGGCCCGCTGCCGCGCCGCGCGCCTGCCGGCGTGGAGATCACCTATCCATTGAGCGCCGACGACAAGGCCGGCGTGTGGGATGGCTGGCTGACGCCGGCCGAATATCCGAAGGTGGTCAATCCCGCCAGCGGCCAGCTGGCCACCGCCAACAGCCGTCAACTGGCGGGCGCCGGCGCGGAGCTGATCGGCGACGGCGGCTACGATCTTGGCGCGCGCACGCACCAGGTGCGCGAGGATCTGACGGCGCTGGGGCCGAAGACCGACGTGAAGAAGGTCTACGCCATCGCGCTGGACGACCGCGCGGTGTTCCTGACGCCGTGGCGCAAGCGGGCCATCCTGGCGCTCGACGGCAAGGCCGTCGCCGACCATCCGCGCCGCGCCGAGGCGCTGGAGCTGCTGAAAACCAGTTGGAGCGGCCGGGCCAGCGTCGACTCGGTGGGCTACCGCATCACGCGCGCCTATATGTATGCGCTGTACGACATCCTGTTCGAAAACGCCGACCAGCAGATGGCCGCGATCGATCCGAAGGCGAGTATGGCGGCCATCAGCGCGCGCTGGCCGGTGGTGCTGGCACGCCTGCTGGACGCGCAGCCGCCCGGATGGCTGCCGCCGCAGTTCGCCGACTGGCAGGCCTTGCAACTGGCGGCGCTGGACCGTGTCATCGCCGATCTGACCAAGGATGGCAAGCCGCTGTCGACGGCGACCTGGGGGCAGCGCAACACCGCCGCCAGCGCCCATCCGATGGCGTCGGCGTTGCCGGTGGTGGGCCGCTTCCTGAAGGTGGCGCCGGACATGCTGTCGGGCGACCAGCACATGCCGCGCGTGGCCGGACCGACGTTCGGGCAGTCCGAACGCATGACGGTGACGCCGGGGCGGGAGCAGGAAGGTATATTTAATATGCCGGCCGGCCAGAGCGGCCATCCCCTGTCGCCGAACTTCCTCGGCGGCCGCGAGGATTGGATCGGCGGCCGCGAATCGCCGCTGTTGCCTGGGCCGGCGAAGCACACGCTGACGTTCGTGAAGTAAAACTCAGGAAGCACGTAGGGCGGATTAGGCGGAACGCCGTAATCGGCCCCACGTGGTTTAGTGGATTAATGGCTTTTATCACACCGTGGCCGCTTCCGCCTGGTAGCGATCCTGAACCTTGGCCGACCGCCGACCCAACCCGAACAACGGCCGCAGGACTCCAATCCGCCGCACCACCTCGAACACCCCGAAGCTGATGCAAAACGTCAGCACGACCAGTATCAAGCCCTCGGTCACCGGCGCCAGTTTGAGCGGCTTGAAGCTATGCGCCATGGTAACGATCAACGTCTGGTGCAGAATATAGACCGGGAACACCGCCTCGGTCAGATACCGCCGCTTGGCGCTGTCGAACGCCAGATGGCGATGGCCGAACCCGCAAACGGTCAGTATCGGCACCCACTGGCACAGGCAATAAACCATGCGCATCAGCGGCTTCCACTGCGCAACGGCCGGCGACGCCGCCTGCGCCTCGGGGATCGAGTAGTAGCAAACGATCGCCGCCCAACTTGCCAGCCACAAACCCAGATTGACCCAACGCAGCTTTTCCACATTCGCCCAGAATCCGCTCTGCATCGCCAGCATGGCGCCCAGCAAGAACAGGTAGAAAGAATGCGCGTGGTTATACCAGTCGTCGAACAGCCCATGCGTGGTCGGGAAGCTATCGGCCAAGGCAAAGCGCGCGATCGCCAGCCCGATCACCGGCAAAACGATGATCTTCCAGCCTGTCAACAGCCGACCCAGCGCATTGGACCAGGATTGCAGACGCGGACCGGCCAGCCAGGCGATGCCGCCGATCAGCATCGTATAGACCCACAGGTAGGCGACAAACCACAGGTGGTTCCAGGTCGGCATGATGAGGCAGTCGTCGCCCCGGCAAAATCCCTTGTAGCTGGTGATGTACAAATGCATGAATTCGCCATAGCCGCCTTGGTAGGCGACTTTTTCGACCACTTCCAAATAGGACTGCGGCGGCACGATGACCAGCATGCCGAACACCAGCGGTACCAGCAGACGCCAACTGCGTTGTTTGAGTAGCGCGCCGACGCGGATTTTTTTCAACATGAAGGCGCTGGCGACGCCGGAGATCATGAACAGCAATCCGAGCCGCCAGGGCGAGGACAGTATCATCAGCGGTTCGATGGCGTGGCTGGCGTCGGGGCTTTTGACATGCCAGTCCCACGTCACGTAGTACATGCCGGTGTGGTACAGGATTAACAGGAAAAACGCGAAAATGCGTATCCAGTCGAGGAAGTACAGGCGGTTGTTGTCGGGGTTGTGCATTGCTGGCTCTCGTCGTAGGGTGCGATGGAGCCAGTTTAGGTATGGCGCCCCGCGCCCGTCCAGCGCGATGGGGCGAAGCGGGATGCCGCCGGGGCGAACCGGTTTTACGGGCTAGGGACCGGCGTAGGCTTTCTTCAGGCCGGCGATATCGAGTTTTTTCATTTGCAGCAGAGCGGTCATGACGCGGTTGCATTTTTCCGGGTCCGGGTCGATGATCATCGACGGCAGTATGGTCGGCACGACCTGCCAGGACAGCCCGAATTTATCCGCCAGCCAGCCGCAGGCCTGGGCCTCGGGCGCGCCGCCTTCGGACAGGCGTTCCCAGAAGTAGTCGATTTCGTCCTGGCTTTCGCAATTGATCTGGAACGATACCGCAGGGGAAAACTGGAACTGCGGGCCGCCGTTCATCAGGGTGAAACGCTGGCCGTCGAGTTCAACGGCAACGGTCATGACGGTGCCAGCTTCGTGACCGTGGTGTTCCTTGCCGGCCTCGGGGTAGCGCGAGATTTCGCAGAGTTTGGCGTTGCGGAAGATGCTGACGTAGTACTCGGCCGCTTCTTCCGCCCGGTCGTCGAACCAGAGACATGGGGTGATCTTTTGAAGACTGTGCATGACTGAGCTCCTGATCGTTGATGGTGGCCGTTCAAGGCTAGCAGGATGGGGCGCGGTCGGGCGCACGACTGGGTCGGCCTAGACGATGCCGCCCGCTTGCAGGCGCTCCATCAATTCGGTGCGGTATTGGCGAGAGCAGGGGACGCGGGCGCCGCTGCGCAGTATCAGTTCGCAGTCGCCTTTGTCCAGCGGCTGGACGCTGCGTATCCAATCCAGTTGCACCGCCGCGCGGCGGTGGCAGCGCAGGAAGCGGTAGCCCAGCTTTTCAACCAGTCCGGCGAGCGTTTGGCGCATCAGCGGATCGCCGTCGGCCGTGTGCAGGACAACGTAATTATCGGCCGTCTCTATCCACTGGATCTGTTCGATCTTGACGATGCGCGTGCCGCCGCGCTCGGGCACCAGCAGCTGGGTGATGGCCGGCAGCGGCTGCAATGAGGCGGGAGGTGTCGGCGCCGCCGGCGCCGTGGCGTCCAGCCGCTCGCGCACCCGCCGCAACGCCCGTTGCAGCCGCTGTTGGTCATAGGGTTTGAGCAGGTAGTCGATGGCGTTGGCGTCGAAGGCGCGGATCGCGTATTCGTCGTAGGCGGTGACGAAGACCACCAGCGGCGCCGGCGATGGCAGCGAGGCGGCGACATCAAGCCCGCTGATCTCCGGCATCTGGATATCGAGCAGCAGCACGTCCGGGGCGAAGGTGGGCAGCCGTTCCAGCGCCTCGACGCCGTCGCGCGCCTCCTCGATGGCGCCGATGTCGGGCTCCAGTTCCAGCATGCGGCGCAGTTTGTCGCGCGCGGGGCGTTCGTCGTCGACGATCAGTATTCGCATGGCAATCGGCATGGCAATCGCATTTCCGCCCGCACGCCGGCCGGCGCGAGCTGTATCAGGTTGAAGGATGCGCGCTCGCCGTACAAGCCGTCCAGGCGCTCGCGCAGATTGCGTACGCCTATGCCGGATGCGCGCTCGCTCTTCACGTCGGCCCCGGGCAGCACCCCGGCGTCATCTTCCAGCCGCACCACGATGACATCCCGCTCGCGGGAGACGGAGATGCTGATCGCGGTGCTTTGGCGCCGCCGTTCGACGGTATGCTTGAAGATGTTCTCCAATAGCGGCTGCATGCTCATGACCGGGACCGGGCAGGCCAGCAGCGAGTCGTCGACGTGCCAGGCGATGTGCACGCGGTCCGAAAAGCGCTCGGTCATCAGCGAGGCATAGCCGCGCAGCAGTCGCAGCTCCAGTTCCAGCGGCACCTGGTGCTGCTCGCCCACGTCGAGCGTGGCGCGCAGAACGTCGGCCAATTGGATCAGCATCGCGTCGGCACGCGCGACGTCGTTGTGCATCAGCGACGAGATGGTGTTGAGGGCATTGAACAGGAAGTGCGGTTGCAGCTGTTGCGTCAGGCGAAGCAGCTGCGCTTCCCGCAGCGAGGCGTTGATACGCTCGACCCGCAGCTTTTCGTTCAGCATGGCGTGGTACGACAGCACGCCGAATGTAATGGTGGCGAAGATGAAGAAGAACACCGTCATCTTCACGTCCTCATACAAATACACCTGCGGCCATGCGTGGTGTGTGTACGTTTCGCCGGCCAGGCGGTAGACCACGTGCCGGATGCCGAAGGCGATCGGCACGAAGGCCAGCCAGTAGACCGGCAGCCACACGAGCTGGCGGGAGAACCAGCGCAGCGGCGACGAGATCAGGTGGTCGTACCTGCGCGTGAAGTAACGCTGCAGGATGAGCAGCACCGTGCCGGTGAAGGCCGACGAGGTCTCCCACAGTATCGGCTTCCACACGCCGTGATCATTATCGCGCAGGTATTCCTGCACGGCCGTGGTGGTCATCAGCAGCCAGAATAGTATCCAGGCGACCGCGATGATGGTTTGGGTGCGTGTCGGTCGCATGGCGGCTCTTAGCGGTAGCGCGTTTCCATCAAGTCGATCTCGCGTACCAGCTTGCGCGAGATCGCGTCGGAGATTCGGTCGGTGCGCGCGAGCTCGAACACGGCGCGCCGTTCGGCCGCCAGCGCCGCCAGCCGCAGCTCGTTCTCGGCGTGATCGGTCTTGCGCCACGCCGAATCGTCATCACGGTCGACCTCATTGAGTTTATGCTCATAGAACGCGATCACGCGCGCCGCCGCCTGGGGATAGACCTCCGGGTCGACGCAACTTTCCGCTTCCATCAGCGAGACCTGCGTTTTCTCGATGGCCTTGATGGCCGCATTGGCCGCTTCGCGGCGCGCCAGGTCTTCCTCCTGCTGTTCCTCCGGCTCGGCCGGGAAGGTCATGCCGGCCAACAGGCGGGGCAGGGCGATGCTGGCGGTGAGCAGCGAAATCAGGATCACCGAGCAGGCCAGGAAAATGACCAGCGCGCGCGCCGGAAACGGGGCGCCGTTCGGCAACGCCAGCGGCAGGGTCAGTACGCCAGCCAGGGTGATGGTGCCGCGCGCGCCGGCCAGCGTGGTCGCCAGCAGCAGGCGCGGATTGATCTTCTGTCGCTCCTGGTGGCGGATCTTCTGCTTGAAGATGGTCAGCCGCAGCGACGCCCACACCAGCAGCACCGTGCCGGTGAAGGCCGACGAGGTCTCCCACAGTATCGGCTTCCACACGCCGTGATCATTATCGCGCAGGTATTCCTGCACGGCCGTGGTG
>Ga0105244_10002744_pt1 | contig 13140 bp, 14 predicted proteins | sample KBSM44metaG_FD_80423 | JGI IMG/M metagenome (GOLD analysis project Ga0105244, IMG submission 80423) | Miscanthus rhizosphere microbial communities from Kellogg Biological Station, Michigan, USA - KBS M4-4 metaG | ecosystem: Host-associated > Plants > Roots > Rhizosphere > Soil | place...
AGCCCCTGTACCGTTTGCTGGGGGCCTCGGAGGCGCTGGGGGAGTTCCTGATGCGCCGGCCTGAGCACCTGGACGTCTTTGATGCTCCTGTCAGTCCGGAGCCCCTGCAGGCTTCCAGCGACGAGCTCCGCGCCACACTGCTTCGTTCCGTCAAGGCTGAGCCCGGCGCCCACAGGCCCGTGGCAGGCATCACCGGGCAGCCCGCCTATGCCGCCTTGCGGACGGCGTACCGCCGGGGCCTGACTGAGCTCGCCATCAAAGACCTGTGCGCAGCTTCGCCCCAGGACTTCATGCCTGCAGCCGGAGCTGAACTGGCCGACCTCGCCGGTGCCGCGATCGAAGCCGCCCTTGCCGTATCCCGGGCTGAAGCGGCAGGCCATTACGACGCTGACGACATCGCCGACGTCGGACTGGCCGTCATCGGCATGGGCAAATGCGGAGCCCGCGAGCTGAACTACATTTCGGACGTTGATGTCATCTATGTCATCGAGTCCGAAGAGCTGGAGGATGCCCGGGCGTCCACCATCGGGACCGCCCTGGCCTCAGGTATTTCCCGGGCAATTTCCTCCTTTGCTCCCGAACCGGGCCTCTGGGAAGTGGATGCGAATCTCCGCCCGGAAGGAAAATCGGGCCCTCTTGTACGCACCCTTCCTTCCCACCTGAGCTACTACGCCCGGTGGGCCGAAAGCTGGGAGTTCCAGGCGCTGCTCAAGGCGCGGACCATCGCCGGCGACCGGGAACTTGGCCAGCGCTATGAAAAGGCCGTGGAGCCGTTGGTCTGGTCTTCTGCCGGCCGTGAGGGCTTTGTGGAGTCCGTGCAGGCGATGCGCCGCAGGGTGACCGACTACATCCCCGCATCCGAGGAGCAGCGGCAGATCAAGCTGGGACGTGGCGGACTGCGGGATGTCGAGTTCACCGTCCAGTTGCTGCAGTTGGTACACGGCAAGTCCGATGAATCCCTCCGCTGCAAAGACACGACGTCGGCCATCGCCGCACTTTCGGCGGGTGGCTACATCGGGCGTGCCGATGCCGCTGCCTTCGACAGCGCTTACCGGTACCTCCGCTTGCTGGAGCATCGGATCCAGCTGTTCCAGCTGCGGCGCACCCACCTGATGCCTGTGGCTGAGGATGCCCAGCGGTTCCTGGCCAAAGCTGTCCTGGGTCCGTTTTCCCTTGAGCGCCCCCATCCGGACCAGCTCATGGCTGCATGGCAAAAGACCAAGAAGTCCGTGCGGGAACTCCATGAACGGATCTTCTATCGTCCGCTGCTCAACACTGCTGCGAAGTTGAGCAGCGAAGACGCAAAGCTCAGTCCTGAGGCAGCCCAGGGCCGGCTGGCGGCTCTCGGCTACCTGGATCCCCAGGGAGCTCTGCGGCACATTGAAGCTTTGACGGCGGGCGTCAGCCGCCGTGCTGCTTTGCAACGGCAGCTGCTGCCGATCCTTCTGGGTTGGCTTGCTGAGGGCGTCGACCCCGATGCCGGCCTGCTTGCGTTCCGCCGGGTCAGCGAAGCCCTTGGCACCACGCACTGGTACCTGGGCCTGCTCCGTGATTCGCAGGCCGCCGCCGAACGCCTATGCCAGGTCCTGGCCAATTCCCGTTTGATTTCGGACCTCCTGGAAGTATCACCGGAGTCCGTGGCGTGGCTTGGCAGCGACAAGGAATTGGCCCCCGTTCGTTTCGAAGCCCAATGGCAGGAAATCCAATCCAAGCTGTCCCGGCATCCTGACCCTGAGAGTGCCATGAGGCTCATACGGTTGATCCGGCGACGCGAGATCCTCAGAACGGCCATTGCGGACAGCGCCGGACTCCTTGACCAGGACGCCGTCGGTTTGGCTTTGGCCGAGACTGACCGCGCTGCCGTACTGGGAGCCCTGCATGTGGCCGAGGCCGTAGTGGCTGGCTCAGGCCCGTTGAAAACCGATGTACTGGTGGTTGCCATGGGTAGGCAGGGCGGCCGCGAGATCGGCTACGGCTCGGACGCGGACGTTATGTATGTGCACCGTGCCCGCCCTGGCTTCAGCGATGCCGAGGCGCAGGAACAGGCGACGGCGATCGTCGCCAAGGTCTCCGGCTTCCTCACCCAGCCGCTCAAGCCGGCAATCATGGCCGAGCGGGTGCTGATGGTGGACGCCGACCTCCGGCCGGAAGGCAAGAACGGTGCGATGGTGCGGTCCTTGGACTCCTACGCGGAGTATTACCGCCGGTGGTCCTTGATCTGGGAAGCCCAGGCGCTGCTGCGTGCCCGTCCCATGGCTGGTTCGGATGAGTTGGCGGCAGACTTCGTTAAGCTGATCGATCCCATCCGGTATCCGCAGGAACTGCAGGAGCAGGATGTTCGGGAGATCCGGCGGATCAAGGCGCGGGTAGAGTCTGAACGGCTGCCCCGGGGCGCAGATCCCGCCAGGCACGTCAAGCTTGGCCGTGGTGGTCTGAGCGACGTCGAGTGGCTGGTGCAGCTGCTTCAGTTGCAGCATGCCGGGAAGCATCCCGCTTTGCGGACCAGCTCCACCCTTGAGGCCCTGGCTGCCGCTGAGGAGTTGGGGTTCATCGGCAGGGACGACGCGTCACTGCTGCGGGATGCTTGGCGTCTGGCCAGCCGCATCCGGTCGGCCAATGTGATCGTGACCGGGCGTGCCTCCGATGTCCTGCCTTCCTCGCGCAAGGACCTTGAAGCTGTTGCGCGTTGGTGCGGCTACCCGCCCGGGAACGCCGGGCATTTTGAGGAGGACTACCTCCGGCTGAGTCGTCGGGCCAGGGCGGTTTTCGAGAAGATGTTCTACGCCACCTAAGGCCAAAGGGATTACGGGTTACCTCGTGACAGCGGCCGAGGCGGCCAGCTCCCGGGCATGCCGCAGCATCGTCACCACCGGCACTCCGGTGACCAGCTCGCCGTCGACGACGTACCCTTCTTCGCGGTCTGTCAGTGCCTCCACCATGCGTTGGCGCCACATCGTCAATTCCGCCTGATGGGTTGCGTCGTCGGCGAGGTTGTTGCGTTCCTGCGGATCGGTGTCGAGGTCGAACAGTTCCTCAGTGCCTTCGCCCGAGCCCCATAGGTACTTGTAACGGCCGTCCGTCAGCCAGTGCAGGTTTTGCCCCCAATACACGTGTTCGCCGTGCAGTACCTCCCGAACGGCATCAGTGTTTTCACCACGAATGATTGATGCCAGGGACTTGCCGTCCACGGAATCGGGGATCGGGAGGCCGGCGAGCTCCAGCAGAGTGGGCATGATGTCCCTGAGTTCCACTACGTGGTCCACTACGGCTCCGCGGACGGCATGCACCGCGGTGGGTGCATTGGCGATGATGAATGGGACCCGGGCCGACCCCTCATAGGGCACGGCCTTGCGGAACATATGGTGATCGCCCATCATCTCCCCGTGGTCACTGGTAAAAGCGATCACGGTATTCCGGTCGAGACCGAAGTCCGCCAGCGACTCTTTGATCCGGTTGATCTGCAGATCAATCTGGGCCATCAGGCCGTAGTACCCCGCTCTGGCTCTATGTACAACGTGGTCGGGAATGGTGCCGTAGCTGGCTTGGTAGTCGCTGTCCTGCCGGTGGGCGTCCCAGTGGTGTTCCCAGTTGCCCTCCACGGCTTCGTAGGCGGGAATGCCGAGGTACTGTTCGAAAGCCCACGACGGCGGATCGTACGGCGGATGGGGGCGGTGGAAGGACAGATACAGGAAAAAGGGCTTCACGGGGTCCCGGCGGTGCATCCATTCAATGGCTTGCGTGCCGACCCAGTGCGACGGGTGCAGACTTTCAGCCTTGTCCCACGGGCGGGCGACGATGGAATTGCAGTTGACGCCGTGGTCGAAGTACTCGGCGTCGGGGCCCATGCCGGGTTGCCTGCGGAGCCATGGCACGTAGTCATCAAACATCGCGAAATGCTGTTGGTGCTCCCGGCGGGCGTGGTGGAGGTAGCCATCGTGGAGGATGACGTCGTCGAAACCGAGCCTGGAGCGTTCGGGCCACACGTGCATCTTTCCTATGGCCTGCGTGTGGTACCCGCCCTTTCTGAACTCCTCCTGTACCGTCACCGGGTGGACCGCATGGAAAGGAACGCCGTCGTTGTAGCCAACCCGGCCGTGCCTCTCCTGGGACTGTCCGGTGAACAGTGCTGCGCGGGCCGGCACACACGACGGCGTAGCAGAATAGCCTTTGGAGAATCGGACGCCGTTCCTGGCGAGTTCGTCGAGGTGGGGTGTCTCCACATAAGGGTGACCGTCCGAGGACAGGCAGTCGCCCCTCCATTCGTCAACGCAGATCAGGATGACGTTGGGCTGGCTCATCGAAGGGTTCCTTTGCCGTAGGAAACTGTTGAGACAACCCTAAGGGGAGGAAAGCACTTAATGCGTGAATATGACTCAAAAAAAGCTTTTTCAATCGGAAGCGATCAAGATCCTGTTGGCGATGTGTGGTTGATTCCGCTGAAGATGCTCGACGCCGACGCCCGTGCCATCCAGCTTGGCGCCGTGGCTGAACTGTCCGTTGGGGATGGGCAGCGGGAGTTTGTGGGGGATCCGTTGCGCATGATGCTGATAGCTCTGGAGGAAGAGTCCAGGCTGCCCTTTGTCATTGAGTCGGGTGGTGTGGGTGTAGGGGTGCTGACACTGCAGACCGGTGCGGCGTCGCTGGCGGGCTGGGGAGATGACGATTCGGCATGGCTGCTCAGGGGTTTCCTTATCGACGCCGGGAGCCAAGGGCGTGGTCTGGGTACCCGGGCTGCCCGCGCTGCCGTGGCCGAAGCCCGCAAGCTGACAGCGAGGCTGGGAGGCGGCCAGTCCGGCGTCGTGCTTTCTGTCAATGAGCGCAACCCTGCAGGGTTGGCCGCCTACAAGAAGGCCGGCTTTGTGGACGCCGGGCGCTATTCGGGCGGCAATTCCGGACCGCAGAGGACGATGTTCAAGTCCTTCCTGTGACGCGGTATGCATCGCCGTTGGCTGGCCGGAGTCACGCGTTGCACATAAAACTAAGCAACCTTATAGACTTGGCGTGTCACTGATCTCGAATCGGAGGGAACGTCCATGGAGTACAACGGAAGCCCCACTGAAAGGGCAATTCCTGCCGGAGAACTCGACCGGCGCCACGTGGGTCAATCGGTTAGCTTTCAGCCAAATGACTTCACAGTTGTCTTCGGCACCATCGCAGGCATCGCCCGGACTGAGGCCCTCGTCTATCTGTCTCTCGACGGAGTCGGCGGCGGAACGCATCTGAAGGAAGAATACGACCTGTCGATCGACCACAAGGTCTATCTCCAGCTCGATCCCTTGGGAAGCGCAGAAAAGGGTCTTTCCGAGGCAGCAAGCTTCGTGAAAGAGAAGTTGGATGAGATCACCCGGAACATCAGGGAGCGTGAACAGGGGAAGCCTGGGCAGTAATCCCTGCGCATTGAAAAAGGCCAGCCCCATCCTCGCGGATGGGGCTGGCCTTCTCAGTATGTGCCCAGGGGCTTAGACGCCGTAGTAGAGCTCGAACTTTCGGTTAGGTATTGGCCCTTGTTGGTGAGTGCTGAAATCCGCGTAATTTCGGGGTTTTTATGGTTGGGCAGCAACGGCGATATGTGGCGCTTGGCGGACCTCTTGCGGACTATCTGCGGACTCTCAGTTACGAACAGCTAACCCACTCACCGCGGGCTGCTTCCAAGGGGTCCAGGGGGCCATCGGTCTTGACCAGTTTCTGCCTACCTACCGGTGAGAATGCCCACAGCAAGTCCAAAAGCCCTTCCGAAATCGGTGGATACAAGCATCCCGCGCTTGAACGTCACTGTCCTTCCTGGCCCCTCAACCCGACCCTTAATTGCCCTATATATCACTGACTCTTCCACCCATGAGTAGGCCTTAGGGTCGACTAGCCAGGATTCGTAATCGGCAGTGATGAGACCGAGTCGACACCAGTTGTCGATGTAGGGTCCGACCATCTGCGCTGCCGCGGCCTTCGTGTTGGCCGGCGTGAGTTCGACTAGATGAGCAGTCAGCTGCTTTGTACCCTCTACGCCTTCCTGGGCCATCACAACGCGAATAGCTGGTGTGCTTCGTCCTGGTTGCTTAAGGACCTGTTCCAAAAATGGCAATTCCTCCGCACTGAGCTGCTTTATGACTTCGACGAAGGAGGGGTGAGCGGCATTAGGCTGTCGGGCATCGGAAGCGGTGGCCAGCAGGCTCAGGTACAACTCTTTGAGATCGGGCTCGTCCAAGCTAAATCCGAGGTGTTGCATGGCTGGCGCAGCGAGGGAGGCTTTGGGAGCCACAATGTGTTCTTCGGGGACGTCCGAGAGCTTTTCGGCCATCTCAGTCTCAAAGTCATTATCAAAGTACTTGTTAGCTACACCTAGCATTTTTGCTATCGGCTTGTACATGCTGGTTAGCAGTTCCTGCCGCAAAGCTAGGCGGGTCGCGTAACTTCGCGCGGCCTTTTCAAACTCCGGAGTCTGCTTCGCCTGATCCAGTAGTTCTTTCCGGATTGACTTGCTCTCTTCTGCGAGTTCCTTACCCGCATGCGTGACTACTTTCCCGGCTAGGGCTGCCGCCGCGATTTCTCCACCTGTCATAATCGCAATCATAAGGGCGGGGGAGACGGTTCTAGTGACGAACTCCCTGCCGGTCGGTTCTAGTCCATCGGATTGAGGCGCAGCGAGTCCAGGAGTGTTCAGGATCGGCTTGTGGCTGGCGTCGAGTAACTTGCAAGCGGAAGCTGCAGCGCCATTACGCTGACGCCTCTAGTTCGGGTCCGTGGGGTAGACGCGGTGAAGAGGGTCGTACCAGAGAAGATGAAATATCGCGCCATCCCGGATGCCCCAGAGCCTTCCCTTCCCTGACAGACGAAACCGAAACAGGGCGTCCGGCGCGTCGTCACCAAAATGCGCCTGCAGACGGGTTCTAGCCGCCTGGGGCAGCTTGGTTACGTCCATGGAGTGATGTTTTTTATGTCGTTGCTTGCCACCAGTACGCTCAGCTTCAATTTCAGCCCAGGTCTTTCCCGAATAATCCCCCAAATAATGGAGGACTTCCTTCCAGATCGCTAGCTCTGGCCCCCATTCCCATTCACACCCACAAGTGGGGCCGACCTCAAGGTCGATGTGCTGTGAACTGAACCTGAACTGGGACCCCTCGTACTTCGTCGCAGCATCGTACGACGCTTGGTCGGGAACTCGCTTGGAAGCTTTTTCCGGAATATTTTGGGGTGGTACGAACTTCCGGTTGTTGTTCTTGGCCACCTACGCTGTGGCAGATAAGGCCGAAAAGAACTCCTGCATAACGTCAGGAGATACCGATGCGTTAGACCTCTGGCCAGCAGGCACGTGCTTGCGAGCCTCAAGCCAAGGCGTCTCTGAATGGGTCATGTCAGAGAGTTGCTGCCCGGTTAGTTTGCCGTAGTGGTCGCAAACGGCGTCAACGGTTTCTCGTTCGGTTTGGCTAAGTGCCGAAGGGTTACCCTCCGGCCAATCGGACACCGTAAAGCGGCCCCGATGCTTGTCGAAAAGGTCGTAAACAACAGGACCATTAGCCCAAGCCTCGATTTTCGACGTGAATAAGGGCTCCTCGTCCCAAGCGAGAGACCACCCCTGCGAGTAATAACAAAGCTTTTGTAGCTTCATTGTGCTAATGGGCTGGTCAAACTTGCCCAATATGTAGGCGGCTACGTCATGCACGCTGGCCATTCTTTCACCCACTTCCCCATCGGACACCCATTGCGGGTAGTCCCAGATTTCCAACAAGGGAATCCACAGAATTCCTCTAGTTATCCACACGTTTTCCACATGGTCTGCTCGGTCCTATTCTACATGTGAGGACGGAGTGGGTAAGCTCGCGGCATGACCCCACCGGAAGAAATCCCCGATCAGTGCCCCAAGTGCGGGGGCGACGTGCGGCTGCGGCCCCCACTCGATGGGACGTCCCTAGGCAGTAAGGCTCAAGACTTTCGCTGCGCCAAGGGCTGCATGAGCTGGACGCCCCGGTAGATGGACTGGGCGTCGCTGATCATTGCAATCCTTTCGGTCCTGGTGGCTGGTGGCAGCGTCTGGGTCGCTGTCCAAGCCAGACGAGCATCAGACCGGGCGGCTGAGGCCGCCGAGAAATCCGCCGCGGAGTCAAAGCGAGCCAATGACTTGACGGTCCTCTACAAAGACCCGTATTGGATCTTGATTGAAGATCCAGAGCCTCTGGACTACAACGCCGGCGGGCCGGTAACTGAACTGCGACTGATCAACCAAGGCGAGTCTCCGGGGCGGGACGTAACGGTCGAATTCGACTTCGACCCCACGCACCTGCACATCGAAGCGGTCTCGTGGCCCTTCATTGATCGCGGCGGGTACGAGAACATTCCAACCAGGTATCACCTCGCGATTGGCCCGCCCGGTAATCCATGGAACTCTCAGGTCGCAGACGAACCGACACGCAACCAAGCAACCGTGAAATGGTCCTCACCCGCCGGCGAACTTAAAAGCCAGCGCGTAACTCTGCCCCAGAGCACTCGGTGGGCAGAACTGAGGGAGGACTAGTCATCCCGGCTCTCTGCGGGTCAATTGCTACACCATTCGCTGACGCGCCGGCCTGAGCTTGGCCGCAAACGCGTTGTTCATGACGTCCGCATCTTCCAGAACCATCGTGGCACCCTCCAGCCGCGCAGCAACTGCATCGCCGATAGTGTCGGAGGTTAGTCCGCTCACACTTTGACTGGTCCTGTGTGCCTGTCAGTCCGCTTCCGTAGGACAGCGTCCGGTTCGCGGCGTTTATGGTGCATCAGGAACGGCTCCGCGGTCTGTTCCAGCCACCCGCCGTTATCGAACAGCATCGGGGATCCAATGGGCGCGTCCCGCCTGCCCGTTTCTTGTCGGTGGAGCCGGTGATTAGACCACCAGTGAAGTCCATACCCGCGTTGAACACCTTCGTGGTGGCCCCAACGGTAATGTCAACTATCGGACCCGCGCTGGGGAGCTGCTCCTGATCTGGTTGAGGGTGTTCGGTGGCGGCATCGAAACCCACATCGACCACCCAAACGGTCTGCAAAACCTGGTACGCGCACCAGAACGGCTTCAGCGTTGGTCAGGGCGCGTAGGCCAGCCAAGGTCAAGCCATTGGCACTGTGGGCATGACTGGTCTCGCAACCGGCCCGCACCTGCACTACATGGTGTTGGACGGCGGCTGGCCGTTCGTGCTGAACCCGATGGACTACCGAACGGTGGCGGCAACGCTGGGTAGAATCCGGGGGCGGTATTCCTGAATCCCTTGGCTGGCCTGCTCGACGGGACCAGCCAGCAAAGGAAACACGACCGGGACCAGCGGCGTGGATAGGCGTTGCTGTAGGCGCGCCGCCATAACAATGCCGTTATGGCCCAGAACGCCCGAAAATCCTTGGGTCAGGACATTTGAGTCCAGTGAGGAAACTAAGCCGCCACCGGCATATCCACGAGCCGTACGGAGCGCTTCAACGAACCCCCGCGCCGCCCCAGCGGCTGATGTCATCCTGAGACCAGACGATTTCACCGGCGTGGACAATACCCGTGGGGTCCAGGCGACCGCCCGCGCCGGTGTACCCACCGACTTCATAGGAACCCCAGCCAGACGGAGGCCAGGGAATGTGCAGGTCTTTGTCGTTGATCCCGAAGAAATGAAGGGCGCCGTTGACAGCTCCGAAAATGCCGTTGTTCAGGACGGTCTCAACCACGAAGTTGATGGGATATTTCGCCATTTTGGCTATATCGTCCCAAGCCTTGGAGACGCCTTTGACGCCCTCTTCAAATGCCTTCGGGATCGCCTCCGTAATGAGCTTTTTGAGCGGGTCAAATACGTTCTCGACCATCCAGTTCCACGGGCCCGGAGATGGCATCCTTGAGGCCCTCCCAGACTGGAGAATGTCGATCAGCATGGATACGAGCGGCACAATGGCTGCGGCAATCGTGGTGAACACCGCGGCCACCGGACGGAGAACTGTATCGACCAGGTTTACGACCACGGGGACCAGTGAGCCGACCAGGGGTTGTAATCAGGGGTGGCGAAAGCTTCAACCAGTTTGACGACCAGCGGCGCGAGCATCCCGAAGATTCCAGACAGGGTGCCGACCAGCATTACTATTGTCGGGAATTTGGACCAGCGCCCCGGAAATGATGCCGACGAACTGCTGCAAGACGCTTGTGACCACGGGCAGGACCTGGGCGAGCGCCCCGCCTACGACCTCGGCCAGATTACCCGACAAGCCGACAACGGTTGGCAGGATCGGCTGAATCGCCTCGAAGATCAGATGTAAGGGACTGAATGCGGTAACGACGAATACAACGAGGCCATTTCGAGGAACAATCCTTGGCGGAAAAAATGTGTAGATAGATCAAGCACTAGACACCGGGGTGGCTTTTTTCACCCGTGGGGGTGGGGGGTCCGGGGTGGGGTGCTGTTCACCATTCGCGGCTGGTTTTGAGCGTTCCTATGGGTGGTAGTTGCCCGATGATTTTGTTGCCGCGTCGTTGGTTGCAGATGCGGTGCGCGAGTCGGCAGTTCTTCCGGTCGTATGGACTTCCGCCGCGGCTGATGGGAATAACCTCGTCTATCTCTGCCCTCATGGGATCAGGGACACATCCACGGCAGTCAGGCTTCCGACACTTGGCCCCGTGCTTACCGAATTGGAACCCGAGGGTCAGGTCAACTTCCTCTTTGCATATCCAGCATGTTGACTCTTCACGCTTGACGCGCGCAACGACTCTGTTGCGTGCGGTGCTGTTCGCTCTGCGTGGATTGTTCACGATGATGTTCCTGCTGTTCCGTACTGTGCCCCGGTTCACCGTTGGGTCTTCCGCTGTGTGTTGTGTCCAATGCAGGGCCGGGGGTGACAGCGTCTCCAGTGGCCCGCGGGGTACCAAGTTCTGGGTGGGTGGCCGATACACACCTACCCCGAACCTGGTAGTTCGTCACCGCTTATAGGGGTAGTCGCTTGCGAGGCTGATTTGTCCGGCCAGTTCGGACAGCACGTTCTGCGTTGCGCGACTGTTGCTAGCAGTCGTGCGACGTCGGAGGATGCACTGTCCGCGGTGGTGCCCACTGCCGTACCCGCAATAAAGGCACCCCGGAGGGTGGACTGCAGTGTGGCCCGTGCCGTATCGAGCTGGGTCATGGTGGTGGCCAAGTGGGCTTCAGCGCGTGCGCGGGCTGCGGTTAGTGCGGCGTAATTTTCAACTGCCATGGGGTGTCTCCTTGAAGTGGGGGTGGCTAATTGAGTTTGTGGGGTGTCCCGCACCCCTGAAGGTGAGCCACCACGGTCCTTCCGGGGTGCGGGAGTATGGCCCGTGGCCGCCAGCGGTAGAAAGGGAAGAAAGACCCGCCGGGGCCACGGGAGTCTACTGTCGGGTCACCAGCGGCTTCCCGCGGGTGAAGGTTCGGCCACCTTCGCCAGTACCGCGATGGAGGCCAGCTTGCGGAGGCCGTCACTATAACGCCACACCACGCCGGTAGCGCTCTCCGACTCCTGCAACACAGATTCCAGAATGTCCGGTGAGGGTACCCAAGGCGTGGCATTGAGTACGATGTTCAAAAGTGCGGCGATCTGGCCGTCCACGTCCGTCTTTGGTAGCGGACCGCCCCAATCCACGGCGGACAGGACCGGCTTTGGAGTGTCGGCGTACCATTTCGCCAGATCACGCGGCACGGTCGCTTCGTTAGCAGTGGCTGCGGCCTTGCGAGCGTCTGCCCAGTGTTTCTCAGTGTCGATAGCGTCACGCACCTGGCCTACACTCAACAACGCCCGCTTGACTCTGGACCGCCCACCATCTTCGTCGGTCGCTGAGCGGAGCATGATCATCGATACGCTTTCCTGGGCAGCACGGATGCTCAAATATTGTTCGATTAGTTCCGGGCGGCGTTTCCTGAGTGCCAGCGCGGCTGTGTCGTTGGTTTCGGCTATCGTTTCCAGGTCCGGGAGTGCCGCGAGCTCTGGGGCCAGCTCTGAAACTTCCTGGACGAAGTCGTCGAGAACGTCGTTCAGGTAGTTCAATGCTGTGGCCCCGCCCTCTTGAACTGCCTCGCGTTTTCGCGCCTCTGAATTCTTGCGGAAGACCTCTATCTGGTGGCGCTCGACTTTATACGCCTCCGCGGCGCGTAAGGCATCCATGGTCCGGATCCCAAGGCCCATAGGGAACTTCCCGTCGGTCGCCGCCGCGTTAGCGAGTTCGGACTGTGCCGGGGCCGCGTGATCGTTGGAAGCCGGCCCAAGGGATGCGGCGAGGGATTTGAGCCAGGAATCGGCCAGCCTTATGTCCCGCTCAGCTTCGGACCAACCGGGGATCTGGGACATGGCCTCGTTATGCAGTGTGGTGGTCCTGTGGTCATTATTCACCGTCGTCAACTCCTTCAACGTCGTAGGTGCCCTGGGCAGCGCCTCGGACAGTTTTGTTCTTGAACCGGTCCCTGCCGGCTTTCATGCCGCGTTGTCCCGTGCGTTCGGTGTCGTTGATGCGCTCCCTAGCGGGGTCAAGGCCCGTGTCCAGGGGATGGGGCTGGGCCGGCTGCTCCTGTTCGGTCTTCGTGGGGTGCCGTTCGTCGTAGCTACGTCGGCCAGCGGCCACCGAGCCGTTCGCCCTTGCCCGTGTCGCCCGTTCAGCCTGTTCCTGCTCTTGTGCTTTCCGTGCCGCTTCGCGCTCCTCGGCTTGCTCGGTAATGGCTGTGTCCGCCAGACGCGCGTAGCGGGCCGCTTTGAGCTGCCGCCTGAAATCTGCGCTATGCGCGAGTTCGTAGGCCATGCGCCCCCGGTCGATCCTGCTAAGTTCGTCTGTCATTTCTCTCTCCCTTGTTCCTTGTCTGTTTGTGTTTGGGTAAGAAGGGTTTCGAGGTCCGCGAGCCGGGAACCGAAGTTCGCGCCCAAAAAGCTCGAGAGGTTAGCTGGATGGCTGCTCGTAGTCACGGCTTCTCCTGTTCGATTAGCTTCTCGGTGGCGTCTACTAGCTGGTCCGCGACCGCCAGCGCCTCTTTGGCGGTCATGGGGACTGTTGCGGTTCCTACGTGTATGACGACGCTCATGCGTGTAGCTCCATCGGTCCTTCCCGGGACAATCCAGGGACGAAGGCGGACACGGGCCGGACGGCGGGTCATGACTGCTCCCCTCGGGATCCGGGCAGATATTTCCGCCAGCGTTCTTCCTCCAGCCAGCGAG
>Ga0105244_10002750_pt1 | contig 13120 bp, 15 predicted proteins | sample KBSM44metaG_FD_80423 | JGI IMG/M metagenome (GOLD analysis project Ga0105244, IMG submission 80423) | Miscanthus rhizosphere microbial communities from Kellogg Biological Station, Michigan, USA - KBS M4-4 metaG | ecosystem: Host-associated > Plants > Roots > Rhizosphere > Soil | place...
GCGCGGCTCATGGCTGCAATCAATCACCATCACCTGCGGCTTGTTGTTGGCCAGAAACTTCAGCGTTTTTTCCGGCAGGCCTGCGGTATCGCATAACCACGCGACCCGGCTGTGCGGGGTTTCAAACAGATAACCGAGTGTCAGTTTGGAATGGTTGAGCGGCAGGGGCGTGACACGCAGCGCTTGCAGGGTAAACCCAACAAACGGTTCAAGCGTGTGGCTGAAATCGAGAATGCCAGGGTGTTTAAACAGATCGTCGCAACCTTGTTCATCGGCAGGGCCGTAGACCGGGATTTTCTCGCCCACGCCCCAGCGCAGCGGAAATAAACCCTGCACGTGGTCCATGTGGTAATGGGTCAGCAAAAACTGCTGAAATTCCGCAGGTTGCCAGTGGTCCATTAAATCGGGAATCCCGGCATCCAGCAGCGTCACCGCTTCGTTAAACTTCACCACGGCGCTGCAAGGCTTACGGCGATATTGCGGATTATTGCGAGCACGCTCGCAGGCGGCACAAAAACAGCCAAAAGCAGGCACCAGTTGTGCACCGCCCGTTCCGCTAAGGGTTAGTGTCAGGCTCATTCAGTGTCTCCACTGGCTTGGTAAACCGAAAATGGGTCTGCTGATACCCTTCGCGCAGATAAAAACGATGGGCGTCCAGGCGTTTGGTGCTGGTGGAAAGCTCGGTCAGCTCAGCTCCGGCAATGCGCGCCTGTTGTTCCGCCCAGGCCATCAGCTTGCTGCCCACGCCGTATCCCCGAGCTTGCGGCATCACCACCAGTTCCTGAATTTCTCCCACCCAATTCACATGGTGCAGATGAAATTGCAGCTGCAAACCCACCATGCCGACCACTTCGCCATTGAGCAGCGCCAGATGGTAATGCACATTGCGTTCTGCGAGGTTTGCCGCAAATCCATTATTAAATGCCTGGCGATCAAACTGGGCCTGTTTGAGTTCGCAAATCAGCCTATATACGGCATCGCTGTCAGCAGCGGTTGCGGGACGTAATTCGACGATATGCTTTACCTCAATGACATCAGACATGGCGCGGTTCCTTCGGACGAAAATGGACGATGTTCGTGTTGCGTCGGTTATTCACCAGACGCATAAACGATAAGACAGACTCTGCCAGACTGCCATCGTTGTTAAGTATCAGACATTCGTCCAAATCCGGTGCGTAGAAGGCGGCACGTTGCAGGCGTTGCTCGATTTGTGGTGCAGTTTCGCGGCCGCGAGCTTCAAGACGCTTGCGCAAAACGTCGGTTGAAACATGCAGACAAATTGGCACTAACGCCTCGCCATAACGCGCTCGCGCCTGTGCTAAATGCTCGCGCGAGCCGTTCACCACCACGTCGAAGCCGGAGTCGAGCCAGATATCCAGCTCGATGCCGATGCCGTAACTTTGGTGATGGGCCTGCCAGCACAGGGCAAACAGACCCTGTTGCTGGCGCTGAGCGAACTCCTTTTCACTCAGCGCGATATGGTTTTCACATCCGGCATCGGCAGCGCGGGTGATGTAACGGTGCGCCACCAGTAGTTGATTATTCTCCTGCTGGCGCAGTGCCGTCAGCAGGCTGTCTTTCCCGGAGCCAGACGGCCCCATCAACCAGACAATTTTGCTCATCAGAACACCCGTATTCCCTGACGCCAGACATGGCCGACGTGAACGTGGTCACCGTGAAGATGCGCCAGTACCATATCGGCACGTTTGCCTTCTGCCAGCACGCCACGGTCATCGAGATTCAATGCGTTGGCCGGGTTGCGCGTCACCAGTGCCACCGCTTGTGGCAGGGTGAAACGGTTTGATTCGTCGCTGGCGACGCGGAATGTAGCATCCAGCAAACTCGCCGGGTAATAGTCGGAAGAGAGAATATCCAGTAGCCCGGCTTGCGCAAGCTGATGCGCCGCCACGTTACCGGAATGCGAGCCGCCGCGCACAATATTCGGGGCACCCATCAACACGCTCATTCCATGCTGATGCGAGGCCTGGGCGGCTTCAAGCGTGGTGGGGAATTCGGCAATCACAATGCCCAGCTCGTGGGATTCTGCAACGTGAGCGCGGGTGGCGTCATCGTGACTGGCGAGTGCGATATTGCGCGCGCGGCACTCGGCGGCAATCGCCAGGCGGTTGGGCTGCGACCAGCGTTCAGCCAGTGCTAACTGCTCGGCTTCGTAGCTGTCCATGTCGGCATCGTTAAGCTGATATTTCCCCTGGTAATATTCGCGATATTTCACCAGGTTTGCGAACTGGCGCTGGCCTGGTGAGTGGTCCATCAACGACACCAGCGACACGCCGCTACGTTCAATCAACTGCTGGAACAGCGGCAGTGTGGTGTGGTGCGGCAGTTCGCAACGCAGATGCAGGCGGTGCTCGGCGCGGTTCATACCACGCGCCTGGCTGTCCATCACTGCGTTAATCATCTTCTCGAGGTTATCCAGACGGTCGCCACCGTCGCGTACATCGCCCAGCGCCACGGCGTCCAGCACCGTGGTGATACCGCTTGCCACCATTAAGGCATCGTGGCTGCTCATCGCTGAGTGCGCAGGCCAGTCCACTTTCGGGCGCGGGGTGAAGAATTTATCGAGGTTGTCGGTATGCAGTTCGATTAACCCCGGCAGCAACCAGCCGCCTGCGCCATCTTGCGCTTGCGGTAGCTGGCTTGGGCTGTCGGCAAAATTACGAATTACGCCGTCGGCCACTTCCAGCGAGCCGTTAACCACTTCATTTTCCAGCACCAGTTTGACGTTGTTAATGATCATTTTTAGCCTCAACGGTTGCCATATTGTGCAGGCGGTCTGCGACCAGGTTGCGCACGCTTTCGTCGTGGAAAATCCCGACCACTGCCGCACCGCGTGCTTTGGCTTCCAGAATCAAATCCACCACGGCGGCGCTGTTTTTCGCATCCAGTGAGGCGGTCGGTTCATCGAGCAGCAAAATTGGGTAGTCGACGATAAAGCCACGGGCGATGTTCACGCGCTGTTGTTCGCCGCCGGAAAACGTCGATGGTGCCAGGTTCCATAAGCGTTCTGGCACATTCAGGCGAGTCAGCAGCATTGACGCTTTGTCTTCACAGACGTCACGTGAAACACCCAAATCCAGCAGCGGTTGCATCACCACTTCAAGTGCTGAAATACGCGGGATGACGCGCAAAAACTGGCTCACCCAGCCAATGGTCTGGCGGCGCACTGCCAGCACGTCACGCGCTGGAGCCTGCACAATGTCCAGCCACGCGTCGTTATGTTTGACCCAAATATGCCCCTGGTCAGGCAAATAGTTGGCGTACAGCGAGCGTAAAAGGGTGGATTTTCCGCTGCCGGAATGGCCGTGCAGCACCACACATTCGCCGGATTCCACTTCCAGCGAGGCATTCGCCAGCACTGGCAAACGGATACCGTGCTGATGGTGTAACACAAAGGTTTTGCTGAGGTTTTCAACCCGTAATCTGTACATATTGGTTCCTTAAAACGTATGCCATGACGTCGGATGACGGCTTCGCCTTATCCGACCTACAGGTGTGCAGTGTGTATTTTTCGTAGGTCGGATAAGACGCGTTAGCGTCGTCATCCGACAAATGTCAATTTTGCAACACTGATGACACCAGCAACTGGGTATACGGGTGGTGCGGGTCGTCCAGCACGCGGTCGGTCAGGCCGCTTTCCACCACTTGTCCCTGCTTCATCACCAGCAGGCGGTCTGCCAGTAAACGCGCCACGCCCAGGTCGTGGGTGACAATCACTACCGCCAGATTCAGTTCGCGTACCAGGCCGCGCAGCAAATCGAGCAGGCGCGCTTGTACGGAAACATCCAGCCCGCCGGTTGGCTCATCCATAAATACCAGTTTCGGATGCGTCACCAGGTTGCGGGCGATTTGCAGACGTTGCTGCATGCCACCGGAAAACGTGGTCGGTAAATCGTCGATTCGCGAGGCCGGGATTTCCACCTCTTCTAACCAGCGCTCGGCGGTAGCGCGAATGTCACCGTAGTGGCGCGCACCGGTCGCCATTAAACGCTCACCGATGTTGCCACCTGCCGAAACGTGGCGGCGCAGGCCGTCCATCGCGTGTTGATGCACCACGCCCCATTCGGTGCGCAGCAAGCGGCGGCGGTCGCCTTCGCTCATGTCATATAAAGAAGAATCGAGGTACACCACTTCGCCGTTTTGTGGGGCGAGGCGGGCGGAAATCGACTTCAGCAGCGTGGTTTTACCCGAGCCGGATTCGCCAACAATGCCCAGCACTTCACCCGGGTAAAGCTCGAATGAAACATCGCTGAAGCCTTTGCCCGGCGCGTACAGATGGGTCAGGTTATTGACCGAAAGTAAGGGTTGAGTCATGAACTTGCGGCCTCGCTGTTCTGGCGGCAGAAATCGGTATCGGAGCAGACGAACATGCGGTTGCCCGCATCGTCGAGCACCACTTCGTCAAGGTAACTGTGTTGCGAGCCGCAAATCGCGCACGGCTCTTCCCACTGCTGGACGGTAAACGGATGGTCGTCAAAATCGAGGCTCTCGACGCGGGTATACGGCGGCACCGCGTAGATGCGTTTTTCGCGCCCGGCACCAAACAGTTGCAGCGCGGGCATCATGTCCATTTTCGGGTTGTCGAATTTCGGGATTGGCGACGGGTCCATCACGTAGCGCTCATTCACTTTCACCGGATAGGCGTAAGTGGTGGCGATATGGCCGAAACGGGCGATGTCTTCATACAGTTTCACCTGCATCACGCCGTACTCTTCCAGCGCGTGCATGGTGCGGGTTTCGGTTTCGCGCGGTTCAATAAAGCGCAGCGGTTCAGGGATTGGCACCTGGAAAATCAGGATCTGATCTTCAGTCAACGGCGTTTCCGGGATGCGGTGGCGGGTCTGAATCAGCGTGGCATCGGCAGTGGATTCGGTGGTCGCCACGTTAGTCACACGCTTGAAGAAGTTGCGAATCGATACCGCGTTGGTGGTGTCGTCTGCGCCCTGGTCAATCACCTTCAGCACGTCGTTTTCGCCAATCACGCTGGCGGTAATTTGAATACCGCCGGTTCCCCAGCCGTACGGCATCGGCATTTCACGCCCGCCAAACGGCACCTGGTAACCGGGGATTGCCACGGCTTTGAGGATCGCGCGGCGCAGTGTGCGTTTGGTTTGTTCATCCAGATAAGCAAAGTTGTAGCCGGAGAGTGCCTTAGTCACGATTACGTTCCTTTTGCAGACGTTTAAGCAGTTCCAGTTCGGCCTGGAAGTCGACGTAGTGCGGCAGTTTCAGGTGCGAGACAAACCCGGCGGCTTCGACGTTATCGGCGTGAGCCAGCACGAACTCTTCGTCCTGCGCCGGGCCTGCTACGGTTTCGTCGTAATCCGGTGCTTGCAACGAGCGGTCAACCAGCGCCATGGCCATCGCTTTGCGTTCGCTCATGCCGAACACCAGCCCGTAGCCACGGGTGAAGTGCGGGTCTTCATCAACTGGCGCCACAAAGCCGTTGACCATTTCGCATTCGGTTACCAGCAGTTCGCCGATGTTGACGGCAAATCCCAGCTCTTCCGGCACAATTTCCATGTCAACATAACCACTGCGAATTTCAGCGGCGAACGGGTGGTTGCGGCCGTAACCGCGCTGAGTCGAATAGGCGAGAGCCAGCAAATAACCTTCGTCGCCACGCACCAGTTGTTGCAGGCGCGATGAACGTGAGCACGGGTAAACTGGCGGCTGGCGGGTGATGTCATCGGGTTTTTCGCCGTTATCTTCTTCCGCTTTTGCCAGCCCCTGTTTCGCCAGCAGGCTGAAAACGTGCGGCGCAGGTTCGGCGTTGTCATCAGCCGTTTTCAGTTCTGGTGTTTCGCCGTTTGCCAGTAAAGTGAAATCCAGCAGACGGTGGGTGTAATCGTACGTCGGGCCAAGTAACTGGCCGCCAGGTACGTCTTTGTAGACCGCGGAAATTCGGCGTTCGAGACGCATCTCCGCGCTGTTCAGTGGCTCGCTCACCGCCAGGCGTGGCAGCGTGGTGCGGTAAGCGCGCAGTAGAAAGATGGCTTCAACCATGTCACCGCTGGCTTGTTTAAAGGCGAGTGCCGCCAGTTCGCGATCCGCAATGCCGCCTTCGGTCATCACGCGGTCGACCGCCAGCCCAAGCTGTTGCTCGATTTGCGCGACGCTCAGCTCACTCAGATTCTGATCGCCACGGCGATTGTGTTCCTGCAATTGGTGGGCGGCGGTAATCGCCTTTTCGCCCCCTTTGACGGCTACGTACATCAGCACACCTCCACGTGAGTGGTGCGCGGGATGGCCAGCAGGCGCTCGCCGCAGGTGAGGATTAAATCAATGCCCAGCGGGAACGGGTGCGGGCGCTCGGTCAGTTCGTCAATCACGCAGTCGGGCAGCTGTGGGGCGATCATTCGTTCTTCGAGAATGCCCGCGCCGGTTAAGCGCAACATGCGGCCGCCGCTCAGGCTCGACACCTGCAAAATCAACGTGGCGCTAGTGTCGGGTGCCACGTCTGTTCCCTGCGCCAGAGCGTTAAGTTGCTCAGCGGTAATGGCGCTATCGGCAACGGCAAACTGTGCGTGTTCCGGCGTCTGGGAAATCGGGGTGTTGGTATGGAAGCGGACGTTTTGCAGCGTGACGTCATTGCTTAACGCTTCGCTAATCCACACCGGAGTGTCGTTGTCGGCAAGCGTCAGCAGCACGCTGGTGGAGGCGATGTTTAGCGGTTTCCAGCCATGTTGCAGTGAATGCAACGCCACGATAACGCCTGGCTCGCTCATCGCTTTTAGCAGGCGACGGAAGCTCTGTTGGGCGTCCTGCACGGGCAGGTTAAAAGCGGTCATCAGGGTCATGCGTTATCTCCGCGAACCAGAGTGAAGAAGTCGACTCGGCTGCTGTTAATTTGGGTGCGACGGGCGGCCAGGCGTTGCTCGCGGTTGGCGGCTAGCGGTGCAATTAAGGTTTCTTGTAAAGTCTGGAACTGCACTTTTTCTTGCATCAGCGCATCGATGACGGCACAGCGTTCGGCGTGGGCTTTATCGCGCCCTGAAAGGTAGCTGTAACCGTAAGTACCATTGGCAAGCTGAACCACGGCGCGAGTCAGGGTGGCGTCTCCGGCAAAGAAGCGTTGCCCGGTGCCGCCCATGCGCGCCTGGATTTGTACAAGTCCGGTTTCGGACTTGCGAATTACTTGATATTCAGGATTTAGTTTCAGTTCTGCCCAAAGTGCGGCCAGTTCTTGTGGCTGGCTGTGGGCGAGCACGGCCATCCACTGCTGGCGCTGTGCGATGTCAATTTGCGGTGCGTCCATTTAGTGCTCCATGGTGAATTCGATCATGTCGGCGCGGGTCAAGCTGACGGAGTATTCCGCCGGGTTGATTTCGCCTTCACGGTGGTTGAGAGTGCGCACGCAAAGCAGCGGAGCCATGTTGGGGATTTCCAACTGGCGGCTTTCTTTAGCCTGAGCGCGGCGTGCGCTGATGCGTGTTTGGGTACGTTTAAGGCTGATGCCGAGCTGGGTTTCGATGATGTCGTGCAGCGAACCGTGGTTGAATTGTTGCAGCACCGGCCACCACGAAAGGTCAGCAAAGTAGTGGTCAATCAGGCACACCGCGATACCGTTGACGCGGCGTAAGGTGCGCAGGTGAATAATGTTTTCACCCTCAGTGACGCCGAGCGCGTCTGCGACATGGCTGGAAGCCGGGCGCAGTACTGCGAGTAAGCGCTCACTGGTGGGGTGGCTTCCCTGGTCGAGCAGGTTCTGGCTAAAGCGGGCTTGCGCATTTAGCGGGTAGTCAAACGGGCGCATCAGCACTAACACACCAATGCCCTGACGGCGCTGCACCCAGCCTTTTTCCACTAACTGATCGATGGCGCGGCGCAGCGTGTGGCGGTTTACGGCGTAGTGTGCAGCCAGTTGGCTTTCGGCTGGCAGGTAATCGCCGCAGTGGTAATTTTTACGCAGCTCCTGCTCTAGCAGCGCGGCGATTTCCTGGTAACGCGTCGGGTAACTGGTCGGATGTCTGGATAAGTGCATTTTCAGTCAATCCTCTGTGTGGCATTTACGGCGGATGACGCTGCGCTTATCCGCCCTACGGAAAAGAGTGGCCATCGTCATCACCTAGATAAAGTGCTTACGCAGTCGTTGCGACATGAAATCCAGCAGGCTGACGGTGACGATGATGATGATCATCAGCGCACAGGTTTGCTGGAACTGGAATCCACGAATCGCTTCCCACAACGTCACGCCAATCCCGCCTGCGCCCACCATGCCGACCACCGTTGCCGAACGGACATTCGACTCAAAGCGGTACAGCGAGTAGGAGATAAGCAGCGGCATCACTTGCGGCAGCACGCCGTAGAGGATTTCTTCAAGTTTGTTAGCGCCGGTTGCGCGGATGCCTTCCACCGGGCCGGGTTCGATGGCTTCCACGGCTTCAGAAAGCAGTTTGGAGAGCACGCCCGTGGTGTGGATGAACAGTGCCAGGACGCCTGCGAAGGGGCCGAGGCCGACGGCGACCACGAATAGCATCGCAAACACCATTTCGTTGATGGCACGGCAAGCGTCCATTAAGCGGCGCATTGGTTGGTAAACCCACCATGGCACCAGGTTGTCGGCACACATCAGGCCGCAGGGAATGGAGATAACGATAGCCAGTGCGGTGCCCCAAACGGCGATTTGCAGGGTGATAAACATTTCCCCCAGGTAATCACGCCATTGGCTGAAATCAGGTGGGAAGAAGTCGGCCGCGAAGGTGGCCATGTTGCCGGAATCTTTAATCAAAGTGAGCGGTGCCATTTCCGCGCCTTGCCAGGAGGCTACGAGGACCGCTAACAAAATCGCCCAGCTCAGTAGCGAGAACCAGCTACGTTTTGGTGCGGCGATTTGAATGGTTTGCTGCATGGAGTGCTCCGTTGGTTTGTGCTTCTTTGCCCTCACCCCAGCCCTCTCCCCCAGGAGAGGGAGAAAACCGGTCTATCCCCTCTCCTGAGGGAGAGGGTTAGGGTGAGGGTCTGAGGCGATTACTGAACTGCTTTATTCACGCTGGTCATCGCAGACAGTGCGGCAGTCAAACGATCCAGGTCGCTAAGTTGGTTTTGCAACTCGCCGACCTTCAGGGTTTTGTCTTTCTCATCCATGCCTTTGTTGTCCTTCACACCCTGCATCTGTTTAAACAGCGCCAGCTGGCGAATCGGCACCAGTTGCAGGTCGCTGGATGGACGGAACGGTGCCCAACCCAGGCGGCTCAACATTTCTTTCTCTTCCGGCGTTTTGCCGTAAGTCATAAAGAAGTCGTAGATTTTGTCTTTGGTGTTTTCGGACAGGTTTTTACGCCATACGATTGGGTCGCCCGGAATCAGTGGCGATTTCCAGATGACCTTCAGTTCTTTCAGTTTGTCTGGTGCAGAGGATTTCAGTTTTTCGAGGTTTTCGGTGTTGTTGGTTGCCACGTCGATTTGCTTATTCGCAACCGCCAGGGCGTTGGTTTCATGGCTGGCATTCACCGAACGTTTAAATTCGTTCACCGAAACGTTGTTCTTGGCGAAAACGTAGTAGCCTGGGACGAGGTAGCCAGAGGTTGAGTTCGGGTCACCGTTACCAAACGTCAGGTCTTTACGTTTTGCCAGCAAGTCTTGCAGGTTGTTGACTGGGCTGTCTTTGTTAACAATTAGCACGCTCCAGTAACCCGGAGAGCCATCTACCGCTACGGTCTGCGCAAACACCTGGCCGTTAGCGCGGTCTACCGCTTCCATCGCCGAAAGGTTGCCGTACCAGGCAATATCAACCTTGTTAAAGCGCATGCCCTGAATGATCCCTGCGTAATCCGGTGCGAAGAAAGCATTCACTTTCATGCCCAGTTTTTTCTCCATGTCCTTCAGGAACGGTTCCCATTGCGGCTTCAGGTTTTGTTGCGATTCGGTGGAGATAATGCCGAAGTTCAGGGATTTTTCTTGTTCATCCGCATGGGCTGCGTTGAACAGGGCGCTAACGCTCAGCAGGCTGGTAAAGGCTAGTGCTTTTACGGCTTTGTAGCTCATGACTGTTCCTTGAGGTAGATGACAAATTTGTTAGGCAGCGACCGCATCAACGCGAGCCATACTGCGGTAAAGATTTCCCAGCCGTTCGTTGTCGAACGCCGAACTGCTTCCGTCGTAAAACACATGGCCCTGGCGCAACGCGACAATGCGTTCGCAGTAGCGTAAGGCGTAATCCACCTGGTGCAGCGTCACCACCACGGTGATGCCATCCAGACGGTTAATGTCGTGCAGTGTTTCCATCACGATGCGTGCGGATTCCGGGTCGAGTGAGGCAATCGGCTCATCGGCGAGAATCACTTTTGCTTGCTGCATCAGAGCGCGGGCAATTGCCACGCGCTGTTGTTGCCCACCGGACAGGGTGGAGACACGTTGATGAGCAAACTGAGTCATGCCGACGCGGGTCAGTGCCTGCAACGCACGTTGGTTTTGTTCGCGGGTGAACCAGTTAAAACAGGTGCGCCAGAACGGCGTGGAACCCAGTGCGCCAATCAGCACGTTTTCCAGTACTGTCAGGCGGTTTACCAGGTTGAATTGCTGGAAGATGTAGCCGGTGTGCGCGCGGCTTTTACGGATGTCGCTTGCCAGACGGCCCGCTTTTTGGACGGTGCGGCCGAGCAATTCAACATGGCAATCGGCTGATTTATCAGAAGTAATCAGGCCGCTAAGATGGCGTAAGAGGGTGGATTTGCCTGAGCCAGACGGCCCCAGCAGAGCGACCATCTCACCTTCGTTGACTTCAAGATCGACGGCATTTAGCGCCTGATGCTGGTTGAAGGTTTTGCTCAGTTTGTTGACGCGAATAATGTTTTGCATCACAAGGCTCCTTAAAAAGTTGCCTCATGGTGCCGATGAAGTGTGACGATTTTGTTAACGTTATATTTCGATATGATGAAGAGTGAGTCACAGCCTGGAAGTCATCAGGCTAATCAACTATTTGTCGTATTGTGAGTCGCTTCGTTTTTGTATTTCCTTACTAGTACCCGTCGGTCATTGGGAAGGCAGCGATGAGCAAGAATATTATTTTTTGTGCCGATGGCACATGGACCGCTCCAGGTGTAGAACCAAAAATTGATGATGAGACTGTAGCCAGTAATGTTTATCAGTTATTTATTGATTTGAAAGGCGTTGTTGACCAGCAGAGTTTGTTGTTAGCCAATGAGCAAGAAAAAGTGCTGACGGATAACAGCGGCAATGTGGTGCAAGTGGCGAAGTATATTTATGGCATGGGCGATCCGCATAATGGCCTGGTAAAACGGTTAAGTGGCGTATTTGGCGCGAATTTGATCGTGCCGATCCTGCGCGGCTACACCTTTATCAGCCGCCACTGGCAAGCGGGCGACAGGATCTATTTGGTGGGGTTTAGCCACGGTGCTTATACCGCGCGGGTACTGGCGGAGATGATCATCGATCGTGGGCTATTAAGCCGTGAAAAGCTGAATTTAAACCTGCGCAATAAAGAAGAAGCCTGGCGCTTTGCCTCATCGGTGTGGGCACAGTATCTGGCCCATTCACCAGAAATGAGCCCCAGTCTGCTAGGCAGCGTGGTACGCGAGTTGCCGGGTTTTTTTTGCGACAGCGTCGACCCAACCTGCATTACGCGTCCGTCTTCCATTGAAGCGGTGGCGGTGTGGGAAACGGTCGGACAGATGGGCATTCCTAAATATTTCAATGACAAGCGTTACAACGTTTTCCGCTTTAATAATACCGAGCTGCATCCAAGGGTCAAATATGGCCTACAGGCGTTGGCGATTGATGAACAGCGCGTCGATTTAGCCCCGGTGCTGTGGGACAACCGCGATCGTATTTTGCAGGTGATGTTTCCCGGTATTCATCAGGATGTCGGCGGGGGGTATGACAATACTGGTGAGGATCGTAGTTTGTCGAATGGCGCGTATTTGTGGATGCACGATGCGCTCGACGATTTGGGGATTAATCTCGCCCCCAGCGACGTCGCGGCTGACCCGCTCGGGCCGCTGCATTGTGACTGGTATCCGCCAACCCGTTATTTGCGCATTTTGCCGCGCCAGCTTCCTCCGCCAGTGACCTCATCAATGATGGTTCACCATTCGGTTATTGAGCGGTTGACGGGCGGTTCAGAATTGCCGCAGCAGTCGGCGGTGACCGGGGAATGGCTGGCAGGGCCTTACGTTCCGCAGCCGTTACAGGACTATTTGCACGGGCAGGGCGCAATCCCAATCAGCTGGGCGATTGCACGTTAGGATTAAGGGGCTGGCGCCTGTTATCGCAGGCGGTCGCCCCTAAAACTGATTACATCGGTTTTTCGACGTTTACCATCCACGGAATGCCAAATTTGTCGGTAAACATTCCGAAGCCTTTCGCCCAGAATGTTTCGCTCCACGGCATAGTGACTACGCCACCGGCGGAAAGGTTATCAAACCAGCGTTTTCCTTCAGCAACATCTTGACTGGAAAGACTCAGCGCATAGCCAGCGTGCTTCGCTTTATCGGAATCCATCATATTGCCGTCGCTCATCATCACGTCGCCGCCGCCAATGCGGACGTTAGCGTGCATGATTTTATCGTCTGGCCAGTTAAAACCGCTGTTGCATCCTTCAGCCGACTGATTCTGGTCTTTTGGCATTTCGCCAAACGTCATTTTAAACAGCAGTTCAGCACCCACCGCTTGTTGATAGAACGCGATCGCTTCTTCGCAGGTGCCGTCAAAAAAGATGTAGGGTCCAACAGACATAACTTATTCCTCTTATACACGGAGTGCAGAAGAAGTGTAGTTGCGGGGAGTGGGGCAAGCCAGGCGGGGGGGAGTGGTTTTTCAGCCTCTTGTGGGGGGAGGTGTCTCTTATACGCATCTTTGAAGGGTGGCCCCTGCCGATCCGGAGAAGGTTCCGTTCACCAGGCGAAAGTGTATTTATGTCGCTACCGAACCGGTGAACGTCTTAGGGGGGCCACCGTCGCCCCCCTAAGAACCCGGACTCCCGGCAAATAAATCGCCGCAAGCGGTAAACCTCCATTTAGCCTCCGTGTCAGGGTCGGTTGCGATTCGTTCCAGACGATCGCGCCCTCCAGCCGTTCCCGACGGCTGGACCCTGCCACCTGGAGTCAAAATGGAGGCGATTTAAGCCGGACCCGAAATTCAA
>Ga0105244_10002753_pt1 | contig 13108 bp, 12 predicted proteins | sample KBSM44metaG_FD_80423 | JGI IMG/M metagenome (GOLD analysis project Ga0105244, IMG submission 80423) | Miscanthus rhizosphere microbial communities from Kellogg Biological Station, Michigan, USA - KBS M4-4 metaG | ecosystem: Host-associated > Plants > Roots > Rhizosphere > Soil | place...
CGCCGCCATCGACCTGTTCACCAACAAGGTGGTGTGGAAGCACAAGAACGGCACCACCCGCGACAGCACCCCGGTACCGATCGGCCTGCCGGTTGGCGTGCCGAGCATGGGCGGTTCGATCGTCACTGCCGGTGGCGTCGGCTTCCTCAGCGGCACCCTCGACCAGTACCTGCGTGCCTATGACGTGAACAACGGCAAGGAACTGTGGAGTGCCCGCCTGCCAGCGGGTGGCCAGGCCACTCCGATGAGCTACACCGGCAAGGATGGCAAGCAGTATGTGCTGGTGACCGCCGGCGGCCATGGCTCGCTGGGTACCAAAATGGGCGATTACATCATCGCTTACAAACTCGCTGAGTAAACCTTTGTTGCGGCAGTGAACGCACTGCCGCATTCGCGGGCAAGCCCGCTCCTACAGATACCGTGCTCTACCTGTGGGGGCGGGCTTGCCCGCGAAGAGGCCGGCACAGGCCAGCCAAGATGAAACCCCTCCCCCGCTGCCTTCGTCTACCATTGAAACCCATCCCCCCCCGCCCCATCTAAGCACCATAGTCATTTACGCAGGTGCCCCATGAGCGACCAGCAGGATTTCCCGGAACACCCCGACGAACACAGCGAAGTCGAACACACCACCCAGGCCGATACCAGCCACGCCCTCGCCCTGCCCGGCCAGCAACTGCCGGACAAGGTCTATGTGATCCCGATCCACAACCGCCCGTTCTTCCCGGCCCAGGTACTGCCGGTCATCGTCAACGAAGAACCCTGGGCCGAAACCCTCGACCTGGTCGCCAAGTCACCGGACCACTGCCTGGCGCTGTTCTTCATGGACACCCCGCCAGAAGACCACCGTCACTTCGACACCTCGGCGCTGCCGCAGTACGGCACGCTGGTCAAGGTGCACCATGCCAGCCGCGAAAACGGCAAGCTGCAGTTCGTCGCCCAGGGCCTGACGCGGGTACGCATCCGCACCTGGCTCAAGCACCATCGCCCGCCCTACCTGGTCGAAGTCGAATACCCACGCCAGCCCACCGAGCCGACCGACGAGGTCAAGGCCTACGGTATGGCACTGATCAATGCGATCAAAGAATTGCTACCGCTCAATCCGCTCTACAGCGAAGAGCTCAAGAACTACCTCAACCGCTTCAGCCCCAATGACCCCTCACCCCTCACCGACTTCGCCGCGGCACTGACCTCTGCCACTGGCAGCCAGCTGCAAGAAGTGCTCGACTGCGTGCCCATGCTCAAACGCATGGAAAAGGTCCTGCCGATGTTGCGCAAGGAAGTGGAAGTCGCACGCCTGCAGAACGAGATCTCGGCCGAGGTCAATCGGCAGATCGGCGAGCACCAGCGCGAATTCTTCCTCAAGGAACAGCTCAAGGTCATCCAGCAGGAGCTGGGCCTGACCAAGGACGACCGCAGCGCCGACCTCGAACAGTTCGAGCAACGCCTGGAGGGCAAGACACTGCCGGCCCAGGCGCGCAAGCGCATCGACGAAGAGATGGGCAAACTGGCCATCCTCGAAACCGGTTCGCCCGAATACGCCGTCACCCGTAACTACCTCGAGTGGGCCACCGCCCTGCCGTGGGGCGTGTACGGCAAGGACAAGCTCGACCTCAAGCATGCGCGTAAAGTGCTCGACCAGTACCACGCCGGCCTGGACGACATCAAGGAGCGCATCCTCGAGTTCCTCGCCGTGGGCGCCTGGAAAGGCGAAATCAGCGGCTCGATCGTGCTGCTGGTGGGCCCGCCCGGTGTGGGCAAGACCAGTATCGGCAAATCCATCGCCGAGTCGCTCGGGCGGCCGTTCTACCGTTTCAGCGTTGGCGGCATGCGTGACGAAGCCGAAATCAAGGGCCATCGCCGCACCTACATCGGCGCCCAGCCCGGCAAGCTGGTGCAGGCCCTGAAAGACGTCGAAGTGATGAACCCGGTGATCATGCTCGACGAGATCGACAAGATGGGCCAGAGCTACCAGGGCGACCCGGCTTCGGCATTGTTGGAAACCCTAGACCCGGAGCAGAACGTCGACTTCCTCGACCACTATCTCGACCTGCGCCTGGACCTGTCCAAGGTGCTGTTCGTGTGCACCGCCAACACCCTCGACTCGATCCCCGGGCCGTTGCTCGACCGCATGGAAGTGATCCGCCTGTCCGGCTACATCACCGAAGAAAAGCTGGCCATCGCCAAACGCCACCTGTGGCCCAAACAGCTGGAAAAGGCTGGCGTTTCCAAGACCAGCCTCAGCATCAATGACAGCGCCCTGCGCCTGGTGATCGACGGCTATGCCCGCGAGGCCGGCGTTCGCCAGTTGGAGAAGCAATTGGGCAAGCTGGTGCGCAAGGCCGTGGTCAAGCTGCTGGAAGCCCCCGAAACCAAGCTGAAGATTGGCACCAAGGACCTGGAGGCAGCACTGGGCAAACCGGTGTTCCGCAGCGAACAGGTACTGGCTGGCAAAGGCGTGATCACCGGCCTGGCCTGGACCAGCATGGGCGGCGCCACACTGCCGATCGAAGCGACCCGCATCCACACCCTCAACCGGGGCTTCAAGCTGACCGGCAAGCTGGGGGACGTGATGAAGGAGTCTGCCGAAATTGCCTACAGCTACGTCAGTTCCAACCTCAAGCAGTTTGGGGGTGACCCAAGCTTCTTCAACGAAGCGTTCATCCATTTGCACGTCCCCGAAGGTGCTACGCCCAAGGACGGCCCGAGTGCAGGCATCACCATGGCCAGTGCTTTGCTTTCACTAGCCCGCGACCAGTCTCCGAAAAAAGGTGTGGCCATGACCGGCGAGCTGACACTTACCGGCCAGGTGCTGCCAATTGGCGGTGTGCGCGAGAAGGTGATTGCGGCGCGGCGGCAGAAGATTTTCGAACTGATTCTTCCGGAGCCTAACCGCGGCGACTTCGAAGAACTGCCGGACTACCTGCGTGAAGGCCTGACAGTGCATTTCGCCAAGCGTTTCGCCGACGTAGCCAAAGTCCTGTTCTGACCTGCGCCGGCCTCATCGCGGCCAAGCCCGCGATGAGGCCGGCACTGACAACACAAAACCTATCGGTCATCGGTTATCCTCAGGGCATCGTCAGTCCCCGGAGCCAACATGACCGCCCCTCGTCTGCTCGTTCCCCTGAGCTTCGCCCTGCTTTCTGCCTGCGCACATCAACCTTCGCAGCCCGTCGATCTGGACGCGGAAAGCGAGTGCCCCAAGCGCCTGCAAGTCGGCCAGATCCTGACCCTGACCCTGCCCAGCAACCCCTCCACCGGCTACCGCTGGCGTGTTCAGGATGCAGCCTCAAGCGTGCTGCACAGCGTCGGCTCAGAGGTGTACAGTGCCCCGGAAGAAGAGGGTGTGGTCGGCAGCGCCGGTGTCTCCACCTGGCGCTTCCAAGCCAGCAACAGCGGGGATGCCCAACTGGTTCTGACCTACCAGCAGCCTTGGGCTGCTGATGTCGCCCCCGTGCAAACCTTCGACTGCAAGATTATCGTCCGCTAAGGGCGATCAACTGCGGTCATACATCAGTTGCACCGCTTTCAGGTATTCGCAGAACTCTTTCAGCGCGACCGTGGCGGTGTCCAAGTCCATCGTCGCGCTGAGTTTTACGGCCCGAGCCTGCCACTCCAGCTCCACCTTGCGAAGCTCGTGCAGCCAGTCATTCTTCAGTGGTTCCACACCTGACAAAGCCTTGACCGCTTCCAACTCATCCCGCGCCGTTTGCAGGGGGCGCTGCACCTGCCGTTGGTCACCCAGTGCTTCCTCGATTTTTTTATCAAGGCGAGCACGGGCCTCGCCCAAATCGCTGAATGTCCTGGCCCCTTCCAGCGCATCAGCGTGGCTGGCAAGCTTTTGCGCCACCGCCTTGAACAAATTGGCGTCGAACTTAGGGTCTGTGATCAACCCCATTATCTGGTCAATTTCTTCATCACTTGGGATGAGCCCCTTCAGTGCACTGGCAACCGAAGGTTTTTCGAACAACTCGATAGCCTGGACGATATCCGCCCGTTGTTGTCGCAGTTGTACCAACCGTTGTTCGAACAAAGCAGACTGGGCTTCAAGGGTGGCCGTTTTTTCTGCCAACGCCTCCAAAGAGTCGACCATCGCCGATAATGAAAAAAGTTCCAATCGCAGATTTTTCCCGACCAGCCGCGCCTGATACTGGCTCAGGCGGTCCAGAACACTGGCCAGCCGTTGGTGATTATCGGTTCCTCCCTTACCCGGAATGAAATCACGGTCCTCCAGTAACGTGATACCCCCTATCAAACTCTCCTTGAATCCACGCTCTACAGCCAGCAACAGCACACGCAATTCATCCAATTGCTCGCGTGCCCCTGGAAGCACGTTCATCTCCCACCTTTCCAGGCGCTGAAATATTTGGCCCTGTGCTTTATGCATTCGCACAAAATCAGGCATGACGTTTTCAATATTGGCAACATCCATGTCAAGCTTCCTCATATTCGTCAACCAGCTCATTGAACAGTTGGGACAGCGTGTGGCAGATATTTCCTATCTTGGCCCACGGTTTTATGACTTCGGAAAAATCATGCACGAAGGACTCGAGCTGGGTGATCGTACCCAGTTCCTTGGCTTCACTGACCGAGGTACTGGCATACGAGGCAAGGAACAACCAGACATCGGCCAAGCGCTTGGTCGCCGCCGACAGATCTTTGCATCTGAACTGCAAGTCCCTGACCAGCGTCGAAACGCGCTCGAAGTCTTTCAAGGCAGGCGCCACCATGGCCAACGCACGCGCCAGCTCATCGCGCTGTTCAATCAACGCATTCTTCGTGGCCCTGATGCGTTCCGCCTGGCTGCCGAAAACGCCCCCGGTGATAACCAGACCAATCGGCCCTAACACCATACCGGTGAACGCATAACCCACATTGGCATCGTACTCGGACTTCAATTGATCGATCTGCTCATCCCATTGATCGAGCTGCCTGCGTTTCTCCAGGGTTCCCTCAGGGGACACCTTCTCATCGAAGTGCTTCAGCAAGCGCCCCATGCGCGGTTTGAGCTCACGTTTTATTTCATTGTTGAACCAGTTGGCACGCGCATCGACATCATCGATTCGCCGCTGAGTGCTTTCGATTTCTCTGACCAGCTCAGTGATGCCAGGTGTGAGCAGGTTTGTGATCTGAGCTTGCTCTTCCTCACTGAACTCCTGCGTGTAGACATTACCCCCTTGCTCAGCCTTGCGCTTTTTGAGTGCTGCGAAAACCTCGCTATTTTCAAGGTTATCCAGCAAGTTACCGCCACGCTGCACCAGGCTTTCAGCAAACAATTCAATTTCAGGACCTAACTGCTTGATACTGCGCTCCAGTATGTCCCATTCATAGACATGCCGGTGCAACGCAACATAAAGGTCATTGACCATCGTCACATCAACCCCTAGAGCACCGTAGTCGACCTCCCGTTCAATCTCTGCCTGCGTACGGGGTAGCTGATTGACGACATTGACGTATTTCTTGATAGCTTTAAGGTTCTCGGCCGTCAGTAAACTTCCGATTTGCTGACTGTTGCCCATCCGATTTCCAAGAAATGAAAAGTAGCGCTCCGGCAGCATTTTCACCTTGGCCATGGGGTCAAGTTCATCTACGGGCAGCGCTTCCCACCCAGTCGTCACATTCATAGTTCAATCCATAAGGCCAATAAATTAATTGCACTCAAAGCTTCCACTTGAACCGTACTCAATTCATTAAGCGCTGTAACTTAACGCTGTGGGAAAGTTCTTTAACCTCGGCATGAACCTTCCGTCCCTGAGCATTACCATGGCAAGATGCGTGGCCATTGGGATAAAATGCGCCCCCGTTTCACCCTGTATCGAGCCCGCCGTGAGCAAACAACCCGACCGCCTTTTCGCCCAACCCCTGGAGCAGGTGCCCGACTTCGTGTTCAACGAAGACGTGGTGCGCGTGTTCCCGGACATGATCAAGCGCTCGGTGCCCGGTTACCCCACCATCGTCGAGAACCTCGGCGTGCTGGCCGCACGATTCGCCCAGCCAAACACCGCGTTGTACGACTTGGGTGCCTCACTGGGTGCCGTCACCCAGTCGCTGCGTCGCCATGTACGCAGCGATGGCTGCAGGGTGATCGCGGTGGACAACTCCGCCGCCATGGTCGAGCGCTGCCGCCAGTACCTCACCGCCCAGGACTCGATGTTCCAGGAGTTGCTGCCGGTGCAAGTGCTGGAAGCCGATATCCTTGCCCTGCCCTTCGAGCCCGCCTCGGTGGTGGCGATGAACTTCACCCTGCAGTTCATCGCCCCCGACCAGCGCCTGGAACTGCTCGGGCGTATCCGCCAGGCGCTGCTGCCGGGTGGCGCACTGATCCTTTCGGAGAAACTGCGCTTCGCTGATGAGCAAGAGCAGGACCTGCTCAATGAACTGCACCTGGACTTCAAGCGGGCCAATGGCTACAGCGAACTGGAAATTGCCCAGAAGCGCAGCGCCATTGAAAACGTGATGAGGCCCGATACGCTCGAAGCCCATCAGGAGCGCCTGCGCGCTGCCGGCTTCTCGAAAGTGGTGCCCTGGTTCCAATGCCTTAACTTCGCCTCGTTGATAGCCCTGCCATGATCGATCTGTCCCCTCTCGTCCGCCGCCTGGCGGGTACGCCCCTGGCTTCCTGGTCGCAAGGCCTGCAAGCGCAACTGGAAGCCAAGCTGGAAAAGGGCCACGGTGACCTCGACCGCTGGCGCGGTGCACTCCAAGCCCTGCCCACCCTGCAACCCAGCGAAATAGACCTGGTCAACGGGCTACGCCTGGACTGCGACTGCGACGACGCCACCCGCGCGCAGATGCGCCAGGCACTGATGGGCCTGTCGCCTTGGCGCAAAGGGCCGTTCGACCTGTTTGGCGTGCATGTGGACACCGAGTGGCATTCGGACTGGAAATGGTCGCGGGTAAGCCCGCACCTGAACCTCAAGGGCAAGCGCGTGCTCGACGTTGGCTGTGGCAATGGCTACTACCAGTGGCGCATGCTCGGTGCCGGTGCGGACATGGTGATTGGCGTCGACCCCAACTGGCTGTTCTTCTGCCAGTTCCAGGCCGTGCAACAGTACCTGCCGGAGCTGCCAGCCTGGCACCTGCCGTTCGCCCTGGAGGACCTGCCCGCCAACCTGGAAGGTTTCGACACGGTATTTTCCATGGGTGTGTTCTACCACCGCCGCTCGCCCATCGAGCACCTGCTGGCGCTCAAGGACTGTTTGGTCAAAGGTGGCGAGCTGGTGCTGGAAACCCTGGTGATCGAAGGCGACGAAAACCAGGTGCTGGTGCCAGAGGACCGTTACGCACAGATGCGCAACGTCTGGTACCTGCCGTCGGTACCGGCCCTGGCCCGCTGGTTGCGCCGTGCCGGCTTCAGCGATGTACGCTGCGTCGACGTGAGTGTCACCAGCGTCGAGGAGCAGCGCAGCACCGAGTGGATGCGCTACCAGTCGCTGGGCGACTTCCTCGACCCGAACGACCATAGCAAAACCCTCGAAGGCCTACCGGCCCCTCGCCGCGCCACCCTGCTGGCGCGCAAATAAAAAAGGCGCCCGTCTGGGCGCCTGAATACACCTGCGGCGAGGAGCTGTCGCAGCGCAGGTGTTGTTACCTCAGTCCTTGGCCACCTCACGGGCCTTCTCTTGCGCCTTGCGTTCGCGCTCCGCAACAGCCTGTTGCTTGTCACCGTGCAAGCGCTGCTGGTCTTCGCGGAAGGCTTGCCAGAACTGCTTCGAGCGCTCCGCACCGCCCTCGGCATAGACACTGGCGCTGCCCAGGGCAAGGGTGGCCAACAGCAGGTATTTGGTCAGGTTCATCGTGGTTGCCTCGTGATAACCGATCAGACACGGCCATCCTAGCGAGGGCTAGCTAACGACAAGGTGAGGCGGGGATTACAGTCCTGCAATGTGGCCCTGGCAGGCAGCCAGATTACGCCAGGATTACAAATCGGTTATCTGCGCCGCAGCGCCATTTGCATGCCGTAACATCCTGCAGCTTGACCCTGATGTCACTACAGGGTCGAGAATCGCCCCCCTTTCATCACACCGAGCAACCCATGCGCCTACTGATCATCGAGGACGAGCTGCGAACCGCCGACTATTTGCAACAAGGCCTGCGCGAGAACGGCTATGTGGTCGACTGCGCCCACACTGGCACCGATGGCCTGCACCTGGCCCGTCAACAGCCCTATGAGCTGGTCATTCTCGACGTCAACCTGCCTGAACTCGATGGCTGGACCGTGCTGCAACGCCTGCGCGCCGAGTCGGCAACGCGCATCATGATGCTTACCGCCCACGGCCGCCTGGCCGACCGGGTCAAAGGCCTGGACCTGGGCGCCGACGACTACCTGCTCAAACCCTTCGAGTTTCCTGAGCTGTTGGCGCGCATCCGCAGCCTGCTGCGCCGCAACGACCAGCAACTGCAGCCCAGCACCCTGCGGGTCGCCGACCTGGAACTGGACCCCGGCCGCCACCGCGCTTACCGCGCCGGACAGCGCATCGACCTGACCGCCAAGGAGTTCGCCCTGCTGCACCTGCTGATGCGCCAGACAGGCGAAGTGCTGTCGCGCACGCAGATCATTTCGCTGGTGTGGGACATGAACTTCGACTGCGACACCAACGTGGTCGAGGTCTCGATCCGGCGCCTGCGGGCCAAGATCGACGACCCGTTCGATAGCAAGCTGATTCACACCCTGCGTGGCGTGGGCTATGTACTTGAGGCGCGCTTTTGAGAAACCCCAGCCTGTCACTGCGCCTGGGCCTGAGCGTGACACTGATGGGCGCCGCCCTGGTAATGCTGCTGGCCTGCCTGGCCGTGTTCGCCTTGGATCACGAACTGGACAGCCGCGCGCGCAAGGATCTGGCGCGCAAAATGTTGCAGGTCGAGCACAACCTGCGCGTCGACCTGCGCAGCGAAGACCTGGGCACCCGCGCCCATCCACTGCTCGACCTGGTGATGGGGCATGACAACCTGAGCCTCAGCGTGCTGGCGCTGGACGGCCGCCACCCGCACCTGCTCAGCCTCGGCCCAGCCCTGGAAGCGCGAGTCGGCGAACTGCACACCGATGCTCGCCTGGCCTTTCACGAATGGCGCGACAGCAGCGGCAACCAGATGCTCACCGTTACCCGGCAGATGCGCTTGCGCGACAACACGCCGGTCAAGGTGATGATGTCGCTCAACCGCGCCGACGACAACGCCCTGCTGCAGGCCTACCTGCACTCCACCTTGCTGGCGTTGCCGCTGCTGTTGGTCCTGATTGGTGCGGGTGCCTGGTGGCTGATGCAACGTGGCTTGAAGCCGTTGCGGCACTTCCGGCGCATTGCCGGGCAGGTGTCCGCCCAAGACTTGCAACACCGCCTGCCCTCTACCGGCTTGCCGCAAGAGCTGGCGGAACTGGCCAGCAGCATTAACGTGATGCTCGACCGCCTGGATCAGGGTGTCAGCCAGCTGTCGCAGTTCTCTGACGATTTGGCCCATGAACTGCGTACGCCGTTGAGCAACCTGATGGGCAAGACGCAGGTGACACTGGCCCGTGAGCGGGACAATGCGAACTATCGGGAAGTGCTGGAAGACAGCATCGAAGAGCTGACCCGGCTCAACCGCATCATCAACGACATGCTGTTTCTCGCCCAGGCCAACCAGCCGCAAGCACAAGTCGCGTTAAAACCCTTGGCGCTGGCTGACGAGACAGCGCGGGTTGTCGAGCTGTTTACTTTCAGTGCCGAGCTGAAGGCAGTTGAGCTACGCGTTCAGGGCTGGGGGACTGCACAGGGTGACCGGCTGATGTTCCAGCGAGCACTGTCAAACCTGTTGAGCAATGCCATTCGGCACAGCCCGGAAGGTGAGCCCGTCGAACTGCGTATCGAGCGTGCGGGCAACGAAGTACGGCTAGCGGTGGAGAACCGAGGGCCTGGTATTGCTGCAGAGCACCAGTCACGCTTGTTCGAACGGTTCTACCGGGTGGGCGCGGGGCGTTCGCGGTTGGAGGGCGGGACCGGTTTAGGGCTGGCAATCGTCAAATCGATCATGCAGTTGCATGGCGGTCGGGTCGAAGTGAGCAGCAGCCCCTTGGGGCCTACCCGCTTTACCCTGGTGTTTCCTGGCGAATGATCAGCTGCCTGTACCTGCGACAAAGCCGGTACAGGCAACCAACAAATCAGCGCGAAGCCGCTACGATCAGGGCTTTCATCTCCGCCACAGCAGCTTTGAAGCCAACGAACAAGGCATGTGCCACGAGCGCATGGCCGATGTTCAGTTCATTGATGCCTTTGATTGCCGCCACTGCCTCGACGTTGTGGTAATGCAGCCCATGGCCAGCATTGACGATCAGCCCCTGCCCCACACCAAACGCCACACCATCGACGATACGCTTGAGCTCTTCAGCCACTTCGGTTGGGGTTTGGGCATCGGCATAACGCCCGGTGTGCAGCTCGATCGCCGGCGCGCCAACCCGACGCGAGGCCTCGATCTGCCGCTCATCGGCATCGATGAACAGCGACACCTCGGCACCGGTACGCGCCAGGCGCTCCACGGCAGCCTTGATCCGAGCTTCCTGCCCTGCCACGTCCAGGCCACCTTCGGTGGTCAGCTCCTGACGGGTTTCGGGTACCAGGCAGATGTGTGCCGGGCGAATCTTCTCGGCAAACGCCATCATCTCTTCGGTAACGCCCATCTCGAAGTTCATGCGCGTCTGCAGCACATCCTTGAGCACCACCACATCCCGCTCCTGGATGTGCCGGCGGTCTTCGCGCAGGTGCACAGTGATGCCATCGGCGCCCGCTTCCTCGGCGTCCAGGGCAGCCTTGACCGGGTCAGGGTAACGCGTGCCACGGGCCTGGCGCAGGGTCGCCACGTGGTCGATGTTTACGCCAAGAAGCATGCGGTTGCTGTGAGTCACGAAAGGCTCTCCTGAAGATTGAGCCCCACAGCATACGTCGTGATCAGCGCTTGCGAAACAGTTCCCGGCTGACCAGCGGTTTTGCCCCCAGGTGAACCGCCAGTGCCTGGCGCATCAGGCGCTTGGCAGCCAGCAAGGCACCTGGGGCCTCCCAGTTGGCTTCGGCCAAAGCCAGCAGTTCAGTACCACGGAACAAGCCGGGTTGTGCCAACTCGACCCGCTCCAAGCCGGCATCCACGCGCAAACGGTACAGGCCGTCGGCAGCGACAGGTTGGTCATTAACGTCCTGTTGCAAGGAAAACGCATAACCGAGCTCGTCCAGCAGCCGCCATTCGAAAGAACGCAGCAGCGGCTCCAGCGGGCGCCCGGCGCCCAAGGCCTGCAAGGTCAAGGTGTAGTGCTCGAAAAGGGTCGGGAACGGCGCCTCGGCGGGCAGCAGGCGCATCAGCAATTCGTTGAGGTACAACCCGCTGAACAGGGCATCGCCGTGCAGCCAGGCGGCGGTACCAGCGCTGTCCATACGCCCGACATTCTTCAGCTCACCACGTCCACGCAGCTCCACCTCCAGCGGCACGAACGGCCGCACCAGGCTGCCCCCTTTGCTGCGCGCGCGGCGCAACACGGCGCGCACGCGGCCCTGGGGGGTGAAGAAGTCCACCAGCGCGCTGGTTTCCTTGTAGGCTCGGCTGTGCAGCACATAGGCTGGCTGGGGGGTGGGTTGGTCCATGCACTATCTCTGGGGGGCCAGATGTAATTGTGGGAGCGGGCTTGCCCGCGAAAGCGCCAGTGAGTCCACTATCGCATTCGCGGGCAGGCCCGCTCCCACAGGACGACCCGTGCGCTGAGGTAACTTACAGGTCGCCGTAGCCCAGAGAACGCAGGGCGCGCTCGTCGTCGGACCAGCCGCCTTTCACCTTGACCCACAGGTTGAGCATGACCTTGGAGTCGAACAGCACCTCCATGTCCTTGCGCGCCTCAGAGCCGATACGCTTGATACGCTCGCCCTTGTCGCCAATGATAATTTTCTTCTGGCCGTCGCGTTCAACCAGGATCAGCGCGTGAATGTGCAGCACATGGCCCTGCTGCTTGAACTCCTCGATCTCCACGGTGATCTGGTAAGGCAGCTCCGCACCCAACTGGCGCATGATTTTCTCGCGCACCAGCTCGGCAGCCAGGAAGCGGCTGCTGCGGTCGGTGATCTGGTCTTCCGGGAAGAAGTGATCGTTCTCGGGGAGGTGCTTGGCGATCTGTGCTTCCAGCGCGTCGAGGTTGTGCCCCTGCTGCGCGGAAATCGGCATGACTTCGGCGTTCGGCAGTTGCTCCTGCAGCCACTGCAGGTGCGGGATCAACTCGGCCTTCTCTTCCATGCGGTCGGTCTTGTTGACCGCAATGATCAACGGGCCGGTCACGTACTGCACACGCTCCAGCACCAGTTGATCCTCGTCGGTCCACTTGGTGCGGTCGACCACGAAGATCACCACGTCGACGTCCTTCAGGGCCGCCGAGGCGTTGCGGTTCATGTAGCGGTTCAAGGCCTTGTCGTTGGCCTTGTGCATACCAGGGGTATCAACGTAGATCGCCTGTACATCACCCTCGGTCTTGATGCCGAGCATGTTGTGGCGGGTGGTCTGCGGCTTGCGCGAAGTGATCGCGAGCTTCTGGCCCAGGATGTGGTTGAGCAGGGTCGACTTGCCCACGTTGGGGCGGCCGACAATGGCCACGTAGCCGCAGCGAGTCGGGTTGTTATCAGTCATTGCCATTCTCCACGCCCAGGGCGATCAGTGCAGACGCGGCGGCGACTTGCTCGGCGATACGCCGGCTAACGCCCTGACCACGGCTCTTGTTGTTCAGCAGTACCACTTCGCATTCGACGAAGAAGGTGCGGCAGTGCGGTTCACCCTGGATATCCACTACTTCGTAACGCGGCAGCTCACAGCTGCGCGACTGCAGGAACTCTTGCAGGCGGGTTTTCGGGTCCTTGTTGGTGTCGACCAGGGTCAGGCCCTCGAACTCGTCGGCCAGCCAGGCCAGGACGCGTTCCCGGGCAGTGTCCATGTCAGCGTCCAGGTAGATGGCACCAATCAGTGCCTCCAGGGCGTCGGCCAGGATCGACTCGCGACGGAAACCGCCACTTTTGAGCTCACCCGAACCCAGGCGCAGGTATTCGCCCAGGTCGAAACCACGGGCCAGGCGGGCCAGGGTCTCGCCCTTGACCAAGCGCGCGCGCAGGCGCGA
>Ga0105244_10002754_pt1 | contig 13107 bp, 16 predicted proteins | sample KBSM44metaG_FD_80423 | JGI IMG/M metagenome (GOLD analysis project Ga0105244, IMG submission 80423) | Miscanthus rhizosphere microbial communities from Kellogg Biological Station, Michigan, USA - KBS M4-4 metaG | ecosystem: Host-associated > Plants > Roots > Rhizosphere > Soil | place...
TGCATCTTGCCTGGCATACCTTCGCCCTGGAAGTTGCCAATCATGGTACCCAGCACTTCGTTATCGCGTGGGTTCAGGCAGTACAGGATAGTTTTTGGCAGTTCGTTGTTTTCGTTCTGCTTGCTGAGCAGGCGAGAAAGTTCTTCAGCCATCGGACGGTCATTGATGGAGTCGAAGCCCACATCTGGCCCCAGCAGTTTGAACTGACGCAGGTTGTTATTACGCAGTGCGCCAATGTGATACTGCTGAACCCAACCGCGACGGGTATATTCCGCAGCCAGCCACACCAGAACCGCAGTTTTGAACTGGGCAACTTCGTGCTCGCTTGGGGTTTCGCCGGAAAGACGACGCGCCAGAATGCCATCCAGTGTTGATTCGTCTGCTTCGGCAAACAGCACCACGTCTAATGCGTGGTCAGAAACTTTACAGCCATGTTCTGCGAAGTGATCCAGACGCTTGCTCAGTGCAGTTTGCAGATCGCTGAAACGACGGATGTCGGTATCAGACACTTCTGCCAGCTTGCCCATGTATTCAGCAAAGGTCGCTTGTTCGATGTTGAAAGCTTTATCCGGGCGCCAGCTTGGCAGCACTTTGGTTTCAAAAGCATCAAGTGCGATTTGGCGATGGAAACGCAGATCGTCGATTGGATCATCAGTCGTCCCGACCATTTTGACGTTCATTTGCTTCATGATGCCACGTGCCGAGAAGCTATCCTGAGTCAGCAACTCGTTACATTCGTTCCAGATTTCATCGGCAGTGGTTGGAGACAACAGTTTGCCAGTGATACCGAACGGACGACGCAGCTCGAGGTGAGTCCAGTGATACAGAGGGTTACCGATGGTGTGTGGCACCGTTGCAGCCCAGGCATCGAATTTCTCGCGATCAGTCGCATCGCCAGTACACAGACGCTCTTCCACGCCGTTTGCACGCATCCCGCGCCACTTGTAGTGATCACCTTTTAACCAGATGTCATACAGGTTTTTGAAGCGGTAATCTTCGGCAACTTGCTGCGGCGGTAAGTGGCAGTGGTAGTCAAAAATTGGCTGATCGGCTGCAAACTCATGATACAAACGGCGAGCAAATTCGGTATCCAGGAGAAAATCTTCAGTCATAAACTGGGCCATTGTAGGGTTCCTCTGTTCATAGCAGTTCGATGCTTACGCATAATGCAAATAAAGTTATCACACCAATTTCCAGAGACCGAGTGGATTTTTGAGGTATTCGTCACAAAAACCACACTTTTATTGTTAATATTATGTAGGAAAACCACCCTTATCCCGCGCCAGTTCTGGCCTGAAAGCCCCTACCACCTAGGAGTGAGCTGATCGACACTTTTGTGATATCACTCAACTTTTAAAGCTGTATGACAAGTTATCTTCCTGCCGTTGCAATATGTAAGTAATGGAATTACAGCAGACGCTGGTTTCACGAACAGCGCATCACGGTACGGAAACCGGAGTTGCCAATGTCACTTTATTTTTATGGCAAGGTACGGGTCGTACTGGGTAATACCCCCGGTTATGAGCCCTCTAACAGAACAAGCGCTCTGGCAGCAGTGCCGGACGTACAACCGCATGATGTGCGGTTGTCTAAAAGACGGGATGAAATTCAAAATGCGAAAGATTAAAGGCTTGCGCTGGTACATGATTGCCCTTGTTACCATGGGCACCATACTGGGTTATCTGACACGTAATACGATTGCAGCGGCTGCGCCTACCTTGATGGAAGAGCTGCATATCTCAACTCAGCAATATTCATACATTATCGCAGCTTACTCAGCTTGTTATACCATTATGCAGCCTGTTGCTGGCTACGTGCTTGATGTGCTGGGTACTAAAGTGGGCTACGCCTTCTTCGCCGTCGCATGGGCAATTTTCTGTGGTGCAACGGCACTCGCAGGAAGCTGGGGTGGTCTGGCAATCGCTCGTGGCGCCGTGGGTGCTGCTGAAGCGGCGATGATCCCTGCCGGCCTGAAAGCCAGTAGCGAATGGTTCCCAGCTAAAGAGCGTTCTATCGCAGTAGGTTACTTCAACGTCGGTTCTTCTATCGGCGGCATGATTGCTCCACCATTAGTGGTTTGGGCGATTGTGATGCACAGCTGGCAGATGGCGTTCATCATCTCGGGTGTGCTGAGCTTTGCCTGGGCAATGGCCTGGTTAGTCTTCTACAAACACCCACGTGATCAGAAAAAACTGTCTGACGAAGAACGCGAGTACATCATTGGCGGCCAGGAAGCACACCACCAGACCGACAACAGCAAGAAAATGAGCGCCTGGAAAATCGTTCAGAACCGTCAGTTCTGGGGTATTGCTCTGCCACGTTTCCTGGCAGAACCAGCATGGGGGACTTTCAACGCCTGGATCCCTTTGTTTATGTTTAAAGTGTACGGCTTTGACCTGAAACACATTGCGATGTTTGCCTGGATGCCAATGCTGTTTGCAGACCTGGGTTGTATCGTTGGCGGCTACCTGCCACCTCTGTTCCAGCGTGTATTCGGTGTGAACCTGATTGTTTCTCGTAAAATGGTTGTGACCATGGGTGCGATTCTGATGATTGCTCCAGGCACCATCGGCCTGTTCACCAGCCCGTACGTAGCAATCGCTCTGCTGTGTGTTGGCGGCTTTGCCCACCAGTCACTGTCTGGCGCACTGATTACGCTCTCTTCTGACGTGTTTGGTCGTAACGAAGTGGCAACGGCGAACGGCCTGACCGGTATGGCAGCGTGGACGGCAAGTACCATGTTTGCTCTGGTGGTCGGCGCACTGGCTGATACCATCGGCTTCAGCCCACTGTTTGCTGCTCTGGCTGTGTTTGACATCCTCGGTGCTATCGTTATCTGGACCGTGCTGAAAAACAAACCAATCAGTGAATTGAACGACGAGCAAAAACCGAAACAAGCGCTCGCTTAATCGAACTCTCTATTCGCATTCAAAGCCGCCTTAATGGCGGCTTTTGTGTATCGGGAATATAGAGCCTAACCTTGAAAAGTGGTATAACAAATAAGGTTAACCGCAGGATCTTTCCCGGAGCTACAGATGGATATTATGGAACCACGTCGTCTTTATCAGCAATTGGCTGCTGAACTTAAACAACGCATCGAAAACGGTGTTTATTTGGTTGGTGAAAAGCTCCCGGCCGAGCGCTTTATTGCTGAAGAAAAGAACGTGAGCCGCACTGTGGTTCGTGAAGCTATCATCATGCTGGAAGTGGAAGGATACGTCGAAGTCCGCAAAGGATCCGGCATCCACGTCATCGCCAATCAGGCGAAATACACCACGCTTCCCGATGAACAGTTTGAATTCGCAAACTTTGGCCCGTTTGAGCTGCTCCAAGCTCGCCAGCTAATTGAAAGTAATATCGCTGAATTTGCGGCGACTCAAGTCACCAAGCAAGATATTGTCAAGCTCATGGAAATCCAGGAAATGGCACGTAATGAGCACAATTTCCAGGATTCAGAATGGGACCTTCATTTCCACACTCAGGTTGCTCTGGCGTCGCAAAATAGCGCCCTCGCCGCCATCGTGGAAAAAATGTGGAGCCAACGCATCCACAACCCATACTGGAAGAAACTCCACGAGCACATCGATAAGCGCACTGCTGATAACTGGTGCGACGATCATGACCAGATTCTTAAGGCGTTGATTCGTAAAGATCCGCATGCCGCTAAAGTGGCTATGTGGCAACACCTCGAAAACACCAAACAAATGCTGTTTGATGCGACCAGCGATGATTTCGAATTTAATGCCGATCGCTACCTGTTTGCTGATAATCCGGTGATTCATCTCGATACCGCGGCAAACGGTCAAAAATAGTCATTTCCTCGCGCGAGGGTAAGCAAACCAACCAATAGTGTCAGCGTTTGTAAATACCCTCGCCAGCACCTCGGCGAGTCATCAAAATCAATCCACAACAAAGCATAAATACTGTGACGCCTCACACAGAGCTTTGTTACAATTAGATGCAATTTCACTGTGGGTGTAAGCTTTGCTTGTCACCTCCCTGAACGCGTTAAAACGGAACTGTAACGTGATCAGGTATCAAGCGGTGGGTTGCAATCGGCAACAGCACATTAAAACAACACAAATAAAGCCGTGCTTCTCCAATCTGACTTTGCTTAGCGGTCATAACCGATGTACCAGGAACACTGAATGGAACTTTTCACGCAACTGTTGAACGCTCTATGGAGCCAGGATTTTGAAACGCTCGCCAATCCAGGAATGATTGGCATGCTTTACTTCGTGTTATTCATGATTTTATTCCTTGAAAATGGTCTGCTTCCGGCGGCATTCCTGCCTGGTGACAGTTTGTTGGTGTTGGTCGGGGTCCTGATTGCTAAAGGTGCAATGGGTTTTCCGGAAACCTTGCTTCTCTTAACCACCGCCGCAAGCCTCGGGTGTTGGCTCAGTTATATTCAAGGGCGTTGGCTTGGCAACACAAGCATCGTGCAGAACTGGCTTTCTCACCTTCCTGCTCACTACCATCAGCGTGCGCATAATTTATTCCATAAACATGGCTTGTCTGCGCTACTGATTGGCCGTTTTATTGCTTTTGTTCGTACCCTGCTTCCAACTATTGCCGGTTTATCAGGTCTGAGTAATGCACGCTTCCAGTTCTTCAACTGGATGAGTGGGTTGTTATGGGTGCTGATTTTGACCTCGCTGGGATATCTGCTCGGCAAAACGCCGGTATTCCTGAAATATGAAGATGCATTGATGTCCTGCCTGATGCTGTTACCAGTGGTGTTGCTGGTGTGCGGCCTGATCGGTTCGTTGATTGTGCTTTGGCGTAAAAAATACGGTAACCGCAGTTAAGAGGGATGACGATGAGAACACACTTTTTTCGTGGCCTACGGGCCACGATGCTGATAAGTGTTGTTGCAGTCGCGGCCATACTGATATGGTCAGGAATGCAACGCACTGAATCAACTCTGGAAATACGCTCCAGCCAGCAGGGTATCAGTATGCCTGATGGCTTTTTCGTCTGGCACCATCTGGATGCCAACGGGATCCGCTTCAAAAGCATTACCCCTGAAAACAATTCGTTATTAATCAAGTTTGATTCAAGCGCACAAAGCGAAGCCGCTAAAGTCGTGCTCTACCGAACGCTGCCGCATGGTTACGTCATCGCTCAACAAGAAGAAGAAGACAGCGCCGGCCGTTGGCTGACACGCATGCTGAACGAAAATATTCGCATCGGTTAATCTTTTCCAGGAATCCTAATTTATTAATAGGGATTGGGTTTTTACTCAATTTCTGACTATGCTTGGTTTTACTTAAATCGTTAAACAATATCCTTTTCGTCTTCGTCGTATTTCTGGACTCTATGTGTGCTTAACCTCATGGCTAAACGTACATCACAATGGAAGGTTTTTATCATGAACACTCGTACCGTATTGGCTATCGCCTTGTTATCTATGACCTCTTTAGCACATGCAAACTCGCTGTGTAGCGAAAAAGAGCAAGATATCCAGCGTGAAATTGGCTATGCGGAGAAGCATCAGAACAAAAGTCGTGTTGATGGGCTTAACAAAGCGTTGAAAGAAGTTCGCGCCAATTGCACCGACAGCAGTTTACGCGCGGCTCATCAGAAGAAAATTAACGAACAAAAAGCTGAAATCACCGAACGCAAAGCTGATCTTAAAGAAGCGCGCGCGAAAGGCGACGCCGATAAAATTTCTAAGCGTGAACAGAAGCTCGCTGAAGCTGAGCATGAACTGAAAGCCTTAGAGGCTCGTGATTACTAGATTTCCTCAATAAAAATAACCGCCAAACTTCAAAAACCTGGAGAAAATTATGTCAAAAGATACTACATCAGAACACTTGCGCGCTGAGTTGAAATCCCTGGCAGATACCCTGGAAGAAGTGCTGAGTGCTTCGACGGATAAATCTAAATCCGAGCTCGAAAGACTGCGTGGCAAAGCGGAAAAAGCATTGAAAGAAAGCCGTGTCCGCCTGGGCGATACCAGTGATGTGATTGCAAAGCAAACGCGTGAAGCTGCCGCAAAAGCTGACGATTACGTTCGTGAAAATCCATGGACTGGCGTGGGCATTGGTGCGGCGATTGGCGTCGTGCTCGGTGTTCTGATGACTCGACGCTAATTATGCCTGACTCCCATCAACCTCAAGGGCCGGGTAAAGGCGTCCTCGGCATAGGTCATCGCCTCGTCACTATCATCGTTGGGATGGTGGAGACGCGTTTGCGCCTTGCGGTGGTTGAACTGGAAGAGGAAAAAGCTCATCTGGTTCAATTGCTGCTGATGCTCGGGTTAACCATGCTGTTTGCCGCATTCGGATTAATGAGTCTGGTGGTGCTGGTTTTCTGGGCTGTCGAACCGCAGTACCGTCTGAATGCCATGATCGCAACAACCGTCGTCTTACTGTTGTTGGCGTTGATCGGTGGTATCTGGACGCTGCGTAAATCTCGTCAGTCGACCCTGCTTCGCCATACGCGGCGCGAGTTGGAAAATGACCGTGCATTGCTGGAAGATGATTAATCATGAGCAAACGTGAACTTGATAAGCGCAAGGCACTCTTACTCAGCCAGATTCAACAACAACGGCTGGATTTGAGTGCTGGCAGGCGTGACTGGCTGGAAGCTACAGGTGCCTATGACCGCGGCTGGAACACGTTATTAAGCTTACGCAGCTATGCTTTAATCGCCAGCAGCGTGATGGCTATCTGGACCGTACGCCACCCAAGCTTCCTGATGCGCTGGACCCGACGTGGTTTTGGTGCCTGGAGCGCATGGCGCATGGTTCGGGCGACAATTCAGCAGCAGTCGCACTAACCCGTAAAACCTATCTCCGTCATACTCCCAATTGGAGTGTGGCGGGATAATCAAGATATTTGAAAAACATCGACAGTTTTCCTAGCTAACAATCCTCACCCGCCCCGTCTATTATCCTCCACATCAACCGCAGTCATCGGTAACTACCGGAAATTGCAAAGACAAACATCCCTGGGCTGATAGCACCCAATAGAGATTCGCTGGAGAGTAAAATGAAAAAATTAGATGATGCTGGTGTACTGTTAGCTCGTATTTTGATGCCCATTCTGTTTATCGTTGCAGGTTGGGGCAAAATTACTGGTTACGCTGGCACACAACAATATATGGAAGCGATGGGTGTCCCAGGGTTCCTGCTGCCATTGACCATTCTGCTTGAGTTCGGCGGCGGTCTGGCAATTCTGTTCGGTTTCTTCACTCGTACCACGGCGATTATCACTGCGGTGTTTACGCTGCTGACGGCGTTCCTGTTCCACGGCGACTTTAGCCAGGGCCCGAACTCCATCATGTTTATGAAGAACTTCACCATTGCTGGTGGCTATCTGCTGCTGGCTATCTTCGGACCGGGTGCATACAGCATCGACCGCGTGCTGAAGAAAAACTGGTAAGGCTCTATACTTAGTTTCAATAAAAGCGAAGGTTAATCCCTTCGCTTTTTTCGTTTTTAAAGTCTTTGAACCGAGGAATAAAACATGGGACAGCTAATCGATGGCGTCTGGCACGATGTCTGGTATGACACGAAATCAACGGGTGGCAGCTTCAAACGTTCAGAGTCAGCGTTCCGTAACTGGCTGACTGCCGATGGCGAACCCGGCCCGAAAGGCAAAGGGGGTTTCGCTGCGGAGAAAGATCGTTACCATCTCTATGTTTCCCTCGCCTGCCCGTGGGCACATCGCACCTTAATCATGCGCGCCCTGAAAGGCCTTGAATCATTTATCTCGGTATCAGTGGTAAACCCGCTGATGATGCAGGATGGCTGGACGTTCGATGACGACTTCCCGAATGCCACCGGCGATGGTTTGTACCAGCACGAATATCTCTATCAACTCTATCTGCAAGCCGACCCAGACTACACCGGTCGCGTCACCGTTCCGGTTTTATGGGATAAGAAAACCCAGACTATCGTCAGCAACGAATCCGCAGAAATCATTCGCATGTTGAATACCGCTTTTGATGCAAAAGGGGCGCGGGCGGGAGATTATTATCCGCCGCAGTTACGCAGCAAGATTGATGAGCTGAATAGCTGGATTTACGACTCGATTAATAACGGTGTGTATAAAGCCGGTTTCGCCACTTCCCAGGAAGCTTATGATGAAGCGGTGACCAAAGTGTTTGAAGCACTGGCACGTGTTGAGCAAATTCTTGGCCAGCACCGCTATTTAACCGGCGACCAGTTTACTGAAGCCGATATTCGCCTGTGGACCACACTGGTGCGTTTCGACCCGGTCTACGTCACTCACTTTAAATGCGACAAACACCGCATTAGCGATTACCTGAATGTGTACGGATTCTTGCGCGATATTTACCAGATGCCAGGCATTGCTGAGACCGTCGATTTCGCTCATATCCGTAATCACTATTACCGCAGCCATAAAACCATTAACCCGACCGGTATTATTTCCGTTGGGCCGGCACAAGATTTAAATGAGCCGCATGGTCGCGATGAGAGGTTTAACAAAGGTTGATAAAATTCACGCCACTAAGTTTTACGTAAAATCTAATCGTGGCTATTCTTGAAAATAGATCACTTAAAGATCAAGTGATTGATGACTACTCAAGGCAGGCTACAAATGGATTGGTATTTCAAAGTTTTAAGAAATTACGTTGGCTTTAGTGGGCGTGCACGCCGCAAAGAATACTGGATGTTCATCCTTGTGAACCTTGTTCTGACCGGTGTATTAAGCATTCTGGACAAGATATTAGGACTACGGATCGCGGGGGATGAAGGTGCGCTCACTACGATTTACGGTGTGCTGATCATCTTGCCTTACTGGGCTGTGCAGTTCCGGCGCTTGCACGACACCGATCGTTCAGCATGGTGGCTTTTACTGCTGCTGATTCCCGTTGTGGGCTGGCTGATTATTCTGGCGTTTAACTGCCAGAATGGGACTCCTGGTGAGAACAGGTTTGGTTCCGATCCAAAACAGATGGATACGCAGTTCGTTAGCGAGTAGGCCATTTCCCCTAACCCTCTCACAGGAGAGGGCCATCCCGATTTTCTCCCTCTCCGGGGGGGAGAGGGTCGGGGTAAGGGCATCTTTTATTTCAATAATTTCGGGATCTCTCGCAGGCACCAGGCTTTTGCCTCGCCCATGCTGTCGCGTCGCCACGCCATAATAATGTCAATTTCGTTGGTATATTCAGGGCTTACCACGCGTAAACGTCCTTCGGCAATATCCTGCTCAACCAATGGATAAGGCATCGTCGCCACCCCCAGCCCAGCTAACAGCGCCTGACGCTTATCTTCCATGGTACTGACTGTAAGCCGCGGCTGTTTCTCCAGTAAACGCACCGTCAACACCGGGCGTTCACGTGCCGTATCCGCCACTGCAATTCCACGGTATTTCACGCGAGTCACTTCCGAAAGTGGCTCCGGTTCGTTATGAATCGGGTGATCCGGTGCCGCGACATACACGCTCATTATTTTGTAGAGTTTGCGCGAATTGATTTCCGAAGACGAACGGAAATGTAAATCCGGGGCGATGACAATATCCGCTTGCCCCTGTTCCAGGCGTTCCCAGGAACCGGCCAAAACTTCGGTAATAATCGACAACTGGGTATCGGCTTTAGCCGCAAGCTTCTCCACCAGGGGATATAACTTCGTCGCAGGGACCAGGGCTTCAGTCACGATAGTCAGATGCGTTTCCCAACCCCGAGCCAGCGCTTCGGCATCCGTCGTCAGTTTGTCAGCGGCTTCGAGCAAAACTCGCCCGCGCTCGAGCAACATGCGCCCGACATTAGTAAATTTTGTACGATGGCCAGAACGGTCAAACAACACCACATCCAGTTCTTCTTCAAGTTTCTGCATGGTGTAACTCAGTGCCGACGGCACACGCCCCAGCTCATCAGCAGCCGCAGCGAAACTTCCACGTCGATCAATTGCGTCCATGACCCGCAATGCTTCCAGCGTCAATGCTCTCTCTTTAGCCATCGGGTTCTCATTCAGGAAATTTGAACATACCCAGCAGATTAACTGGCTAACATTGCAGCGTCCAGAGTTTTACCATGGGGACAGTGTAAAAAGAGGTCAAAAAATTATGATTACGCCAAGAACTGCCAAACAATGCGGAAAAGCGGACTATGGATGGCTCCAGGCACGCTATACGTTTTCTTTCGGTCACTATTTCGATCCGAAATTGCTGGGCTATGCTTCGTTGCGCGTACTCAACCAGGAAGTGTTAGCGCCAGGCGCATCATTCCAGCCGCGTACCTATCCAAAGGTCGATATTCTTAATTTGATTCTGGAAGGCGAAGCGGAATACCGCGACAGCGAAGGTAACCATGTTCAGGCTAAAGCGGGTGAAGCGCTGCTGCTTTCTACTCAGGCAGGGCTTAGCTATAGCGAGCATAATCTCAGTAAAGAAAATTCACTGACTCGCATGCAGCTGTGGCTCGATGCCTGTCCGGAACGTGAAAATCCACTGGTACAAAAAATCGCCCTGGCAAACCATCCGCAGCAATTACTGGCCTCGCCTGATGGCAGCCAGGGTAGCCTGCAATTGCGCCAGCAAGTGTGGATCCACCAGATTGAACTTGAAAAAGGCCAGCAGCTAAGTTTCCAGTTACATGGTCCGCGTGCCTATTTGCAGTCAATTCACGGCACGGTTCATGCAGTCACTTCTGCCGAGGAAAAAGAAGGGCTTACCTGTGGGGACGGCGCTTTTATCCGTGACGAAGCTAACATTACGCTGGTTGCGGATACCCCATTGCGTGCATTACTGATAGATTTACCGGTCTGACCAGTGCCAAAGTTAGACCGACAGGAGTTATCAGTGAGCAAAAAACTGGCTACCCGGAAGAGTACAAAAAAAGCAGTTCAATCACCTGTGACAGCGGCTGCCATTATCACGGCAACCGCTGAATCCGAACTCAGCTTCGACCAGATGTTGAACGAGCTGGAAGCGATTGTTATCGAAGCGGATGTGCGACTGGCCGAAGAAGAAGCCAGTCTGTAACATCCGTTTTATCAGGCGACTTTACTGGCCATAATCTCAATAATCTGGCGATCTGTGTGCTGCATCGACTGGCTTGCCAGCGCACACAGATTGCGGATCGACTGCTCCACATCGTGCGCCACAATCCCTTCATTGCCCGTGACAGAAGTGTTGTCCAGCGCCATCAGAACCGCTTTCCAGGCTGAAGCTGCGCTGGTCGACACTTTCATGGCACAACTATTTGATGCGCCATCGCAAATCATCCCGCTGACATCACCAATCATATTGCTTATCGCCATTGAGATGCTGCGATAACTTCCGTCAATTAACCAGGTTATCCCTGCCGCCGCGCCCATTGCAGCCGTGGTTGCCGCACACAATGCAGACAACGAAGGTAGCTGATGGTGAATGTAGATGGCGGTCAGATGGGAAAGCATCAAGGCACGTGCCAACCGCTCGCTATCGCAACCCAGGTGCTCAGCCACCACCACAACTGGCATCGTCGCAGTAATTCCCTGATTACCCGAACCTGAGTTGCTCATGGCTGGGAGGCAAGCGCCGCCCATGCGAGCATCAGATGCCGCCGCGGTGCGGATCATAATATCAGTTAACAGATCCTTAGCCATTAAGCCGCGATCGCGCTGGCGCTGGAGGGTCGAACCAATATGCAAACCATATTGCGCCCGCAGCCCTTCTCGTGACAGTTCACCGTTGAGTAATGCCGCATCAAGGATAAAACCAATATCTTCGAAGGGAGCGACCTGGGTAAAATCGACAATCTGCTCCAGGGTAAACCGCTCCAGATGGCACGGCTGGTCGTTTTCAGCAGGATGCGCCGCCCCTTTCGCATCGAACAACACCACGCCGTCCTTTTCGATACGACTCACTCTGGTGTGAGCACCAGAAATCACCACACTGGCGGACTCATCTGCGGTATAGACCGTGACGTGGGTATAGAGGATTTCTTCACATGATTCCTGAATCGTCACCTTCACTTTGCCACTGGCCAGCAGCAATTTCCCGGCGGCAATCGCCTCTACCGGCGCACCTTTGAGAACTTCTAAACCTGCATGGGGGTCGCCGCCCAATGCGCCCACCGCAGCAGCAATCGGCAGCCCTACCATGCCCGTGCCAGGTACGGTAACGCCCATACCATTTTTCATCAGATTCGGTGAAACTCTGGCCTCAATTCGTGTCACTCTCCCAGCCAAATGCGAGGCTGCCAGTGCGCTTGCCAACGCCAGTGAAACGGGTTCAGTGCACCCCACCGCGGGCTTCACATTTTGTTTTACAGCACGGATTAGCTCAGCCCACGCTGGGTTCATTTCTGAATTTGCCATTTTTTAACCTTAATACTGAGAACGACAATACCAATACCTGCTTATCAGGAGAAAGCGAGGAATGGAGAAATACACAGCAGCAATCCGGTAATAATGATAATCACCAGTGAAGTGCCTTTATATTTATGCAATGCAGGGACTTTATAAACTAACCAAGCTGGAATTAAACAACCGACCATGCCAAATATTGGGCTACAAATTGAGGTAAAGCTTAAGACGGGCGCATTAAGAACAATTGCACTCCATGCCAGTAAAATGGCGAACACCATAATTCCGCGCTGCACCCATTTTTGGTTTATTTTTTCTTCTGGCATTCTACGGCGCAAAATATTAACCACGATGCCTTGTGTCGCTTCGCGGAAACCCAGATAAACGCCAAAGAAGGCCGTCATTACCGCAAAGATATTTAGCATGACGCTAACGACGGTTACCCACGCCCCCGAAGCGCCATCAATAAACTGAGCGGCAATCGCCAGTGCAGAAATATTTTGCTCATAGGCTTTTACTGCTTCGTCATGTCCCATCGCAAGGGTAAAGGATACGGCATAAAAGAACACGGTGACGAACAGGATACCGAAGGCAATATTCATGGCGCGCAGCGCTTTAAAGCGTGCCACTTCCCGAGATTTTTCCTTAGAGCGATACGAAATCACCATCGGGCTCAGTGTTTGAATAAACAGAATAGAGGTCAGTGTAAATGGCAGAGTAATGATCGCGTTCTTAATCAGCAGCCCCATTGGCGGCAGTGCGCCAGTGTTATACAGGTGCCACATGCCAATCATTGAGACCCCAAGTGCCGCAACCACCAACAGTTTTGCCAGCACCATGAA
>Ga0105244_10002755_pt1 | contig 13105 bp, 11 predicted proteins | sample KBSM44metaG_FD_80423 | JGI IMG/M metagenome (GOLD analysis project Ga0105244, IMG submission 80423) | Miscanthus rhizosphere microbial communities from Kellogg Biological Station, Michigan, USA - KBS M4-4 metaG | ecosystem: Host-associated > Plants > Roots > Rhizosphere > Soil | place...
AGCTACCCCAAGCAAAACGGACTTGCCAAAGCATTGAGGGTAATTGGCCGTATTGAACGAACGCTGTTTATGCTCGACTGGTTCCGCGATCCGGCGCTTCGTCGGCGGGTGCAGGCAGGACTGAATAAAGGAGAAGCACGTAACGCGCTGGCGCGTGCGGTATTCCTGCACCGGCTAGGTGAGATCAGGGACAGAAAACCGGAAAATCAGAGCTATCGCGCCAGTGGACTGACACTGCTGACGGCTGCTATCTCGCTGTGGAATACCGTCTATATGGAAAGAGCGGTCGATGCCCTGAAGCGTAAAGGGATGAAGATCAACGAGCAACTGCTGTCGCATTTGTCGCCGTTAGGCTGGGAGCACATCAATCTGACTGGTGATTATATCTGGAAAAGCAACAGAATACCGACATCCGGCAAGTTTCGTCGGCTGAGGCCGGCTAAAGTGGAGAGGTCAAAAAACAACCTTAACGTACAATAATTTTCGATATCCAAACTGACCCCTTCTACACGGAGAAACGCAGCCCGTATCCTTACTCCACCCGCTGACTGGATGAATTTGACGATCTGGCACTGGCAGGCAAAACATCCGACGCCGAAGCGTTTCTACGCGAACTGGCACAGCGAGTGCCACAACACGGAGACGCACTCATGACCATCGCACAACAGCTTGAACAAAAGGTCATCGAGAAGGGAATTCAGCTCGGTGAACAACGTGGAATCGAAAAAGACGAGCGAGAAGCTACCCTGAAAATTACACGAACCATGCTAGAGAACGGTATCGACTGTAATACTGTTATGAAAATGACTGGTCTGATTGAAGGCGACCTGACGAAGATACGCCACTAGTTATCCTTACCTGATACACCCTGTCTGGCCATCAGTTTACATTGATGGAGCAGGGAGGCATCACCTGCTAGCTCTGCCTGCCATTCAAAGCGATTAAACAGCTTCATCACCCCGGAGCATTCCCTACCAGCGGTGAGTATGAGATTGTCCTTCGCCGGGAGAAAACACCAGCAGCAATGATTTTTCATGGATCCAATCAGACAAAACGATCGTGAGAACGATACTGATCCTTATGTATCATGTTTATGATTTAGTAAACAGAAATGTCCAGTGCTCGCCGCAGCCATGTGACCGAGCAACGCGAGCGAGCAGGCGAGGAAGCGCAATATCAAAGAAGCTAAAGGGAGCAGGCACGCTCTGATATCACGACGAGAGGTGATCATTGAATAACTGTCTGATTTACATTGATGGTCAGCAGGTTATCCACATATACAGTAGTTCGATCCAGAATAAAGATCCTTAAAACGATCCCTGTTAGATCCAAAGAAGATCCCGGAACCTCTGAAGCCCGCGTCAGCACTGAACCTGGAGCATGATCACATAAGCTGTAGCATGTTAATCATAAGCTGTAACTGGTATATAATAAGCTGTATTATGCAAAAGATATGCTGTGATGAGCCAGTGGAATAAACTATAGTGAGTATATCCCCTGAAATAACATCAGAGTTGTGTATAAACTGAAGCCAGTCGTGTAGCCCCTTATGGCTATAACTTGACGGCAGTGGCTGCTTTTATTCTTTACTTATCCACCTATCGGAGGCCTTCTGGAAAAGGACAATCTGGATATAAAAAAGCTGTTTGAAGAGGTGGATAAATCCTCCGGTGAAGTTGTAAACCTTACTCCTAATGCCAGTAATACAGTGCAGCCTGTGGCACTGATGAGACTTGGAGTGTTTGTTCCTACGCTTAAATCACTGAAAAACAGCAAAAAAAATACGCTATCCCGTACTGATGCGACGGAAGAACTGACGCGACTGTCTCTCGCCAGAGCGGAAGGATTTGATAAGGTGGAAATCACCGGTCCCCGTCTGGATATGGATAACGACTTCAAGACTTGGGTAGGGGTGATCCATTCCTTTGCCCGGCATAAGGTTATCGGTGATAAAGTTGAGCTGCCGTTTGTCGAGTTCGCAAAACTTTGTGGTATCCCGTCCAGTCAGTCATCGCGCAGGCTCCGGGAGCGTATTAGCCCCTCGCTTAAACGTATTGCGGGTACCGTGATCTCGTTTTCCCGTACAACCGAAAAGCACACCAAAGAGTACATCACGCATCTGGTGCAGTCGGCTTACTATGATACTGAGAAAGATATTGTGCAGTTGCAGGCTGATCCGCGACTGTTTGAGCTCTATCAATTCGACCGTAAAGTACTTCTGCAGCTGAAGGCCATCAATGCGTTGAAGCGCCGGGAGTCCGCGCAGGCCCTGTATACCTTTATAGAGAGCCTGCCACGTGATCCTGCACCGATATCACTGGCACGTCTTCGGGCACGCCTGAACCTTAAGTCCCCTGTGTTCTCGCAAAACCAGACGGTAAGGCGTGCTATGGAGCAGCTCCGGGAGATTGGCTATCTGGATTACACAGAGATCCAGCGGGGGCGCTCAAAACTCTTCTGCATTCACTATCGCCGACCCAAGTTACAGCCACCTCATGATGCGAGTGCTGAGAACCCGAAGCTGCCTGCCGCACCTAGTGATGTCAGTCCGGAGATGGCAGAAAAACTGGCGCTGTTAGAGAAGCTGGGCATCAGCCTTGATGACCTTGAAAAACTCTTCAAAACCCGCTGAATATAAGCTGTAGTGAGTAACACAGCTCTGTTTACTTACTACAGCTTATATTAATGTCTCCGGTGAGTGTTCTGCTCACTACAGTTTATATAAGCAGAAATGAGATTTACCTGCGCCGGGCTGCTTTCATCACTGTTTCATGACGCCTCAGGGCAGCGTTTCAGCAGCTCCCTTGGCCCTGCGTCCCGGTCTTACCAGAAACCCACAAATCCTCTTATGCTGACTACAGCTTATGTTACTCTCTTCTGCTTATTTTACTGGCTATAGTTTATGTCACTCACCACAGCTTATATAAGCAGTAGTGAGTGACATTGTTACTTAATTGGAGGAAGTGTTCTGAGGATCTGTGCGGCATCATGCCCGTCACCGGTGAACGGCACAACCAGCTTGGCCGCCATTTCTAGCGCAAACACCCGGGTATAAACCTCCAGAGAACGTAGATCCTTATGGCCACTGAATCACTTTCCTGGGCTGACGGTGATAGAGCATGTGCAGGATATAGCTGTGCCGTAACGTATGTGGCGTCACCGGAATCGAAAAATGACCCCCGTCAGCTTCGGCCAGTTACGTATGGTTTCATCGGTGAGGCGGGGACGTGTGGTCACCATGCAGCTCGCCATCTGCCTGTCATAGCTTATATCCGTCAGCGGGGCCTGAAGGACCTCATCTTTCGGCGGGCCCCCGCGCCGCGCACGCACTTTTTTAGAAAGCACTGGCACAAACGGTCGCTTTCCATCGAGATCAAAAGACTTCGGAATTAGTTTTCTTGCATTCACGAATGTGGATGCCTGTGTTCCACATGGTGGCTCACAGCATGTGATGAAGCTGATCGGGCATATAGTAGAGGAGGGTGCCACTTCCTGCACCAGTAGATAGGCGGGCGTGCTGCCGAGGGAAGTGGTCAACCGTCGGAGTACCATCGCGGTCGCCAAATCATCCCCGGAGCGATCGGTAACCCGGAGATGCATTCTGGTGAATTCCGCAGGGGAATGATGTTGTTTATCGGCTAGTTTTAGGTAGCGCACTGCGCAGTGGAAATATTGTCTCGTTATAACGAGGGAAAAATCCTAGTTAATATAATGATGTTTAACTGTTTTACCTATGTTAAGAACAGAGGGGAATAGTAAAAATAATGATTTACTATGTTTAGTGAAGTATATAAAACCAGTAACAACCAAAAAATCAGAGTAATAAACCAGTTATATATTTTTGAACGAAGTATTAGTTTATATGTATCATTAGTTTTTACTTATATTAAGCAGTTCCAGTGAATTTAATCTGGGATTGACATTGTATGGTCGGAACAAACCAAGTAGATGTTAATTTTTTATAGGTTGTGAATCACGATTGAGGTGTAAGTAATGAAAGTTAGTCAAAAAGTGATGTATTTAAGCAGTGTGCTATTGTCAGTTTACTCCGTAAGTGCTGCAGCTGTATCAGATAACACCATTAGCTTTGAAGGTGAGGTGACTGCGCAAACGTGCACCGTTCTGGTAAATGGCCAGGCCAGCCCGGTTGTATTATTACCAACCGTATCTACTACTAATTTAAGTTCGCCAGGCAGCACAGCTGGCACTACCAGCTTTGAATTTAATGTTAGTGGTTGCACGGCCTCGGATGAAGCTTCCACTATCGGAGCGAAATTCACAGGTAATGCAGTTGACACCTCTCCTGCAGGAGCAGGAACACTAGGTAATACAGGCACTGCAACCAACGTAAACATCCAATTACTGGACAGTACAAGCGAGCCAATTAACCTTAACACGACCTGGTCAGGTGATGGTGATATCGCTCTGGCCGCAAACGCTGAGACCGCAACGCAAACCTATTATGCCCGCTATTTTGCAACCGGTGCTGCAACCGCAGGTACAGTTAGAGCCTCTGTTCAATATGCATTGAATTATCAGTAAGACATTCTAAACCAGAATATGATGGTGATTATCATGCCATCATATTTTATCCAAACTGAGATTTTCTGATTCAGATTAGACTTGTCGAAAAATATATTGAGTGAAAAATGATTTCTGCTACTGCTGCGATAAACATAATTAAGGGCATTATACTGTTGTTCGCGCTAATGATTTTTTCCACACTAACAAATGCCAGTGTCACCATGATTGGTACACGTATAATTTATCCTGCAGAAAACGCATCAGTGAATGTTGAGTTCAGTAATAACAATACTTTTCCGTATGCTGTTCAGGTTTGGATTGACAGTGGCGATGAAGAATCGACGCCAGCAACTGCAAAAGCTCCTTTTGTCGCGGCCCCTGCTTTGTTCCGCATTATGCCTGGTAGTGGTCAGGTTTTGCGTCTGGCTTACAGCGGTGAAAAAAACTTGCCTCAGGATCGAGAATCTGTTTTTTACTTTAACTTTTTACAGATTCCACCCGCTAATCTGGATAAAGACAGCGAACAGAAACGTAACTCAGTGCTGGTGATGTTAAAAAATCGCGTAAAGATTTTCTATCGCCCCCAGTCAATCACTAAAAAAATCAGAAATAATAAAGATGATATCAAGGTTACAGCCAGTCAGATTGGCGACAAAATCATAGTGAATATCAATAATACATCACCTTTTTTTGTATCACTGGTGAATGTTAATATCAAATCAGAAAATAAAAAATATAATCGTAGTGCCGATATGTTAGCACCCTTTTCTCAGGATGAAATTACATTCGAAAGATTGCCATCAATGAAGAATTATAGCGTGGTGCTTACATCTATTAACGATCAGGGTGCATATGTGAATCATATATATGAAATCACTAACTGATAGAATATTAGCACAACCTTATTATTTATTGACTCTTTCTATCCTTGGTTGTTATCAGCCTGTTGCTTTCGCCGAAGACTTTTATTTTGATCCCGGTCTGCTGCAGGGGACCGGGTTGTCGATTAATCTGGCGAAATTAAATGAAACGGTGATAAAAACTGAAGCCGGACGCTATCGTGTTGATCTCTTTGTTAATAATAGATTAATCAAAGAGAATCTGGAGGTCGCTTTTGGTGCTAAGTCTGGTGACTCGGCAGCAGCAGTACAGCCCTGTTTTAGCGCAGAGGATATTAAACTCATTCAGCTTAAGCCAGACTCAGTAGCGGCAAATCCTGTAGATGGAAAATGTGCATGGTTTTCAAATTTATCAGCAGGTTCTTCATGGGAGCTTGAGCAGTCTACGCTGAAATTAAAGTTACTGATCCCGCAAAGCTCCCTGTATCGGCAGCCGCGCGGGTTTATTCCTGTTTCGCAGTGGGACAGTGGCACATTAGGTTTATTCAGTAAACATAACACTAACTATTATGAAACCCACAGTAACGGCGGCTATAAGACTAGGACCCTGTGGAGCAGTATTAATAGCGGCACCAATATTGGTCTGTGGCAACTGAGGAATCTGTCCAATCTGCGTTACAGCGAAAATAACAGCGTCAGGAGCCATAGCTGGGATAGCGTGCGCACTTTTGCGCAGCGACCACTCCCCTCAATTAGTTCGTTGGTAACTTTAGGCGATAGTTATACTAAGAGTAGCCTCTTCGGCAGTCTGGCGTTTAATGGCGTTAAACTGGAAAATGATTTGCGCATGTATCCACAAAGTAAACGTGGCTATGCGCCAGAGGTGCACGGCAGTGCGGATACAACTGCACGAGTTGTAGTAAAACAGTTTGGTAATACTATTTATGAAACCGTGGTTTCGCCGGGACCGTTTGTTATTGATGATTTATATAACACCAGCGGCCAGGGTGATCTTCAGGTCACCGTATTTGAAGCTAACGGCAAGACCTCCAGCTTTACTGTGCCTTATTCGGCGGTGCCGGATTCTGTGCGCCCGGGGAACTGGAATTATCAACTGGCTTTAGGTCGGGTACGACAGCATGGTGACATTGATAACGAGTTCTTTGAAAGTGTTTTACAACATGGATTAAGTAATCGATTTACCGGTAATGCTGGTTTAAGACTGGCAAAAGATTACCAGGCGTATCTGATTGGCGGTGTGATGGCCACGCAGTTCGGAGCTGTCGGGGTTAATGGTACTTACTCGCATGCTAAAGTGGAAGACAACCAGACGCAGTCTGGCTGGCGTGCTGAAACCAGTTATAGCCGTACGTTTGACAGTGGCACCAATCTGACGCTGGCGGCTTATCGCTATTCGACCAGTGGCTTTAGAGATTTACAGGATGTGCTTGGGGTCAGGCGTTACCAGAACGGGGATACACAATATTCTTCTGATTCACTGAATCAGAAGAACCGCTTTAGCGCTACAGTAGTTCAAAATTTTGATAGTCTTGGATCGCTGTCATTAAATGCCAGCACGTCGGACTATTACCGTAATAATTCACGGATTACCCAGTTTCAGCTGAGTTACAGTAACAACTATAAAAAAATCAGTTACAGCATCAATGCTGGACGGCAGAGAACCAGTTACAGCAGCAGAAATAATTATGTCAGCAATTATGAAGGCGATCAAAGCCGAAAGAAATATACTGAAAATACAATATCTGTAGGGTTTTCGATGCCGCTCGAATGGGGTGATAGCCGACCGAATATTTCAGTCAATATGAATAAAAATAAGTCTTCAGAGTCTTTAACCACTTCTATGTCAGGCACGTTTGACGAAAACAGGAACCTGTCTTATTCATTGTACAGTGGCGTAGAGAATTATCAACAGAGTAGTAATACCATGACCTGGGGCGGGTCGATGCAGCAGAATACCGCAAAGGGCACGCTCCGTGGCTCATACTCTCAGGGCAGCGATTATAAGCAAGCAGGGCTGGGAATATCTGGAACCCTACTTATACATCCAGGGGGGGGCACTTATGGTCCGTACGTTAGCGATACTTTTGCTCTGGTTAAAGCGAAAGGTGCTAAAGGGGCTGAAATTAAAAATGGTCAGGGTGCCAAAATAGATAGTTTTGGCTACGCCATTTTGCCTTCACTTTCGCCTTACCAATACAATACCGTCAGTCTCGATCCCAAAGGTCTTGATTCTCAGATTGAGATTAAAGGAGGGAGTCAGCAGGTGGTGCCGTATGCCGGTGCTTTTGTCCTGGTCAACTTTGAAACGTTATCAGGTCAGCAGGTATTGATTAGTACCTCACTTGAACAGGGCCAGGTGATACCAATGGGAGCTGATGTTATGGATAAAGAAGGTAATAATCTTGGAATGGTCGGCCAGAGTGGGCAGATATATTCTAGAATTAATCATCAGTCTGGTGTGTTATTTGTTAAATGGGGAGATAAAGAGGACCAACTATGTAGGATCAATTATCTTCTTCCGGTATCCTCGAAAAAAGAGATTGTTCAACTTACAGCGAAGTGTGAGATGACTACCACAGATAAGATTAAAAATGAGAGCTTATGATTAATAATTGTAAGTGGGCTTTGTTATGTTCGCTAATGGTAAAAAAAGATGTGGGTGAGGAATAGTGATGACCGGACTCCCTGACCTTTTTATAGCCCGTAATTCATATTGGTGATATATGTTAGATAAAGTCAAGGTATTGATGGTTGCGCTATTGATAACAAGTCCGTTTATTTCCCATTCAGCCTGTGTTCGTGTCGCTAACACGAATTTACTGACCTCGGATTTGATCTCCGCTGGTTATACTGCTGCTGCATGGACTGGAGCAAACCATGGTTTAAGCGGTAAACTAGGATTACCATCACAGATATCTATTAGCTCAAATAACTCACTTATGCCTGGCGGTACACTGCTGGCTAGTACATTGTCGAATTTTTTAACCGGTGCGTCATCAACTGCTTTCACTGCCAAGCAAATATTATTCAGATGCGATATAGCAGATGCAAATTCACTTTCTGAGGTGTATGCCACTCAATCAACTTTTCCTTTGTCTGGTGGGACGGAAACTACAGATATTGAGCATGCTTATCATACATACGTGGCAGGAGTTGCAATCCGATTAACTAATCAAAAAACGGGCAACTATTTTACCAGGTACTGGCAATCTCGGCAGTTGACTTCGGATGACTGGGTTCAGGATGAAAACTATATTTACATTCCGGCCAGTGCGTTTTCTGATGTTTACGTTGAACTGTTTAAAACTGCCTCTACAGCAGCTGCAGGTATTGTTACATCGCCATATCTATATACTTATGCTCATGATGCTGGATTTATTACCTTTCGTGGGCCTGGATTAAGCAATTGGGGTATTGTTGATGGGAGACTATTGGGTTCTAATTATCCTGGCTGGCCAACACAGTGGCCCGGATATTTCGGGATGTATAATGATGTGACTTTCGTTCGTGGCGCGATGTGTATGGTTAAGGAATATCCCTCAGTTGTTAATCTACCAGCCATAAGTAATTCATCGATTAGTAATGGAGACACCAGCCAGAATACATTTTCCATCAGTCTCTCTTGTGAGGACTCAGCCGCCTCCGGTGTCGGCAATATTGGCACAGGTACGGCATCATCTGTAGTAGCAATGGGTTTTTTAGCTAACCAGCCTTCGGCTGTTACTGCAGCAATTAATCTTGGTTTGCAAACAACCTCGGGTGGATTAACACATTTACTTGATACTAATTATGGTTCGGAGGGTGTGGCTTCTGGTGTTGGTATTAGAATATATGGTGAGAGTGGTAATGCACTTAACTTACTACCTTCTAAGACCACCCGAACCGGCAATCAAGGCGGTTGGTACGCCTATAAAGATCTGACCACCAGTCAGGGGGATTCTACCGACGGTATCACAACGTATACCGGAAATTTCACTGCCTCGCTTGAGGCCATCAGTGGTCAAACACCAACAGCAGGTACCGTTAATGCACAACTTCAGGTGGTGGTCAGTTTTCAATAACATCCATTTTAGGATGGGTTTTATGCTTTGTAGTCTAGCTTTTAACGCCAATGCGGTGGTGAATGCGGAAAAAACCCGCGTAGTGTTCAACTCGGGTAGCCAATCTGAATCACTTTCATTAGTGAACTCAGATAAACAGCCAGTAGTGATCCAGGTCTGGACTGATAATGGTGACCCAGCGGTCACACCGGATAAAGTGCAGACGCCAATTGTGATTGAACCTCCGGTTTTTAAAATGAAACCCGGAGAGATACGTAATCTTAGACTGATATTACTGTCGTCGGATAGTTTGCCGAAGGATCGAGAAAGTGTATTTTGGCTGAATATTTTTCAGGTCCCCCCCAATACCGTCGGCCAACAAGCCGTAGCGAGGCGACTGGTGCTGCCGCTCAAAATCAGGATGAAGGTTTTTGTCAGGCCTAAAGGCATTGGTGAATTAAAAGAGGCTGATGTTAATAAAATGCAGTTTGAAGTAGTAGGCATCGGGGCAGAAAAAAATCTGATTATCAATAATCCGACACCCTGGCATATCACGCTGGCTGGATTAAAGCTGGGGAAAGTAGATTTTTCGCCTCTGATGGTTGAACCTTATTCCAAGGTTACCTTGCCGATAGCAGCGGGAGTAATGCTTTCTGATAGCATTTTGTATGAGGCGTTAAACGATTTTGGGACCCGCTTGCAAGGCAAGAAGGCTCTTTAAATGGCACTATTGCAAATATCAGGTGGTGCTAAATTGATTACCATCTGCATCCGCCACCGGACGCTGAGCCTCGTAGCAGCAGGTCGACAGAGACAAACCTGTAAGCCTGTAGGCACGACGTTGCGACAGACCGATCGCATCACACATAAACTCAATTGCTTCCCGCTTCTGGCCTGTCGTCAGTACTTTCGCTCCATAGCCACCTTAAGTGCCACCTTATTCAGCATCGCTTCGGCAAGCAGCTTCTTGAGTCTGGCGTTCTCTTCCTCGAGCGACTTCAGGCGCTTAACCTCGGGCACCGCCATACCGCCATACTTCTTGCGCCAGGTGTAAAAAGTCGCGTCGGAAATGGCGCGCTTACGGCAGAGTTCACCGGCTTCAGTCTTGCGGAGAATATTAATGATCTGTTCTTCGGAAAAACGCTTCTTCATGGGTATGTCCACATGAGGCTTATGAAGACATTACTAACATCGTGGTGTGTTAATCAAATGGGAGCTGGTCAGTGTGATGTTATGCGGATAATAGGCATGGCATCACGTTTTCTCTGTTCCAGTGCTGCAACAATCTGAGCATACTTTATCTCGTTGAGCTTATAGAAAAAACCCATGATCAGTGCTGCAATGATGACTAACGTGCAGGGCCAGAGGAAAATTAACTGCCGCAGCCCCTGTATAGTCGCTTCGCTTTGCGTTATTTGTGGTACATAGCCAATATGCGTTAGCATCAGACCCGGTAAAAATCCGGCAAGTGCTGCAGAAATCTTACGTGAGAAGGTAAATCCTGTATATACCGATCCCTCCGTACGAACACCGGTTTTCCACTCTCCATACTCTACCGTATCAGGCACCAAAGCCCAGTTCAGACTGTTTACAAAGGCCGTGCCGAAAAATGCTATACAAGAGAATCCTATATATAACAGAGAGCTGTTTCCAAACATATAGTTCAACATATCACCGATTGCCCACATCAACAGGCCGCCGAGATAGACTCGTTTCTTACCAAACCGCTTCACTGCGCCAGGCACCAGCAGAACACCTACCAGAATACAGCCCATACTGAAGAATCCCATCCATGACAACAACTGAAGATCCTCAAGTACATACTGTGCGTAGTAAACTTGAATCACCAGTTTAATATTGAAAGCTGCCAGCGTACAAAGATTAGCAATGCATAAAATTAGCAGAGGTGGATTGTTAAACACAGTAAAAAACGATGCCACTATCCCTGATTTATGATGAATGGGGATTATTTCTGTATAACGCTCTTTAACGCCGCTATAGCACCACCACATGCAAAACAAGCCACCGGTGACAAACAGTGATGCTGCGATGGTATACCCCATCGAAGAATTAACTGTGAATAATGCCTGGATAGGCATAAAACCAACGGTGCATAACAATAAACCTACTGTTGCCCCTCCCTGACGCCATGCGGCCAGATGCGCACGTTCTTCAGGGTTTTTAGTTATAGACGGCACCATAGCTCCGTAAGAACAATTCATCAGGCTATAAAATAGGCCAAACAGCATAAAAAAGGCTGTTGCAAGGGTTGTTTTGACCGATAAACTAAAATCAGTAGCTACAAATTGTGCTGTTGCTATTAATGCGACCGGGACAGAGGCGTACAGTATAAAGGGCCTGAATTTTCCCCGTGTCCCGATATTGCGTCGCGAGTCGAGTAGCATTCCGGTTAACATATCAGTAAAGGCAGTAAAGAACTTGGCTACCAGAAATATGAAACCACCATAAATTGCGGGGATCCCTAACTCATCGGTATAAAATTTAAGAAGGTACAGCGTCCCGATGCCAAGCATGAGATTTGAACCCAGATCTCCAATTCCATAAGAAACTTTTTCACGTAGGTTCAACTTTAGAGTCAGCGGATTGGGATTTCGATTCATATTCTATCCTCATAGCGCTCCGCAGAGCGCTATTTTAAGTCGGCATCATTTATTCCGTAAATTAAGCTTTAAATACACGAGGCAATATAATGGCGTCACTACTTTAAATGGTCCTTACCTTCGTTATTATTCTGCGACTTTGCCTGTTCTTCCGCACGTATCATGGCGACCTTTTTGCCAAACAGCAGCTGCAGAAGTCCTAATACTGCAAAAACTGGCATCAGAGCGCTGAGCGTTGAGATCCCAAGTGCGCCTTTAATCAACATCGCACCCGAGGTAATCAGCAGCAAGAACACCACGACCCGGAAGGTATTCACAGGAATACGTTTGTGCACGTATTGGCCAACTAGCGATCCTAGAATCATTGTCGGGATGCAGAATGCTACGAGCTTAACGGTGGAGATGGTCAGGATTCCGCTAGTGGTAAGCCCGCCAATGATGGCGATGTTATTTGCGGTAAAAAATGCATTCAACGTTCCACGGAAAGCGGCAGGAGCAAGATTACGTAGCATGCCGTAAATAACAACTGGTGGCCCATTGGTGGAAAATGCAGACCCCAGCGCACCTGCGATAACCCCCGCCGGCATTGCAATCCAGTTCTTGTCATACACTGGCAGGCGAGGGATAAATAGGCTGTAAAATGAGTAAAGAATCAGGAAACTGCCGAGCCCTATTTTCATTATGTGATCGGGTAGGTATGAAAGAGCATAAATTCCTATGGGGATCCCGGCTAGTGAAAAGACAATTAGAACTAATGCCGATTTCCAGTTGGTCTCCTTGCGTGAAAGCCATGTAGCATAAAGAGCAGTCGCTGTACCCACAATCACTGACATTGGTGCAGCCATTTTTAATGGTATCAGCAGAGTAATAAGGGGCATTGTGGTCAGTGCGCCGCCAAAGCCCGCACAAATCCCAACAAAGGTATAAAGGAACATAATGGCGATAACCATTGCCACCGTGGTGTAGTCCAGCACAACGCCATCAGGCGTAAATAGAGTGAAGAAATCCATAACTAATCCTTGTATGTTCAGGAGTTAATCTGGCGAAGCGAGGCAAATAA
>Ga0105244_10002756_pt1 | contig 13104 bp, 12 predicted proteins | sample KBSM44metaG_FD_80423 | JGI IMG/M metagenome (GOLD analysis project Ga0105244, IMG submission 80423) | Miscanthus rhizosphere microbial communities from Kellogg Biological Station, Michigan, USA - KBS M4-4 metaG | ecosystem: Host-associated > Plants > Roots > Rhizosphere > Soil | place...
AGCTCGGCCACGTCGACATGCTCCGGCGCGTTCAGCGCGTAGAGGATGGAGTCGGCGATGTCGTCGGCCTTGAGGAACGTCATTTGCCCTTTCAGCCCCTCCATCTGCTGGCGGTAGGCCTCGTCGGAGATGTGCTCGAACAGCTCACTCTCGACCGCCCCCGGCTGCAGGCAGGTGACGCGGATATTGTATTTCGGCGCCACCTCCATGCGCAGGATGTCGGAGAAGGCCGCCACCGCGTGCTTGGTCGCGCAGTACACGCCCAGGCCGGCGAAGGTCTTGCGGCCGGCGATCGACGAGGTGTTGATCATGTGTCCCGACTTCTGCGCCTGCATGATCGGCAGCACGGCGGCCACGGTGTTGAACAACCCCTTGATGTTGACGTCGACCATGCGGTGCCATTCCTCGACGCGTAGGCTGGCGATGTCCGAGATCGGCATCAGGCCGGCGTTGTTGAACGCGATGTCGACGCGGCCCCATTTCTCGTGCAGCGTCGCGACGCCGCCGGCCACCGACTCCTGGTCCGTCACGTCCATCGGCAGCGCGACCGCCTCGCCGCCGGCCGACTCGATGTCGGCCACCAGCGCCTGCAGGCGTTCCAGGCGGCGCGCCGCCAGGCCGACCTTGACGCCGTGCGCGGCCAGTTTCTTCGCGGTGGCCGCGCCGATGCCGCTCGACGCGCCGGTGACCAGGGCTACTTTTCCTTTGAGTTCCATGTCATTTCCTTTCGAGTGTGAAGTTGGCGCTTCGCGGCGGACTGCCTGAAGCACGGATTCATGATGCCGCCGGGCGCGGTTGGCGTCGCGCGGCGGCTTGCTCGAACTGTCGCGATCTTGCGGCGCGCCGTCAGCGGTAGGCCGAAGGGGGGACGCCGGTGTGCTTGCGGAACACCGACGCGAAATGACTGGGGCTGCCGTAGCCGACGTCCAGCCCGACCTGGATGATCGGCTGATCGGTTTCGGACAGCAGGCGGCGCGCCCGCTCCATCCGCAGGCGGATGAAGTACGCCGACGGCGGCAGCCCGGTCGACTGCTTGAACGCGCGGCTGAAATGGAATTCGCTCAGCTCCGCCTCGCCGGCCAGCCGCGCCAGGTCGAACGGTTGCGCCAGGCGCGCGCGCATCGACTCGACGATCCGCTGCAGCTTGTAGGCCGGCAGGCCGCCGCGCGGGCGCGCCGCGCCGGCGCCGTACGCGCGCGCCAGATGCACGGCCAGCGCCTGGGCGATGCCCTGGATGTACGGCCCGCTCGGCGTCCGCTGGCCGACCAGTTCCACGCGGATGTGCTCGAGCAGCGCCGACAGCGTGGCGTCGCGCCCGCCGGACACCTCGCGCAGCGCGGTATCGCGCATCATCGCCACGCCGATGTACACGTGCATGACGGTGAACGGCGCACCGGGTTCGGCCCGCCAGCGCATCTCGGTCGGGGTGGTGGCGGTGGTGAGGAAGAAGTCGCCGGCGGCGACGCGGTTGGCTTGCCAGGCGCCGCCGGGCGCGCGCTCCTCGACCACGGCCGCGCCGGACAGTATCCACACGATCAACGGTTCGGGCACGGCCGGAATGGTGATCTCGTCCTGCACCGGCCGGCGCGACAGGATCTGTACGAACACGTCGCCGGACGACTGCGCGCGGTGCTCCCTGAGCAGTTCTCCGGGAATATAGGCTTCGAAGGCCTCGGCGGAGGTTTTCGGTATCGCTTGCATCGTCACCCCGGGAAAAGATTGGCCAGCCAGCAGTATGGGCGTTGCGCAAAAGACACGAAATATCGGATACTATTTTCGCGTTGCCCAATCCTCCAAAATTGACCGCTATGAACAATGAACATCAACACCGCCTGGTCGCCCTGTTGAACAAACTGGCGCCTTTCGAGGGCTACACGCTGTCGGCGCTGGATGGCGTGCGGTTCATGCGCGCCAACCGCCCGCTGCCGCGCATCCCGGTGATGTACGAGCCGTCCATCGTCATCGTCTGCCAGGGCCGCAAGCGGGGTTATCTGGCCGACCAGTCCTATGTCTACGACGCCAACCACTATCTGGTGCTGTCGGTGCCGCTGCCGTTCGAGTCAGAGACCGAGGCCAGCGAGCGCGAACCGATGCTGGCGGTGGCGCTGCGCATCGACTTGCAGATGGCCGCCGAGATGGTCTTGCAATTGGATAAGTCCCGCACGGACAAGCTGGCCGCGCCCGCCGGCATCCATTCGACGCCGATGAGCGACGCCATGAGCGACGCGCTGCTGCGCCTGCTGACGGCGCTGACCGTGCCCGACGACACGGCCATCCTGGCGCCGGCGATCGTCAAGGAATTGCTGTACCGCGTGCTGACCGGGCCGCAGGGCGGGGCGGTGCTGGCGTCGCTGACGCAGCAGAGCCAGTTCGGCAAGATCGGCAAGGCGCTGCGCCGCATCCACGCGCATTACGACAGCGAGATCGATGTCGGCACGCTTGCCAGCGAGGCGGGCATGAGCGTGGCCGCGTTCCACGCCAATTTCAAGGCCGTCACGCACACCACCCCGATCCAGTATCTGAAAAGCACGCGGCTGCACAAGGCGCGCCTGCTGATGGTGCAGGACGGCGTGAGCGCGGCGACCGCGTCCAACATGGTGGGTTACGAGAGCAGCTCGCAGTTCAGCCGCGAGTTCAAGCGTTTTTTCGGCCGCACGCCGCTGCGCGAGGCGGTCGAGATGAAGAGCGCGCTGATGCTGATGCAGGCCGAGCGCACGGGGGACTATGCGATGTGACCTGCCTTATCGAACAGCCTGTATGCTATAAGTCGGACTGTCCGAAGCCCATACATTGAAAAGGAAAGAGATGACTATCCGGGTCCATCATTTAAACAAAAGCCGCTCGCAGCGGATTGTCTGGCTGCTCGAGGAACTGGGACTGGCGTATGAGATCGTGCGTTACCAGCGCGATGCGAAAACCAACTTCGCGCCGCCGGAGCTGAAGAAAATCCATCCGTTGGGCAAGTCGCCACTGCTGGAGGACGACGGTGAGCTGATCGAAGAGTCGGGCGCGATCGTCCAGTACCTGTGCGACCGCTACGGGCATGGACGCCTGCAGCCGGAGCCGGGATCGAAGGCGGCGTTGAAGCACTTGCAGCTGATGCATTTTGCCGAAGGCTCGGCGATGCTGCCGCTGCTGTTGCGCATTTATGTTTCGCGCCTGGGCGAGGGCGGCGCGCCGCTGCACGGGCGCATCGATGAACAGGTGGTCAGCTACTTCGATTATCTGGAAAGCATTTTGCAGCCGTCGGGCTACTTCATCGGCGATGGCTTGACCGCCGCCGACATCATGCTGAGCTTCCCGGTCATCCTGGCTACCCAGCAGCCCGAGGGGCAGCGGTGGCCCAAGCTGAAGGGGTTTGTCGACGCCATCAAGGCGCGCCCGGCATGGCAGCGCGCCATGGCCGCCACCGAAGGCTAGCCGGGTCTCGTGCAAATCGTTCAGTGCGGCCTGCGTCCTGATTTTTGCGGGCGCTCAAGCGGCGCCCGTGATTAGTTTCGAGTAGTGTAGGGCGGATGAGTCCGCATATTTTCAGGTCGCGGGAAACACCACCCGCACCGTGAGGCCGCCGCCATCGAGGCCGGTGCCCGTTTCAATCACGGCGCCATGCAGCTCGGCGATGCCGGCCACCAGCGACAGGCCGATGCCGCTGCCGCGCATCGGGTTGCCCGCGACGCGGTGGAACCGGATGAAGATGGCGGCGCGTTCCGACTCGGGCACGCCGGGGCCGTCGTCGGCCACTTCTAGATACGCTTGTGGCGGCGCGCCCGGCGCGCCGGCGGCCCGGTAGCCGCAACTGACCAGCACCCGGCCGTCGGCGGCGGTGTAGCGCAAGGCGTTGTCGATCAGATTGCGCAGCAGGATGCCGATTTCGTCGATGTCGCAGCGGATCTGGCAGGCATGGACGTTCAGGTAGATCGCACGCCGGTTCTGCGCGGCGAGCACCTCGAATTCCCGCACGACGTGCTGTGCCAGCGCGCTCAGGTCGGTCTCCACCTGCTTGACGGATTTGGTTCCCGCGTTCAGGCGGGCCAGGTCGAGCAATTGCTCCGACAGGCGGGTGCTGCGCCTGGCCATCAGCAGCAGTTTGTCCAGGGCCTCCCGCGTGGCTTGGGGATGGTCGGCGCGCAGCGCGATCTCGACCTGCGCCTGCAGCGCCGACAGCGGGGTGCGCAACTCGTGCGCGGCGTCGCCGATGAAGCGGCGCTCGCCCTCGATGGCTTCATCGAGTTGCTCCAGCACATGGTTGAACGACGTGACCAGCGGATGCAACTCGCTGGGCAGGCGCTCCAGCGGCAGCGGTGTGAGATCGAAGTTGCGCCGCTTGCGCATGGCCGCGCCCAACGCCGTGACCGGCTTGAGCGAGCTGCGCACCACGAACCACATGATGACGCCCGCGAGCAGTAGCAGCAAGGTCGCCAGTATCAGCGAATGCGAGACCTCCTTCCGCAGGTCGGCGTCGACGACGCTTTGCAGATTGCCCACCTGGACGGTCACCCGGCCGCTGCGGTCGGAAACACTGTAGACGCGCCACTTGCGGCCCTCGACCATCGTCGACGCCGGGCCGTCGATGAAGCTCGGCTGCAGTGGCTGGGTGGGCGCGCCCGGCGTGCTGCGCGCCAGCCTGTTGCGATCCAGCCAGATCTGAAACCTGAGCCCGTCGAGGTCGCGCCGCGCCGGCGCCGGCAGTTCCAGGCCCGGCCCGCCCTTGCGCTCGAAGCGGCTGCTGGCCGGTATCGTGATGATGAGCTGGGTGGCGATGGCCCCCAGTTTCTCGTCCCAGGTGCTGGTGCGGTTGAGCGTCAAATGGGTCATGACGACGGCCACGACCACGACCCAGCACAGCAGGGTGACCCCGAGTATGACGAGCAGCAATTGCGCGTTGATCGAGCGTGGTCTCATGCCGTGGGCTGTCCGATGACGTAGCCGAGGCCGTGCACGGTGCGGATCAGATCGTCGCCTAGCTTGCGGCGCAATTGGTGGATGAAGACCGCGATGGTGTTGCTCTCCACGGTGCTGGCGGTGCCGTAGACCAGGTCTTGAAGGTGGTCGCGCGTGACCACGTGGCCGGGACGCTCCATCAGCGCCAGCAAGGTGCGGTACTCGTTCGCGCTGAGCACGACTTCGGCTTCCCCCTTGTGCACCACCCGGCGGCCGCGATCGACGCGGACGTCGCCGTAGGTGACCACCGGGACGACGCTGCCCTGGCTGCGGCGGATCACCGAGCGCACGCGCGCCCATAGCTCGTCGAACTGGAACGGCTTGACCAGGTAGTCGTCGGCGCCGGCGTCCAGGCCCGCGATGCGCTCGCTCAATTGGCCGCGCGCGGTCAGGATCAACACCGGGGTGGCGTCGTAGCGTTCGCGCATGGCGCGCAACACCGTCAGGCCGGATTCGCCCGACAGGCCGATGTCGAGCAGCACCACCGAGTAGGTGTGGTCGGCCAGGGCGGCGCGCGCCGCCGGCGCGTCGCAGACGTGGTCGACGCCCCAGGCGTTGAGCCGCGCGCCGGCGCAGATGGTCTCGCCCAGCATCGGGTCGTCTTCCACAAGAAGGAGTCGCATTCGGATCGTTTCGGTTGGCAAAGTCGGGCTTGCCTTCGATTATGGCACGGACATTTTAGGTTCTTTTTAAGGCGACCCGGCTTGGCCGCCACCCACCACGTCGGGTGACCGGATGAAGTCGACAAACGCGCGCAGCGGCGCCGGCAGGTGGCGCCGGCCCGAATAGTATAAAAACGGTCCCGGGAAATCCGCCCACCAGTCCCGCAGGATCGGCTGCAACTGGCCGGACGCCATGTACGGCTCCAGCCACTCCTCGAACAGATAGATCACGCCGTGCCCGCCCACGGCCGCGGCCACCGCCAGGTCGAACACGGTCGGCGTGACGACCAGCGGCCCGGTCGGCTCGACGGTCAGGGTCTGGCCGTCGCGCTCGAATTCCCATGGATAGATGGCCCCGCTGAGAAACTTGCCGCGCAGGCAGGCGTGCCGCAGCAGGTCGCGCGGGTGCTCGGGCACGCCGCGCCGCGCCAGATAGCCGGGCGACGCCGCCACCGCGAAGCGCTGCACGCGCGGCCCGATCGGAATGGCGATCATGTCCTGTTCCAGCCGCTCGCCGTAGCGGATGCCGGCGTCGCAGCCGCTGGCGACGACGTCGACGAAATTATTGTCGATCACCACGTCGAGCACGATGTCCGGATAGGCGCGCATGAATTGGTTCACCAGCGGCTGCAGGAAAAAGCGCGCGGCGCTGACCGGCACATTGAGCCGCAAGGTGCCGCGCGGACTGTCGCGCAGGTCGTTGAGCACGTCGAGCGCGCCGGCCACCTCGTTCAACGCCGGCTGCAGGCGCGCCAGCAGCAACGCCCCGGCCTCGGTCGGGGTGACGCTGCGGGTGGTGCGCAACAGCAACCGGATGCCCAACTGGTTCTCCAGCCGCCGCAGCGCTTCGCTCAGCGCCGACGCCGATTGGCCGCCGGCGCGCGCGGCCTGCCGGAAGCCGCCGTGCTGGACGACCTGCGCGAAAGTGGCCAGATCGGCCATGGAAGGGGTATTCGTGGTCATCGGTGCGCTTTCGATTGTGCGGATTTTCGTACAGCCCGTGCGGCATTGCCCCCATTATCACACGGTCTCCCTGTCGCTACCATGTGTACATGCTTTCCCACATCACACACCAGGAGATCGACATGGGCAGATATTCACCTTCCAGCGACCAGTTCACCCCGGCCAACAGCGCCCTGCGCTTCAACCGCGTCGGCTACGGCGCCATGCAACTTGCCGGGCCGCACGTGTGGGGGCCGCCGAAGGACCGCGCCGCCGCCGTGGCCGTGCTGCGCGAGGCGATCGAGCTGGGCGTCAACCACATCGACACCGCCGATTTCTACGGGCCGCACGTCACCAACCAGATCATCCGCGAAGCCTTGCACCCTTACCGCGACGATTTGACCATCGTCACCAAGATCGGGTTTGCGCGCGGCGCCGACCAGTCGTGGCTGCCGGCGGCGTCGCCGCAACAACTGCGCGACGCGGTGCATGACAACCTGCGCAACCTGCAACTGGACGTCCTCGACGTGGTCAACTACCGCGCGCCGGGCGTGCAAGGCCCGGACGGCTCGTCGATCGGCGAGGCGATCGCGGCGATGGCGCGCATGAAGGAGGAGGGGCTGATCCGCCATATCGGCGTGAGCAACGTCACGGCGGAACAGGTGGCCGAGGCGCGTTCGATCACCGGTATCGTCTGCGTGCAGAATCAGTACAACCTGGCCCAGCGCGGCGACGATCCTCTGATCGACACGCTGGCCGCGCAGGGCATCGCTTACGTGCCGTTCTTCCCGCTGGGCGGATTCTCGCCGTTGCAGTCCGACGCGCTGACCAGGGCGGCCGCCGCGATGGACGCGCAGCCGATGCAGGTGGCGCTGGCGTGGCTGTTGCAGCGTTCGCCCAACATCCTGGTCATTCCCGGCACCTCGTCGGTGGCGCACCTGCGGGACAACGTCGCCGCCGGCGCCTTGCGCCTCGACGCCGCCACCCTGACGACGTTGAACGCGATGTGACACCGGCTGTGGGAAAACCGACACAAAATTACCCTGCGGAAAGTAATCCTGTTATGATTCCATGACGAGGCCCAATCCCCGCCGCGTTTTTACCCGTTAAAAATAGCCAAAGGGAAGTATGCCGCAGTCCACTATCAACGAGCCCGACCCCGTCGCGCCGCCGTCCGCCGGCGCGGGTGGCGGCGCGGATGCGTCGAAACTGGTGCAGCTCGAGGGGAAAAAGCGGCCCGTCGGCCGCGCCGCGTCTTTTTTCCTGATTTTCGTCATCTGCGCCATGTGCGGCCTGCAGTTCGCCTACCGTAGCGGCGCCCGCCAGACCCAGCTCGACGAGAGCCGGCGCGCCACCGTCAATATCGCCAGCGCGACCGCCGAGCACGCGGAGCGCACGATCGACATCGTCGCCTCGGTGCTGTTCGGCGTGGTCGAGCGGGTCGAGGTGGACGGCACCGGTCCGTCCAATTTCCCACGCCTGCACAGGCTGCTGAAGGCGCGGGTCGCCCAGACCCGGGGCCTGCTGGGCATCTTCGTCTACGACGAACAAGGCCGGTGGGTCATCACCTCGCTCGACCAGGTCGAGCCGAACGCCAACAATGCCGACCGTCCGTATTTCAAGTATCACCAGGCGCACGCCGATCGCGGCGTGCACATCGGCGCGCCGGTGCGCAGCCGTTCGTCCGGCCTGTGGATCTTGCCGGTATCGCGCCGCATCAACCACCCCGACGGCTCGTTCGCCGGCGTCGTGCTGGCGACCATCCGCATCGATTATTTCCAGCAGTATTACGACGGCTTCGATGTCGGCAAGGCCGGGGCGATCTTCATCGCGCTCGCCGACGGCACGCTGATCACGCGCCGCCCGATGCTCAACAACGTGATCGGCACCAGCCTCAATGGCGGCGCGGTGTTCACCCAGCTGGCGCAGGGGCACGACAGCGGCACGGCGATGCGGGTGGCCCTGGTCGACAAGGTCGAGCGGCTGTACAGCTACCGGCGCGTGCGCGGCTACCCGCTGGTGATCGCGGCGTCGCTGGCCAAGGAGGAGATCTTTGCCCAATGGTGGATCGACACCTGGCGCCAGTGCGGCGCGCTGGCCTTGCTGCTGGCCACACTGGGCTGGCTGGGCGCGCGCCTGTTCCGCCAGATCAGCCTGCGCGACCGGCTGGAGGTCGAACTGCGCAACTCCCGCGTCGCGCTGGAGGACAGCGTCGGCAAGCTGGAGATGATCGCCACCACCGACGCGCTGACGGGCTTGAAGAACCGCCGCTACCTCAACGAGCGGCTGGAAACCGAACTCGCGCGCGCCGCGCGCGACGGCCTGCCGGTGGCGCTGATCATGCTCGACGTCGACTTTTTCAAGCGCTACAACGACAGCTACGGCCACCCGGCCGGCGACGCTTGCCTGAAGCTGGTCAGCGATGTCGTGGGAAAGGCCGCGCAACGCGGCGCCGACGTCGCCGCCCGCTTCGGCGGCGAAGAGTTCGTGGTCTTTCTGGCCAACACGGATCTGGACGGCGCCCGCGCCGTCGCCGAAGGCATCTGCGCGGCGGTGCGCGCGCTCAACGAGCCGCACCGCGCCAGCGATTTCGGCATCGTCACCATCAGCGCCGGGGTGGTCGCCAGCGTCCCCGTCCCTGGCGGCGGCAGCGGCGCGCTGATCGAAGCGGCCGACGCGGCGCTGTATGACGCCAAACACCGGGGCCGCAACCGGGTGTCCCCGCCGCCGAAGCCGGGGAACCAGCCGTCCCCGCGGCAGCCGGCCTGCGCCGAAGCCTGACAACCCCGCGCCATTTCCCCGCCTTTCCCGCCACGGCCGGCAATCGCCGCGCCATCTGCAATCGATGGCATCCCGTCGCATATACGGTTTCCGTCTTTGCGAAGTTGATTTTATTCGTTTTGTTTCACTTCGCCGAACCGTATATTTCATCTCGCAAGCCGTCTATCGCCATCAACCGGCCGGCGGATTCCACCATTCAAGCCATCATAAGGTCTCTCTATGTCAGTCGACGTCCTCTCGCCGGCACTGCCTCCAGTGCTGGCATCGATCAAGGCCGACGCGGCCGCGTCCCAATTGCCGTATGCCGGCGGCGTCCGCCCGGCGGTCGCCTGGGAACTGTTTTCCACCCAGGACGTGCTGCTGGTCGACGTGCGCACCGGCGAGGAGCGCAAATTCGTCGGCCACGTGCCCGACAGCCTGCATCTGCCGTGGGCCACCGGCACCGCGCTGACGCGCAACCCGCGCTTCGTGCGCGAACTGGAAAGCAAAATCGGCGGCAAGGACACCGTGGTCCTGCTGCTGTGCCGCAGCGGCAAGCGCTCCGCCCTGGCGGCCGAGGCCGCCACCAAGGCCGGGTTCACCAACGTCTTCAATGTCCTCGAAGGCTTCGAGGGCGAGATCGACGCGCGCCAACAGCGCGGCAAGGCGGACGGCTGGCGCTTCCACGGCCTGCCGTGGGTGCAGGACTAAACCCATTTTTCCGACGAGGACAGCGTGGCTACTTTCGACATCACCACCATCGTGCAGTCGCTGCACGAGGCGCGCCACCGCTGGCGCCAGCAGCAAAGCCGCGGCAGCGAACCGGGCGGGCGGGAATTCCCCTCGCGTAACGCGCTGGCGGCCATCATCGACAGCCTCAAGGGCGTGCTGTTCCCGATGCGGCTGGGACCGCCGGACCTGCGCCAGGAAAGCGAGGACTTCCACGTCGCCCACGCGCTCGACGGTGTGCTGCACGCGCTGCTCAAGCAGGTGCGGCGCGAGTTGAAATACAACGCCGGCCTGCGTGGCGAACCAGTGCGCGTCGACGCCAGTGTCGAACACGACATCGACCAGGAGGCGCTGGGCGCCGTGCGCAGCTTCGCCGCCGCGCTGCCGGCCATCCGCTCGCTGCTCGACAGCGACGTCATGGCCGCCTACCAGGGAGACCCGGCCGCGCGCAGCGTCGACGAGGTGCTGCTGTGCTACCCGGGCGTGCTGGCGATGATCCATTACCGCATCGCCCACCAGCTCTATACGCTGGGGCTGACCTTGCTGGCGCGCATCGTGTCGGAGCTCGCGCACGGCGCCACCGGCATCGACATCCATCCCGGCGCGCGCATCGGCGCCGGCTTCTTCATCGATCACGGCACCGGCGTGGTGATCGGCGAGACGGCCGTCATCGGCGCCCGCGTGCGGCTGTACCAGGCCGTCACGCTCGGCGCCAAGCGCTTCCCGACCGACGCCGAGGGCAATCTGCAAAAGGGCTTGCCGCGCCATCCGGTGGTCGAGGACGACGTCGTCATCTACGCCGGCGCCACCGTCCTCGGACTGATCACGATCGGCAAGGGCGCCATCATCGGCGGCAATGTCTGGCTGACGCACGACGTGCCGCCGGGCGGACGCATCGCCCAGGCCGAGTCGCGCGTGGGCGCCTTCGCCAACGGCATCGCGGCGGCATGAGCGGCGGGGAGGACGGATGAACAGCCTTGTGCGCAGCTTCGGCATCGGCGTGCGGCAGCTGCGCGAGGCGCGGGGGTGGTCGCAGGAACAGCTGGCCGAAAACTCCAATCTGAACCGTTCCTACGTCGGCGAGATCGAGCGGGGCAGGGTGATCGCCTCGCTGCTGACGGTCGAGAAGCTGGCGCTGGCGCTCAAGCTGACGCCGTCGGCCCTGTTGACGCGCGGCGAGACCGTCGGCCATGCGCTGACATCGCGTTCCGAGCCGCCCGGCGGCTGATCGCTACCCCGGGGTCAGTGCCGACATTCAGACACGAGCTCGGCGGCCGGGCTGTTCAGCCCGTGTCCGAATGTCGGCACTGACCCCCGGGGGATTGGTGGCGATAGCATGTTGAGCTGACTCATCAGTAACGCCATACTGGCCCGGTTATTTTCCGCATAACCTTATTTGTTTTTCACTTACTGAAATGGAGTCACGATGTCGGCAACTGTAGGCGGTACCACGGCGCTGGGCGATAACGCAGCGCGGCAATTAGCGAACGCGACCAAGACCGTTTCCCAGCTCGAGACCATCAGCCCGCGCTGGCTGACGCACCTGCTGCAATGGGTGCCGGTGGAGGCCGGCATCTACCGCCTCAACAAGGTCAAGAATCCGGAGGCGATCAAGGTCACCTGCACCGCGCGCGAGCAAGAGAACCAGTTGCCGCGCACCTATGTCGACTACGAGGACAACCCGCGCGAGTATTTCCTCAACGCCGTCTCGACCGTGCTTGACGTCCACACCCGCGTCTCCGACCTCTACAGCAGCCCGCACGACCAGATCAAGGAGCAGCTGCGCCTGACGATCGAGACCATCAAGGAAAACCAGGAAAGCGAGCTGATTAACAATCCCGACTACGGCCTGCTGGCCCAGGTGACCGACGAGCAGCGCATCCTGCCGCTGACGGGCGCGCCGACGCCGGACGACCTCGACGAGCTGCTGACCAAGGTGTGGAAGGAGCCGGCCTTCTTCCTGACCCATCCGCTGGCGATCGCCGCCTTCGGCCGCGAGGCCACCCGGCGCGGCACGCCGCCGCCGACCATCAGCCTGTTCGGCTCGCAGTTCATCACGTGGCGCGGCATTCCGCTGATTCCGTCGGACAAGGTGCCGGTGGCCGACGGCAAGAGCAAGATCCTGCTGCTGCGCGTGGGCGACAAGCGCCAGGGCGTGGTCGGCCTGTTCCAGCCGGGCCTGCCCGGCGAGCAAAGCCCGGGCCTGTCGGTGCGCTTCATGGGCATCAACAACCACGCGATCTCGTCGTACCTGATCTCGCTGTACTGCTCGCTCGCGGTGCTGACCTCCGACGCGCTGGCCGTGCTCGACGACGTCGAGATCAACAAGTACCACGACTATCCCGACACCTACAAGTAAGCGCGCGACGTGAGCCTCCTTTCGCCCCCCATCTCCCTGCCGGCGGACCGCGCCGCCGGCGTTCCCGAGCCGTCCGGCGCGCCGTTCGATCCGGCCGCGCTGGCGCGCCTGGCCAACGAGTTCTTTTCGGCGCCGCCGTTCGCCCGGCAGCTGGACGTCCCCGGCGTGCAGGCGCCGGCCAATATCGCGCCGCCCGGTTCGCCGCTGGTCAGCCCGGCCGGCTTCGGTCCCAGCGTGCCCGGCACGCCGATCCCGCAGGGACAGATCCCCGGCACCAATTTGCTTCCGGCGTCGCCGCCCCAGGTGCTGTCGCTGGGCAATCGCGCGCCGGCGTTGATGCCGGCCGCGCAGGCCGGCAACGGCGTGCCCGACAATGCGTTCGGCGCCATCCCCGCCTATGAGCCGCGCAACGGCGGCGCCGTGCTGGGCGTGCCCGAGGCGTCGAATACGGCCGCGTCCGCCAGCCCGCCGGCCGATGCGTCGCCGTACTATTTTTTGAGCGAGCGCTACGGACAACCGCGGCCGCAAGCGAACCCGGCCGGCGTGCCGGCGCCGCAACCACCGCAACCGCCGCAAGCGGACGCGTCTTTGCTGACGCCGTCGTGGCCGGCGTCGCGCTTGCCGGCCCAGCCTTCGCTGGCGCCGCCGGCCACCGGCTTGCCGGGCGCGTCCGCGCCGTCGTCGGCGCCGCAATACTACTTCGTCGTCGCG
>Ga0105244_10002757_pt1 | contig 13097 bp, 10 predicted proteins | sample KBSM44metaG_FD_80423 | JGI IMG/M metagenome (GOLD analysis project Ga0105244, IMG submission 80423) | Miscanthus rhizosphere microbial communities from Kellogg Biological Station, Michigan, USA - KBS M4-4 metaG | ecosystem: Host-associated > Plants > Roots > Rhizosphere > Soil | place...
AGCACACATGAGCAAATTGAATCGACTGGACTGGAGCAAACAAGTAACGCTCATGAATGAGCGCATCAAGAATTTCCAGGCCAATCCTGGGCAGGAGCAGCTGGAAGCGGTGATTCAGGAAATGAAGGCCTACGCCGAAGCCGCGCGCACGGGCGGCATCGAAATCCCGACCCGCTTCACGGTCAATTAAGCCAAGACACGGGACGGCTGAAAAACGCGGAAACACGTAGGGCGGCTTAGCGCAGCGTAATCCGCCAGGTTCCGTCGGCGCCGCATGACCGATTACGCGGCGGCGGCAATCGCCTTCCGCGCCCAGGCAATGAGCTGCTCCGCATCGTCCATCAAAAACTCCGGCGCCGTATAAAACTTACGCACCAGGACAATTCCCTTTTTGGTCGAATAAGAAAACGGCTCCGCCCCGTGGGCCTCGAATTCGGCGCGCGTAGCATCGCCCGCGCGCAGATAAAGCGTGCTACCCATCACCCAAGCGAACTGCTTGCCGCGCCAGCTAAACGCGCGTCCGCCGAAAAACGCCGCATCGGACACGCCGCCCAAAGGCGCGAATTGCTCGCGCATGTGGGCGACGAATTCGGCGCTGGCGGCCATTCCTTATTTACGCGACATCGCCACCAGCGCGTCCAGCACCTGCAAGGTGGCCTGGTTCAACTGTTGGCGCGGAATCTGACCGGGATTGCTGCTATCGACCATGGTCGGATTGGTCAGGTAACGGCCATTGACGATCAAGGTCGGCGTGCTGTTGACCTCATACGTCGCGGCCACGCGGCCGGCGTTCTTCAAGCGGGTGATGATGGCGAACGAGTTATACACGGCCAAAAACTTCTGCTTGTCGATGCCGTTCTTGACTGCCCAATTGATGTTGTCATCGTCGCTCTTCAGACGCTGGCGGTCGACATGCCAGGTGCTCAGCACTTTGGCGTGCATCGACTCTTCCAGCTTCATCGCCTCCAGGGTCAGGAACAGATGTGCCTCCGGATCGTTGGCGCCCGTCAGCGGCAGGTGGATGCGGCGGAACACGATGTTGTCACCCTGCTTCTTCACCCAATCCAGCATGGCTGGCTCCAGCGCGTAGCACGCAGGGCAGTGATACATGAAGAACTCAATGACCTCGACTTTTTTACCTTCGGCCTGCACCGGCTGCGGCGCCTTCAGGGTAGTGTACTCGGCGCCGTTCTTCGGCGCGGTCGGCGAGGCAAAGGCGGCGCCGGCCATCAAGGCGGCGGCGGCAAAAACGAGTTTCAAGCGAAGCATGGTTATCCTTTAAAAAAAATCTGCAATGGGAATATACCAGCTTCCCGCGCCGCGCGGCGACCATGGCCGCCCAAAACCACTGTCGGCTACAATTGCTAACAACTGATACCAATCGCGCCACCCGGAACCCCGATGAAAATGACACCGCTCGCACTCGCCGCACTGACCTTGTCGCTGGCCGCTTTGGGTCCCGCCAGCGCCGCCGCCCTCTCCCCCACCGAGCAGAAAATCATCGCCGAAGTCAAAGCGCACGCGCCGCAAGGGCTGCAACTGCTGGAACGCTCGGTCAACATCAACAGCGGCACGATGAACCACGAAGGCGTGCGCGAAGTGGGCAAGCTGTTTCGCGAGCAGTTCGACCAGCTGGGCTTTGCCACACGCTGGATCGACATGCCGCCGGCGGTGCGGCGCGCCGGCCACCTGGTCGCCGCGCGCGAGGGCAAGCGGGGCAAGCGCCTGCTGCTGATCGGCCATCTCGACACCGTGTTCGAAAAGGACAGCCCGGTGCGGCTGTGGAAGCGCGAAGGAGACCGCGTGCGTGGCCAGGGCGTCAACGACATGAAGGGGGGCGACGTCGTCATCATCGAAGCGCTGCGGGCGCTGCACAAGGTCGGCGCGCTGGACGACACCACCATCACCGTCATGTTCACCGGCGACGAAGAGGACGCGGGCGAGCCGGTCGACGTCTCGCGCGCGGACATGGTGGCCGCAGCCAAACGCAGCGACATCGCGCTCGCCTTCGAAGGCACGGTGCGCGACAAGAACGGCAAGGACACCGGCACCATCGGCCGCCGCGCATCGTCGTCGTGGGAGCTGGAAGTCAAGGGCAAGCAAGGCCACACCAGCGGCATTTTCAGCGAGAGCGCCGGCTACGGCGCGGTCTACGAAGCCGCGCGCATCCTCGACGGCTTCCGCCTGCAGGTGATCGAGCCCGATCTGACCTTCAGCCCCGGCCTGATATTGGGCGGCACCGACATCTCCGCCGATGGCACCGGCGACAAAGGCCAGGCCGCCGGCAAGACCAACGTAATTTCCCGCGTCGCCACCGTCAAGGGCGACCTGCGCTACCTGAGCTACGAACAACGCGACCGGGCGCGCGCCAAGATGCGCGCCATCGTCGGCCAGAACCTGCCGGGCACCAGCGCCAGCATCGTCTTCCACGACGCCTACCCGCCGATGGCGCCGACCGCCGGCAACATCGCCATCCTCAAGACGTATTCGCAGGCCAGCAGCGACGCCGGCCTGGGCGAGATCCCCGCGCTGCCGCCGGGCCAGCGCGGCGCCGGCGACATCCAGTTCATCGCACCGCTGATCGACAGCCTCGATGGACTGGGCGTGACCGGCAACGGCGCCCACTCGCCAGATGAGGATCTGGAGATCGCTTCGGTCGAACGCGCGACCATCCGCACCGCGATCCTGCTCTACCGGCTGACGCGATGACCTCTCATCTAAAACTCGTCCAAAACACGTAGGGCGGATTAGCGCAGCGTAATCCGCCAATGCATGCGTCTCGACGGCTCATAGATTGGCGGATTACGGCGTTACGCCTAATCCGCCCTACGTGACTCCTATGGATGCCCCGGCCGCGGTTCCAGCCCGGCGATATCCTTCATCAGCGCGATGAGGCGCTTGGCGCCAAGCCCCAGCGGCCGGTCGTTAAGCCACACCACATCCACCCACAACCGCAGCTGATTGCTCATGGTGGCGAAGTCGATGCCAATCAACGCCCCATCCTCCATCAACGGCGTCACCAGCCGCCTGGGCAGAAAAGCCCACCCCAGCCCCGCCTGCACCATGCCCAACATGGCCAGATGACTATCGGTGCGCCAAAGCTTGCGCGACACCAGCACCCGCATATCCTCCTCGTGCGCCTCTCGACTAACGATCGCGATCTGCCGGATATCGACCAGATCCTCAAGCCGGAAGTGCCCGTTCCGCTCACGCGCCAGCGGATGGCGCGGCGAGATCACCGCCACCAGCACCTCGCTGCCAAGCTCCTGGAAGCTCTCGTGCTCATCGACCTGCGGACGCTCGTACAACAGCGCCAATTGCGCCGAGCCGTCGTGCAGCATGCGCCGCGCGTCGGCCTGCGGCGCCGACAGCACCTCCACTTCCAGCGATGGGAATTCTTCGGCCAGCCGCGCCAGCGGATCGCCCCACGCGGCCGACAGCAACTCCGGCGCGATGACCAGCGTCAGGCGCCGCTCCAATCCCTGGTGCAGCGAGAGCGCGTGCGCCTTCAACCGCCGCAACTGCCCCGCCATCTGCCGCGCCTCCGCTTCGAGCGCGCGCGCCATCTCTGTCGGCCGCACATCGCGCGAAGTCCGCTCGAACAGCTGGAGATCGAGCTCCGCCTCCAGATGCGCGATCGCCATGCTGACGGCCGACGGCACCCGCCCCAGCGCGCGGGCGGCAGCGGAAAATGAACCGTGATCGATCACGGCAAGGAAGATCAAAACGTTGTCACTGGAAAAGGCCATACGACATGCTGTCAGAAAAACTGACAGCTGTCGACTTTTTCAATCAGAAATATTCAAGTACCATGCAGGCAATAGTTTTAGAGGAAATATCATGCAAGGTTTGAAACGAAAAGTTGTCTATGTCTCGCTATTCGAATTGTTCGCCGTGGCGCTCACCAGCAGCTTCCTGATGCTGCTGGCGGGGCATGACGCAACCCATTCCGGCGTCGCCGCCATCGCCTCGTCCACCGTCGCGGTGGTGTGGAACTTCATCTACAACGGCCTGTTCGAGGCGTGGGAAGCGCGTCAATCCACGCGCGGGCGCAGCGTCGCGCGCCGGGTGGCGCACGCCGTGGGTTTCGAAGGCGGCCTGGTGGTGATACTGGTGCCGCTGTTCGCTTGGTGGCTCAACATCACGCTGTGGGAGGCGCTCGTGCTGGACGTCGGCCTGGTGGTGTTCTTCATGATCTACACCTTCCTTTTCAGCCTGGCCTTCGACCGTGTGTTCGGCTTGCCCGCCTCCGCCTCCGCGTCCGCGTCCGCGCCGGCAGCCGTTTGATCAAATATTCAGGCTGTTCATAGCCAGTCCGGCCAACAGGGCCACCCCGCCCATCAACCCGTAGGCGATCAGCGCCAGCACCGCCCCGCCCCTGCTGCCCAACGGCGCGCCGGCGGCGGTTCGCGCGCGCGGCGCCAGGAACCAGGCGCCGATACCCGCCTGTATCACCAGACCCGCGACGACCAGCACCGCAATCGGCACGACGTTGCCGGAGAGACGATTGAGCAGTGTGGCGGCTCCCAGCACCGTCAGTAAAATCAAACTAAAAATACAGGCGTCGCGCCAGCTCAGGCGCGCGCGTTTGTACAGGAAAGCGGCCAGCTTGTTGATGCTCGTGTAAAGCGCGACCGACACCAGCAGCGGGACAATGGAGGGAAACGAAGACATGTGGAACCTGACAATAAAAAAACCGGGAACGAGTCCCGGTTTTGTGATGATGCGATAACTTAGCGCTTGCGCGGCGGCGGCAGGTCGGTGCAGACGCCTTCGTACACTTCGGCGGCCATGCCGATCGATTCGCCCAGGGTCGGGTGGGGATGGATCGTCTTGCCGATGTCGGTGCCGTCGCAGCCCATCTCGATCGCCAGGGCGATCTCGCCGATCATGTCGCCGGCGTGCGTGCCGACGATGGTGCCGCCGATGATGCGGTGCGTCTCAGCGTCGAACAGCAGCTTGGTGAAGCCCTCTGCGCGACCGTTGGCCACGGCGCGGCCGCTGGCCGCCCAAGGGAAGTGGCCCTTCTCGACCTTGATGCCCTTGGCTTTCGCTTCGTCCTCGGTGATGCCGGCCCATGCCACTTCCGGATCGGTGTAGGCCACCGATGGAATCACCTTCACATCGAAGTGCGACTTCTGGCCGGCTGCGGCTTCCGCCGCGACGTGGCCTTCGTGCACCGCCTTGTGCGCCAGCATAGGCTGGCCCACCAGGTCGCCGATGGCGAAGATGTTCGGCACGTTGGTGCGCATCTGGCTGTCGACCGGGATGAAACCACGATCGCTGACGGCCACGCCAGCCTTGTCGGCGGCGATCTTCTTGCCGTTCGGGCTACGGCCGACCGCGACCAGCACCAGATCGTAGATCTGCGGCGCTGGCGCGGTGGCGCCGGCTTCGGCGGCTTCGAAGGTGACTTTGATCCCTTCCGGCAGCGCTTCAACACCGACCGTCTTCGTCTTGGTCATGATGTTGTCGAAGCGCTTCTCGTTGAACTTCTGCCAGACCTTGACCGCGTCGCGGTCGGCGCCCTGCATCAAGCCGTCCATCATTTCGACGACGTCGATGCGTGCGCCGAAAGTCGAGTACACGGTGGCCATTTCCAGACCGATGATGCCGCCACCGATGACCAGCATGCGTTTCGGGATCTGACGCAGCTCCAGCGCGCCGGTCGAATCGACGATGCGTGGATCTTCAGGCACGAACGGCAGCTTCACCACCGCCGAACCGGCGGCGATGATGGCCTGCTTGAACTGCACGACCTTCTTGCTGCCGTCGCCGGCGGTCACTTCGATGTGGTTAGCGCTCAGGAACTGGCCGACACCGGTGACGATTTGCGTCTTGCGGGCCTTGGCCATGCCGGCCAGACCGCCGGTCATGTTCTTGATGACGCCTTCCTTGTACTTGCGTACCTGGTCGATGTCGATAGTCGGCTTGGCGAAGGTGACGCCGGTGTTGGACATGTGCGACGTCTCGTCGATCACCGATGCCACGTGCAGCAGCGCTTTCGACGGAATGCAACCGACGTTCAGGCACACGCCGCCCAGCGTTTCGTAACGCTCGACGATCACCGTGTTCAGGCCCAGATCGGCGGCGCGGAACGCGGCGGAGTAACCGCCAGGACCGCCACCCAACACCATCATGTCGCAGTCGATGTCGACCTGGCCGGAGTAGCTGCCACCGGCTGGCGCGGCGATCGGCGCGGCGGCTGCAGGAGCAGGAGCTGCCGCAGCAGGTGCGGCAGCGGCCGGCGCCGGGGCCGCAGCGGCCGCACCAGCGGCCTCCTCGACCACCAGCAACAACACGCCTTCCTTGACCTTGTCGCCAACCTTGACTTTGACTTCCTTCACCACACCCGCGTGCGACGAAGGGACTTCCATGCTCGCCTTGTCCGATTCGACGGTCACCAGCGACTGATCGACCTTGATCGTGTCGCCAACCTTGACCATCACCTCGATCACTTCAACTTCTGCGAAGTCGCCGATGTTCGGCACTTTCACTTCTGTGGTCATAGTCGCTCCTTACAGCAGAATTTTGCGCATGTCGCCGAGCACTTCGCTCAGGTACACGGAGAAGCGAGCACCCATCGCGCCATCGACCACACGGTGGTCGTAGGACAGCGAGGTACCCATCATCAGGCGAGGCTGGAAGGCCTTGCCGTCCCACACCGGCTTGATCGACGCCTTGGACAGGCCGAGGATCGCCACTTCCGGCGCGTTGACGATAGGCGTGAAGTGCGTGCCGCCGATGCCGCCCAGCGACGAGATGGTGAAGCTGGCGCCTTGCATGTCGGTCGGTTTCAGCTTGCCTTCGCGCGCTTGCAGCGACAGGTCGGTCATTTCCTTGGCGATCTGCGAGACCGATTTCTGGTCCGCGTTCTTGATCACCGGGACCACCAGGCCGTTCGGCGTATCGGCCGCGAAGCCGATGTTGTAGTACTGCTTGAGGATCAGGTTCTCGCCCTTCTCGTCGAGCGAGGCGTTAAACGACGGGAATTTCTTCAGCGCGGCGACCGATGCCTTGATGACGAAGGCCAGCATGGTCAGCTTGGCCGCGTCCTTGTTCTTGGCATTGGCGTTGTTGGTCTCGACGCGGAATGCTTCCAGATCGGTGATGTCGGCATCGTCGAACTGCGTGACGTGCGGGATCTGCACCCAGTTGCGGTGCAGGTTCGGGCCACTGATCTTCTTGATGCGCGACAGCGGCAGCAGTTCGGTCGGACCGAATTTGCTGAAGTCCAGCGACGGCCATGGCAGCACGCTGAAGTTGCCGCCGCCGCCAACGCCGGAGCCGCCGGTGGCGGCGCCCGAAGGAGCAGCCACGGTGCCGGCGATCACGCCCTTGACGTAGTTCTGCACGTCCAGCTGGGTGATACGACCTTTAGGACCGGAGCCAGGCACCTTGAGCAGGTCGACACCGAGTTCGCGGGCGAACTTGCGGATCGACGGCGATGCGTGCGCCAGCTTGCCGGTTTGGACCGAACCTTGCGACGCGGCCGGCGCTGCGGCAGGAGCGGCCGTAGGCGCTGGAGCCGCCGCCGCAGGTGCCGCAGCGGCGGCAGGAGCAGGCGCCGACGCAGCAGCGGCTGGAGCGGCAGCGCCACCGGTGGCTTCAACCACCAGCACGATCGACCCCATGGCGACCTTGTCGCCGACCTTGATCTTCACTTCCTTCACCACACCAGCGTGCGACGAAGGGATTTCCATACTGGCCTTGTCCGATTCGACGGTCAGCAGCGACTGATCGACCTTGATCGTGTCGCCGACTTTGACCATCACTTCGATGACTTCCACTTCCTTGAAGTCGCCGATGTCCGGTACCTTGACTTCAACCGGGCCGGCCGAAGCGGCTGGCGCGGGGGCCGGTGCAGGTGCCGCAGCCGGAGCCGCAGCGGCGGCGGCCGGCGCTGGCGCGGCGGCAGCGGCGGCCGGCGCGGCGGCGGCGCCTTCGGCCTCCACCAGCAACAGCAGCGAACCCTCGGCGACCTTGTCGCCGACCTTGACCTTGATTTCCTTGACCACGCCGGCGGCGGACGAAGGAATCTCCATGCTTGCCTTATCCGATTCAACGGTGATCAGCGACTGATCGACCTTGATCGTATCGCCGACCTTGATCATCAATTCAATGATTTCAACTTCCTTGAAATCGCCGATATCCGGGACTTTAACTTCCACAATGCTCATAGCGTTTGCTCCGTATTCTATTTATTGGGTCACCGGATTTGGCTTGTTCGGATTCAGGCCGTACTTGACGACTGCTTCCTCAACCACCTTGACGTCGATCTTGCCTTCTTCGGCCAGCGATTTCAGCGCGGCGACCGTGATGTAGTAACGGTTCACCTCGAAGAATTCACGCAGCGCGGCGCGGGTGTCCGAACGGCCGAAACCATCGGTGCCCAGCACGCGGTAGGTGCGGTCCTTGGGAATGAAGGCGCGGATCTGTTCAGCAAAGGCGCGCATGTAATCGGTCGTCGCAACGATAGGACCGGAGGTATCCTTCAGCAGCTGGGTCACGTAAGGAACACGTGCTTCCTTGGTCGGGTTGACCAGGTTCCAGCGCTCGGCGTCCTGGCCGTCGCGGGCCACCAGCGTCAGCGACGGAGCGGACCACACGTCGGCGGCGATGTTCCAGTCGTTCTTCAGCAGTTCGGCGGCGAAGATCGATTCGCGCAGGATGGTGCCGGAGCCGATCAGCTGCACGCGCTGCTTGGCTTTCTCGTCGCCCTTCTGCAGCAGGTACATGCCCTTCAGGATGCCCTCTTCCTGGCCTGGCTTGATGCCTGGATGCGGGTAGTTCTCGTTCATGATGGTGATGTAGTAGAACACGTCTTCCTGTTCTTCCACCATGCGGCGCATACCGTCCTGGATGATCACGGCCAGTTCGTGGCCAAAGGTCGGATCGTACGGCATGCAGTTCGGTACGGCGGCCGCGAACAGGTGGCTATGGCCGTCCTCGTGCTGCAGGCCTTCGCCGTTCAGCGTGGTGCGGCCGGCTGTGCCGCCCATCAGGAAGCCGCGCGAACGCATGTCGGCCGCTGCCCACACCAGATCGCCGATACGCTGCATACCGAACATCGAGTAGTAGGTGTAGAACGGGATCATCACGCGGTTGTTGGTCGAGTACGACGTCGCCGCTGCGATCCACGAGCTCATACCACCGGCTTCGTTGATACCCTCTTGCAGGATCTGGCCGGCCTTGTCTTCGCGGTAGTACATAACCTGGTCTTTATCGACCGGCTCGTACAACTGGCCTTGCTGGTTGAAGATGCCGACCTGACGGAACAAGCCTTCCATACCGAAGGTGCGCGACTCGTCGACCAGGATCGGGACGATGCGCGAACCGACGCTAGGGTCTTTCAGCAGCGTGGTGAGGATACGCACGAAGGTCTGGGTGCTCGATACTTCACGGCCTTCGGCGGTCGCGTCCAGCACGTTCTGGAAGGCGCTCAGTGGCGGCACGGTCAGTTTTTCATCGGCTTGCTGGCGGCGGGCCGGCAGGTAGCCGCCCAGCGCGGCGCGGCGCTCGTGCAGGTACTTGATTTCCGGCGCGTCGTCGGCCGGCTTGTAGAACGGGATGTCGGCCAGCTTGTCGTCCGGGATGGGGATCGAGTAGCGGTCGCGCATTTCGCGCACGGCTTCGTCGGTCAGCTTCTTGGTGTTGTGCGCGGTGTTGCGCGCTTCGCCGTGCTTGCCCATGCCGAAGCCCTTGATGGTCTTCACCAGCAGGACGGTCGGCTGACCTTTGTGCTCTTGCGCGACCTTGAAGGCGGCGTAGATCTTGTGCGGATCGTGGCCGCCACGGGTCAGGCGCCAGATGTCGTCGTCGGTCATGTTGGCGACCATTTCCAGCAGCTTCGGATGCTTGCCGAAGAAGTGCTTGCGCACGTAGGCGCCGTCCTTGGCTTTGTAGTTCTGGTATTCGCCGTCCAGCGTTTCCATCATCACCTTGCGCAGGATGCCGTCCTTGTCCTGCTTCAGCAGCGCGTCCCAACCCGGACCCCAGATGACTTTGACGACGTTCCAGCCGGCGCCGCGGAAGTCCGCTTCCAGCTCTTGAATGATCTTGCCGTTGCCGCGCACCGGGCCGTCCAGACGCTGCAGGTTGCAGTTGACGACGATGACCAGGTTGTCCAGCTTTTCACGCGCGGCCATGCCGATCGCGCCCAGCGATTCCGGTTCGTCCATCTCGCCGTCGCCGCAGAAGGCCCAGACCTTGCGGTCGGTGGTGTCGGCGATCGAGCGCGCGTGCAGGTACTTCAGGAAGCGCGCCTGGTAGATCGCCATCAACGGCCCCAGGCCCATCGACACGGTCGGGAACTGCCAGAAGTCCGGCATCAGTTTCGGGTGCGGATACGACGACAGACCCTTGCCGTCGACTTCGCGGCGGTAATGGGTCAGTTGTTCTTCGGTCAGGCGGCCTTCCAGGAACGCGCGGGCGTAGACGCCTGGCGACGAGTGGCCCTGGATGTACAGCAGGTCGCCGCCGTGGCTTTCGCTCGGCGCTTTCCAGAAGTGGTTGAAACCGATGCCCAGCATGTTGGCCAGCGACGCGAACGAGGACAGGTGGCCACCGAGGTCGCCGTCGACGCGGTTGGCCTTGACGACCATCGCCATGGCGTTCCAGCGCATCCACGAGCGCAGCTTCTCTTCGTATTCCAGGTTGCCCGGGCAGTGCACTTCCATGCTGGTCGGGATGGTGTTGACGTAGGCGGTGTTGGCCGAGAACGGGATGTCCGAGCCGCTTTGGCGGGCCAGGTCGATCAGGCGTTCCATCAGGTAATGAGCACGTTCAGGGCCCTCTTGTTCCAGCACCGCGGCCAGAGCATCCAACCATTCTTTGGTTTCTTGCGAATCAGGGTCGGTGTTTGCCGTTACCTGGTCAAGTTGAGCTGACATGTATTAAGTCTCCTGAGTTGAGTGCCCGTTTTATACCGTTCTGGGCCGTTGGAACGCTGTCTTTAATGAATTATTTACTATTACTTCAATGACGTGTGGGGATTCTAACAGTGATTTTTTGGTTTTTCAAACTATGATACGACATTTCGTATTATGAAATTTCCCTATGAAAATCTTGTGCGGCGCAACATGGCAAACTGCTTGGAAACGCGGCGCGGCGCGCCCCGGCGCTTTATAATCCTGCTTTCCTCTCCAACCTGGTTAAATCATGCCTGCTCAACTGATCGACGGAATCGCCCTCTCCCAAAAACTGCGCGCGGAAATTGCTGCACGTGCTGCCGCCCTCACCGCCAAAGGCAAAAAACCCGGCTTGGCCGTGATCCTGGTCGGCGACGACCCGGCCAGCCACGTCTACGTCCGCAACAAGGTCAAGGGGTGCGAGGACGCCGGTTTCTACTCGTTGAAGGAGCAGTATCCGGCCGACCTGACCGAGGCAGCGCTGCTCGAACGCATCGCCGCCCTGAACGCCGATCCGGCCATCCACGGCATCCTGGTGCAAATGCCGCTGCCTAAACACATCAACCCGCACAAGGTCATCGAAGCGATCTCGACCACCAAGGACGTCGACGGCTACTCGGTGCTCAGCGCCGGCGAGCTGATGACGGGCCTGGAAGGCTTCCGTCCGTGCACGCCGTACGGCTGCATGAAGCTGATCGAAAGCACCGGCGTCGACCTGCGCGGCAAGCACGCGGTCGTCATCGGCCGCAGCAACACCGTCGGCAAGCCGATGGCGCTGCTGCTCTTGCAAGCCAACGCCACCGTCACCATCTGCCATAGCGCGACGCCGGATCTGGGCCTGTACACGCGCCAGGCCGATGTCGTCGTGGCCGCCGTCGGCCGCCGCAACACCCTGACCGCCGACATGGTCAAGCCGGGCGCGATCGTCATCGACGTCGGCATGAACCGCGACGACGCGGGCAAGCTGTGCGGCGACGTGGATTTTGCCGGTGTTAAGGAAGTGGCGTCGCACATCACGCCGGTGCCCGGTGGCGTCGGTCCGATGACGATCACGATGCTGTTGATGAACACTGTAGAGGCGGCGGAACGCAGCTAACCGCGAGCACATAATTAAATAACCTATTGGAAGCTGACATGACCACAGACGCAAGCAATCCCCTTCTCGATTTTTCCGGCCTGGCGCGCTTCGACGCGATCAAGCCCGGGCATGTCACCCCGGCCATCGACGACCTGCTGGCCAAGAGCCGCGCCGTCGTCGAACAGTTGCAAGCGCCCTCGGAGCAAGTGACGTGGGAGAACTTCGTCACGCCGCTGGAGAACGCCACCGAGCTGCTGGGACGCGCCTGGGGCATCGTCAGCCATCTGAACAATGTGGTCGACACGCCCGAACTGCGCGCGGCCTTCAACGAGAACCAGCCCAAGGTCACCGAGTTCTGGACCGCGCTGGCGCAGAACGAGGCGCTGTTCGCCAAATACAAGGCGCTGCGCGCGTCGCCCGAATTCGACACCCTGTCGCCGGCGCGCAAACGCATCGTCGACAATGCCATCCGCGATTTCCGCATGGGCGGCGCCGAGCTGCCGGCCGATAAGAAGGAACGCTTCGCCGCCATCCAGGAAGAGCACGCGTCGGTGTCGACCCGCTTTTCCGAAAACGTGCTCGACGCCACCAACGATTACAAGCTGCTGGTGGCCGACGAGGCCGACCTCGCCGGCCTGCCGGACGACGTCAAGGCCGCCGCCCGCGCGGCCGCCGAAAAGGACGGCAAGCAAGGCTGGCAATTCTCGCTGCACTTCCCGTCCTACTACCCGATCCTGCAATTCGCCCACAAGCGCGAGCTGCGCGAGACCGTCTACCGCGCCAACGCCACCAAGGCGTCCGAGCAGGGCGACGTGTTCAGCAAAAAGGACGAGTGGGACAACACGCAAAACATCGTCACCTTGCTCAAGCTGCGCGACGAGGAAGCCAAGCTGCTCGGCTACAAGAATTTCGCCGAGGTGTCGCTGGTGCCGAAGATGGCCAAGTCGCCCGACGAGGTGGTCAACTTCCTGGAAGACCTGGCCAAGCGCGCCCGTCCGTTCGCCGAGAAGGATCTGGAAGAGCTGCGCCAGTTCGCCAAGGCCGAACTGGGCATCGACGAACTGAAGGCCTGGGACATTCCGTACGCGTCCGAAAAATTGCAGGAACAA
>Ga0105244_10002770_pt1 | contig 13072 bp, 23 predicted proteins | sample KBSM44metaG_FD_80423 | JGI IMG/M metagenome (GOLD analysis project Ga0105244, IMG submission 80423) | Miscanthus rhizosphere microbial communities from Kellogg Biological Station, Michigan, USA - KBS M4-4 metaG | ecosystem: Host-associated > Plants > Roots > Rhizosphere > Soil | place...
AACGCATGAACAGTTTAAACCGATTGAGACCAGCGAAGCAATTCAGATGCCTTCCACTGGTGGGAAAAGACTCCCCGTTCGGCTATGTGGAGAGATTAAACGACCAGGTTGACGCGAACAACTACCAGCCTGAGAACGCGATGGTAGAGGCTTTTGCTCAGATGAACGAGAACGGGCGTGAGGAATGGCTGAAGTTGACCGGCGATTCAGAGACCACAGAGGCATCCCCGTCCATGTCGTCAGGTGGGAGCCACAGACTCGACGCGTTATATACCATCGCGAAGGGTACGATCATGAGTGCTTCAGCCCCCTTGAGCAATTCCAGCGTAAATTTACAGAGTTAAAGGACGACCATGAGCCTGTTGATGCCATCCCGGCCGATAGTGATAAACCCTGACCTTGCATACAGTATTGGCCTCAATGAGGCGATTGCGTTGCAGCAGGTGAACTACTGGCTGAAAGAAACCACCTCCGGACTGGAGCGTGACGGCGTGCGCTGGATTTACAACACGAATGAGCAATGGCTGGGACAGTTCCCGTTCTGGTCTGAGTCGACTCTGAAGCGCACCTTCACTCGTCTTAAAGCGCTTGGCGTGCTCAAAATTGAGCAGCTGAATAAGTCTCAGCGCGACATGACGAACTACTACACGATCAACTACGAAAGCGAGCTTTTAGATGAGGTCAAAGTGACCAAGTCGAAGAGTTCAAAATGCACTCGTCCATCAGGTCAAAATGAACCGATGGAAGAGGTCACAGTGACACGCTCCATCGGGTCAAAACGAACCGCTGTCATCAGGTCAAAATGCACTGATGTTCTTACAGAGAATACAACAGAGAATACTACAGATATAAAAAACACTATTTGTCCGGTTGCGACGCAACCAGACCCTGAAGTGTTGATCACTGACAACGCCATTCTCGTTTTGACTCATCTGAACCAGGTCAGTGGTTCCCGATACCAGAAATCCAAAACCTCTCTGGAGAACATCCGGGGCCGACTTCGTGAAGGTTACAGCGTTGATGATCTCAAGCTGGTAATTGACCTCAAGCATGAGCACTGGAATGGCAATGACGACCAGTACCAGTACATGCGCCCTGAAACCCTGTTCGGCCCGAAAAAATTCGAATCCTATCTGCAAAGTGCTACTCGCTGGGAAAGCAAAGGTCGTCCAAAGCGTCAGGAGTGGAGCGGAAAACGGGATGAAGGGGTTTTCAAAACTAGTTTCCAGAACACTGATTACAGCGAGATCCCTGCAGGCTTCAGAGGAGCTAACTGATGAGCAGCCTGATGAAAACCCTTGAGATGTTCATTGCTGAGAATCCTGGCTTAACCAGCCGTGAGATTGCCGAAGCGTTTGCTGATTACTCTGTCGACGCTGTCCAGCGCACCGTGTGCCGTCTTCACGAATACAACTTCACCACCCGTGAGTGGAATGGTAAGCAGTTCCTGTATTACGCGATGTCAGATAGTGCTGCTGGCGGACGCCGTGAAGTCCCTGCTGATAAACACGTAGTAGCAATGATTGATCAGGCGAAAGAGTTACAGAACCGTGGTCTTTACCGCCGTGCTGCCACTCTCTGGCTGGAAGCATTCCAGCGCTCTCAGATTTTGACTGAGCGTGAACGCTGTCTGAAAGAGCGCCAGCGCTGTCTGCGCAAAGCCGTATCAACGAGCAAAGCAGATGGCTCATGGTTCCTGGCTGGCCGTTACGCAGGGGAAAACTGATGAAATATTCACTGATTTACGCTGATCCTGCCTGGGAGTATGGCAACACCATCAGCAACGGCGCAGCCGGGAACCATTACGGGACGATGAAGCTTATCGACATGAAGCGCCTGCCGGTGTGGGAACTTGCTGCTGAAGATGCTGTGTTGGCCATGTGGTTCACAGGAACGCACACCCGCGAGGCGATTGAACTGGCTGAAGCATGGGGCTTTAAAGTTCGCACCATGAAGGGTTTCACCTGGGTGAAGTTCAACCAGCTGGCGGAGCAGCACATCAACAAAGCACTTCAGGCTGGTGAAGTAGAAGACTTTTACGACTTCCTCGACCTGCTGAACGTTCAGACCCGGATGAATGGTGGGAACTACACCCGAGCCAATACCGAAGACCTGCTGATCGCTACCAGGGGAAATGGACTGGAACGCCAGTGCGCCAGCATCAAGCAGGTTATCTACAGCCCACTCGGTGAGCATAGCCAGAAACCAGCAGAGGCACGTTTCCGTCTTGAGCAACTTTATGGCGACGTACCTCGCATTGAGCTGTTCAGCCGCAGCGGCGCTACTGGCTGGGACCATTGGGGAAATCAGGCAGAGTCACCGGCAGTTGATCTCTTACCTGCCTGTGTGATTCCAGTTATCAAAAGCGGGGAGCGTGCAGCATGAATCAGGCGACCGAAAACGCGATCCATGCTGAGGCGAAACGCTGTAGTGATGCTATCCAGGCAGCCATGAAGAAAAAGCCAAAGCCTAAATTCGACAGCGTCAGCAAGCCCTTGCTCAGCAAGCACTACGAGAAGGTAAAGCCGCTGGGTATCACCTTCATTAAATTTGTCAGTGTCATTGGCCGCCTGAATGGGCGTTATGGAGTGGAATCATGATCGATTTAACGCCACGTCAAAGTGAAGTGTTCAACGCCATCAAGGATTATCAGGCTCGGTTGGGGTTCCCGCCGACAGTGAAGGAGCTTGCAGAACTGATTGGCGTGTCATCGCCGAACGCCGCTGCCGAGCATGTCAATGCGCTCAAGCGTAAGGGGTTTATCACTGTGGCCCCCGGCGCGGCGCGCGGGATAACCATCCTTGAGGATACTAAGGATTTCGGGGCGATATCGATCATTAAGTCGCTTCTGGATGGTGATGAGTACGCCCGAGAGCACGCCATCGCCTGGCTGGAGTTGCAAGGGGTGAAGGTATGAAGCTGGTCCTTCCGTTCCCTCCAAGCGTAAACACTTACTGGCGCGCGCCGAATAGTGGGCCGCTCAAAGGTCGTCATCTCATCAGTGCGAAGGGGCGAGCATTTCAGAGTTCGGCGTGTGCCTCGATCATTGAGCAATTGCGCTGCCTTCCAAAACCTTCTTCGGCACCAGCAGCGGTAGAGATCATCCTCTTTCCGCCAGATTCGCGCCGTCGTGATATCGACAACTACAACAAAGCGCTGTTCGACGCGCTCACGCACGCTGGCGTCTGGGAGGATGACAGTCAGGTGAAACGGATGCTGGTGGAGTGGGGGCCACAGGTGCCGGGTGGAAAGGTCGAGATAACGATCACTAAACATGAACCTCTGGCGGGTGCAGCCGCCTGATAAGTGGAGAAGAGCATGCAACAGCTGATTAACGTAAAAAACGACCCAGGATTTCCAGCTATGACCAGCCTTGAGATTGCCGGGCTTTGCGAAAAGCGGCATGACCACGTTTGCCGCGATATTAAAGTGATGCTGGAACAGCTCAATATTCAATCTCCCCAAATCTGGGGAGATTACCGGGACGAAATTGGAAGGTCATATCCATGCTTCCACCTACCTAAAGATTTATGCCTGACGCTGGTTTCTGGTTACAACATTGTCCTTCGAAAAAGGATCATCGATCGTTGGCTTGAACTTGAGCAACAGAACCAGCCTAAGGTGCCTCAGTCGTTTTCAGAAGCGCTTCGCCTGGCAGCAGAACTGGAAGAGCAAAAGCAGATGCTCAGTGAACAGTTGGCTGTCGCAGCACCCAAGGCCGAATTTGTGGATCGCTATGTTGTGGCTACTGGAACAATGACTTTTAGGCAGGTAGCAAAACTTCTGAACGCTAAAGAGCCAGAGTTCCGTTTGTTCCTACTGGATAAACACATCATGTATCGCTTGAACGGTACTCTCACGCCCTATCACCAGCACATAGAAGCCGAGCGCTTTGAAGTGAAGACGGGAACCACAAACGCATCCAACTACGCCTTCAGCCAGGCTCGGTTCACTGCAAAGGGTGTTAAATGGATTGGCGGTCTTTGGGCAGAACATAACGCAAAGGGGCAAGTGGCGTGAAGGCTTTGCTTACTCCTGAAATTGCTCCTATTGCCGGGGTGGTAATTCTTCGCCCTGGCAGTGAGCTGTTGTGGCTTTTCCGACAGGGCCGCGTTGTTGTAGAAACGCCTACCGAAGCCATGAGCGATTTGCCGTCTGGCATTATCCCTGAGGCTTATCAGACACTGACAGATGATGTCAGTATGCATCCCATTTTTGAGAACGAACGAGTTATTCAGCGAGCTGGTGGAATAGGTGGTCTGGATGCATGGCTTGAACGCAAACATGAGTGTCAGTGGCCTCACAACGACTGGCACGCGAGCGAATTCACAATCATGCACCATCAGCCAGGAAGTATCCGTCTTTGCTGGGCATGTGATAACCAAATCCGTGATCATTCCACTGAAAGACTCGCGGGAATTGCCCGTCAAAACCTGGTATCCTGGCTCCTGAAGATGGTGAATGGTCAATTAGGCTTCAGCGATGACCACACACTGACTCTACCGGAGTTCTGCTGGTGGATGGTCAGGAACGACTTAGCCGATCTCATACCTGAATCAGTTGCCAGCAAGGTGTTACGAATTAAGCCGGAAGCTATCAGTCCGGTGATGAGGGAAAGCGACATTATCCCATCAGTACCGGCGACGGAACTGCTGCAGGAGAAGGTTAAAAATATAGTCGCGGTGAAGGTAGACCCGGAGTCACCGGAATCATTCCTGCTGAAACCCAAACGTCATCGCTGGGTAAACGAGAAGTACACGCGCTGGGTGAAGTCTCAGACGTGTGTTTGCTGCAATAAACCAGCAGACGATCCCCATCACCTGATAGGCCACGGGCAGGGTGGAATGGGTACTAAGGCGCACGACCTGTTTGTAATACCTCTGTGCAGGGGGCATCACGACGAGTTGCACGCTGATCCTGTGGCATTTGAAGCGAAGCACGGCGACCAGTTGGTGCTGTTGTTTCGATTTTTAGATCGTACGCTAGCAATCGGCATACTGGCGTAAGTGGAGAGCGCGAAATGATTAACCCTTCCGAAGTTGGCAAACCCGGCGAAATGGCTCGTCTCAATACTCTTGAAAGCATCTGGGTGCAGGGCAAGCTCCGCATGTGGGGCCGCTGGTCATATATTGGCGGTGGTTCTGGAGGCAATATGTTTAACCAGTTACTGGCCTCCGGGAAGATAACCAAAACAGCCATCAATGAAGCCCTGCGCCGAATGAAGAAGTCTGGTCTTACTAAGCCAGAGCTGGAGGCCTTCTTTAAAGAGATGCTGGAAGGTAAACATAAAAGCTCCCTGGCGTTCTGTAGCGATGATGAAGGTCTCAAGATTGATGGTGCGATTGGTGCACACCTGATGTCAGAAGGGCATAAAGGTCTGTACGGCGTAATTGTGGATCGTTACCGCCTGCGTAAAAGTAAAAGGCAAATGGCGGATGAACTCCAGACAAAGCATCCAGAATGGGCCTACATTACCTGCCGTCGCCGTATTGATACCTGGCTAAGTTTGGCTGAATCGGTGCTTTACGCTCCACTTTGTGACTCATTCGACACAAATAAGCGAAGATTTAACTTGAAAAGTGAGCCAGAAAGTGTTTGAATTGTGATAGGCTCGGGACGTTAAAGCGCACTGAGCAACAGAACATAAAAACCCGCCACGTTGCGGGTTTTTTATTTGCGATCACTTTATTTTTGTCCTTGCTAAGTTATTGTATGAGCAAGAACTAAAATTCAAGTGGTGACAATGTGCTTTCTAACAACGAACGTTGGGTTTCTTTTTTTGATTTTGCTTTGACACCCACGCATGCAGCAGCCCCAAGTATTCCGATTGCAGAGATTCTTACAAAGCTAAAGCTGCTGGTGGATTCAGGCAATGCAGTGAAACTGTACAATAATGGTTCTAGGGCGCTCAGAATTTCAGAAATGAAGTTTGCTGCTGGTGCCGCCCAAGCGACCATGCTTATCCAGCTAAGTGACAAGAATGGATCAGATCCTGTTTTCGGTGAGCTCACGACAGGTAATCTTAGGGTTGAGCCCAAGCTGGCAGGAGAAGGGATTGCAGTGTCATGTCACATTGTGATTTCCACCATCGTTGAGCCACATTCAGCAGACCACTACAAAACGCTCGTTGAATCTGTTCCGGGGATAAGTAAGTCGGTTCTTGAACCATTTTTGAACGCAATGCTCAGGGAGGCTTTTACTGGATGTGAGTTCAAAAATCCTGCAACGAAGGCTATGTGCCAGCATCGTCCGAAGTTAGACATATATTCCCATGGCTCACAAACGCTATTGGATGCTCTAAAAGGTGCAAAACTTCATAACGTTAAGCTTGTGAGCACAAGAAGAAAAGGTGGACTTGACCAAACAGCTTACACTGAACTATCAGAGAGAGCTGTAAGGTACAAGATCATCAAACAGCCGCCATTGAAAGATAAAGAAAGGTTGTTAGAAATCCTGAGAAAGAAAGGGCAACAGTCTGGATATACCAAGGTTTCAATTAGCTACTCAAAAGATGGCAAGCAAGCCAGTTTAGATCTGGATCGTAACGAAGATGCTGCCACAAAACTGTTCACTAAAAGTGAGAGGGTCATATTAGGTAACCTCATCAACCAATGTGAAAGCACAGTTCACCTGCAGCTTGAAACAAAAATGATAGGGTTGCTCTAACGGGAGTTTCATATGAAACTTTTTTCACCGCTGAGTTATCTCCGCATTAAGCATGAGGAAAAGGATTGGTATGACTACAAAATACCAGCCATAGTTTCTGTAATTGTCACTTTTGTTTATCATTTTCATGCTAACAAAATTTCTTTAATCGAGACTAATGGGCTCCTACTTCAAGTTAATGGTTTACTTCAAGTATTGATTGGCTTTTATATCGCTGCACTGGCTGCGGTTTCTACTTTTTCTAGTTCTTCGATTGATGAAGTGATGGCGGGTGTACCCCCGACTCTGGTAGAGAAATTCCGTGGGCAAAAACTCACTGTAGAACTGACGCGTAGGCGCTTTGTTTGTTACCTTTTTGGGTATCTAGCTCTTGTAAGCTTTATGTTATTTTGCATAGGGATGATTTCCATTCTGATGGGGAAGCCCTTCCATATGTGGCTGCTCACATTCTGGTCTGCTGATGCAATCTTATGGCTTAAAACGGTGTTTGTTGGTGTTTATTTATTCATCTTAATGAATATCATAACAACTACATTGCTGGGACTATACTTCCTAGCGGTTCGGTTCCATCAATCATCGCTGTAATAAAATCTAAACACTTTGAGGCTGCCTAAGGCAGCCTTTTTTTATTCCCCTCATTCTGAGAGGACTACAGCAATAGAGGGGGCTAAATGTCCGAACCATTATCAACCGCCGTTGCTGGTGGAGTAGCAGCTGGATCTGCAGGGGTTACATTTTCGACCCTGTTCCCTGAAGCAACTCCCGCAGTGATGATCTGCGCTCTGGCTGGTGCTGCGCTTTATGTCCTATCAGCAGAAGACCATAAGTTCTGGAAACAGGCTATTTTCGCCCTCATTTCCTTTGTTGGTGGCGTCTACGCTGCTGGTACGGCGTCAGAAATTATCGCGGCCATCATCAACGCCGGACTCAGTCATTTAAGCCCGCCAGTGCACATTAAAGTCACTCCAGCGATCGGCGCGCTGGCAGCCTCAACAATTTCCGTCACCATTCTGTTGCGTGTTCTCTCTCGTTCGCGCACCGGCAGTCTTCCCGGGCTGAAGGAGGAAAAATGACATGGCAAACACTGCTGATAAACATCAATGCGATTGCCTGCATCATGATTTGCGTTCGTCTGCTGTTCTTTCGTAAGCGAGATGGGCGCCATCGCCCCGGTATTGCGTGGCTGGCTTATGGCTTGATTCTTGGTTCAGCATGGGTTGCTTTCCGTATCTGGCATGGGAATTATGTCCAGGTCGATTACGGGGAGCTGATTATGAACGTGTTTGTCTGCGTTATCGTATGGCGGGCACGCGGAAACGTGGCGAAAATAGCAGTGAGTACCCCGCAATGAATAAAGACGACATTTTTAATGCCATCTTGGGTAAAGAGGGTGGTTACGTTAATCACCCTGATGATAAAGGCGGCCCGACAAACTGGGGAATCACTCAGGCAGTAGCGCGATCTCATGGGTATAGCGGTGATATGAAAAATCTCACCCGCCAGCAGGCTCTGGAAATCCTAACGGCTGACTACTGGACGGGGCCACGCTTCGATCTTGTTTCTGAAGTTTCACCAGCGATTGCAGCGGAGCTTTGCGATACAGGCGTAAACATGGGGCCATCGGTACAGACTAAGTGGTTCCAGCGCTGGCTCAACGTCTTCAACATCCAGGGCACTCTTTACCCGGATCTTATTGCTGATGGCTTTATCGGTCCACGAACTATCAGCGCATTGAAAAGCTACCTTTCGCGGCGCGGTAAGGAGGGAGAGCTCGTCATGCTTCGCTCTTTGAACTGCAGCCAGGGTCAACGCTATCTGGAGTTGGCAGAACAGCGCCCGGCGAACGAGTCCTTTGTTTACGGGTGGATAAAGGAGCGGGTGGTGCTATGAGCAAGTGGCTCCAGATTCTAATCCCACGATGGGAAACCGATACGGTTGTACTGCAGGAAAAGGAGAATAAACTCCATATCGTTTGCAGTTACGAAGATATTGAACCGGGTGAGATTTTTGATGGCATGTGTGAGCTAAAGACGTTCACCTGGTTTAACTGGTCATTCCCTTCTGGAGAAGCCATCAACGTGCGACCGTTTGAACCAAAGGTGGAAGCATGAGCATGATTGAAATCATCATTGGCATCATTGGCGCAATTTGTGTCGCAGCAGCAGGTGGCTTTGGAATGGGCCATATTCGAGGTGCCAGAAAAGCCGAAGCGAAAGCAGACCAGCAACGGACTGAAGAAAAAGCCGCTTCCACCGAAGCAGTAGCCGAACGCCGGGTAGAAGCAACGAAAGAGGCCAGCAATGTACAGCAGACTGTTAACCGCATGCCTGATGACGATGTTGATCGCGAGCTGCGTGACACGTGGAAGCGTCCCGGTGGTGGTTGATACCGCCTGTGACTGGGTAAAGCCAATCTACGTGACTGATCACGACATTGACGTTATGGACCGCCAGACGAAGAAAGACATCCTGGCGCATAACAAAGCGTGGCAGGCGAACTGCCAGAAGGAGAACGCTGAATTGAAGTAGCAAAACGGAAAGGCCGTAGCCTAAAGGCAATGCAGCAGTCATGATGCTGCCCCGAGTCGCGTAATGGCGAGCAGGTATAGCAGACCGTTGTGAGGGTAATTAAGGGAACATGCTCCGGTAAGGCAGCGCGAACGCCAAACGCGTACCGGTTATAAGCGGCGATAAAGCGACAGCAACTCAAGGGCATGAGCGTGGCCACTCCGGGAAGTGGCAGCCATTACAAAGCTCACCTGCTGGTGGGCTTGATAATGTCTATCCCCTTGCGAGGATAAAACTCAAATATCCCCGTGAGGGGATAAGGCATTACAGCAGGCATTTAAGAACCCTATTCGATAATGCTTTTTACGAGATTATCTTCAGCGTATTCTGTGACCTCCGATTATGAACAGGAGGTTACGATGTCAGATATTGATTTTGAAGCTTTAGGGCGATGCCAGCACATCAGCAAACAATTAGAATCTGCTTTGCGAGACAGACATACCGCTTATAGCAAAATGAACAACTGCTATAGGGCAAATGGAAGTGGGCAAGTAGGTACATCTGTAACAACTACAGACCTAAAAACGATGCAAGCTCATTTTGAGGAATTCAAGCTTATTGAGCAGAAGATTGTTGAACTGGTCGGTGAGTATAACGAATGGGCCCCCAAAGCTAATGAGAGAGTCATTAAATTCACTAAATTTTGATTCATGAAGAATGAACATTAGGCCTCGCAATCGCGGGGCTTTTTTATGCGCTTCGCACGCGCAGCATGAAGAGAGTCTTTCAGTAGTGAGCCTGGGTGATGCCGTTAGGTTGCGTTTACCTCTCGGGCGGTATTGCCGTGCGACAGGCTCACGTCTAAAAGGAAAACCGCATGAGACTTACAGTTCTGGATGATGATCCAGGCACAAGAATTAATCCCAGCCAAGAACGCTATACCGTCTATCTCGATGGTGTTGAGGTTAAGCACGTCTTCACTGCGGATGATGAAAAAGGCGTGATAATTGCCGCTGTACCCGATGAACGCGGATATATGAAGGCGGAGAACGGCGAGGTGAAGCGGCAAACGCTTTACGGAACAGTCACCATAAAACGCCAGTAAATCTCGTGGAGAAAATATGCATGTCACTATTGATGGCGTCCCGTTTGTGCCTGCCAGCTCTTCGTTGGCGCGGATAGGCATTGCTATCACAACTCACAACCGTGCAGATGTTCTAAAGCGGGCTCTTGATCAGCACATAAAGCATTTACCAGCGGGTGCGCTGGTGGTTGTGATCGATGATGGATCTAAACCTGAAGCGGTAGTGCCTGATGGCGTGCAGAAGCTTCGCCATGAAACTTCGCTCGGTATTGTCGCTTCGAAGAACGCCAGTCTGACCGCGTTGGTGGATGCCGGGTGCGCGCACCTTTTTCTGTGGGACGATGACGCCTGGCCGATTGCCGATAACTGGCACCTTCCTTACATTGAATCACCAGAGCCACATTTGGCCTATCAATTCCTCGATCTGGCTGGAGGCAATAAGCTGAAGGATATGGCGGTGCTGCACCAGGATGATAAGCATATCGCTTACACCGGGCAGCGCGGCGTTATGCTTTATTACCACCGCAGCGCGATTGAGAAGGTAGGCGGTTTCGATCCTGTTTACGGTCGCGGGATGTACGAGCATCCTGATCTGGCGCTTCGCATCTACAACGCTGGGCTATCAACCTGGGCATTCGCTGATGTGGTTGGCTCTGAAAAACTCATTCACTCAATGGACGAGCACGAAGAGGTTACGCGCTCTATCCCCCGGCCTGACCGTGAAGCACTGGTGAAACGCAACGTCGCGATATTCAACGCCCGGCGCGATAGTGGTTATACCGGATTCGCATCATATGGTTCCAATCCGAACCTGGTGATTACGACGTTGCTCACGAGCCAGCCAGACCCACAGCGAACCGGGAAGATGAAACCCGATCCGCAGGCGCTGCAGGCTTGGGCAGACTCAATATCCGGCGCGCTGCCGATTGTCCTGGCTGACGAATTAAAAGAGTCGCCAACTGGCGCCAGCCTGTTTGAAGTGCCGCCGGTGAACATGAGCCCTTACTTTGCTCGATGGCTGCACGTCTACCAGTACCTTCGGGCGCATCCTGAGTATCACCTTGTCTGGTGTACTGATGGTACCGATGTCGAGATGCTGCGAGAACCCTGGTCAGAAATGCAACCGGGTAAAATTTACGTTGGCTCTGAGCATAAGACGTATTTCGACGAATGGATGAAGGGCAATCACCACGGCAAAGCCTATAGCGATTTCATCGACCAGCATCGTGATGAGCCACTGCTTAACGCTGGCCTGCTGGGTGGCAGCCGTCAAGACGTAATGGAGTTTGCACATCGGATCATCAGGCAGCACTACCTGATTGAAAGCCACCGGTTCTGGAAGATGGAGACGGCACCCGCCACGCTGGTGGACATGGGAGCATTCGGTATGGCTGCAAAGTCTTTCGGTGATCGCATCGTTACCGGCCCTAAGGTACACACCATCTTTAAAACGGATGGCTTCGGCAAGGAGAGCGCCTGGTGGCGACATAAATAATGGTGAGGATTTTATGAGAATAGAAATATCAGAAAACGGGCAGGTTGTATGGATGCGAGACACAAAGACGCTTGAAGGGTTGGCCTGTACGAACTATGTAAAGGACGGCACGCAGCTGAGAATCATTGCCGCCCTTGAGGGTGCCTTAGTTCAGGCTAAAGGGGAGCAATTATGCTGGAATAATACTGATGCTGTGACGGATGTTCGCCGACCCACCTCCTAAGTCAATAGTTACATTCCAGGTGCCGCTTGAAGGGACAACCAATCTGGCAGGCAAATGAGTGAAGAAGCCTCCACCTCCATGATGCTGAAATCCCGCACCTCTTTTATAGGAATTGAAATTGCTGTCAGTCATTAACAAAACATTGCATTGATGTGAGCACTGTACGACTACAGTATCTCCTGCATTTAAGTGCATTCGTTTATGTAGAAAATCCATCTTATTCCTTTAAAAGAGGTAATCAGCCATCCCTCTTTATTGAGTGCGCCAGTGTCCCACCACTGACGGGCTGAACACGTACATTAACCAGGGTTAAACTGAAGTAAAACCCTGATACTTAGACAGTAGCCGCCATCGTGCGGCTTTTTTATTGGAGATTAGCTGGTGGCTGAAGACATAAAGTTTGTGGTGGTCGGCCATCACATCAGGCGGCAACAGGCTGTGGCGCTGGCCTTGAGTATTGAAGCACACCTTCTAATCGATGAAGGGAATCACGGAGCTAACTGGAATCACCGTCGCGCTATCGAATGGGCTGCTGAGCAACCTTGCCGGGTAGTGGTGCTGGAAGACGATGCGCTGCCGGTGCACGGGTTCATCGAGAAAGTTGCTGAGTGGCTGGCCCGTTTTCCTGACGACATGCTGAGCTTTTATCTCGGTACCGGCCGCCCGCCTCAGTATCAGATGCAGATAGCTGAGCGACTTATCATCACCGACAAGAACCGGTCTGACTTCATCACGTTGCCGCGGTTGATTCATGGCGTCTGCTACAGCGTGCCGACGCAGGCAGTTGAACGCGTACTGTCACGCTGGGATACCAGCAAAGCCGCTGACTATGCAGTGGGTGACGCGCACGGCGGTCCTGTTATCTATCCATGTTACTCACTCGTTGATCATGCAGACGGCGAGCCGGTAGAGCGGCCGGTAGATGGTATGCCGCGCACTGAGCGCCGTAAGGCCTGGAGGTTACATGTCTAAGCTCACAACCCTGAAGCCACGCCTCAAGGTAATTGATACCCGGCGCCTCAAGCCTGTGTACGGAGAGCAGCGCCGCATCAGTGGCAGTGCAAGGGTTAGCCTGAAGCGCCGCATCTATAAGCGTG
>Ga0105244_10002772_pt1 | contig 13068 bp, 12 predicted proteins | sample KBSM44metaG_FD_80423 | JGI IMG/M metagenome (GOLD analysis project Ga0105244, IMG submission 80423) | Miscanthus rhizosphere microbial communities from Kellogg Biological Station, Michigan, USA - KBS M4-4 metaG | ecosystem: Host-associated > Plants > Roots > Rhizosphere > Soil | place...
ACTGGCAAGCATCGGGTGGTGTGGTAGGACATGCTGATGGCATCACCTTTAGCCAGCCGCTCGGAGATACCAATGTGTTAATCAAAGCGCCGGGTGCCAGCGGTGTTGGCGTCGAAAACCAAACCGGGGTGAAAACCGACTGGCGCGGTTACGCCGTGATGCCTTATGCCACGGTTTACCGCTACAACCGTATCGCACTGGATACCAACACCATGGATGACCATACCGATGTTGAAAATAACGTCAGTAGCGTGGTGCCAACGGAAGGGGCATTGGTACGGGCCGAATTTAAGGCGCGGATTGGCGTGCGGGCTATCTTCAACGTGACGCGTGGCGGGCGCGCCGTGCCATTCGGCTCGATGGTGCGTGAAGAAACCAGCGGTGTCACCAGTATGGTGGGAGATGAGGGGCAAATTTATCTCAGCGGCTTGCCGCTGCAGGGAAAACTGCTCATTCAGTGGGGCGATGGCAAAGATTCACACTGTTACGCACCTTATACATTACCGCCAGAAAGCCTGACTCAGGCAGTCGCCGTGGTGAGTGCCACCTGTTCATAGAATGGCGCACTATTCAGGGATTTGTTTATGAAATTGATGACATCTTTAGCAGGGGCGGTGCTTCTGGCATGTGTACTACCGGCGTCTGCCACGGTCTGCAAAAACTCAAACGGCGTGCCGACGGATATCTTTTATGACCTGTCAGACGTATTCACCAGTGAAAATAATAACGTCGGGCAAATCATTACGCTTGCTAACAAAACCGGTTGGGTTGGCGTCAATGCCACCTGCCCGGCAGGGACCAGCGGCAACACCACCATGCGTAGTTATGTGAACGCGTTGCCGGTGCAAGAAACCATTGGTGGGTATCAATATATGAAACTCAATGACTATCTCGAAGGGGCAATGAGTATCACCGACAGCTATTCGGGGCAGTTTTTCCCGCCGAAAAACTATATCCAGATGGGCAGCCATCCTAATGTTTCTAAACAACAACCCTTTCCAGTTAATGATTCTAAACTGGTTTTTAAACTCAAAGTGACACGGCGATTTATCAACATGGTGCCGATTCCAAAACAGACCATGTTTACGGTGTATGTCACCACGCGTAACACCGACCCGTTGACCACACCGGTTTATACCATCAGTTACAGCGGTAAAATTGAAGTACCGCAAAGTTGCGAAATCAATGCAGGCCAAATCGTCGAATTTGATTTTGGCGACATTGGTGCTTCGTTATTTAGCCAGGCAGGAGCCGGGAACCGTCCGCAAAGTGTTACGCCACAAAGTAAAACCGTTGCCATCAAGTGCACCAATGTGGCGGCGCAGGCCTATCTCTCTTTACGTATTGAAGCTGAAAAAGCTTCCGGCAATATCATGGTCTCTAACAACGACGATCTCGGCTTTGTCGTTGCGGATAGCAGTGGTTTGCCGTTAATTCCTAATAATCTGAGCAGTAAAATCCATTTTCGCCTCGATGATGCCGCTGCTGCGCAGGTGGGGATTCGCGCCTGGCCTGTGAGCGTCACCGGGAATAAACCTGCAGAAGGGCCGTTTACCGCGCGGGGCTATTTGCGGGTGGATTATGACTAAAACCTGGAGCGGTAATTTTCTGCTGGTCTGCATGTTGGTCGCTGGCGTCATGAACAGTGCGCAGGCCGATTCCCCGCTAGGCGAAGTCAATATCGAGCTGCGTGGCAACGTGGTGGATTTTAGCTGTTATGTCGAAATGGGTGATGACAATAAAACGGTGCAACTCGGTAGCTGGCCGACAAAACAACTGCGTACTGCAGGCAGCACTACGCAAAGTATGCCGTTCAGTTTGAAACTAAACGGCTGCCCGCCAGGAGCGGCATCAATCACTTTTTCGGGGAAGCAAGCCACTGGCAACCCCGGTTTGCTGGGGTTAAATGAGAGTAGTGTCAGCAATGTGGCTATTGAGCTGCGCGACCGGGATAAAACGCAATTGCCACTGGGGCAGGCAAGCCAGGATGTGGTTGTAGATGAGAATGGTAATGCGGTATTAGCCTTTTTTGCTAATTACATCGCCCTGGCCGATAACCCGCAACCGGGACCGGCCAACGCAGATGCTACGTTTATGATTAATTATTATTAACGGATAAAATATACCGCAGTGAAATAATAAAGCCGGGTTTTATTCCCGGCTTTATTATTTTAATTGTGACCTGCGACGTGTTTTTATAATAATTCTTTTACACGGGCATAGTCGATAAGTTCGACAATCGAGGAGACGTGAAGCTTGGAGAAGATATTTGACTTATGTGCGCTAATGGTCTTGCTGCTGAGCAGCAGTTGTTCGGCGATTTCCTTATTTGATAACCCATTAGCAAGGTGACGTAATACGGTTATCTCCCGATTAGATAATGGCATGTCGTCAGTTGCACCATTGCGTGATGCCGGGTTGCTAATTAATTCCAGGGTTTCAGAGGGAAAGAACGAATACCCTGCAAGCAACATTTCTACCGCGTGATAGATATCTTCCTGTTCTTTCCTTTTGCTGACAAAGCCGTTTGCACCAGCTTGAATGGCGCGGCCAGCATAAAATTTTTCAGACTTAGATGACAAGAAAAGTATGCGGGTGTCGGCTTGTATACTTTTGATTCTCTTTAATAAAGCAAATCCGTCGATGGACGGCAATTCAATGTCAAGAATCACCAGGTCGACAAGATGGCTGCTCATGTAGTTAATGACCTCGCGGCTGTCATCTGTTTTCATCACGACTTCTATATCTTTATTTTTCTGTAACAGTACTTCAATCGACATTCTGACAATAGGGTGTTCGTCCATGATAATTACGGATGCAGGTTTCATATTATTGCCTCATTTTTTGAGAAACTCATCGCATTGATACATAGTCACTGGCGGCTAAAGTGATGAAACGCTTTATTAGCTATTATTTTATAATGTATGCAATATGTTCCCTTCAACTTAAAACCATACCTCAATGTACTGTTTGCTAATGATTTCGAGTGTAACTGGATAATTGTTTGTCTAATCGAAAATACATATTTAGATTTTCTAATCAAGCGATTTGATTATACATCTATATAAATTCAGAGAAAGGCTGCTGTTATCTATAGCCAGTAATGGTGCGATCAAATTCTAATTATTCAGGTTGGGTATTTGTTATTTGGATAATACAACCATGTTAGTTAAAATATTTGGATAAAAAGTTTGTTTTTAATGTGAAGAATAGTGCGATATCTCAAATGTGTATTATTTGTTATATCTGGCATGAGGTTGTCAGATGGGACATCGTTCTGTAGTCGCCTGGCGGGCGGAAAAAAGAGTGTCCAGGAATAGTTATAATTGTTAGTTGTTTGATCTTATTTAACAAAATTAATACATTAAAAATAGGCAATTTCCTATGTTTCGCTCGAAAGTGCTTTCGTTAGCACTTCTGTTTGTTTCAACTCAATGGCGGGAGACATTTTATTCAGCAGATGTATCAGAGATTTATTGTTCTCAAGATCAAGGCGAGCGGCAATACGTCCAAGGGTATAAACGACGTAGTGATAGGGCTTGTTTAATTTAACGGCAATTGCTTTCAGCGATTCTCCTTGCGCCACCCCCAACAGAATATTCCACTCCCGATTAGAGAACAGTGTCGAAGAGGATAAATCCGATGAGGAAGATAGCTCCTGCAGGCTTTGTTGCTGTGTCAATCGGTTGACCAGATTGGTGATTTCCTGCCAGCGTTCCACGACAGGAAAGCGTGACGCAGCATTAATCAGCTTCACGGCGCTTACGCAGCGGCAGGCTGTTAATTGCGTTATGTTGAGTTGCGGCCAGGTTTTTTGCCATTGCCGTATCGTATTCAACATATCAAGGGGCGCTTCATTAACACCATCAAGATCGAGGAAAATGCGTGGTAGGGGAATTTGTTCAAGCCACGCCTCAACTTCCTTTAGAGAAGCGCAGACCTGCGTATGTTGAGACTTGAAAAAGTGTTGCGTCAGCGCCAGGGCAAGCCAGGAATCGGTTGTCACCAGGATAAGATCAAGTGGTTTCGCAAGGGGTTCTGCGTGATTTTTTTGTTGCAGGTATTCCAGGCGGTCAAAGACAATCAGTGTTGTACTGCTATAGAGATTGGCCATGCTGCCATTTCTGATACGACGATATCTGCGTTTGCGTGCGGCTATGTACAAATGCTTAGCCATCCACTGCGCGAACTGAGGGCGTGTTCGCTCTGATTTGGACCAGCGTCACTGTTGAAGCAGATGTCATTTCCATATTTTTCGCTGACAGTATGAGTTAATACTGAGATTGCATCGCTAAAATTAATCAGAAGCTAAATGATTTAGACTTCTGATTATATCGTTACAATGTATTCTGTCAGAAAATAAAAATATAATATATTAGGCATGCCTTAAGAGCATGTAAGTAGTTTCTTAAAGAGATAATAACATTTGTGGGTGTTAAATGATAAGGAATGCTAACTAGTCGTTGCGGCGCAAAAATATTGGCTAATGAATTAAAGAAAGAAGATGGATTTTTATAAAGTTCATCAACTCATACTGGTCCCGGATTTTCAGTTTTTTCATTATCACTTTACGATATATTCTTGCAGTATCTTCCTCTATCTGCATTAGATGGGCCGCATCCTGTAGCGAATGTCCCCGGGCGATGTAGATAAGTAACTGCCGTTCAGCACTGGTGAAATTGCATGTGGTGCAGTAGTAGCAAATCCTGGCAGACACCGCCGTGGTGTTGTTTCTGCGCCAGCCAGCCTCCGTCCAGTGGGCTATTTTACGGGTGACTTCATCAACCTCATCTTCGCGAAAGATAACCGGAAGCATATACAGGCATGGGCGGAACATGAGGCTTTGGTGTTCTTTATGTCGGCAAATAAGAATAACTCGTTGGGATTTTGTCGCATTGGGAATTTCAAAACAGTCAGCAGTAAACCAATTATCAGCCAGTGACATAAAAACAATATCGGCAGTACTATGTTCTTCGCCGGGTAAAAAATAAAAATCTTCATTTCGCTGGCGGTAAATTTTTTCAATGATAATTTTTAGACCATGAGCAAAATGACTATTATTTTCCCGTATCGCAATTGTAAGCATGGGGTTTCTCGGTGAGTAATAGAACGGATAACGATCGTAATGAAATAAATACTGAAATTAAATAACCTGAAACTTAATTGACAACTCGCTCGGGATGAGACATTGCCAGGGGATTTCCTGGTGGTTGGTAGCCAAGTGAAGAAATGGCGAGAATTAAAAAAATGAATCAACCCATTTAGCCCACAGTGATATCCCTGGTTTACAGCGCTGGCCACTCGCTTTATCCTGATGGGCGATTAATCACATATACGATTAATCAATGACTCGGGGTGCCCTTCTTTGTGAAGGCTGAGAAATACCCGTACCACCTGATCTGGATAATGCCAGCGTAGGGAAGTCAGATGCCTGTCCGGCATCCCTTCTTCACGCCGGACAGGAGCTTTATGATGCAGCCTGACCTGCTACCCGGCCACCGCGCCGTTTTGTCTTTACAGCAACTTCGCAACATTTCCCCGCTTGTTCACTGCATGACTAACGACGTCGTGCAGAGTTTTACCGCCAACGTTTTGCTGGCTATTGGTGCGGCTCCCGCCATGGTGATTGAAGCACAAGAAGCCGCTCAATTTAGCCCGGTTGCCGACACGCTGCTGGTCAATATTGGCACGCTGACAGCCGATCGCCGTGATGCCATGCTTGCAGCCATTCATGCTGCAAATGAATCCGCCACACCCTGGGTGCTGGATCCGGTTGCCGTTGGCGGCCTGACGTTCCGTACTCAATTCGCCCATCAGGTGCTCGCGCTAAAACCTGCGGCCATTCGCGGGAATGCGTCTGAAATCCTCGCACTGGCGGGGGAGCATTCTGGTGGAAGAGGCGTGGATAGCATCGATGATGCGTTTTCCGCACTACCTGCGGCGCAGGCGCTTGCTCGACTGACTGGTGCGATTGTCGCGGTGACGGGTGAGCGCGATTACATTACCGATGGTGAAAACAGCTGGAGCGTGGCGGGCGGCGGCATTTTGATGACGCGTGTGGTCGGCACCGGTTGTGCGCTTTCAGCGGTAGTTGCCGCCTGTTGCTCTTTGCCGGGCTCGCGGCTGGATAACGTCGCTGCGGCTTGCCAGTTTATGAAGTTTGCAGGCCAGCAGGCTATATCCGCCAGCCGTGGTCCCGGGAGTTTTATTCCGGCATTTCTCGATGCACTTTACGGGCTGAATGGGGAGGCGCTGGCATGAAAGGGTTAACACGTATCAATGCACTGACCATTGCCGGAACCGACCCGAGCGGCGGCGCGGGTATTCAGGCCGACCTGAAAACTTTCTCGGCGTTGGGGGCATATGGCACCAGTGTGATTACCGCGTTAGTGGCGCAGAACACGCGTGGCGTGCAGTCGGTTTATCGTATTGAACCGGCCTTTGTTGCCGCGCAACTGGACTCCGTGCTCAGTGATGTGCGCATCGATACCATTAAAATCGGCATGTTAGCGGAAACCGATATTGTGGAAGCGGTGGCTGAACGGCTGGCGTTTTACCACGCACAAAATGTCGTGCTCGATACGGTGATGCTGGCGAAAAGTGGCGATCCTTTGCTTGCGCCCTCGGCGGTTGACAGTTTACGCCGTCGGCTTCTGCCGCAAGTGGCGCTGATTACGCCGAACCTGCCGGAAGCCGCCGCCTTGCTGGATGCCCCACACGCACGCAATGAACACGAAATGAAGCTACAGGGCGACGCTTTGTTAGCTATGGGCTGTAAAGCGGTATTGATGAAAGGCGGACATCTTGACGATGCTGAAAGCCCGGATTGGCTATTTACCCGCGATGGCGCACAGCGCTTTACCGCGCCGCGCGTACAAACGCGCCATACTCATGGCACTGGCTGTACGCTTTCTGCGGCACTCGCCGCACTTTATCCACGCTATCACGACTGGCCGCAAACAATTCTGGCGGCGAAAACGTGGTTGTCTCAGGCTTTAGAGCAAGCAGATTCGCTGGAAGTGGGTAACGGAATTGGACCGGTGCATCATTTTCACCAATGGTGGTGATTGAGGTAATACCACTATAAGACCATTGAGTTATACTGGTTTCACCTTATCTTCCGGACATTTGCGCGACATGGAACAGGTTCACACTCAGCTCATTGAGCAACTTATCCAGCGGTTTTCGCAGGCTGATAACACGCCGCTGTATTTGAAATTCGCCGAAACGGTGAAGGCGGCAGTACGCAGCGGTATTTTGCCGCAGGGCAATATTTTGCCGGGCGAACGCGATCTCAGCCAGTTGACTGGCGTTTCGCGCATTACGGTGCGCAAAGCGATGCAGACGCTGGAAGACGACGGCGTGGTGACGCGATCCAGAGGTTACGGTACGCAAATTAACTCCACTTTTGAGTATTCGCTCAAAGAGGCGCGCGGGTTTTCTCAACAGGTGGTTTTGCGCGGTAAAAAGCCGAACACGCTGTGGGTCAATAAACGGGTGGTGAAATGCTCGCCGGAAGTGGCAGAACAATTAGCCGTGGCGGCAGATAGCGACGTGTTCTTGCTCAAACGTATTCGTTACGTTGATGAAGATGCGGTATCAGTGGAAGAATCGTACGTTCCTGCGGAGTTGATCGCCGATCCTGATGAAATCGGTGTTTCATTGTATGACTACTTTCGCAGCCAGAACATTATTCCTCAGCGCACCCGTAGCCGCGTCAGCGCCAGAATGCCGGACAGCGAATTCCAGTCGCACATCAAACTGGAAACGCCAGTGCCGGTTCTGGTTATCAAACAGGTTGCTTTTGACCCACAAAACCGGCCCATCGAGTACAGCATCAGCTACTGCCGCAGCGATCTATACGTTTTTGTTTGCGAGGAGTAGACCCGTCATACTTCAAGCTGCATCTTTGTTGGCTGCGTTCTCTCACCCGAATCACTTAGTTTACTAAGCTCATCGGGACTCGCTCTCTTGCCGCCGCGATGCCGCTCGAATTATTTTGGGTATCGGTATAGTTGTTCCAGAAACGGCGCACAGTCGCCGCCCCGATGGCTGACAACATAAGACGCAACTGCATTTCCCAGACAAACTGCTTCTGCCAGACTCCATCCTGCAGCCAGCCCCGCTAACGTGCCGCCCGCATGGCTATCGCCCGCACCAATGGTATCAACCACTTGTGCCGGGAAAGGAGCCACCAGCGCGATGGCGTCGTGGGAGCCAAACCACGCGCCTTGTTTATCGAGCCGCACGATGAGCGGCGCGTCATAACGTTCAAGCCAGGCACGGCAAATCCCTTCTATATTGTCGCCAGCCACCTCCAGCCATTCGGCTGCAATCGCGGCCTCCTGGCGGTTAAGCGAAACAATCGGTTTGCAGGCCATAATCCGCGTCAGCAGCGGGGCGGGAATATCAGCGATGCGTGGGCCAAAATCGATAAATGCCGTGACGCCGTTCAGCGATTCAAGCCAGCTCACCAGCAGTTCCGCACATGGCCCGGCCAGTTGATAACCCGAAAGCGACAGCAAAGTGCCAGGAGCGAGCTGTAACTTATCCAGCCACGGTTGATTCCACTGATGTTCGACACCTCGAAACGACATAAACGTTCTTTCGCCATCCGGCTCGACCAGCGCCAGGCACCAGCCGTTATCACCGCTGTTGGTGTGGATTTCGCTTTCGATGCCTTGTTTTTCAAGACTGCTGCGGATGATATCCGCCCAGGTTCCCTGGCCAATGGGCAGCGCATTTTTCGAAGCGATGCCGAGGCGTGACAGTGTTAGTGCGATATTCAGCGCACAGCCGCCGATATTTACGCTTTGTTGTTGCAGCTCGATATCGCAACCGCGCCACGGCAGAGAGTAAGCGTCGGCAATGACATCAATCACCGCCGAACCGAGTACGCAAACCGGGCGTTTTGCTGCCAGCCCTGGTAAGCGGGAACGTAATTCAGCGGCTTTCATTGCGCGCCTCCCTTTGCTGGCGATAGCCCATAAACAGGCGGCTGTAACGCGTAAAGTCGAGCTGGTTGACATCATCAAGCTCGCGTTTGAGTTCAGTATCAATGCTCTCTACGCCGTGCAGTGCGCCACAAATTGCCGTCGCCATCGCGCCGATGGTATCGGTATCGCCGCCGAGATTGGCGCATAAAATCGCGCAGCGGTTAGGATTGGTTTGCGCCAGTTCCACCATCGCAATGGCTGCCGCGACAGACTCAATAGTGCTGGTGCCGGTACCGACCAGTTGATAAATCTGTTCCATGCCAGACTCGGTGCCGGGTGCGTTTCTGGCCACGTTGAGCGCCAGTTCGATACGCGCGCCCAGGGAAGCATTAAATGTGGTGACGCGCTTTTCCTGAGCGTGGCGGGCAATCGACGGCAGTTCATCGCAGATGGTTTCCCAGCTTGTTCCTTCAATAGCTTTCGAAATTGCCCAGGCAATGACCACCGCACCGGCAAGGGCGAGGTCGGATTTGTGCGTCGGGCTTGAGGCGAGCGCCACTTCATCAATAAAAGCATCAAGATTGCCGGTAGGCAGCAGGCAGCCCAACGGTGAAGCGCGCATCGCCGCGCCGTTGGTTACGCCATTGTTTTCCAGCGCGCTAACCGGCGTGCCTTGTTTAATCGCATTCAATGCAATCTTTGATGTCGGGCCGAGGACGTTTTTATTGAACGCATCAAAGCCTTCAGCCCAGCTTAAAATGTGGCGGCCAATGGTATCGGCATTAATGACGCCATCATGTTCGATAATCGCGTCCGCCAGCGCCAGCGCCATCGAGGTGTCGTCAGTAAACTCTGCACGGTTAAAATAACAGGCGGCGTTATTTTCCGCAGGGCCGGGCAGGAAGCGGTCAATCCAGCCAAAGTGCGCTTTCACTCGCGAGCGTGGCCACAACTCTGACGGCATTCCCATTGCATCACCTAACGCCTGGCCATAAAAGGCTCCAAGAATTCGATTTTCCATCATTTATGCTTCCTTTAGATCTTTTTCAGTTTGATTGCCAGCAACGGCAATAGTGGTGATCTCTTTGTCCGACTCGCGGAAAAACACCATAAACAGCACGGTAATGACTGTGATCATGATGGCACCAAAGCCCCACATTCCGGCCCAGTTGAAGGTCTGACCGTTTACAGGCGTTGGGTAGGCGAACATTTTTTCCATCATTGCTGCACCGATGCGATAGCCGAGCAGGCTACCGAACCCCTGACAACACAGCGTAATCAGCCCTTGTGCTGCGGTGCGCATATGGACGGGCGCTTTTTTATCAACGTAAATGTAGGCGGTGACGTAATAGAAGTCGTAACTCACGCCGTGCAACAAAATGCCAAGGAACAGCAGGCCGTAGGTAAAGATGTGGTCGGCGCCACCGTAAACGAAGAAGCCGTAGCGGATGGCGGCGGTGATAAGACCAAGCAGTAATACCTTTTTAATGCCAAAGCGCTTAATAAAGAATGGCAGCGCCAGCATAAAGAAGATTTCGGAGAACTGGCCGAGCGTCATCCATCCAGTGGCGTTATGCATACCGACTTCGGTCAGATACCCGTTGGCGAAGATGTAATAGAACGCCAGCGGCATAGCAAACAGGAATGAACAGAAGAAAAAGACCAGGAAGTTTTTGTCTTTGAGCAACACAATTGCATCAAGACCGAGCATCACTTTCAGGCTCATTTTGCCGGTGCTTTTTGGTGGTGTGTTGGGCAAGGCCAGCGCAAAAATACCCAGCAGCAATGAGCTACCGGCGGTTATCAGTAACGGAACGTTGGTGGGCGATATATCGCTAAAACCGAGCATTTGCGGCAAGAAACCGCACACTAAACCCGAGGCAATCCAGCCGATAGTGCCCATTACACGAATGCGCGGGAAGTCCCGCTCCACATCCTCGACGTTGGAAAACGCGATGCTGTTAGTCAGCGCGATGGTTGGCATGTAGGTCAGGGAATAGGCCAGCAGCAGCGGGAAGAAATAGACAAACTCGGTTTGTTGCGCCGCCAGATACATCAGCACCGCACCGACAAACATCAGCAGTGCCAGCACCTTTTGCGCGGCAAAGAAACGGTCGGTCAGCGAGCCGACCAGAATCGGCGACAGAATAGCGGCGATAGCGGTACAGGCGTAAGACCAACCGATTTCAGTTGGGCTAAAGCCACTTTTGTTGAGGAACAGCCAAAGCGGGACGAACCAGGCGCCCCAGATAAACCATTCAATAAACATCATGAATGAAAGGCTAATTGTTGTACGTTTCATACGTTGAACCTTCATGATTGTGTTGGGTACACCATAACCATACCAATCAATAATACCTTTTAAATACCTTTGTGTTGATTATATGATCGGTGTGGCAAAAAAACGCATCCGTGTTTACCAGACTATACAACCCAAAACCAACCAAAAGTGCTCCCGGAGTGGCGAAGAACGCCACTCACGACCAGGATTAGGTCTGCTTGTTTTTTAGCAGGACTATTCATCAACAGCGGGCAGGGCGCTCGCTGAAATAACGGGAGCGTATTATGACTGATATTGCGCAGTTGCTTGGCAAAGATGCCGACGGCTTGTTACAGCATCGTTGTATGACTATTCCGGCAGACCAGTTGTCTCTGCCTGGCTCGGATTATGTAGACCGCGTGATGGTGGATAACAACCGCCCGCCTGCGGTGCTCCGTAATATGCAGACGCTGTATAACACCGGGCGGCTGGCAGGCACCGGTTACCTGTCTATTTTACCTGTCGATCAGGGTGTGGAACACTCTGCTGGGGCATCGTTTGCGGCCAATCCACTCTATTTTGATCCCAAAAACATTGTTGAGCTGGCGATTGAAGCGGGCTGTAATTGTGTTGCCTCAACCTATGGCGTGCTGGCCTCTGTGTCGCGCCGCTACGCGCACCGCATTCCTTTCCTCGTCAAGCTGAACCACAACGAAACGCTGAGTTACCCAAATACCTTTGACCAGACGTTGTACGCCAGTGTTGAGCAGGCGTTCAATATGGGCGCGGTGGCGGTCGGCGCGACCATTTACTTTGGTTCGCCGGAATCACGCCGCCAGATTGAAGAGATCTCGGTGGCGTTTGAACGTGCGCATGAACTGGGGCTGGTTACTGTGCTGTGGGCGTATCTGCGTAACCCAAATTTCAAAAAAGATGGCGTGGATTACCACGTTAGTGCTGATCTCACCGGGCAGGCGAACCATCTGGCGGCCACAATTGGCGCGGATATTGTGAAACAGAAGATGGCGGAAAATAACGGCGGCTACAAGGCGGTGAACTTTGGTTATACCGACGACCGTGTTTACACCAAACTGACTAGCGATAACCCGATCGATCTGGTGCGTTATCAACTGGCGAACTGCTATATGGGCCGCGCCGGGCTGATAAACTCCGGCGGTGCTGCGGGTGGTGAAACCGATCTTTCTGACGCGGTGCGCACTGCGGTAATTAACAAACGCGCAGGCGGCATGGGGCTGATTCTGGGGCGCAAAGCTTTTAAGAAATCTATGTCTGAGGGCGTGAAGTTAATTAATGCGGTTCAGGATGTTTATCTGGATGGGAAGGTGAGTATAGCGTGATTATCCGTTCACCGGAACGTTTAAGGTTATGGGGGGAATGGTGATTTTCCGTTCACCTGGGCGCTATTCGATCCCATAAATATCAATGAACGGTGAACGTGCCATGGGGATTACGACATCCCCCTGGCGACCCCGTCGCCCGGCAAGTCAATCGCCGCTGCGCGGTAAACACCGTTTTTTTACCCAACACCCAGGGTCGTTCGCGATTCGTTCCAGACGATCGCTCTCTCACGTGGTTCCCGACCACGTGACCCCGGCTGAAGGGTAAAAATCGGCGCGATTGAAGCCGGGAATGAAGGTCAACGTCAAAAGCTAAAGTCAAAAGCCGAATCGGTTTTGACCTTGTTCCCGGTATAAATTGCCCCAGTGTTCCCCATAAGTCAGGGTGGAGCTGCCGGGAGCAGCGAAAGAGAGCGATCGTCGGGAACGAATCGCGAACGACCCTGAACGTTGGGGATAAGCTGGGGTTTACCGCGCAGCGGCAATTTAATCACCGGGCGCCGGGGTTGCCAGG
>Ga0105244_10002773_pt1 | contig 13067 bp, 10 predicted proteins | sample KBSM44metaG_FD_80423 | JGI IMG/M metagenome (GOLD analysis project Ga0105244, IMG submission 80423) | Miscanthus rhizosphere microbial communities from Kellogg Biological Station, Michigan, USA - KBS M4-4 metaG | ecosystem: Host-associated > Plants > Roots > Rhizosphere > Soil | place...
CATCAGCAGGATACGACGAGGTTTTTCCAGCGATTCGACAAACTCTTCAACGGTGTAAAAAGGAGCAAGTTTCTTGCCCTGGTTCTCGGCGATGACTTCATCAGTCTTTTCGCGTGAACGGTTGAAGATTGAAACAGTGTAACCGCGGCTCTCAATGTTAAGAGCCAGGTTGCGGCCCATCACTGCCATACCTACAACGCCGATCTGTTGCTTGGACATTACTTACTCCTGTCTGAAATATACAATGACCTTTATGGTTAAACCATTATAAAATGCCGAATAACAAGGCCCTACAGATAAACAATAATAGTGTATATGAGATTTCGATACAATGTAGCTATAACTTTCCTGGTAATGACAACATTTAAAAGTTACTGAATATTAATAAGTAAATATTAACAGTACCTTCCGTAGCTAAGAATGGCATAACTAACAGGAAATAATTTCACATGGTTATCAAAAATGAAAAAAGTGCGTTTAAATTCAAATTTTAATAAATAGTAGCACCATATATACGTGAAGAAAGAAGTTGCTTTTTATTTAAAACCTCATTGAAAGCTGGGGTAAATGCTAAGTCGTGATTCTGGAAAAAGGTATGGCTATCGAACGATTCATGATGAAGATCAATCGTAGTCCAATGTGACACAGGTCTTAAACTTTCAAATTTATTTTTATAGTAGTCATTCCAGTATAAGGATACACCACGCAATCCTAAGCTGGAAATAATTAGCTGAAAATGAAAACGCGTAGTTATAAAGAAATCATTCTTCGATACGGATAATCCATCCGACCATGCCTGCTCAAAAAAAATCATCTGGATGTTGGAATACTTTTTAGATATTTCTTTCCAGAATACTCCATCAAATCCCGGACGAAATTCATAAAAAAAGATAGGGGAGGAAGGATATAATTCTGAAAAAGTCGTGATAGAATCTTCGATAATATTCAATAAAATTTGATTACTACTGTTATCCACAGAGAGTTCATCATTTATACAAAGTCGTAATGATGGGATTTCATTTTCATTTATCGAGGCAGTCTCAGAAAATGGGAAGCAAAAATAATCATCGCCTATAAAGCTGACCTGACCGGGCATTATCGAATCAAGGGCATCAAAGCTAGCGAAGTCTCTGACATCGAAAAGCGTATACTGTGAAATAAAGGGAGCAATCCTTGCTGCGTTCTCAGTTGAAAGGGGCTGAAGGCCGAGTCCAGTAGCATAACATGGAAAGGCATTTTCTTTCGAGAAATAGGCGATTAATTCAATCAACCGCCAGTTACCACCACTAAGATCATTTATATAACCGCCACCCAATAAGTGCATACTATCAACATGTGAAAATAAAGCTAACATTAGCCGTTCTCTGGTTGGCAGCATATATCTATCAGCAAGTTTTTCTTCGATGCTGCCTTCATGGCCTAACGCCTGTGCCAATTGCCAAAGATAGTTAACGCACATTACGCCATCAAATAATGATGCCGCAACTACTGGATCAACAGCATCAATATAGATAATTGCATCCGGGTGGGAACGCTTTATGGTATTAATCCATCCGCGGGTTAGCATATCATCGCCAAAATTAGGCATGCCGCATGCAGATATCAAATAAAAACATTTTTCCTTATGGGGTACTGAAAGGCTATCATAGGTTGAACTTACAACCTTATTTTTCAGATAATCAATAATGAAATTCAATTTAACAACCTATTATTTAATTAATCTTACAATACAGTCATAGACTCTGGTAAACAACAAGTGTTTTGTATAAGACAATCGAAGATGAAAATTTTTTAATAACAAGATTTCTACTTTGCGTACCCATTTTTTTTCGCAAATTAGCATCAGTAAGCAGAATTTTCAGTTTACTTTTTAATTCCATGAGGTTACCACGAGGAATAAGAAAACCATTCACATCATTCTGAATGATACTGCTGCAACCTCCTGAGTCGTATGCAATTAATGCTCTACCTATAGAGGCGCCTTCAATTAAAATTCTGGGTACTCCCTCAGGATAGACAGAGGGCAATGCAACGATATGTGACTGAGAAATGAGTTTTTCAATATCACTACGCTGGCCAAGCCAATTAATCAAATTTTTTTTATGCCATTTTTCTAGCAGTTTAAGATCTATCGCATCTGAGTCATCTTTAACGACAATTCCCGCAACATCAAGATTAAATATAAGACCTTCATCTAAAAGCATTTGTTTTATCTGAATAAGATCATATAAACCTTTGCTCTTAAGCAGGCGACTAGCAAAAAGAACAGTCGGAACACTCTTATCAGGCTCTGCTCTGAAATCGAAAATAGCCGTATCTATCCCTGCGCCATCAATAACATTTGTTTTATCTAAAGGAATTTGAGTCAAATGAACCAGCTGCTGACGGTCATTTTCATGCTCAAACAAAAGTGCAATTCGGGGATTTGAAAAAATATAACGATAAAGAGGTAAAATTAAAATCTGTATAAGCCTATATGCACAATTATTTGAAGAAAAAATACGCCCTAAGCCAACAAAACTGATGACAGCTTTTTTTTTGAAAAGCCTCGCGTATAGGCCACCTATGAGACAAGGTTTGATAGTAATACAATGAATTATATCAGCATCTATTTTTTTTAATAAATTAAAAAGATAGATTAACGAAATGAAAAATGAAAACGGATTCAATGACTGAGAATTAAGATTAGATTTATGGCAATGAAAACCATTTTCTTCTAATTTATTTTTTATGCTGTCATTCTTGAAGTCACTGATAACATGTACGTTAAAGCCTTCTGCTTGGGTACCTTTAGCCCTGTCGAGCCAATGAAGATCAAAATACCAATCTGAATTTATAAAGTAGCAAATTTTTCTCATTGATTCTTTCCGTTATGGCGACAACCTGTAATTCCTAAACAACCGTCTCTAAACCCTTTAAATAAATAATAAAAATAGAGAGATTTTTTTTCTTGAGCAGGAAGCAAAGCTAAAGCTTTCAACATTCTTAAAAAGATTGAAAAATAGCTAAAGGGATGACCGTACGAAAAGAAAGAGCGGGAAAGCATTAAATTCCGAATCAAATAATATGTTTTCCATGCCGGGTTTATAGATTTACCCTGGATAGATACGTCATGCGTAAATATTAATTCGGGGTCATAAATGAATTTATGGCCAGCCTGATTAAGATGATGCGAAAAATAGACATCATCGTAATAGATAAATAACTCCGAATGAATATACTCAAAAGAATTTACAAGAACATCCTTTTTTATTATTGTCCCAACAAAAGATAAAGTTACACACTCAGACTGCATTAGGTTATTTGGTATGAACTTTTCTGGTTTGAGAATATAATTTATATTATCTTTTAGACTATTTGGTAATTTAACAAAAGGCTTATTCATTTTGCAATCATTACCTTCTTTATCAACTACTCTGCAACTAAATGCAGAATAAGTTGACGAGCAACGACTTTTGAAAATATTGATAATTTCTCTATCAGGATAGGCATCATCGTCATATAAGGCTACCCAATCGCATTCAACTCGCTGTTTAATATATGCAGCGCCATGCTGAAAACCACCGGCACCGCCGGTGTTTTCTTTCGCATGTACTACGTGCAAAGCAGGAATGATCAGACTGTCTAACCACTCTCGAGTAGCATCGGTTGAAGCGTTATTAACGACAACAATATTATCAAAACCTGCCTCAAGTGAGGCAGTGATACAAAGTTTTAATTTATCAAGACGATTGTAAGTTACAATCAGAGCAGTCAAAGTCATTTCACATTGACCGTAAATACAGGCATCGGTAAGTTTTCGGCAGAATTTTTTATATAAATATCAGCTGTTTTGAGTGCTTCAGCAATAGTAACATCCATATCAAGGTAACGATAAGTTCCAAGGCGACCTACAAAAGTAATATTTTTTTCTTGTTGAGCAAGTTCTAAATATTTGTCAAGCAATTCCATTTCGCCAACCTGACGAATAGGATAATATGGAATATCACCCACTTCGCAACTACGACTATATTCTTTATAGCACACAGAACCGACATGCGTTTCCCACGGCGAGAAATATTTATGCTCAGTTATACGAGTATAGGGCACATCTTTATCACTATAATTCATTACTGCGCAACCCTGGAAGTCTCCATTATATTTGAACTTTTCAAAATCAAGGGTTCGATAGCCCAAACGTCCAAACTGGTACTCATAAAATGCATCTAAAGGTCCGCTATAAAACACATGATCATAGATTGATCTATCTTCATCCTCAAAATTACTGTTTAAAAGAAGGGTAATATTTTTATGATTACTAATCTTCTCGACTAAATTAGTATATCCTTTTTCAGGCATCCCCTGATATTTATGATTAAAATAGTTATCATCATAGTTAAAGCGTACAGGTAATCTTTTAAGTATGGATGCTGGAAGCTCAGAAGGTTGCATCCCCCATTGTTTAATCGTGTAGCCTTTAAAGAACGCTTCATATAGTTCTTTTCCTACAAATCGAAGCGCCTGTTCTTCAAATGTTTTTGGGTCAGTTATTGAATTGTCACCTTTAGATGAAATTAACTCCCTGGCTTCGTCAGGAGAACAAACCGTTCCGAAGAACTGATTAATTGTATGGAGATTAATAGGTAACGAAAAAACCTGGCCGTTATAAGTTGCTTTTACACGGTTAACGTATGGCATCATTTTTGTATGCTGCTGCACGAAATCCCAAACTTCCTTATTATCGGTATGGAAGATGTGCGGTCCGTAAGTATGTACCATTACATTGGTTTCTTCGTCGCGTTCGTCATAACAATTGCCTGCGATATGTGAGCGGCTATCAATAATTCGAATGGAATGCCCATCTTCGGCCAGTTTTCGGCCAATAACTACGCCTGAAAATCCTGCACCAACAATCAAAATATTTTGTTTTTTCATTTTATCACCTTATTATCCCAGAATGACCCGACGGATTTTATAGTAAACTTTTGCAATATCTGTTCTACGTTTTGAGCCACGCGGTGCAAATTTATCCAGGTAAGGCATCAATTTTCTTTTAACTTTAGTCTGAAGCAAGACTGGTGGTAAATTCCCAGCTGGTGCATTATCTTTGAAACCATGAGTCATCAACCGCTCGTACACCTCTTTTTCCCAAGGCGTCCCCTGAATATTCTTTATAAAATTATCATAGTAATCAACTTCATCAGTATTCCATGGCTTATTTTCACCAGCAAAATGGATCATTTTAGGATCCTGACGCGCTTTAAGATATCTTGCATATGTTGAGAAAATCAGATTGGGATAGAATACTTCCGTATTTCCATTACCGTGATAAACATTCCATTCGAGTGGCAAGAAATGCACTCGGCCATAGAACACTTTATTCATGATATCCTGGTCTAAAAACCAAAAACTTTGGCCTTTAAGTTCCTTCATCAAACGAGGGAATATTTCTTCCTCATTCATTTGCTTGATGTTGAATACCATAATACCGCCCTGAAAATACGCATTAGTATTAGGCATTTTTAATGTTGTAGTAAGATAATCCCTTGCGCTTTGCACACCTGCATCAGACTGAGCAACATTACCAAACTTAACAAATCCCTCCATTACTATGTCTTGAACAGCAGCGACTAAATTGTTACCTAGTGGAGTTTCAATTATTTCGGCAAGATCGCTTTCTACAACTGTGTCAGTGTCAATAAAAATAACTTTCTCAAAACTGCGGAATAGACGGGGGATAAATAACCGGGAGTAAGTAGCAACTGTAAACGGTGGCCTTATATATACAGACTTGAGCTCGTCAAAGGCGTTCACATTGAAATAACGAATATTGAAATTATTTCTTTCTGAAACTAAACCCTGTACTCTTTGCTTATTTCTGTGAGATATTCCATTATCAAGGATGACGATATCATAATTATGGTGGTCAGTTGAGTTGGCAGCGATAGAATTAACCAATGCGCCAAGACTCATTGCATAATTATTATCGGAACAAATTACAACAGGAATATTCCTCTCGGAAAAGAACGGTTCCAGGCTACCATTAAAGCTTTCTTTCTGAATAAAGGTCCTTTGAATCTCTTTTATTTTAATCGGTGATTGTCTATTTTTGAAAATGACAAATATATTGAATAGTCGCTCAGATATATGTCCAAACACGCGTTTTTCCTGAGCGCTATAGTTATCAAACGACAATTCGCTTTCTAACTCATTCATGATCCCAAATAGCCATTCAGAATATTCAATGAACAAAGCTCTTTTCATGACGAACATATTGGTATAATAGCCGTCATGACTTTCATTAAACGATTTAACCGCCGCATAGTATTCCGGATGCAGCTTTAAGAGTACGTCAATCGCAGCCTGGTAATCTTTAATATGCAGATGATCAGAAATTTTATAATGATGATAATTGTTTTTACTGCCGGCTGCTTTAACTGACCACTTTTTTGGAACAACTAAATCATTATCATTTACACATTCAATAATGGCTTCTTCAGTTAATCCGAATTCTTGTTGATAAGCATTAGTAATCTCCGGATAGTTAACCATACCCCATACATCTTCAACCTGATTCTGATTTTCAGAAAAGTTGAAATGACGCCGATAATGCATAAAACCAATGTAATCTGTTAACTGTGCATTTTTCCAAACCCAATAATGGGCTGTAAGCTCACAATAAAAGGGATTTTTGATGGAAATATTATCGCCTGTCTCATCTCCATTACAGCAAATCTCTGTATTTGATAAAGCTTTCCCAACATGAATAGGATGAATTACTGGGGAGTCAAGGAACGCACTTGGTTTATGATGGCATGTATATATAGAAACGGTAGTCATTTTTTTTCCAGAAATAATTTTAGCTTAAGCCATAGCTTGTTTGTATGATGCAATTACAGAAGCCGAATCACCACTTTCTTTGAGTCGATGATTTTCAATCCATATTACACGATCACAAACTTTTTCGATATCTGCAAGATTATGGCTGACAAATAATATTGTCACCCCTTTACTTTTAAACTCATTGATTGTTTTCATACATTTTCGCTGAAATGAAATATCACCAACGGCAAGCACTTCATCAATGATTAAAATATCAGGGTCTACCTGTGTAATCACAGAAAAACCAAGTTTAGCCAACATACCACTTGAATAAACACGGATAGGCTCATCAATGAACTCACCTAGCTCAGAAAACTCAATTATCTTATCAATTCTTTCTTTTAATTCTCTCCGGCGCAAACCTAGAAGTGTTGCATTAAGTCGGATATTCTCACGCCCCGTAAGTTCAGGATGAAACCCGCCGCCAAGTTCTAGCATTGAAGCTACTCTGCCTTTAACGTGAACCTGTCCAGAGGTGGGCCTCATGACACCTGCTACAAGTCCTAAAGAGGTGCTTTTACCCGCACCATTACGGCCTATTAATGCGACGGATTCGCCTTTTTTAATTTTAAAGCTAATATCTTCAATAGCAAGATAACTTCTTCCGCTCAGTAGCGTTAATGCACGTCGCGGATTGAAGATTAATTCTTTAATTCCTGAACCAATATGGTGGTAAAGAGGATAACGTTTAGTTACATGTGAAAACTCAACTACTACACTCATTATAGTATCTCTGCAAATCTGTATTTAAGCTTATTAAAAATCAAGCTACCCACTAAAATTGAGATTATGCCATAACCATAGAGTTCAAATATCTTAGGTAAGTTTATTGAATTATGCATAAATAAATCGCGCCAGCTCAATATCATTGATGCCAGAGGGTTATAATCAGTAATCCAGTTATACTGCGAAGGAATCATATCACTCGCATACAAAATTGGGGTGCAATAGAACATAAGCATTATCCCCAATGTAATAAACCGCTCCAGATCCCGAAAAAAAAGGTTCAATGTTGATAGCGTTAATGCAACACCTAACATTAAGATGATCTGACCTACGCCGATTAATGGTACGCCCCATATCCAATCCCATGATGGACGCATATCATAAACGAATAAAAATATTATAATTACAGGAATGGTACAAAGAAAATGTAAACATTCCATCATTACATTGCTAAGTGGAATAACAGATCGTGGAAAAACTGTCTTTTTAATTATTTGGGCATTCGCAAGGAAAGAAAACAGGGAGTTAGATGTTGAACTTGCAAACCATTGCCAGGGAAAAAGCCCCGTAATAATAAATATCGTATAATTTGGAATTTGGACACGCAATACTAATTTAAATATAAAAAAATAAATCATAGCAAACATCAAAGGATTAGCAATAGACCATAAATAGCCAAAAAAACTGCTCTTATAGCGTACTTTCAACTCCTTTTCTGTAATTACCGTCAACAAGTCAATGAGATATCCCAAACTGTGCTTCATATAAATCCCGATCTATAAGTTGGGTTGCGGACCGATATTTTTAGAACGCCACATAAATAATCTTTTTAAAGAAAAACTTATGAGGACGTTAGCAAAATAGCTACTCGCGCTTAATAAGCTTTATCATGTATAATTGATACTACATAATCATTCACATCTCTCATCCCTGATTCAATATCGATAAAATCAATTTTCCCTGTGGCCGATTTTACTTTATCTATATTCAGTATGCTGTAAGAAACATCACTTGCGTGCTGCTCATGCATGATAATATTCATTTTACAGCCCACAATCTCTTCTGCTATTTCGATGATTTGTTTAATACTGGTGCCAACTCCTGATCCTACATTGTAGGTATTATTCCAACAATCGCGTTCAATAAGTCTATTAACAATATCACAGAAATCATCGATATGAATATAATCTTTCTTTATCTGATCTGAACCAAATATATCCATTGGTAAATTAAGATGCGCATTTTTCAGCGCCACACCAATTATACGATTTAGCTTCTGATATTTCCCATATACATTAGCTGGACGTAAAATAAGGTACTTTAACTTGGGATTTATTCGAGATGCGAAAGCAATGTAACGTTCTGTGACTTCTTTGGTCCAACCGTAAAAACTAACTGGTGAAATTTCATGCTCTTCCCGCAGTGGTTCATTGGATAGCCCGTAAATTGATCCCCCCGATGATAGATAAATAAGTTTATCAACGTGATATTTCGTCATTACAGTCAAAAGGTCTATGAATGCTGATAAATTTAATGCCACAGCATCCTGGCACCCTGTCATTTCATCTTTAACTGTAAAACTTGTCAGTGCATGAACTACTATGTCTATCTTATAATTAGTAAAGATAGCTTCAACATCTTCAATTTTACGGAAGTCGCCTACTATATTTGTAATATTTTTATTTTGAATAGGTGAAACTGAGCGGCCAAAATTAATCACTTCATAATCATGATTAAAAAAATACTCAGTAATATTAGCACCAATGAAACCTGATCCGCCTACTATTAAAATGGTTGGCATTATTTTTCCTACATTACTTGCATAAGCTTTATGATAAAGCATACATGCTGGATTCTTTTTATGGCCTGTCTGAATGTAAATGATTATTATACAGCGTAGGTGTTTTCATTCAGGATTCAAGAAATAATAAAAAACTACCACATGCTTATTAGCAATTTATTTTATCCTTCATCCCAGCAAATAAGGAATTCACCTTTAATCATAAAAAGTTATACTATTACTCTAACTTTTTATGATCTAAACAATTAATTCATGATTAATTATTCTTTAGCTCTGCTAAGCAAATATTGACCATATTCAGTTTTACTTAGTGCCTTACCTTGAGCCAGAACATGCTCTTTTGTTAACCAGCCTTTGATGAGGCCAATTTCTTCCAGACAGGCAACTTTAAATCCTTGGCGCTTTTCAATGGTATGGATAAATTGAGATGCCTCAAGCAGGCTGTCATGTGTACCCGTATCAAGCCAGGCAAAACCCCGCCCTAATTGTTCTACTTTCAGTAGTCCCTGCTCTAAATACATCTCATTAAGTGTTGTAATTTCCAGCTCGCCACGGTGAGATGGTTTAACCTGTTTAGCCATCTCAACGACATTTTTATCATAGAAATAGAGTCCAGTCACAGCCCAATTAGATTTTGGATTTTCTGGTTTTTCCTCAATAGACAGAGCGTTGAAGTTTTCATCGAAATCAACGACACCAAAGCGCTCTGGATCGCGGACTTTATAACCAAATACTGTTGCTCCTTGCTGCTGCAAAGCTACTTGTTCAAGTTTAGGCGCAAATCCTTGTCCAAAGAAAATATTATCTCCCAGAACTAAGGCGCAACTTTCGCCAGCGATAAACTCCTCACCTATGATAAAAGCCTGAGCCAGACCGTCAGGAGAAGGCTGCACGGCATACTGTAATCTGATGCCAAAATCACTACCGTCACCTAACAGCCGCTTAAATGAAGGCAGATCATCGGGTGTTGAAATAATAAGAATGTCCTGAATGTTAGCCAGCATCAAAACGGACAATGGATAATAAATCATTGGCTTGTCGTAAACAGGTAAAAGCTGTTTAGATAAGCCTCGAGTGATTGGATGTAATCGCGTGCCAGAGCCGCCAGCCAGAATAATACCTTTCATTGTAAATTATTTCCCTTCTTCTGAAATTTCATATAATCCCAGCCGCTGACCGGAGTATGAGCCATCCTGAACACTTTTCCACCATTCCTGGTTATCCAGATACCATTGCACCGTTTTCCTTATACCCGTTTCGAATGTTTCGGCAGGTACCCAACCCAGTTTTCGCTCTATCTTCCTGGCATCAATAGCATAACGAAGGTCATGACCAGGACGATCCTCAACGAAAGTGATCAGATCTGAAAAGTTGCTTATTCCACCAGGCTTATCGATAATTAATTCGTTGAGAATATTACAAATCGTTTGGACCACTTCGATATTTTTGCGCTCGTTATGACCGCCAATATTATAGGTTTCGCCCGCTTCACCCTCAGTCACAACTTTATATAAAGCACGTGCATGGTCTTCTACATATAGCCAGTCGCGTATCTGAGCGCCATCGCCATAAACGGGGAGTTTTTTTCCAGCGATCGCATTAAGAATTATCAGTGGGATCAGTTTTTCCGGGAAGTGATAAGGACCATAGTTGTTTGAGCAATTAGTGACAATCACCGGCAACTTGTAGGTGCGGCCCCATGCGCGAACCAGATGATCGCTGGCAGCTTTAGTAGAGGAGTAAGGACTGCTCGGCGCGTAAGGCGTCTCTTCAGTAAACAATGGTAGTTCGCCATCCATTTCATCCGGATGCGGCAGGTCACCATAAACTTCATCCGTTGAGATATGGTGAAAACGGAAGGCACTTTTACGTGCTTCAGGTAAGGCACTCCAGTAATGACGTGCCGCCTCTAACAGAGCATAAGTGCCCACCACGTTCGTCTGAACAAACTCTGCCGGTCCGGTAATCGAACGGTCTACATGGCTTTCAGCAGCCAGATGCATGATCGCATCTGGCTGAAATTCATTCAGTACATCAGTGACAGCCTGTCCATCACAGATATCAACCTGTCTGAACGTGTAGCGGGAGCTGTCGCTGACGTCTTTTAATGACTCCAGGTTGCCTGCATAAGTCAGTTTATCAACGTTTATAACTTCATCATTCGTATTGTTAATAACATGACGGACAACTGCCGAACCGATAAAACCTGCACCACCAGTGATAAGAATCTTCATAACGTGTTTATTCCTGACAAGCTATCTGAGGCATGGGTGCCTGTATAAAATGCAGACAATCATATGAGTCCAGAGCACGCTACCGCCCCTGGGTTACAGCTCCCACAATGCTGATTGTCTTCAGACGAATGACTATGCTGATACCGAGCACTCGCTTCACAATCAGCATTTCATTGATTGATATCACTTTATTAATGAAATTGTTTAAGTGGGTTTATCATTCAACCATCGTAAATTCTATCACTCAGGTATAGCTATTACGAATAAAATGCGTATATGTCGCAGATGTTAGTTCAACTAATGAACACTTTTCTGACGTGGGGGATGGTTGCTGATGCGTCAGGATGATGCAATCAGAATAGTGGGAAAGGAGTGGTAAGATAATTCAAATCAAATATAAGAAAGGCGAACCTGAGTTCGCCTTGCTTTTCAACTACTTAAACCCATCCGGGTTCTTACTCTGCCAGTTCCACGTATCGCGCATCATCTCATCAATGCCGCGCGTCACGCGCCAGTCGAGCGTGCTGTTCGCCAGTGACGCATCGGCCCAGAATGCAGGCAAATCGCCATCACGGCGTGGCTTAATTTCAAACGGAATCGCTTTACCAGACGCTTTCTCAAACGCCTTGATCATCTCCAGCACAGAGAAGCCTTTGCCGCCGCCCAGGTTGAAGGCCGTATAACCTTCCACTTTGTTAAGGTGGTCCAGCGCTTTCAGGTGCCCTTCTGCCAGGTCAACCACGTGGATATAGTCACGCAGGCAAGTGCCGTCTGGCGTATCGTAATCGCCGCCAAACACGCCCAGCTTCTCCAGACGGCCAATCGCAACCTGCGCGATGTAGGGCAGCAGGTTGTTCGGGATGCCCGTCGGGTCTTCACCGATTTCGCCTGACTCATGCGCGCCAACCGGGTTGAAATAACGCAGAGCAATCGCCTTGAACTTCGGCTCTGCTTTAGCGAAGTCGCGCATCACGAACTCGGTCATCAGCTTCGAGGTGCCGTAAGGACTGGTGGTACCGCCAATCGGGGTGGTCTCAACGTATGGAACCGGTGCATCTGCGCCATAGACGGTCGCTGATGAGCTGAATATAAAGTTCCAGACGCCAGCATTGCGCATCTCTTCCAGCAATACCACGGTGCCCGCTACGTTGTTCTCGTAGTATTCCAGCGGCATGCGGGTCGATTCACCCACGGCTTTAAGTGCTGCGAAGTGGATGACGGCTGAAATGCTGTTTGATGCGAACAGATCACGCAAGCAGGCACGGTCACGGATATCGCCTTCAACGAAGGTCGCTTTTTTACCCGCCAGTTTCTCAACGCGGTTAATCGCTTCGCGAGAGGCATTGCAGAGGTTATCCAGAACCACAACATCATCACCGCGCTGCAACAGCGCCAGTACGGTATGGGAGCCGATATACCCTGCTCCGCCCGTTACTAAAATTGCC
>Ga0105244_10002774_pt1 | contig 13066 bp, 13 predicted proteins | sample KBSM44metaG_FD_80423 | JGI IMG/M metagenome (GOLD analysis project Ga0105244, IMG submission 80423) | Miscanthus rhizosphere microbial communities from Kellogg Biological Station, Michigan, USA - KBS M4-4 metaG | ecosystem: Host-associated > Plants > Roots > Rhizosphere > Soil | place...
CGACTCAACATCATGCTGGAAGACGTAAGGATCAGAAAGCAGTTCAAACTCTTCGTCATCCGGGTAGGTGACCGCCACGTGATAGTTTTTTCCTGCAAACGCCTTCACCGACTGGAGATCCTGCCAGTAGGTAGCAAGAAAAAAATGTTCCCAGCCCCCCTGCGTTTCTCTACGAACGAACGCGCCTTTGTTTCCTGGGATGCTTTTTGAATGCTCTACTCCTGTTTTCTCAAGATGCTGAGCAAAACCATCCGCATGTTCAAGTGGAACGCAGCCGTGCCAGGTTCTTACAATCATGAGTTTTATCTCCTGTAATGAAAAATATAACCATATCACCGGAAGGTATTGCATGGTGTAGTTAACGAAGAGTATTTCTTCTGATAGCGAGTTAATCAGGCGCTCCAGCTTCGGTTTATTATTCCGCGCTTCGCTCATGGCGGATCAGGGAGTCTGAATTTAAGTCCGCTTTATGGCAGAAGCTGATGTGAATAAAAAGGCGCAGATTAACTGTTACGCTGTTTCTCTAACTTGATATCCGTATCACTCACATCAATTCGATTTCCCCAGCCCAGCTGAAGGTAAAACTTCGCTGCACGGCTACGCTTATCGGTTTCCAGCCATATTATTTCATGATTTTTAAACAACTCCAGCTCAGCGGCCATCACCAGCCTGCGCCCGGCACCTCTGCCTTCATATTCCGGGAGCACGAAGGCGGCAAACAGACAGCCTTCATCAGGCAATATCATCGAGAAGCCGATAATGTTTGTGTTTTCAGTAGCAACCCAGGCGCAATGGCTCGTCTGAATCATCTCCGCCACTACCTCTTCGGTAATGCCCATTTCGTTGAGTTCTTCGCGGCTAAGATGATTTTCGACGACTGAGGTTCTGATATTAAAAATGGATTTAATATCAGTAGATTGAGCAAGCCTAATATTTATAGTCATTATACTTCCATGTAAGACGGGGAAAAATCTTGCGAGTGATGCCTGGCATCCTCGCTCATTGTAGTGACTGAAGCATAATAGATAATCATCCGGAACCTGTGCGAGGATCTGTTCAACACCTTCAACTTCTGTCTGAATATTAATGTCACGTCCGTATAGCTATTCGACAAAATTTCAGGGAAAAACCGCTTTCAGTCGTTCAAGCCCTTGATGCAAAATTTCTCTCGGACAGGCGAAATTCAACCGTTCAAACCCCTCGCCTTCCTTCCCAAATGTTTCTCCCCAAGTCAGTCCTACCCGGGCCTTGTCAAGAATGAGCTGCCTGAGCTCATCCGGTGTGAGACCCAGAGCGCGGAAATCTAACCAGGCGATATATCCGCCACCGGGCCTAATCAGTGTAATCTGAGGCAGATTCGATTTTAAAAACGCATCCGTATAATCCAGGTTAGCCTGGAGATAGCCATTAAGATGTTCCAGCCATTTTTGTCCCTGCTGGTAGGCGGCCGTGACGGCAGTCAGACTAAAAACATTTGTCGCAAAATCAAAATCCATGCTAACCCGAACGCGTTCGAGGCGTTCCCATAGTTCTTCATTCGGTATAATGCCGATGGCATAAGTCAGTCCCTGGAGATTAAAAGCTTTGGATGGTGAGGTTAAGGTCACTGAGTGCAGGCTACTCCGGGTTGAGACGCTACCATAGGGCACAAATTCGGCATTATCGTAGGTGATATAGCTGTTAATCTCATCACTGACGACCAGTACACTATGTTTGTCACAAATATCAGCAATGAGGGATAACTCCTCCCGAGTAAATAGTAGCCCGGTAGGGTTATGAGGGTTGACCAGGAAAAACAGTCTGACATTTTCTCTGACAAGCGTTTCTTCAAAACGGTTTGGTTCGAAACGGTATCGAAACCCATCAAAGGCCAGTGCCTGGGTAACAACGCAGCGATCAGCACCTTCAATAACACTGACGGCGGGATGAAAATGTGGCGCATGAATCAGGATATTATCACCCGGTTTTGTATAAGCGCGCAGACATAAAGAAAACATGGCCCACATACCGGGGCAGTTGGTCAGCCAGGCTCTCTCTATACGCCAGTGGTGGTTTTCACTGAACCAGTCCGTTATTGCCTGATAATAATCATCTGTTTTGTATTCGTAAGCATAGAGACCGCTTTCCGCTTTCTTTATAAGAGCATCGCGAACACATGGCGGAGACTTAAAATCCATATCGGCAGTACCGAAGGAAATAATATCTCGTCGCTGATATCGCCCCCATTTAATCGAAGGTGAATCAACCCGATTAATCACTGTTTCAAAGAAATGACCTTCTTCTTTCACTTTTAATCTCTAATTACTCAATATTCTTAAAGCATTATCACAACGTTCCCGATGTGGCAAGATGCCGGGTGGTTGCTGGTATTACCAGGATGGCCCTTCATTTAACGCAATCAACTCCTTGCTCATAGCTGACATCCGCTCAGTGATGTTGCCCGCTTTATGCCAGAAGCGGACAGTATTCTGTTTATAAAGAGAGTACGGCCGGAAAAGGTACCAGGGGTCGCAACAGCCCGTTGTCATTTATTACTCATGCAAGAATTATCTGATAATAAAGATAATTGATATTACTCAATGACTTATTCTTCGTTGCCTCACATTTTTTGACAGCTGGGCGCATTATGATTCTGTATCCTCAGGGTGCGCAGTTGAACAAATCGTCACGTTAGTGGATTTCGCCACTCCCATCTAAATTTACAGACAGACAATTTTGCTGGTTCCTGCTGTCATCTGCGCTGAAAGCTGCTCAGCGGTACTTCAATTCACACCCTGGATTTTCGAATGTATGACTAATGACTATGAGGCCTTATGAATAAATCTCTGCTGGCATTGATCTGCTGTAGTGCCATTTCATCTTTTATCGCGCAGGCTGCGCCAACATCCTGTGTTCCTGAATCTTTTGGTGGTAAAGGCGATGCCAGAACCCTGAATACGCACGCTATCCAACAGGCAATTCAACAATGCAGCGAACGCGGTGGCGGCACGGTAAGACTCTCCCCTGGCGTATGGCTCAGTGGCCCGTTGCAGCTAAAAAGCAATATCACACTCCAGATCGATAAAGGCGCAACGCTGAAAGCGAGCAACCAGGAAGGCAAGTTTGTGCAGGCCTTTATTGGCCACCCGGCGCGGGCGAACGAAGCCTTTATTTTTGCCAGTGACGTGCACAATGTTGCAATAACCGGCGGGGGTAAGCTTGATGGTGACGGAGAAAAAACCTGGTGGCCGGAGGCACTGAAAATCCGGGCCGAAGTACGCAGTGGTAACACTAAAGCCTTTACGGATCGCTTCCCTGGCATTCCGCTGGCAAACGGCGCGCCTCGCCCATGGTTTGTTGAATTTAATAATGTTACCGGCGGTAAGATTGAACAACTGCATCTGACGAACTCGCCAATGTGGAATATTGTTATCCGCAACAGCGCCGATATTGAAGTGCATGAAGTCAATATTAATAACCCAACCACCTCGCCGAATACTGACGGTATGGATATTGTCTCATCACGCAATGTGACTGTCTCGAAGATGGATATCCACACGGGGGATGACAACATTGCCATCAAATCGGGTCTGGTGCCGAGAACCGGTGCACCCTCGACAGATATTACCGTGCGTGATTCGATCATGCGCGACGGGCACGGCATCTCAATCGGCAGTGAAACCGCTAACGGCATTGGCCGCGTAACAGTCAGTAATGTCACCTTTCTCAATACCGAAAACGGTGTGCGAATTAAATCCGCACGGGATCGTGGAAACACCATCGGCCCGCTGGTCGCCGAACATCTGACGATGACGAATGTCGCAACACCGATTCTGGTGACCAACAGCTATAGTGGTCAGTCCGGAGCCAAAGGCAACACGCTCATATCCGCGCTGGATAACGCGCAAGTTACGGCGACCACGCCTAAAATCAGCGGCGTCGATATTTCGAATCTCACCGCTACAAACGCGGATCACGCCATGATTTTCAGCGGCTTACCGGAATCTGCGGTACAAAATGTCTCACTTCATAATATCGATATTGAGGCAAAATATGGCGTGCAGGCACGCTATGTGAACGGGAAAGGCGATACAGTACGGATCAAAACCCAGCAGGGCCCCGTGCTGGAACAAGGCCCACAATCGGCGCTGAAATTTAACTGACGGCCCGCCCGGAGAGTGTTCTGCCTCCGGGAATTTTTCGCTCATTGCAGATATTCAGCCCCGTGAGGCGGTCCGCTTCGTGCCAGGAGCGGGCATTACGATTATCCGGACGTATACCATAAAATTGATTTATCAAGGCTCCCCTTCCCAGTAATCCACCCCTTCACCTTTGAAATCTACGACCCTGAACCCTTCATTTTTCTGATGCGTTGATTTTACTAAATATTTATTTGAATCCGGATACTCACAGACTTCCGGTAATTCCATGGTACTGACTGACATATAGGTAAATGGCAAGGATGAGGTGTTAATAATTTGATGTGGCCAGGCTTCTCCTGGGGGAATACAGATAACATCCCCCTCTTCGATTGCCACCCTCTGGTCTGCGATTCTTAACGTTCCGTTACCCTTCAGAATGATGAACATCTCTTCCTGAACATGATGGAAATGAAAGGGTGTCGATCTTTTTCCAGGGGGGAGAATATCCACGGATGCGCCAAGCTTGTTTGCCAGAGTACCGGAGGTCAACGATCCCCCTTCTGATGCATAGAGTGGAGCTCGCTCAAAACGTATGTCTTTTACCTTATTGAAATTTTTAATGGTGAAATTTTTGCACATGCGTTCACTCCATATAGTCATTTGAGGTTCAAACTATGGGTGTTTAATGACAATGTCACATTAAGCGCCCCGTAAGCATCCTTGAAACGTCCGCTTTTCGCTGACAGACATTGTGGCTCTTTTTCAGCCGGTCCGCATTTTTCCGGGAGCGGCTTTATTCACTTAATTGACTCGACATCGGCTTCAAACGTCACCCTAACGGCATTAAGCTACCCTTTCATCCTGAACAGAGAGCACCATCTCATTAAATTGTCATCGCGCTGGCGGACGGATTCACATTACGATGAAAGTGATATTGGTAAGACATGCAGAAACCGAGTGGAATCTGGAAGGGATTATCCAGGGGCATAGCGATAGCACTGTGACTCACCGTGGAATACGTGAAACATCTGCATTACTGACAACGCTTACGGAAATCGGCTACCCGATAGAATGTGTTTATAGCTCCCCGCTTGGACGCGCAAGGCTAATGGGGCTGAGCCTGGCTGAAGGCCTTCACTGCCCGTTGAGAGTGGAACCGTCCCTCATTGAACAGGCGTTTGGTTGCTTTGAAGGGATGTCATTTGCGCACTTCACCCGCAACCATTTGCATGATGCAAAGGCATTGTTCGTGCATGATGCCGCGTATTGCCCCCCGGGTGGCGAGTCATTAGCGCAAGCCTCTCGCCGAGTGATGGACTTCTTACAAAATCTGCAGGACCTCGGGGAACATCAGACCGTCTGTATTGTTTCTCACGGGCATGTCAGCCAGGGAGTGCTGGCAATCCTTAAAGAAGGATCGCTCAATAATTTTTCCCGGTACGCTCAACCCAATGCGAGTTATTCTGTTTTCGATTTGATTGATGGAAAATGTATCGCGCTCAAATGGGGGATTGCGACACACCTGATTCAGCCTGATAGATAACTTTCAAGCTACTGGCGGTTATCTAAACACTCTCCCCTTCTCACTCGATGCAGGCTGCGCGACTTGTCAGAAAGGAATAGTCCTGCCTGGCTGTTTATCGATTCCATGGCATAACTGCCAGTAATTTTGCCATCCCACACCAGCCTGTCGCGCCTGCAAATACCAGACCTGCGCCCACAAAACCTGGAATAATATAAAAAACAGGACTCAACAGAGCCCCGGCGAGTGTGCCGCACAGTGCCAGCGCGCCCGCGGTGAGTTGTACCTGGCGCATCAATGGCAACGGTTGACGGCGGTCAACCTGAACCGGATAGCCAGCTGCTTTCCATGCGTTAAGGCCGCCCTGCATAATCAATGCTTTTGCCGGATGTACTGCAGCCCTAATCTGCGCTGCGGCGTTATTCGTGCGTGTCCCACTTTGGCAGTGAAAAACCACCGTCTCGTTATCACGCAATGATAATTCACCAAAACAGCCAGGTTGAAGCTGTTCGAGGGGCATTGAGCGGGCAGCGGAAATATGCTCTCTGCGCCATTCATCGTGACCACGAATATCTATCAGTATGACCTTGCGCTCAGACAGAGCGAGTGCTTCAGCCGGTGTCACAAATTCAGAAGACATCTTATTCTCCAGGACAATAAATATTCTTGAGCGTCTGCACGACGGCAAAAATCGCCTCATTCTTGATGCTGTATCTGACATATCTGGCCTGGCGAGTCCCCTCAATCAAACCTTCAGATTTCATTCACGCCAGATGCTGAGAAGTGGCCGAAGGGCTAAGACCACTCAGTCTGCTTAGTTCCCCCGCTTCTGTTCCAGGTTTTCCAGTCAGCACGCACAAAATCAATAACCGCTGAGGATGACTCAGCGTCTTAAGTAAGGCGGCAGCATTTTCAGCCTGGCTTTGCAGCAGATTCAGATCGTTCATAACTAATATTTTAGCATTCCCTAAATTTAGATAATGCTAAAATAAGAATATCGTTGTCAAGCGTCATCGGCCTTACCACCGCGGCATTGATGGGTTAAGCGGACTGACGAATTGGCACCGTGGTTCGTAAATGCTCAACTGCATTTTCACTAATAGTGAGCACCGATTTAACGCTAATGCTTATTCTGTCGATAATGGCCTGCCGGGGGCCACATCGCCACGCTTCGCTGCTATAGAAAGACGCCTGAGAGGATTCAAGGTGGGAGAGGCTGTCATACGCTCTGATGAGGTAATAAGCGTCATCTTCATGGGCAGATATGCCGAAAGAAATTACATCCATTCCTGCTGACTGATGAAGAGGAACACTTTCTTCCGTCATAATTCTGTGGAACGCTTTCCCGGTGCCGGGTTTAAGAGTGTAGAGCATAATTTCGACAGTTTTCATCTTCGGGATCCTGGTTTTTTCTCATCATAGCGTGGGTGGAATGGGAAACGGGAACATTTCGCTGCTCACTATAATCGTGGGAATTTATACCAGAAGACAGGCAGGGCCTTATTGAAAAGGAAGAACCCACCTGACGGATAGCTATTTGGCTTGCGATGAACGGAGCTTGACCAGTACCTGATGGAATTCGCCGACCGTCAGGTCCCGGACCGTCGAATCCGGGATCCCTCGCAACCTTGCAAAAAAACGTGAAATGCCGAACAGGTCTAACCCCTCAGAGCTAAACAGGAACTCATTTTCTTTCATCGAAAAGAGCGTCCTCAGATTATGCTCATCCGTTTCAAAACAGACGCCGAAAACCTTCTCTGCTTCCTGTAAAAGCGCCACACCGTCATCACCGGTAATATGCAGATCGTTCTCAATATACGAATTCTCATCGATAGGCTGTTTCCGCAATCCTGCGAACTCACGGATAAAGCGGATAACGTCTGGAAGCGTTGGACTCATTGCTCTGGCTCGTCATGAAAACGTTGAGAATAGCCGGAAGTCAGGACGAAATTCAATCCGTGAATAGCTACGGTTTTATCCTGCCCTACTTCCACGCTTAGCAAAAAATTTCTCCTCAAGACTAGCCGCTTTATACCAGCCACGGACGTTATATTACTGGTTGATAATATGATCAGACTGGAGATGACGTTTAGCCAGTTTCTTTTGAAGTATGATGACCATGATGGGAAATCCAGAGGCGGCAATCGCACCGATCGCCAACAGTCTGTTCAGGTTGGGCGTTGTGATTCCCTGCGCAGGCAATAATAAGGACGAAAGAAAAAAGGCGAGCGTCGTAATCAGGAACATCATGACCGTCTGTAATGAAGAAAAACTGGCACGTTGTTCATCCGCAGGATAATGGACAGCAACCGCGGAAGCAGAGACAAGTCGGCTGTAGGAGGCAGCAAGAAATAAGGTGATAAATAGCACTGGATTATGATAGCCCATCGCAGGAATCAGCAAGCTTCCTATAAACAACAGCGTTGAAACGGTGGCCAACATCAGCGCAGATAAACGCGATGTGAGCATCCCCGTTATTTTTGTGGACAGATAACCTGCAATCCCGCCACATAAGAACAATAAGGGTAACAGGTTTTGTTGTGCCCCCAGATATTGCGTCAGCAATGGTGCCAGGATAGGAATAATCAGCATGGGGCTAAATTGCACACCGGCAGCACAAGAGGCGAAAAGTAAGGTTTGAATATCAATAGACAGCTTAGCCTTTACGCCTGAAGGGGGGGTATCTGCAGGAAGAATAAGGACTATCAAAGGTAAAGAGACCAGGCAAAGTAAACTGATTAACCACAATGCACTCTGCCAGCCATAGTGCGTGCACAAGAATAATACGGCTGGCATTCCGACGATACTGACCATCGAAAATGATGCAATCACCGTCGCCAGTATTTTTCCACGTAAATTTGCAGGGACATAATTCATTAAAATACTCGTCCCCACCCCCATTGTCGTTCCTCCCACCATTCCTGCGCAAAATCGTAGTATCAGTAGCGTGTCAAACTGCGTCGTCAACGTGGACAAAAAGGTGAGCGCTCCCAGCAGCCCCATATTCTTTAGCAAGAATTGTTTTTTATTAAACACGTCGATCCAATAAAAAGCCATGATGCCAGAGAGGACCGCCCCCAGGGTATACACACCCGAGACATAGCCAGAAAAGGATACAGAAACCGAAAACCGGTCTGCCATAAAAGTAAATAGGGGCGTAAACGCCATATACTCCAGCGCATTAGTGAACTGGATAAACGCCATTACCAAGGCCATTCGCATAAGGGCTTTATGATTAAACGTCGGTGTATTGAGTGGCATAGTAAGCAACCTGTCAATGAAAGAGACCCGAGTTTAACTGCTATCAATGATGTAGATTAGATGGTAAAAATGGCACTGATTGTTATCAAATATGGGATAATTTATGCGGCCGGCTCTTGATTTTAATACCCTGAACGTGTTCATTGCGGTGGTTGAAAGAGAAAGTTTTGTCGGGGCGTCGAAAGTTCTGGAAATGCCGACATCCAATGTGAGTCGTTGTATTTCTCAATTAGAAGAAAAGCTGAATCTTCAGCTCATTGAGCGCAGCACCCGCCATATGAAACTTACCCAGGCGGGGCACTTACTCTATACCCGCGCGAAGCCATTACTGGAGGCGCTTGAGCAAACTGAGACCGAATTAACCTTGCGGCAAATGCAGCTCAAAGGCCCATTACGTATCTGTATTCCTAATGAAATAGGTCCGGCGTTGCTGGGTTCTGTTATTGCCGATTTCGCCTGTCAGTACCCGGACCTGGAGTTAAGCTGTATCACTAATTTATCGGGTTTCGACTCCCTGCGAGACGATCTGGATTTAGCGGTCATTATTAGCCGTGGCCAGATGGATGACAGTGATTACATAGCCCGACATCTCATGACTATCCCCTGCACCGTTGTGGCAGCCCCTTCGATCATTGAGCGTTATGGCACCCCTTCTCGTATCCAGCAATTTGAAGAGTTGCCCTGTATTACAACGGTCAGTGCCCTGAAAGGTGCGCCCTGGCAGTTTGTGAATATAAAGGGAGGGTTCGAGACAATTAAGGTTAAAGGCCATTATCGGGTTAACAGCGGAGAGATGGCTGGACGCGCGGCGGTATCAGGTGTCGGTTTTGCCATTTTGTCGAAACAAGCCTGCCAGCCGTACATTAACGATGGTCGGTTAATTGAGGTTGAGTTTGAACAATCGGCAGCCCCACTGCAACTGTTCGCCCTCTATTCAGACAGGCGTTATTTGCCCGCCAAAACGCGCGCACTGATTGATTACATGCATCAGAGATTGAGCAATCCTTAAAGAGCCCCTCGGGCAGAATGATGCTCTGCTGAACAGAGAACGCCCCTAAGGTATTTCGGTTTGGTGCAGGGGTACAGGCTGCGCCAAACCGACAGTTCTCAGCAGTTAAAGAGCCCTGACTGCAAAAATTCAACTATCGCCGCCGTGACGCCCGGCGCGTCCTCAACGGGCGGATGGTGACCTGTTTTGGCTAATATCACCATTTTTGCGTCAGGGATCGTATCCGCCATTTCGTGACTGAGTTCGACAGGGGTCGCGCTATCCTCTTCACCACAAATGATGAGTGTCGGCACCTGAATGTCGGGCAGTAATGCCCTGATATCGCCACGCGTAAATACAGCGGCATCCAGGGCGAGGGCGAGCCCCTTCCTGTCATGGGAAAGCATGATGTTGCGTTCGTGGGCGGCAGCAACGGGATTGTTCTCTAACCACGCTCTGCCATTGATCTGCTCCTGAATAGCCTCAAACTGCTCTTTTCGCGCCCTGTCAGGGCCGTGGCATAAAATGTCACGCTGGCTGCGCCAGTGTTCCAGCCGCTCAGGGAATTCTGCTCTGGCGCTGGTCCCAATCAGCACCAGGCCGGAGACATGCTGCGTCTGGGTGGCTGCGAGACGGATCCCAACCATCCCGCCCTGGCTCTGACCAATGAAAGTAACGCTACCGAGCGAAAGTTCCTGGATCATCAGCGCAAGATCCCGACTGAGATCGTCAAGGGTCCAGCCGTCAGGAGAGTACCCGCTCTGCCCGTGCCCTGGCATATCCAGCACAATACAGCGGTGCGTCTGACTCAGCGAACGGACCTGAGCCGAGAAAATCTCATGATTGACGAACAGTCCATGGGCAAAAAACAGGGTCGGCCCTTCGCCGCAGTCGCGGTAACGATACAAGGTGCCATTGACTCTAATCTGTTGCTGTTGCCACTTATCCTCAACATTAAAAGCCCGGCTCAGCAGTGCTGAATCTTCAAATATCTGATAACGCGTAATTTTTGAACGCGATACCTTAAAATGGATGACCATGTCGCTGCCGACAGCATTTCCCGTGCTCAGTACCGTATGACGAAATTGCCCGAGCAGCAGAACGCTCTCATTGTGTTCAATCAGATCGTTAATGATAAATTTCTGCGGTCTGAAATTTTCCGGGAAGCTTTCCAGCCAGTGTCTGACCTTTTGTTGCCCTTGCAGCAACCCAACGGTTGAGACTGCGGGGTCGCCATCAATATGCCAGACGACATTTTCATCCAGTAGGCAGAGCATCTCTTCGATATTCCCTTTCGCAAACGCAGCGAGATAGGCTTTCACCACCTCTTTTGCGTTCAGTGCCTGTGGTTCATGGGTGTTGTTACGTTGCATGCCTTTATTCCTGTTACACGGTGTTTTCCTCGTGTTAAACAGTTTATTTTTTCCATATTTAGAAAAATACGCATAAAATAAGACAATCATTTTCCATTTATAGAAAATATAAGTCGCCTAAATATGGACTGGAACGATCTACGCTTTTTTCTCACGGTTGCGCGGACACGCAGTCTGACCAAAACGGCGAGCGAGCTTAACGTCAGCCAGTCAACCGTTTCCCGCAGGATTAGCGCGCTTGAAACCAGTCTTCATACCCGCCTTTTTGTGCATCATCAGACAGGCTATTTTCTGACCGATGCCGGGCATGACGTTCTGAAGTATGCTGAGGAAGTGGAAAGCAAAGTGCTGTCTCTGGAAAACAGGGCATCCGGGCGCGACCTCATCCCCGCCGGTACAGTTCGTCTGGCCACGGCAGAAACACTGGCAACCCATTTGATCATACCCGCGTTGCCTCGTTTCATGGCGCGCTATCCGGAGATTACGCTGGAAATGGCGACAGGTATCAACACGGTCTCAGTGGTCAGGAATGATGCCGATCTTGCCCTGCGGCTGGTGCGCCCTGAACAGCACTCACTTAAGATCCGTAAAATGGGGGTTATGGATTCTGCGGTATACGGCACGGCGCGTTATCTTCATCATCACCCGGCCGCCGAAAACCATCCGCTTGCGGGGAGACGCTTTATCACATGGGATGCTTCATACAGCCACTTGCCTTCTGCAAAATGGCTCAGCGAAGCCTCGCCCACAACACCTTCCGCGCTGGTCACCACCAGCCTTGCCTCGCAGGTTGCCGCCGTCACCGCCAGTCTGGGCCTGGCCGTATTGCCTTGTTATATCGCGGCGCAGTATGAAGAGCTTGTCGAAGTGATCCCTGCCGAACGGGTCTTCTCTGAAGAGCTTTGGTTGGTCAGCCATGCTGACCTGCTGTCGTCGACACGGGTCAGAGCAGTAGCCGATTTTTTAGCGGAAATTATCGCCGAAACGGAGCTGCACGCCAGACACCATCATCCTAACCATTGAACACGTTAATTAACGGGCGTCAATGCGTGATGAGTCGGTCGCCAATAATCCTGTTATCGCTTTTTTATGAGCGGGATGGACGTTACGTTCAACGCCCCCCCAATTACGCCAGTGGGTAGGTTCTTAGTGTATCAATGACCGCTCGCAGCGCGGGGGACACATTGCGATGCGGATAATAGAGAAAGGACCCCTCCAGCCGCTGACTGTAACGTTGCAGAACCCGAATAAGCCCCCCTTGTTCGATATCATCGGAAATCAGCTCCTCTGGAACATAAGCCAGCCCGAGGCCCAGTCTGGCGGCTTTGGCTTCCATGTAGCTGTCAGCAAAGGCCCACTGCCCCTGCGGCATATGAGATATTTTCTTGCCATCCTGATGAAGTTCCCAGGCATAGTGGCTACCGTCGCCGAACTGATAAGCGATGCAGGGATGACCCACTAAATCTGCCGGCGTTTGCGGAAAACCGTAGCGACGAAAATGCTCTGGCGCGCCGACAACGGCCATCTCCATGTCGGGCGAAATGCGTACAGCAATCATGCCACTGCCCACTTCAGGCCCCAGACGAATACCCGCATCGAATCTCTCGGCAATAATATCGACAAACCGGCTTTCGCTGATGAGCTCCAGTCTGATATCAGGGTAGCGCTGTTTGAACACCGCGAGCTTCGGCAGAAGCACTTTATCAATAGCGTGCTGACTGGCATTGATGCGTACCGTGCCGGAGGGGGTTTGACGATAATGTGCCAGCGTGGCGAGTCCCATATCTAAAGCATCGAATCC
>Ga0105244_10002776_pt1 | contig 13059 bp, 19 predicted proteins | sample KBSM44metaG_FD_80423 | JGI IMG/M metagenome (GOLD analysis project Ga0105244, IMG submission 80423) | Miscanthus rhizosphere microbial communities from Kellogg Biological Station, Michigan, USA - KBS M4-4 metaG | ecosystem: Host-associated > Plants > Roots > Rhizosphere > Soil | place...
GGACTGTTCCGACGACCGCTGGAGCTTTGGCTGAATCTTGATCGAGCCATTTTCCTCGCCGAACAGGGATACGTCGTACGCCTCGGCACCTTCTGCGACGCACCGCTGACTCCGCGTAATTTCCTACTGTTGGCCGAGCGCGCTTGAAATCTTTACAGCCTGTGGATAACTCTGTTGATGGTTTTCCCGTGGATCCAATATTCACGGCTGTTAGACCGCTTAAACAGCATTGGTCATTTTTTGTTCATATTGATAAAAAACCCGTAAAACAGGGATTTGCGCACAAAATGAGAACGTGTCCACAAAATCCCCTGCAATGCAGCCGTAGCGCCCATCCGTTGTGCATAAGCTTCCAATCAAAACGACATAAACGGGTGAAATGGGTGCTTGAACGGTGCAGAAATCCTGCCCTCACGCTCATTCTGGTTTGATCGCGTAGCACCTCGGTTTTGCGGCTAAAAACTCGGCGACACCGCTCACGCCAAGCCTGATCCAGCGCCTGCGTAAAAATAGTCTGAATTCAGGGGTTTACAGAACCAACCCAATCGCTATAATCGTCGCCCACACGCCGGTATAGCTCAGTTGGTAGAGCAACTGACTTGTAATCAGTAGGTCCCGGGTTCGACTCCTGGTGCCGGCACCATATAGAACAAGGCTCGCAGCGATGCGGGCCTTTTTCGTTTCTGATCCGGGGTTACACCGGGGTTACGTTTTCGATAAATCGTCAGCTATTTCGATCAGGTATTTTTCTGTCGAAATCCCCAAGTTAAGCTTTGATGTGCTTACTGGGCGCGGATCTGCGATTCAAGGCCGCTAAAGAGTTCAACATCGTATTTCCTCAGCGGAGAGGAGGTGCCGGTTTAAGGATTGGTTGAACGCGCGAATCGCTTATGCAATTTTTCCGCGCGCGTTCTGCTTAAGAAACTCCGAGTGCCGGGTTCCGTTCGATGAGTACTCAGTGGAATTTGTCGCCAGCGTATGGATCAGCGCTGTATGAGCTTCGACTACATCTTCTCAACCACAGCCGACGATTCCTCACAACGATATCGGCAGATCGTTAAGCGCGAAAAGTCGGTTCAGGCACGAGAGTGAGCAGGCGGGAGATTCGCAAAAGCCCGGAGCTGTGCCGGGCTTAGGGGGAAATGGCTAGCTGACGACGAAAAAGTTGGCCATCGATGATGGATTGATTGGCGCAATGTTGTATTTTTCGGGCTGAACGGCTCCCGTTTTGACTAGACGATCAAAACGATCGTTAATCTGGTCTAGACGTTGCGCCCGCTCACCTGCGCGACTGGCCGCTTCCTTCGCAAGCGTCTCTGCAGTTCTTTTGTCGAGCGTCATCATCGTTTCCCTCGCAGGTTGGTCATGTGTAGTGAAGCATGAAAGCGGATTGCTGTCTTTCAGCGTGTTCCGTGAGCAGCTCCGAATAAACGCGGAGATTCTGCCTGAGCTCAACATCTTGCGTATAGTCTTCGATTCTTAACTTCAGACCGCTGGTAAGGGTGTTGATTCCGATCATCCGCCCATGTGAATGCCAGCGATTATTGTCGCTTAGATCCTTGGCTATCTGCTCTGCGCGGGCCTCCTTCTCTTCTGCGGTGACCGGCTGACCAGCTGTAGTCGTTAAATGATGCGTCCAATCCTTGAATTTATATTTAACCAGCCACTGCTTTAGCAGGCTAACCGACAGATCCCGTGCCTGCTCGTATCTGCGAAGCGTCGCTAAATCTAGGCGCTGAAGCATCATAAATTCGGCGTCGGTCATCCTCCCTTGTGCAGATTTATCGATCAACTCGTTAACCTTGTCGATGTAGCCCAATGCAGGCACAAGCTGGCCGTCTGATAGGGGAACCTGTGGATCAATCGGCCCAAGAGATGATGCGTAATCCATAAATATCTTGTCCCCCGACATGCAAAAAATAGTGCCCGCAGACATGGCAGCAGTAGGGACTACGAAAAAAACCTCCGCAAAATGATGCCGAGTGACCTCAACCATTTTTTCGACGGCTTCTACAACTCCGCCAGGCGTGGAGAGGATGATGCAGATCCTCCCTTCGGCATGGGTCGGCTGTACCTGCCTCACTACCTCCTCGACTGCGGCCACATACGCATTAAGCACCGCCGGATGAATTGGCCCCGAGTAGGCAAGGACAGGGCAATTAAAATGCCCGGAGATCAACGTACGATAATGGGTGAGCGCGGCGAATACATGATTATCAAGACTTGGCACAATCCTCTCCCTGGTTCTGTATAAGCGCGTTCGCGTACACGTTTTGTTTAGGCTAGATTTTCGTTAATGTCAATTCGCCACTGAAGGTGTGGCTTAATAGGCTGACCGGCGCGCGCCTTACTGCCATTTCCAGCTTTCGCCGTCGAGATATGAGTGTTACACGCACATCTCTTAAAATTATCTGGCGAGTATGTGGCTATGCTCAGTGCTCTGACACCATAGCCGTGACACAAGGAAGAATGTGATGCCTATAAAAAGTGATATGAGCGGACTGAAGACCTTGGCCGATAACGCGCGAAAGCTTGGAGAGACAAAACAGATATTGCTCTTGGATCTGCTTAATCCTGAGTTCATTTCCAAACATACCGAAAGCCCGGACTTTCTTTCGTTTTGCGAATCCGCTGGCTACAAGGTGGAGACGTCCGAAGATCTTCAGGCAATTCCAGATGAGCCTTGGGATGCGTACATAGCAGCGAATTCGGACTTCGATAATTGGCGGGAAATGCAGGAGAAAGCTCTCGCAGCATGGAGCGCGGCAAAACTGATGAGCGGGCTAAAAGGCTAAAGGTAGAACGTGGCGGCTGTCGTAGATCGCGGCCGCTACATCACTGATCGCCATCAACCACCAGCTTCGCGATAAAAGGCCTTGGGGCTCGTGTTCCCGCCACTCAACGCGCCTGTATGATCCAGAGAGGCCGCACCGAGTCTTTCAACTGGAAACGGAATCAAGGAATGTATCAAGCGCAATATTGGGTGGAGCTGCAAAATCTTAGAGCACATGTCTACTATCTCGAGCTCTACCAAATCAGATCTGAAAACATTGAGCGGGGAATCGGCATCGTATTGGCCGTAGCGTCCGCCGGCAGTATCGGTGGCTGGGCTATTTGGAAAGAATACGCTTTTGTCTGGGGCCTTTTAATCATGCTCAGCCAGGTCGTTTCGGTCGTATACAAGTTCCTTCCATTCAAGGCCCGTATCAAGCCTCTCAGTGTCGCAGGGCTAGAGCTATCTGTGCTCGCCGACGATGCAGAAAAAGGCTGGTTCGATGTCGCGCAAGGGGAACTGACCGAGCGAGAAATCAACGAAAAACGTTTCGCGATACGAAAAAAGAAAGCGGCGGTGATGAAAGCTGCCTTTTCTGGAATGGCCGTACCTGAAAACGTGGGGCTCATGACCAAAGCCGAGTTGCAGATGAGACGATATTTCCAAAGTCACTACCCGGAGTTGAACCAATGACTGACAACAAGTCGCAGCCACCACGCCATAACCCATCTAGGCCAGTACACACCAATGACCGGGGACTGCCACCCGTACAAAACACACTCCCTATGCCGAAGGTACAGCCTCCAAAAAAAGAAAAGTGATCAGGTGAGCTGTCAGCATCGAAACATCTGATCAGCTCAGTTGCTAGAGCTTTCGGTGGGTAAATTTCGAGGTTCGTGATCGAAGAGTTTTGGCTAGAAGCAGACATTCGTCTCCTTGATAACAGGGATGTCGGCAATTTTCTCGAAAAAGGAAGCCTATCTAATGGCAAAGCTGCCAAAGCAAGCGCACAGCTTTGATGAAGGCCTTCGGGCGATTCAGGCAGTTATTCGGCGTTTTGATGCTTCGAGCATATTGCGCGCCGCATTGGACTATCTGTACGCCCCCGCCAAAGATCATTTTGAACAAGCCTCCAAGCAGCCATGGCTGATCATGCTACTCATTAAGTGGACTTTTCTCGACCCGTTGGCAAATAACCAGTTGGGGCGCCCGGAAATTACTCAAAAACAGATGCTCGACTTACTTCAGAGCGTTCTTGACCTGACAGATACCGGTTCCATGCCCAATGAGTATGATGACGTGCGACTTTTTATGCGTGCGTTAGCCTATCAGCAGTTTTTCCACCAGACAGAGCGCGGATTATTTGATATCGCCCGCCAAGAGTTGATATTCGCTAAAGTCCCAGAAAATCATTATTTCAAAACTCGATTCCTGCAAGGAACCGGAGTTTCTATAAATAATTTTCTTCGTCTAGCGTTCGCTTTAATCGCTACTACGAAAAAGCATGGACAGGTGATCCAGAGATCTACTCTCTTCGAACTTTGCCCCCCCTTCACACCAATGGCTGTGGAAGCGTTCCTACGCTCAATCTCAGTTGATATTGATGGCTTGCATGGTAGTTTGAAGTCTATGGATAAGGAGGGACGTCACCCGAATGAATATTTGCAGCAGACTCCCTTTCTGAAATTCCCGCTGGTTAAGGTCGGCTCTGAATATTGGTGTGTCTCGCCCCATGTACTTCAGCGATCGCTGGGGCACTTCATCTACGATTTCCTTAAGCGGGCTGATGTGGATAGTTTCAATAGTCCTTTCGGCAAATCGTTTGAAAGATACGTTGGTGACTGGATCAATAAATCAGGACTACCGTCAGCGAATGAGAGCGAATTAAACCGAGTCCTTCCTGGGCAAGGCAAAGTCGTTGACTTTTTGGTGGCTGATGGTGATTCAAATATATTGATTGACGCTAAAGGCGTCGAAATGGCGCAGGGTGGAATGGTAGCACTTCAACGAGGAGACGTGCGCAGAGCAACCCAAACATCTCTGATTAAAGCTTTTGAACAAGGCCAAGAAGTCGCCGCTAGAATCGCAAAGTTGGAAGATGACCACCCCGTTATTCGTCCGCGTGAGTCCACATATTTATTGGCCGTTACTTACAAAGAACTCTACATTGGAAATGGGATCACATTGTCCGCAGTAGTTGGAGAAGCCACCTTAGAAAAAATTCGGGCAAAGTATAGCGAGCAGTATTTGATCCCTGTCGAAAACATCTACTTCCTCACAATTCATGAATTTGAAGACCTCATGAGTTTAGTAGCGAAGGGTAAAATTGGCTTAGTCGAGGCCTTGGAGAAAGCTAAAAAATCGGATTCTACGCCGATGACACAAAAATTTAACTTCGAACTTCATATCGACGAATGGTCAAAGCAAATCGGCAGAGAGCAGCCGTTGAGAGATGTGCTCAAGACAATCGTGGATGAAATGCGTGCTGCTCTCCCTAGCTAACTTGCGGGAATTGTTTATGCGGGCAGCCAATCGCAGACAGTCATGATCTGAAACTGTTGCCGCTGACCGAAAACTGACCCAGTAAAGGCTGTTCTGCCGACTGAAAACTGACCCAGGTGTTCAACTGCTTCTGCTCACTTTTCGAGCAGGAGAACACAGGGTGATCAGCATGGAAATGTTGGGAAAAATCCGGCGGATGTACTTCCGCGACAAGCTCTCGCTACATCAGATAGCCAAGCGTACCGGGCTGTCGAGAAACACCATTCGAAAATGGGTCAGAGCACCCGAAGCCACTCAGCCGGCGTACCAACGGTGCGCAACCTTCAACAAACTCAGTCCATTTCACGAGACGCTGGAGCAGGCGCTCAAGGCCGATTCGTTTCGGGCAAAGCACAACCGCAGAAGTGCCAAAGCACTCTTCGAACAGATCAAGGCCGAGGGGTACGACGGCGGCTACAGCCAGCTCACCGCCTTCATACGCTCGTGGCGCGGCCAGCAAGGCAAGTCTTTACGCGCTTTTGTACCACTGACCTTTGCACTCGGCGAGGCCTTTCAATTCGACTGGAGCGAAGAAGGTCTGCTGATCGGCGGCCTGTTCCGACGCATCCAGGTCTCCCATATGAAGCTGTGCGCCAGTCGCGCATTTTGGTTGGTTGCGTATCCCAGCCAAGGCCACGAGATGTTGTTCGATGCCCATACCCGCTCGTTTGGCGCGTTAGGTGGGGTGCCGCGTCGTGGCATCTACGACAACATGAAAACGGCTGTCGACAAGGTCAACAAGGGTAAAGGCCGCACGGTCAATGCCCGGTTTGCCGTCATGTGTGCGCACTACCTATTCGATCCGGACTTCTGCAACGTGGCCTCCGGCTGGGAAAAAGGCATCGTTGAAAAGAACGTCCAAGACAGCCGACGGCGCATCTGGCTCAATGCTCAAAACTGCATGTTCCACACCTTCGAAGAATTGAATGCCTGGCTCGGCCAACGCTGCCGTGCGCTCTGGGACGAACTGGTGCACCCGCAGTACAACGGGCTGACAGTGGCGGACGTCCTGGAGCTGGAACGAGCCGAATTGATGCCGATGCCGACTGCCTTTGATGGCTACGTCGAGCCACCGTACGGGTCTCCAGCACCTGCCTGATCAGCGTGGCGCGAAATCGCTACTCGGTGCCGTGTGAGCGGGTCGGTCAGTGGGTCAGCAGCCGTTTGTATCCCACGCGGGTGGTGGTCATCGCCGATGAAACGATGATTGCCAGTCACGAGCGCCTGTTTGATCGAGATCAGGTCAGTTTTGACTGGCAGCACTACATCCCGCTCATCGAACGCAAGCCCGGTGCGCTGCGCAATGGCGCTCCGTTTGCCGATCTGCCGAAGCCGTTGCAACTGCTAAAACGCGGTCTGAGGCGGCACACCAATGGTGATCGAGTCATGACGCAGGTACTGGCGGCTGTTCCCATCGCCGGGCTCGACGCCGTATTGGTGGCGGTGGAGTTGGTACTGGAATCAGGCAGCTTGAGTGCCGACCACATCCTGAATGTCCTGGCTCGACTGACATCGACAGCAGTCCCTCCGTCCGCCGAAACCAGCCTGCAACTCAAGATAGCGCCTGTCGCCAATACGGCACGCTACGACCGGCTCCGTACCACCGATGAGGAGACTCGCAATGCGTGATCTTAAGGCGGAACTCAAAGAACTGCGTCTGCATGGCATGGCCAGCGCCTGGGAAGAACTGGCCTCGCAAGGCGAAGCCTCAACGACCTCGTCGAAATGGCTGCTTGAGCATCTTCTCCAACAAGAACATGCGGATCGAGCGGTGCGCTCAGTGAACCACCAAATGAACATGGCCAAACTCCCCATGCATCGTGATTTGGCCGGTTTCGACTTCAGCGCTTCCAGCGCAGACGCCCGCCTGGTCAGGGATTTGTCCAGCCTGGAATTCACCGATACCGCGCAGAATGTCGTGTTCATCGGCGGGCCTGGTACAGGCAAAACACACCTCGCCACCGCCTTAGCCGTGTCCGGGATCACGACGCATCACAAACGCGTGCGCTTCTACTCCACGGTGGATCTGGTCAATCTGCTGGAGCGCGAAAAGTACGACGGCAAGACGGGCCGCATAGCTCAAGGGCTGCTACGGACAGACTTGGTGATACTCGATGAACTGGGGTATTTGCCCTTCAGCCAGAGCGGTGGTGCACTGTTATTTCACCTGCTGTCCAAACTGTACGAGCACACCAGCGTCGTCATCACCACCAACCTCAGCTTCTCAGAATGGTCGAGTGTGTTTGGCGACGCCAAGATGACCACTGCGTTGCTGGATCGGCTGACACACCACTGCCACATCGTCGAAACGGGCAACGAGTCCTACCGCCTGCAACACAGCACTCTGGCCGCGCAGACAAAGATCAAATCGCGTGAACGAAAGCGCAAGGACGAAGATGGTATCGAGGACGATGAGCTGTTCTGATCAGCACCGAAAATACCCTGCCGCATGCCCACATGCGGTGGGGCTTAGTGCCTCTTCCACTGGGACACGACTGCTAAGCTTATCCACAATTGCTGATGCAAAAATCAGCAATCCGCCCTGGGTCAATTTTCAATCGGCAGGGTGGATCAGTTTTCAATCAGCGCCGACACTGACCGGTTCTTACGCCACACGCAATCGTCACCTACGCCAATCAAAGGCCATCCAAGTAGCGATTTCTAAACGCTGGCACCGAGATAACCCATGGACCTGGCAGCAAAAGCATCTCGACTGGTTTTTAAATCACCATATGAATCATCGCTCCAAGTCAACGCGCTATTACTATCTGCTGACAGTGAATCTTCTCATTCGTCGCTTAGGAAAATCCTGGAAATTCAAAGTACTAGGTGAAAATTCGTATCCATCGCGAACCTCAGGTGAGGTGCACTTGACCACCACAGATCGATTTAGATTGACCTGATTGAGGTCATTGGGCCAGCATTGACATAGGGTAAAAAACACTTAATGGAGATGTAGCTTTGTCAATTTTCGATAGCGTAATCCAAGAGCACGATAAGAAAAAAGCAGAGATGGAAGCGCGCATTGCAGATGCGCAGGCGCTCAAGCAAGCAGCACAAAATGATTTCGTAGAAAAGTTCAACGCAACGGTATCGAGTGTTGTAGAACCGATCTTCGCGGAGTTTGTCGCAGATGCAAAAAAATATGGCTTCCCGGCTGAGGTAGAGGAAATTCGCAGTAGAGAGGAAACTATTTATGTTTCCTTACGTTTGATCCCAGAGAAAGGGGCGGTTTTTGGAACAAATAGAAGTGCCCAGGTAGTGTTCTCAATCAACGGAATGATCACCTCTCAGAAAGTAGAATATGTAAGCTATTACGATCAGCGTCCCGGGAAACACGGGACCGACCGTACTGATTTTGGACTACCCTCCCTAAATAAGGACGTTATCGAGCGTGAACTTGCCAAATTTTTGAAGATGGCAATACACGCGAGAAGCGTACCAGAGCAGTACTGACACCACTCGGCACCGCAATCACCGATACACGGAATGTCCTTGCAGAACACGTGTTTCGTTATTTTGACTACCTTCTTTAGCTTTATCGGCCCACGATTGCAGCAAAAAAGTGATGGGCGTTAGCGTTGACTTGTCAACGCTAACATTCGAACCCCGCGGGGGCCAACGGCCAGGCCATAGCTAACTCCACGGATCATTCAGCCGGCACACTTTCCGCGCCAGAAACGACTCGTAATTCGAGGACAGACCACGATTCCTAGCTTAAATGAATATGCAGACGCCAAATTAATCGTGGTCTGTCCCCGTTTTTTTTCTCCGATCTCTGGATGTTTTTTCGGACGACAGAAATCAAGCTGATTTACTTATTCCCAAGATGCCCTGAGGAATAAATAAATCCAACGTTCAATAAGGGCAGACAAAATTAGTACACATTAACCCTAGGCGCTATTTTTATTCTATTTAAAATATCAATATCTTCTTCATACTCCTGCTGAGTCAGCAGCAATACCGAGAGTTTAATACCAAACAACGACTCAAACTTCTCTTTATTTATATCATTGCAGCCCCTCAAGCTAGTCCACGCACGGGTACCGGGGCCTTCATAACTGCAGATCATTAAATCACAGTCGCCATAAACTCCGTCGTGTCGAGCAACACTACCAAAGATAAAGGCCAACTTAATGGCCTTCACGTCTGACTGATATTTGTCTCGCAACCAAAGCCTATACACATCACTACGTTTAATAGGAGTCTCCGGCGTGTAGAATTGCAAAAAACTGCTTCATATTATCTAAAACTCTAATATTCCTCGTTCGACCGTACATTTTAGCCGCACCAGTAACCTTGCTGAAATGTGAAGGCACGATTAATGTAACCCCGAGGCCGGCAACTCGGTCAATGACATCATCCCCGATCAAATACTCTTGCCCGTCGGGAATATAAACAATCTCCTCGGCCGAACCACCACTTTCCAACCTATATTCGATTTTTAGACACCTTCCTCCCGGAAACGAGGTTGATATAATCCTATCGTGATTCTCAATCTGTGCCTTCAACCATTGAACACCCATTATGCACTGAGCTCCTTTTCCTTGTTCTTAAGTTTACTTATTACCAAACTGCGCACTTTAACTATGTTACCAAGTAATTCCTTCGGGTACGGAAACTTTCCATGCAGGCTGTTGGCCTGCTTTCTAAAAAGCATATAAGACTGAGCATGCTTTACATAATAAAAATAGTTATCAAGATCATCCGATGGATCAATTAGATAAGATTTTGTTTTTATAATTTCTACTATCGATTCATTATTAGGCAAAATGACTTCATTGACTATATCATCCCAAAGCTCAGCAGCCTCTCCCCCTTTATAAAAATCTTCGGGAAATGTTTTAGGCCCTAGCGACTGAAACATATCATAATTAGTACTAACCAACGCATTTAGCGGGTCATAGAATTCGGATAGCTGATTTTTAATATGTTTATACGAATCAACTGCAAGTTCTTTCTTTATGGCTGCCTTGGATGCTTCTCTGAGGTTATAAATTGACACGAAGTTAGTAACAATTAAGGCAATCAGAGGCACCCATATCAAAAAATCTACTGGACTCAAACTAGACCACCAAGAATCCGAATGGATATCCGTCTCCTTTTGATCAATATACCCCGTAGGATTTGGCCGTAGGATTGGGGTGATTTCTTCCAATCCATACGTAAAATCATCGTCCACAACCGTAGAACTAGGATCATGATAGCCGAAGATTGCTCGATCAAACTTCAGCGCAGGTTGTTGCAAACTTAAAACCTGCATATCACATGCTGCAGCACTGAAATTTAAAAGAAGTAGCCATCCCAACCAAATAAAACTAGAGATAATTCTCAGACGACCGAGAAAACACACAACTGTTTTCAACATCCTTTTAATCCATTAAAAATAAAGTATCAACTGATCACCAAAATCAATTTCTGCCATCAATCGTAAACTATAATCATATAAGCCTGCAACACTTGATAGACACAGTCAATTATCAACCCGAGAGTTTTAGACTTACAGTCTAACATGCCCAAATATCCAAAATAACTTTACTATTTCCCTACGTACCTGCATCGGCATTTTGCATCACAAGGGTATCAGTAGAGATAGAAATCACATTACAGAAAAAATAATCCCTATAAATCAATAGATTAATATCCAATTCGACTCCTGGTGCCGCACCATACAAAACAAAGCCCCTGCAGAAATGCAGGGGCTTTGTTGTTTCTGGTACGTCCACATTACGTCCACACTCCCTCAAGCCTGTGAAGCCCCAAATCGTCATTGATCTGGGTGTCTCGTTATCGAGGGATGTGCTTCTGCCGGTGCGGGGCGCGGCACCTCGGTTACACGTACAGCTTTACCGGCCTTCATCTGACGTACAGATTCCAGCAAATCCTTCCGGAATTGTTCCAATTCATTGAGCATTAATGAGTTTTCTCATTCGGTTGCTCAGGTCGGCTACGAGCAGGCTGTCGAATAAGATCGCGCTTCAAACCTGACTGATCTCAAACACATACGAAATCCTTCTCTGACTCGCACTCCACACATAACGCAAATGCTTACCCTGCTTCGGAATCGACACCGCTGGCGGGCGGAACGCAGCAACACATTCGTGACCCGGCAGACGAACACTGTTGTAGAGCAGTCCCCAGGATGCAGACTCGCGCAGTTGTCGAGCAAACGCCTGGGATGGGCCATAGGCGTCTGGATCGGGTTGATGCAAATCGGGAAAGTCATCACGAACATCATGCAGCGGCTTAACCACACGATTGACGTAAGTACGCATGGTCAACTCAAGATCCGCCTCGTTGGTGGCCGCGAGGAAACGTTCCTGGTGATAGCAGGTTTCGGCGATGGCCGCGGCCTGGCTGCTGGCGGCGTAGTAGACGCCGAAGGCGCCATCGGTGAAGCGGCTGCTTTTGCCGATGTGGGTAAACGCCGCCATCACCGGAGTTGAACCGGGGCCGGAGAGCCGGTCTTCGGGACGCACGCGGGCGAGGACGCCGGCCTGCTCGATCAGGCGATCGTTGGTCAGCGCTTCCAGCGCGTAGGCGATTTCCAGGTCTTCGGGGTCGAGCACGTCTTCGAACAACGCAATCGGCGGGAAGCTGCTGTTGACGATCCGGTAGGCCTTCGGCCATTGCGGCTCAGCCAGCGGCGGGGCCTTCAACCGCGCACCCCATCGAGGTAGCGGCGCACGTCGGCGATATCGACCACCCTCCCCGCCAGCATGTAATCCAGCGCGGTCCGGCCATTGAATGGCGCAGCCGTGTTGGGGCTGCTGACCCACGTATAAGCGCGCTCGCGGCTGTTGCTGAAGATGATGCTCAAGGCCTTGTGAATACCCATCAGATACGAGATTCGCTCCAGCGTGTCGTGTGGCAGGCGAATGTTCGGCGGCAGGTGTTTGTACTTGTAGAACGTGGTGTTGCCGACGCCGCCCAGCAAAGTGCGCTGCTGTTCGGCGTTGCAACCCCAGCGCTCCATGAGATTGAAGAAAAACTTCAGCGCGACGCGCCCGGCCTCGGGGACGTCGAGTTGTTCACGCGGGGTGAGGGCTGGGGATGAGGTAGGCATGGTCGTCCTTTTTAACTGTCGCGCAACTGAGCGTAGTACAAAAATGAATATTTCCTATGAAAATATTCATATACGAATAAACGCCTGAGAATCCCAAGTTGACACGTTAATGTCCCGTGGCAGAGGATCTGCCTCAAGAGCGCGAAACCGACTGCCATCAGGTGGCGATAGTCGGCGTTAGGAACCCCGTTGATGACCTGAAAATCAGCGCTCGGGTGAGACCTCTTCCCCCGTTCAAGGGAGCAAAAAGCCGACAACAATGTCGGTTTTTTTTGCCTGTTTTACTTGAGCATTTCGCTTGCCTGGTCGGAGTGCTGGCGAACTTTCCCTATGTGCATTCACATGCGGACGCTCTTCAGCGCCCCGTAAATGGCAGCTCCAGAGTCGCAACAACCCGGTGGCGAAGAAATTGGAAAGCCTCCCTGATGCTAAGGGCACTCGCGCTCATAGCTGAAAAATATCCGCATATGTCGCCGGGGAAATTACAGGAGCCATAAGCCTTTCTCCTCGAAAAACCCGCCCTGCGCACCAAAACCACGCACTTTTCTTGACCCCAATCACCCCCACGTCATCAAAAATCCCGATCCTGTGTCAGCTTCCAGCCATCGGCGGGGACATCAATTCGCTACTAAACCCGCGACAACTATGCTCAGGTGCTGGAATATAGCCGGCATATGAC
>Ga0105244_10002777_pt1 | contig 13058 bp, 9 predicted proteins | sample KBSM44metaG_FD_80423 | JGI IMG/M metagenome (GOLD analysis project Ga0105244, IMG submission 80423) | Miscanthus rhizosphere microbial communities from Kellogg Biological Station, Michigan, USA - KBS M4-4 metaG | ecosystem: Host-associated > Plants > Roots > Rhizosphere > Soil | place: Michigan...
AAGCCAGAAGGAATATGAACGATGAAAGACTATAAACCGCGTTACGAAGAACTTCAAAAATGCTACCAGACTTGGTTGACAGATTTTACAAAGCTGACTGTCCGGCAGGGAATGTGCCATCAAAATATATATCATTATCATAGCCTGACGGTTGGCTGTCTGAATTTCCCTGGGAAAGAAGCTGTTATTGCTATTGTGCCTCACTGGCTGCACCGGCTTATTTACGGAAAGGCAGCAGCGGCATCATTATCGATAGATGATGACCTGAGCGTAAGCTTATTAACGCAGGAGCACCTGTTAGCCCACCATCCCATGCTTGAAGGTATTCTGCTTTCCGAATGTGTCCGTTTAAAACAACGTTCACTGGCAAATAAGCTCACCAGCCTGTTTCAGCAGTTTAGAGGGACTGAGCTTCGTCTAAAGCTTGTCTGGTTGTGTTGGTACGATTTGATGTTGGGGAATTGTCTTGCTGATTGGATTGAGAGTCTAAAGTTCAAAACAAGCGAGGAGGTAAATAACTGGGTTAATGACCGGCAGGCTGAGAACCACATGCTTACCAGCATGATGGATGAGTACGTCTGCTTTGCATACCGCACTGTACTCGATCCGCTGATTTGAGCCTCAAGCCTTGTTCTGTAAGGACTAAGAAATGTTCAGGGAGTTAAAATTAATATCGGTTAATTAATATAATTAATAGGCACTCCCTTTTTATATTCCTCTTAAACCTGTCTACAGATCTGCCCATTAATCATCCATCCCTCAGCTTCTTGCCGGGGGATTACCCTCCTCTACATGGCTGAACCAAGCAGCGGTCAGGAAATAACCATATGAATATTGAACAATCCTGGACACCAGACTGGTTTCTGCAGTCTGTTTTGAACTGGCATACGGATAGTATGATCAACCGGTATGCCTGCATGCGGGCTATTCGAATAGACCTGTTCTACAAAAATGGAACGCCTAGATATGCACAACCAGAACACCACCAACTGGAGATGGATATCCAGCTATTAATGAAAAACATGATGAGTCTGCGAGCCGTCGTAGGTTATTTCTGGGTCATAGAGTGGACTGAGGATCACCGCTACCACGCCCATGCAGTTTTCTGGTTAGATGGTAATCGGACCCAGATAACCTATCCATGGGCTGAGAAAGCGGGCGAGCTATGGAGCATCATTACAGACAGGGAAGGCTGGCATCACCGTTGCGAGTACAAGGAACACTATCGAGCAAATATCAATGTCCCTGTTCACTACAACGATCCTGGAAGTATTACCAACATACGGCAGGTACTCGCCTATATGACAAAAATCCAACAGAAGGAGGGGTTGCTACTCCATGGCTGCAATGAAGTACCTGAGCGTCCACTGACGGGTCGTCCACGGCTTCCCCAGTGACTCAACTGAACAGGTATGCAGGTTTATCTGCTGCAGGATACGCTCTGATGCCCAACGCGGCAGACCAGAAAACGATTGCTGCAGCACAGCAAATAATCAAATTTTACAATGCACACCGATACGGGTAACTGGCATAGTCTTTCTGCTTCCGCGAAGCCACTTACCAGAAAGGGCATAAGTACAGTCGTTGAGAACAAATTGCGGTAAAATCTCGTCAACAGCAGTTGCTAAGAACCGAACACAGGAAAAAAAATGACAAGCTTTCAACAGCGTGCAGAACTACATCGTCAAATTTGGGCCATCGCCAACGATGTCAGAGGCTCGGTAGATGGATGGGATTTTAAGCAGTATGTCCTTGGTGCGCTTTTTTATCGCTTCATCAGTGAAAACTTCTCCAGTTACATCGAAGCCGGTGATGACAGCATCAACTATGCTGCGCTGGATGACAGTATCATTACTGATGACATCAAAGATGATGCCATCAAAACCAAAGGCTATTTCATTTACCCGAGCCAGCTATTCTGTAATGTTGCTGCTAAAGCGAATACCAACGAAAGGCTGAATGCTGATTTAAACAGCATTTTTGTCGCAATTGAAAGTTCAGCTTATGGCTATCCATCTGAAGCTGACATCAAAGGCCTGTTTGCTGATTTTGACACTACCAGTAACCGTCTGGGTAACACTGTTAAAGACAAAAATAGCCGTCTGGCCGCCGTTTTAAAAGGTGTCGAAGGTTTAAAACTGGGTAACTTTCACGACCACCAGATTGACTTGTTCGGTGATGCGTACGAGTTTCTGATTTCTAACTATGCGGCAAATGCCGGTAAGTCAGGCGGGGAGTTTTTCACACCACAGCATGTCTCTAAGCTGATTGCACAGCTGGCAATGCACGGCCAGACACACATCAACAAAATCTACGATCCGGCGGCTGGCTCGGGATCACTACTGCTGCAGGCGAAGAAACATTTTGACAACCACATCATCGAAGAAGGCTTCTTTGGTCAGGAAATAAACCATACGACGTTCAACCTGGCGCGTATGAACATGTTTCTGCACAACATCAACTACGACAAGTTTGATATCAGGTTGGGCAATACCCTGACTGAACCACACTTTGGCGACGAAATGCCGTTTGATGCAATTGTTTCGAACCCGCCATATTCGGTGAAATGGATTGGTAGTGACGACCCGACCCTGATTAACGATGAGCGTTTCGCACCGGCAGGTGTGCTGGCACCGAAATCTAAAGCCGACTTTGCCTTTGTGCTTCATGCGCTGAACTACCTGTCCGTCAAAGGCCGGGCGGCAATTGTCTGCTTCCCGGGCATTTTCTACCGTGGCGGCGCAGAGCAAAAAATCCGCCAGTATCTGGTTGATAACAACTATGTTGAGACGGTGATATCACTCGCGCCAAATCTGTTCTTTGGTACCACTATTGCCGTTAATATTTTGGTGCTGTCAAAGCACAAAACCGATACCAGCGTGCAATTTATTGATGCCAGTGGGCTATTTAAGAAAGAAACCAATAACAACATTCTCACCGATGCCCATATTGCTCAGATCATGCAGGTGTTCAGCAGCAAGTCAGATGTTGACCATCTGGCGAAATCAGTAGCCTTCGAACAAGTAGCCGGGAATGATTACAACCTTTCCGTCAGCAGCTACGTGGAAGCCAAAGACACTCGAGAAATCGTTGATATTACGGAACTGAATGCCGAGCTAAAAACTACCGTCAGAAAAATCGATCTGTTACGTAAAGACATTGATGCGATTGTGGCTGAAATTGAAGACAGTGAGGCGCAGGCATGAACGAGATAAATTATCTGAAAAAACTGTTGGATGGGGCAGAGGTGGATTGGTTGCCATTGGGTGAACTAGGCGAACTAGTGCGTGGAAATGGATTACCTAAATCTGATTTTACGGAGTCGGGAGTACCTGCTATTCACTACGGTCAAATATATACTTTTTACGGACTATCAACTAAAACTACAAAATCATTTGTTTCTCATCAAACAGCGGAAAAGCTAAAAAAAGTAAATCCGGGTGATGTTGTTATCACTAACACTAGTGAAAATGTTGAAGATGTTGGCAAAGCATTGGTATACCTTGGAAAAGCACAAGCCGTTACTGGTGGGCACGCTACAATCTTCAAACCCAGCAATGGAATTATAGGGAAATATTTTGCCTACTACACTCAAACGAGATTTTTTGCAAGCGAGAAAAGAAAGTACTCCAAAGGGACAAAAGTAATAGACGTATCGGCAACTGATATGGCGAAAATTACTATCCCAATCCCCTGCCCAGACACCCCGGAAAAGTCCCTCGCCATCCAGTCTGAAATCGTCCGGATTCTGGATACATATACTGCACTTACAGCTGAGCTTACCACTGAGCTTACCGCTGAGCTTAACATGCGTAAAAAGCAGTACAACTACTATCGTGACCAATTGCTGAGCTTTGATGAGAGTAAGGTTGAGTGGAAGACGCTGCTTGAGGCTTGTGAATATGTAGATTACCGAGGGAAAACACCAACAAAAACCCAGAGTGGAATATTCTTGGTGACGGCGAAAAATATTCGGATGGGTTATATCGATTATCAGGCTTCGCAGGAATTTATATCAGAATCGGACTATGAAATTGTGATGAGGCGAGGGCTTCCCAAAAAAGGTGACGTCCTGATAACTACTGAGGCACCTTGTGGTTTCGTCGCTCAGGTTGATCGAGAAAATATTGCTTTGGCTCAGCGAGTTATAAAATACCGAAGCAAAGATTCACAGTTATCAAATTCATTTCTGAAGCACTATTTATTGGGTAGTCACTTTCAGGGTAAGTTAATGAAAGCAGCGACAGGATCAACAGTCAAAGGGATAAAAGGCAGCAAGCTTCATCAATTAAAGGTGCCTATCCCAAGTAAAGTTGAGCAAGCCCGTATTGTAGCCATTCTCGATAAATTCGATACCTTGACCCACACCATCACCGAAGGTCTGCCCCGCGAAATCGAGCTGCGCCAGAAAAAGTACGAATATTATCGGGACATGCTATTTAGCTTCCCGAAACAGGACGTGGCAGAGGCGTGACATGGGCAAGACACTCTCAGAAATAGCTCAACAGCTTAGTACGCCTAAGAAAGTCAAGAAGACTGTCCATAAAGAAGTTGAAGCGACCAGGGCCGTGCCAAAGGTGCAGTTAATCTACGCTTTCAATGGCACGGGAAAGACACGTCTTTCCCGTGATTTCAAGCAACTGCTTGCACCTAAAGTAAATAACGGAGAAGGTGATGACGAAGCTGAACAGTCCGAGTTGTCGCGCAAAAAAATCCTTTATTACAATGCCTTCACTGAGGACTTGTTTTACTGGGATAACGATCTGCAAGAAGACGCAGAACCGAAGCTGAAGGTGCAGCCTAATTCCTATACAAACTGGTTGCTGACCTTACTCAAAGATTTGGGGCAGGATGGCAATATCGTCCGTTATTTCCAGCGCTATGCGAACGACAAGCTGACGCCACACTTTAATCCAGATTTTACCGAAGTCACTTTTTCCATGGAGCGCGGCAACGATGCGCGTTCCGCTCACATCAAGTTATCCAAAGGGGAAGAAAGCAACTTCATCTGGAGTGTGTTTTACACCCTACTGGATCAAGTGGTAACAATTCTCAACGTCGCCGACCCGGATGCGCGCGAGACCCGCGCATTTGATCAACTGGAATATGTATTCATTGATGATCCCGTCAGCTCTCTTGATGATAACCATCTGATTGAACTGGCGGTTAATCTTGCTAGCCTGATCAAATCCAGTGAATCCGATTTGAAGTTCATTATCACGACACATAGCACAATATTTTATAATGTACTTTTCAATGAGTTGAACGGTAAGACATGCTACATGTTGGAAAGTTTTGAGGATGGCACATTTGCCCTCACAGAAAAACATGGCGACTCTAACAAGAGTTTCTCCTACCATCTCCATCTAAAGCAAACAATCGAACAGGCAATCGCTGACAACAACGTTGAAAGGTATCATTTCACGTTATTGCGCAATCTTTATGAGAAAACGGCCAGTTTTCTGGGCTACCCTAAATGGTCTGAACTCTTGCCTGACGACAAGCAGCTTTATCTAAGCAGAATCATCAATTTCACCAGCCACAGCACGCTATCGAATGAAGCCGTTGCGGAGCCAACGCCAGCGGAGAAAGCGACTGTCAAACTGTTGCTCGATCACTTGAAGAACAACTGTGGCTTCTGGCAGCAGGAACAAAAAAATGGTTGATTGCACTAAGCCAATTGCTGAGTCCAATAATTTTATCATTTTGGACAAATACAACCCGGACTGGAAGATTACCGAGAACTACCAGAGCGAAGGTGATCTGGAGCGTGAACTGATTCAGGATTTAGTTAACCAGGGTTATGAATATCTGCCAACCCTGAACAACACCAAGGTTATGCTCGATAATGTCAGGGAGCAGTTGCAAACCCTTAACAATGTGGAGTTCCTGGAGGCTGAATGGCGTCGCTTTGTGGAAACCTGGATGGACAAGCCCAGCGATGGCGTTGTCGAAAAGTCCCGCAAGATCCATGATGATTATGTTCATGATTTCGTCTTCGACGATGGCCGTATTCAGAATATCTATCTGCTGGATAGAAAAAACATCCTTCGTAATAAAGTGCAGGTGATCAAGCAGTTCGAGCAAACCGGCACTCACGCCAATCGCTACGATGTCACCATCCTGGTAAATGGTCTGCCGCTGGTTCAAATCGAGTTAAAAAAACGCGGTGTAGCGATTCGTGAAGCTTTTAACCAGATACACCGTTACAGCAAGGAAAGCTTTAACAGTGACAATTCTCTGTTTAAATACCTGCAGCTGTTTGTCATTTCCAACGGTACCGATACCCGTTATTTTGCCAATACCACTAAACGAGATAAGAACAGTTTCGATTTCACCATGAACTGGGCGAAGTCTGATAACACGCTGATTAAAGACCTGAAGGACTTTACTGCCACTTTTTTCCAGAAGCATACCCTGCTTAAGGTGCTGTTTAACTACAGCGTGTTTGACAGTAGCCAGACGCTGCTAGTGATGCGCCCCTATCAGATTGCTGCCACCGAGCGAATTATATGGAAAATTAACAGTTCCTTTAAAGCAAAGAACTGGTCAAAACCGGAAAGCGGGGGGTTTATCTGGCACACCACCGGGTCAGGTAAAACCCTAACCAGCTTTAAGGCCGCTCGTCTGGCAACCGAACTGGACTTTATTGATAAAGTCTTCTTTGTCGTGGACAGAAAAGACCTCGATTACCAGACAATGAAAGAGTATCAACGCTTCTCGCCGGACAGCGTTAATGGTTCTGACAATACTGCAGGCCTTAAACGAAATCTGGATAAATATGATAATAAAATAATCGTCACAACGATTCAGAAGCTGAATAACCTGATGAAAGCGGAAGCCGACTTACCCGTCTATCAACAACAGGTCGTCTTCATCTTCGATGAGTGCCACCGCAGCCAGTTCGGTGAAGCACAGAAGAACCTAAAAAAGAAATTCAAACGTTTTTACCAGTTCGGTTTTACCGGTACCCCGATTTTTGCCGGTAAAAATGCTTTGGGCGCAGAAGATACAAAAAGCGTCTTCGGCGTGGAGCTACATTCTTACATCATCACCGATGCCATTCGGGATGAAAAAGTACTGAAATTTAAAGTAGATTACAATGATGTCCGACCGCAGTTTAAAGCATTAGAAACCGAAACTGATGAAAGAAAACTCAATGCAGCTGAAAATAGACAGGCCCTGCTTCACCCAATGCGAATTCGCGAAGTTACGCACTATATCCTGAAAAACTTCCGCCAAAAAACGCACCGAGCGTTTTCCGGTGCAACAGGTTTTAATGCTATGTTTGCCGTCAGCAGTGTAGATGCAGCAAAAGCTTACTACGAAGCCTTCAAAAACATCCAGCAGGCAGCCCTGAAGCAGGATAGCCACTACAAACCATTGAAGGTTGCCACTATCTTTTCTTATGCCGCCAATGAAGAGCAGGATGCAGTCGGGGATATTAGCGATGAAAGCTTTGATGTTACTGCCATGAACAGCAGTGCTCGGGAGTTTCTGGAATCGGCTATTAGAGATTATAACTCCACTTTTAAAACCAACTTCAGTACCGATGGAAACAGTTTTCAAAACTACTACCGTGACCTTGCGAAACGGGTTAAGGGGCAAGAAGTTGATCTGCTGATAGTAGTCGGCATGTTCTTGACTGGCTTTGATGCCCCAGCGCTCAATACATTATTTGTGGACAAGAACCTGCGCTACCACGGGCTGATGCAGGCATTTTCCCGCACTAACCGGATTTACAATGCAACAAAGACCTTTGGGAACATTGTCACCTTCCGTGACTTAGAACAGGCGACCATCGATGCCATCACTCTGTTCGGAAAAAGCAATACCCGAAGCATGGTGATGGAAAAAAGTTATGCCGAATACATGGACGGCTTTACGGACAGTTTAACCGGCGAGGCGAGACGCGGTTTTATGGATATCGTAACCGAACTGGAGACTCGCTTTCCAAACCCTGCAGGTATCGAATCCGAAAAAGAGAAAAAGGCTTTCGTTAAATTGTTCGGAGAATACCTGCGAGCAGAGAACGTACTGCAAAACTATGATGAATTTACCACGCTGAAAGCCTTGCAAACCGTTGACCTCAGCGATCCAGTCGCTACAGAAGCGTTTAAAGCGGAACATTATCTGGACGATGAGCAATTCGCTGAGCTACAGATAATTCGCTTACCAACTGAGCGTAAAATTCAGGACTATCGTTCAAGTTACAACGATATCCGCGAGTGGCAGCGCCGTGAACGTGAGGCTAATGAAAAAGACAACAGCACAGTTGACTGGGATGATGTGGTCTTTGAGGTGGATTTGCTAAAATCGCAGGAAATTAACCTCGATTATATTATTGGACTAATTTACGACTACCACCAAAAGAATACCGATAAAGCAACAATGAAAGATGAAGTGAAACGGTTAATCCGCGCAAGTGTAGGCAACCGGGCAAAAGAAGGATTGATAGTTAATTTTATCGAACAAACGAATCTCAATGATATGCCGAGCAAAGAGAGCATTATTGAAGCTTTCTATACCTTTGCCCAGCAGGCTCAACAGCTTGAAGCTGAAGCCTTGATCAAGGAGGAAAACTTGAATGATGAGGCTGCCAGACGTTATATCAGAAACTCGCTGAAGCGAGAGTATGCAACGGAAAACGGTACGGCACTGAATGATACACTGCCTAAACTCAGTCCATTAAACCCTCAGTACAAAACAAAAAAACAAACAGTCTTTCAAAAGATAAGTGCCTTTATTGAGAAGTTTAAAGGTGTAGGCGGACAGTTTTAGATTTAGCCGCAAGGGGGACCATGAGGCCCCCCTTACGGAGTTATTTCATCTAATTCACCTAAATACCAAAGATTCGTGCGTGGAACTAAATTGGGTGTACTTACAGTGGACCTAAACTGATTAGCAAGGTTAAAATGGAAGGTAATCCATTCGATTAGTTAGGTAAACGTGCTATGCCCATTAGCCAAAGAGTAAAACGGATTGTTTGGGTCAGAGATGGTGGTTGCTGCGCAATTTGCAGGGAAAGGCTCCTAGTAGAAGACGAAAATGGACTATCATCTCAGTTTATTGGAGAGGTGGCTCATATTGTTGCAGAGCAGCCAGAAGGCCCAAGAGGAGATTCACCACTGAATCTTAAGCAAAGGAATCATGAATCAAACTTGTTACTTCTTTGTTGTAATCATCACACAGAAATTGACTCTGGGGTAGACAATTTCCCTATAGAGCGTCTTCATAAAATCCAACGAGAGCATTCCCTTTGGTTAGAAGAAAAATTTAAAGTTGAAAATCCCTGGAAGACCAAATTACATAATTTTTACTATCTAAATATTCCAAGGCTGTTAACCCTAGCCGCCCACGCAGGCATTAAAGTTGATCTATCTGAATACAATAAAATTATTGCATTACACGAGTTAGGATGGAATTTAAATTACCTGATGATGGCATTTGAAAATCTCTTTAAAAAGATAGAGGTAAAAGCCATTACTGCTGAAAAACTAGTAGAGCTTGGAAGTCAGGCCAGGGGGGCAATTGTTGCCTTCGATCAGCAATTCCGCACAAAGAATATAGAAATGCCCAGTTCTTTAGGCGCATATGCACAGGCTATTCGTGGGGATGCTTCGAAAGATCCGCAAATCTACACCTCTTTTTCAGGGATAAAGGCAACGCTTATTATTGATCCTCGCTGGGTTACTACTACAACTGCTTTTGTCCAATTCCGACCTTCAGGTGGGCGTGGGAATTTTGCTGGATTAGGTATTGTTAATCATATTGATCAGTCTCGTATCAGCATTACACCATTGGTGGTTGGATTACCTTCTAACCCCTTTATTGAAGCTTTGTATGGCCCAATATAATTCTTAAATTAGGTCTTATCTTTTTGGTAAGGCCTAATTTTCGTTATATCGGAGTAGATAAAGCATATTCTTAGCCATAGCCCACAGAGCGCAGAGCGCAATTGAGCTTTACATCACCATCGTTACCTTTCACGGCACGGGTGTTTGCCTCTGGTTGTTCTGAACACCCCACTACCCGATATAAATCTCAGTTAGTAATATTTTTTTGCCACATTGTAGATTGTAGTTTATTAGCTAATAATCGCAAAAATAAGTGATGTTTTTTTAAAAGAACAGTTTTGGTAAACTACCCCCATTTGTATAAATTTATTCTATTGCATTTGGTGAGCACGCGTTCACCTTTATCATATTTACTATCCCATCAATTCGCAGAAACAACTTTTAAATCTTACTAATTCTAAATACCTCGCTGTTCATCCATTCTCATTACGTCTATTTCGCAATCATATTTCTTATTGAAACATTAGAGCGAATTATCTATTCCAGAGCGCTTTGTGTATTTTTCCTGTCTGGTGATAATCTGAAACCAGATCGATAAACTCTTTAAAATCCTTGTTCTCAACCACCAAGCGGTTGACGGATTGCCAATCAATACTTGTTCGCTCTCGTGCAGGAATCAGCGTTTGACTATTACCGGGATCTTGCGGATTAAGAAGGATCACACCAATACCATGCAATGCACACAACATCTGCAGTTCTCTTTCTACACCACGCTGCTTATCTTCATTTATTTCGGTCGCGACAAGATAACCAAAATGGGCCCAGCTTGAATTGCTCACTGCCTGGAAGAAACATTCTCGAACATTGCTACGGTTAAGCTGACGTTTTACCTCAAAAGACCACAGACGGGTTAAACGCCCTTCGCTATACCGTACGCAGTTTTGCACAACGCTATCCCAACCTTTATCAAGAGGCTGCAAAGCAACAATATCCGGATAAAGCCAATGGTTTGCCCCAAGACCTTTGTTGTTGCTTGAACGCTTTTCATCGATACGACGGCAAAGCAATTCTTCTTCTGCAGAAAGGTACTCAATCAAAAGCGGGTAAAGAGCATGCTCAGAAAAAGCTACCGTCTCAGCAGACGGAGTCGGAGCAATATCAAAAGATGACTCTTGTTGCATGCCATTATCGATTTCCTTACCCCAGTAATAAAGTCTGGGCCGAGGTTTGTCACGCGTCATAACCTGAGGACACATCGCTTTTGCTTGAACGGTTCTGCTCCCACCAACTTCAGCAGCTATTTGACTCAAGAAATCTTCATCACTGGCGAATCGAGGATTTTGACGCTTTACAGCAAGCTCTGCGCCATAGTGATCAATGATTTTTTGGGCAAGCTGACGGGCTGTAAATTGCTCATCAGGATTAGCCTGAAGAACATTAATAATCATCTGTGGGCGACTAGTCATGGCTCCTGCCTTTAATGTAACAGTAAGAACGCTTCTATCTGAATGAATGGCTAAATCTCAGATGCTGCTTTTCTGATGAAACAGTGTAAAACTACCTATCACTTGAACCAAGCTTACAATATGAGTTTTTGGCATTGAACAACAGATTTCATTACAAAAACCAACACCGCATCAGAAGCCATGTTAAAAAAAATAAGGTATGTCAGACACATACCTTAAATACATCTAATCATTCCATGCTTAATTTGGCAAAATCAAACGGACTCACCGCCTTCTCACGATTCGCATCAAGAAAATCAGCCCACCACTGCAGCATCAATCTGCGCTCATCCAGATGCTCGGCCTTATGAATATAAGCCGCACGCACAGAGTTACGCTCCATATGGCTCATCTGCCGTTCAACCGCATCCCTCGACCACAATCCCGATTCTATCAACGAGCTACATGCCATCGTCCTGAAACCATGCCCACAAACCTCTATCTTAGTGTCATAACCCATAACGCGCAGAGCCTTGTTTACCGTATTTTCACTCATCGGTTTACGATGGTCGTGATCGCCAATGAAAACAAAATCGCGATCGCCACTAAGTTTGTGCACCTGTTTAAGGATTGCTAACGCCTGACGAGATAACGGCACCAAATGAGGTGTACGCATTTTTGAGCCGCGCTGGGAGTGCTTTATCCCTTCAATAGCCTCGCGCTCTGCGGGTATCGTCCACATTGATGTTTCAAAATCAATCTCAGACCAACGAGCAAAACGCAATTCGCTGGAGCGGATGAAGACAAGGAGGGTTAACTCAACGGCAAGACGAGTCAAAGGCCTGCCGGTATAGCTATCAATGCGCTGAAGCAGCTCGGGAGTACGTCTCAACTCTAACGCAGGCCTATGCTGCCGGTTACTTGAAGCAACAGCACCGGCCATCTCCTGTGCCGGATTATAATCAAGCAAACCACTCTGTACGGCATAACGCATAATTGCCGTAGTTCGCTGTTGTAATCGTGAAGCAACCTCAAGCCGTCCTGACAGTTCAACAGCTTTGATTGGGGCTAGCAGGTCTCGGGTTTTGAGATCCGCAATATTCCGCTTACCAATAGCTGGAAACAGATTATCCTCCAGGCTTTTCAGTACTCGCCGGCTGTGTTCTTCCGACCACTTTTTATTTGTTGCATGCCACTCAACTGCGAGTTGTTCAAAAGTGCGGGCTTCTTCTTGCTCAATTTTATCACTTTTCTTTTTGTCTCCCGGGTCGATGTTGTTTGCCAACAACTTACGAGCGTCGTCACGGCGAGTCCGTGCATCGGCAAGCGACACGTCAGGATAAACACCTAAAGCCAGCATCTTTTGCTTGCCGTCAAAACGGTACTGCAAACGCCAGTACTTAGAACCATTAGGGTGGACAAGAAGATGCATACCACTGCCATCAGTTAACTTGTATTGCTTATCTGTTGGCTTAGCTGTTCTGACTTTGATATCTGTTAGAGCCATGCTTATCCCCTCCCTGTTGGTACAAGCATTATCGAACCGGAAATACCATCATCTGTACCAACATCTGTTGGTAGATGTACGTTGAAGTCGGTTGACCTTGAGAGAGTTAATATAGCGGGAATGATGGGTAAATACTGGATTTCAGGCACAAAAAAAGACGTCCGTTGACGTCTATTGATGTTCCGATGGTGCCGAAGGCCGGACTCGAACCGGCACGTATTTCTACGGTTGATTTTGAATCAACTGCGTCTACCGATTTCGCCACTTCGGCACTGAAGGGGATGCGGAAACGTTGTGGATTATACCTGT
>Ga0105244_10002780_pt1 | contig 13044 bp, 9 predicted proteins | sample KBSM44metaG_FD_80423 | JGI IMG/M metagenome (GOLD analysis project Ga0105244, IMG submission 80423) | Miscanthus rhizosphere microbial communities from Kellogg Biological Station, Michigan, USA - KBS M4-4 metaG | ecosystem: Host-associated > Plants > Roots > Rhizosphere > Soil | place: Michigan...
ATAATCTCATCTGCGGATACCACGGCGTATCTTCGCGATTTTCTAACCAGCGCCAGTCTCGCGCCCAGGCAGGCAACATTACCCAGCAAGGTTTCCCCAGCGCACCGGCCAAATGGATTACCGACGTATCCACACCAATCACTAAATCCAGTTGTGAAATAACGGCGGCGGTATCCTGATAATCAGTGAATTGGGCGCCCAATGGCTGAAGGTGAGGAAAATGATTTACTTCTTCCTCTCCAGCTCCTTTTTGCAAACTAACCCAATGCGTGTCTGGTACAGAAAATAGAGTTGCCAGTTCAGACAGATGTGACAGCGAACGCTGGCTGTCATTTTTGTGTGCGCTGGAACCTTTCCACACAATGCCAATTTTTTTACCTGTGCCAGCTATCGGCCATTTCGCCTGATGCTCAGGTGCGCTAGATAAATAAGGAACATCGGCATTAAATGGCTGCGGCGAGTTGAGAAAATGTTGCGGCAGATCCAGCAGTGAACACCAATAATCGGCCTGCGGCAGCGCCTGATGTTTATCTTCCCTGATTAAATAACTGTCGACATCTTTCAAGCTTGCCATTAAAGGTTTCAAGGCAGCGTTGCCGATCATGATTACCTTACCGGCATGCTTTTCCGATTTTACCCGTGAGAGAAAACGGCAAAACTGAATCTCATCACCCAGTCCTTGTTCCGTTCGCACCAGCAGCGTCATACCAACTAAGTCTTCACCTTGCCAGTAACGAATAGGTAGCTCAGGTAAGGTAAAAAAGCGCTCAGGATTATCTGTTGCGTAACGTGCCTGATAATTGCGCCAGCCAGCAGCAAAGTTACCTTGCTGTAACTGGACCATGCCGAGCGCATTCTGGCAGCGACGGTCGCCATTACGCTCATGCATCACGCGTTGCATCTGGCTTTCTGCTTCTTGCAGTTGCCCCATGTGAGCCAGCAAGGTGCTCATACCATAACGCGCTTCGGTATAATCTGGCTGAATACGCATCGCCTGGCGGTACTGATGCAATGCTGCAGAATAACGATGCTGTTTGTGCAGCAAAATAGCGTAGTTGTTGTGGCAAGCTGCATAGCGGTCATGCGCTTGCAGAGCGGCTCGATAATGCTGCTCTGCCTCAGCAAAGCGGCCCGCATCATAATGGGTTAAACCAAGGCCATTGAGCAGCCCGGCATCTTGTGGTGAAAGCGTTAAAGCACGCTGATAGTAGCGCTGCGCCGTATCGATATCACCAGCACGCCTTGCCAACCGCGCGGCTTCATGCAGGAACCAGCCATCATTGGGAGCCAGTGTGAGATGAGAACGAATCTTACGCCAGGCTTCATCTTGCTTTCCTCGTTGGAGCAGCTGGGTTACAGCTTGCTGCTGACGTAAGTCGTTACCCATCCGAGGTTTATGACGCATTATGATATCCTGCCGCTGATTGAGGTGGCGTAATTTACAACAGATATTGCGGCAACAACGCCAGGACAGGTCTTGAACCGTTCTCTGAGGATGAGAATTTTGAAAATTACACTGGAAGAATTGCGTGCCTGGGTGACGGTTGTGGATACCGGTTCAATCACTGCTGCGGCAGAACAGTTGGAACAAACCAGCTCCGGTATTAGTCGTGCGTTGAGTCGCTTAGAAAGCAAGTTGCAAACCACGTTAATGCACCGCACAACTCGTCGTCTGGCGTTGACCGAAGAAGGGCTTATTTTTCTCGATCACGCGCGGCAGATTCTCGCTTCAGTCGAGCAAGCGGAAGAACATATTGCTCAGCGCAGAGACACTCCTTCAGGGCGGCTACGCGTTAATGCCAACACACCCTTTACTTTGCACGTTATTGTGCCGCTTGTTGCAGAGTTCAGTCAGCGCTATCCGCACATTCAACTTGAACTGAACACTGACGACATCGTCATCGACCTGCTGGAGCAGCAAACAGACATTGCCATCCGTATCGGTGAGTTGCGGGACTCCACGCTGCGCGCGCGCGTCCTTGGCAGCAGCGTGATACGTCTGTTGGCCAGTCCGGCGTATCTGGAGAAATATGGCGTTCCAGAAAGCGTGGATGCGCTGGTGAACCATCAACTGCTGGGGTTTAGTCAACTTGATGCGCATAACATTTGGCCGGTTTGGCAGCGAGAAGGAGAGTTCCTGCGCATCAAACCTACGTTATCTGCTTCGAGTGGTGAAACGCTTCGTCAACTGGCATTGGCCGGGCAAGGCATTGTGCGTTTATCTGATTTTGTCAGCCGTGAAGATCGCATCAATGGACGTCTGGTGCAGGTTCTGGAAACTGAAACGCGCGAGCAGCGCCTACCTATCCACGCGGTTTACTATCGCAACCAATCTCTTACCTCCCGCATCACCTGTTTTCTGGATTTTTTGCGCGAAAAAATTCAGGAAAATCATCTGTTATAGTCCTGTTATGGTTTAATTATTTCCCTTCTCTGGTCGTTTTGTTTCCCATAAAGGTTTGTTAATTCAGGTAGTTAATTAACTAACTGGCTTTTTGACAATGTTGGGAAATTTTTTCTTTCCTAACGGGACGTTTCTTATGTCTCGGAAATCTCTCTTTCCTGATTATGTCGCTCACTTTGAGCCCACGGAGGTGGGTTGAGCCAGGGAGATTGCTGCGCTTGTACGCAATCGCGCAATCAAAATCTAAATGACGGAAGGGATTAATCATGAACGTTTCGCCCGTGAGTGTTGCGGTTATTGATAAAAAAACAATAACGAAAGCGGAAGCATTGCGTGTAGGCAAAGAGGGTAAAGCTGCGAAAATTCAGGCTATTACCAACGGAAAATACTTGCTGACCCAAGGTAACGATGGCGTTGCGCCTGAAAATATTACTGTTAAGCGTGTAGGCAAAAATCTGCTGGTGATGCTGGAAGGTTCAGATGCCAGCGATCCTGATCTGATTATCGAAGACTTTTTTGCCAAATCGGGTTCTTTAGTCGGTAAAGCAGAAGATGGCGCGATGCACGAATACGTCGCCACTGATGGTAACTCCGATCACGATGCTGCCGCTTTAGCTGATGGTGAAACCAGTGCTTTAGCCTTGGGCGAAAGCACCGTTGAGAGTGACGGTGGCTTCGCGCTGGCTTCGGGTTTTGAGTGGTCGCCAGCGTTGATCGCTTTGGGCGGTTTGGCAGCTATCGCAGCAGCCGCGGGCCTGGGTTTCCTGGCAGCTAAACAGCAGTATCAGGACAGCAACAGCGGCAGTAACAACAACGGAAACGGTGGCAGTGGCGGCGACGGTGGCGACGGCGGTAAAGGTGGGGACGGCGGCAAAGGTGGTGGTGATAACGGTGGCGGCGACGTAAACATTCCGGTCGTAAGTGGTCTTTATGATGACGTGGGAAGTGTAACGGGTTTGATCGCCAAAGGTGGTCGCACTGATGATACAACTCCAACTCTGAATGGTACCGGCACCAAAGGTAACGTTATCGAGATTTGGGATGGCGAGAAGAAGATTGGTGAAACTACCGTTGGAGAAAACGGTAGCTGGTCATTTACGCCTGGCACTGCTCTGTCAGCCGGCGATCACAGCATTACTACACGTGAGCGTAATGAGAGCGGTGTGGTCGGTGAGTCAAGCGAAGCATGGAACTTCACCGTTGACTTGACCGCACCAGCCAAAGGTTCAATTGATGGCATGATCGATGATTCGGTTAATCCTGCAAAAGAGATTGTAAACGGTGGTTTGACAAAAGACAGCACGCCGGTTTTGTCGGGTAAAGCTGAGCAGGGTTCAACCGTTGAAATCTGGAAAAATGGCCAACTGATCGGTACGGCGCAAACGGATAATGAGGGGAACTGGAAATTTATTAGTCCAGTATTGGAAGATGGTAAGCACGATTTCAGCGTAGTGGTGGTTGATCAGGTGGGTAATAAATCCCTGCCTTCAACGCCATGGATTATTGATGTTGATACTATCGCGCCAGAAAACCAGGGTATCGGTCAAATTTCTGATGATGATGGCGCACCAATCGTTTCTGGCGAGGAAACAGAAGACAGCACGCCTACCTTTGAAGGCAAAGGTGAGAAGGGCGACATTATCAAAATTATCGATAACGGTAAGATAATTGGTAGCACAGTTGTTGATGATAAAGGTGAATGGACCTTTACACCGAAACAACCAATTGATAATGGCGAGCATGAATTCCAGATTATTGTTACCGATCCTGCTGGAAATGAATCTGCACCTTCTGACAAAGTTATTATTACAATCGACGATCCTAATTTCGATCCAGGCAAAGAAGTTGAGCCAAATCCGGAAGTACCGGTAACAGGAACTATCGATGGCGTCTTCAAAGATAATAATGACGCTGGTATTAAACAACCGGTTGGAAACGGCGGCATTGACTCTAACGATCCAACAATAATTATTGAAGGTTCAGGTCAGGCAGGTAATATTGTTTATCTGTGGATTACGGGTACTAATGGGCATACATATCACTCTGTAACGGTTAACACTGAAGGTAAATGGAGTTTTACCACTCCAGAACTCGCAGAAGATGTTTATAAGATTGAAGCAGCCTTCAAAGATGCTGATGGTGTAGTAACGGCCAAAACCGATGTTTATCAGGTTGTGGTGGATATCACGCCTCCTGGCCCGCCGGATCTTGGTGGTCTCTCTATTAATGGACTGGATTTGTCAGAGCTATTGTCAGAACAAAGCCAATCATTATTAAACGAGCCATTAGAAGATAATGCCGTCATTCACGATATTAAAAATAGTTTGCTGAATGATATTGATTTCATTAATGATGCCAATAGTATTACCGCTACAGGTGTATTAACGTCGAATGATTCAAATATTAATTCCGCATATGAGATGAAAGACTTTATCGATTATTCATCACAAAACTAATATTTAAAAGTAACAGGTGTCTCAAGACACCTGTTTTCTGGAGTGATTATGAAAAATAAAACTATCATGATGCTGGCTGCATTCGCCTCATTGTCAGCCATCACTGTATTTAATGCTCAAGCACAAAATAATTTTGGGCAAGCCTGGCGTTCAATGCCTGCAGCTGCTGCGGACCAGGTGCGTATTGTTTATTATCGTCCCGCGGACGCTATCGGTAATTCACCGGCACATATCTATGTTGATGGCGAATTTCAAACCGCTCTGCTTGCTGGCGGCTACAGCACATTCTGTGTAAATCCAGGCGTGCATTCGCTGGCGAGTTTCACAAATGACGCGCCATCCTATCAGGGCAAGCAACAACAGCCGTGGCGCGACAATTTGGCCGCAGGGAAAACCTATTACATCCGTGCCAGCCTTGATGGTTCCGGCCGTCCATTGGTGACCAGCGAAACAGAAGCTCAGCAGCAGTTGGTGGGTACTCGCCAGCAAACCCATCTGTTATCACGCGTCTCCTCTGTAGTGGCTTGCCAGGCGGGAACCACCCAATCTTATGATAACTATGAGTTTTCATCAGATCTGCTCTTTAAGTTTGCCAGCGCCAATAGCAGCGATATTTCCAATGAAGGCCGTAATGCTATTCAGCAGTTTGCCGCCATGATTAAGCGCCAGTCGAATAATCAGCCGCATATTGTGGTTACCGGATTCACCGATCCAATAGGCGACGAGAATAGCAACATGAAATTAGGTCAGCTTCGTGCGGATACGATTAAGAAACTTTTAGTTAATAATGGGATCTCGAGTGCCAATATTTCTTCTCAAAGTATGGGAGAAAGTCAGGTAACTATGCAATGTCAGGGATCGCAGAAAGAGCAAGTAGCCTGCTATGCCAATGAGCGTCGGGTTATTATTAGCGTTGAGAATAAATAATAGCGTTAATTATTTCTAAATATTTACAGGTGGCTTTTCTATAAATATAAGATGGCCACTTTTTCCCTCTTTTTATCTTTGTTAGCTAATCAAAGATATATAGGGTTTTAAGACGTGTCCTGTGTAACGCGTTTCACTAACTAACCGAAAATGATTTCGCTCCGGAGGGATTTCCGGACACCAAGAATCCATGTTTAAAAGGAATATGCTCATGGCGAATAACAGCATTAATGAAATTTCAAATGTAAACTATATTTATACTAAAGACACTGATTTCAAATGGACAGATAGAAAAGCTCTAGATGCGAAAGGTGGAGTAGCCGAAATTATTATTGACGGTGTGACTTATACCACCCCAATAAGTGCTGAAGGATTGTGGTCTTTCACTCCTCCTGGTGGTTGGGCTGAAGGTTTGCATACCTTACAAGTTATCATTATTGATAAGGCAACTAACCGTGGTGAAATTGGCACCTATATTGTTAGCGTTGATAAATCAGCCCCAGCACAGCCTGAAATCTGGCGTGCGGTTGATAACACCGGTAGCGACAAAGGCAACCTGACGCCAGGTGACAGCAGCGATGAACGCAAGCCAGTACTTTCAGGCGTTGCTGAGCCTAATTCCATTGTCTATCTGTATGATAATACTGGTACAACGCCAATCGCTTCCGTTAAAACGAACAGCATGGGAGCGTGGACGATCACCCCAGAGCTCAGCAATGGTGAGCATAGCCTGACGGTCACTGCTAAAGATGCCAATGGCAACGAAAGTGTGAAATCACCGGCGTTTAAACTGAGCATTGCCAGCGGTAATGTAGTATTTGCTGATTCGGATGCTGTAGAAGCTTCGCATGCAGTTGTTGCACCGGTTGACATTGGTACTTTCGCGCAAAATGATGGAGCGGTAGCACCAACATATGTCCCGAGAAATATCATTAATCCATATGGCGAAAACGCTGAACCAAACGTTATGGTTCAGGTGATTCTGAATAATGTCATTTACACTACCATGACTACATCGGATGGTAAGTGGACACTGCCTTCCATCGAAATTGCGGATGGCACCTATTTTTATCAGATCCGTTATGTTGATCGTGCAGGCAACTGGGGCACAGCAAAACAGCAGATCCTTGTCGTCGATGGTACTGCACCAGAAGCGCCGCAAATTATGCGCGTCGTTGATAATGAAGGAACGCTGGATTACCTGTCATCAAACCAATATACCAATGACACTACACCGACGTTGAGCGGTGTCGCTCAGCCAGGTTCAATGGTTTATATCTACGGTAATGGCGCCGATCCTATCGGAACAGTTAAGGCTGGCGATGATGGCCGCTGGACCTTTGAGCCAACGCTGACTGCTGATGGTACATATGTGTTTAGTGCCCAATATATGGATCGTTTTAAAAATCCAAGCGCGAAATCAGATAATTTCATCATCAATCTTGATAGTTCAGTACCAAGAAATCCGTCTCTGGGAGAGGTCTATGACGATGAAGGTCGTTATCAGGGCCCACTGAAATCGGGTGATACCACCGATGATAAAACGCCTAAGCTTTCCGGTATTGCCGATTCAGGTTCACTGGTGCGTATCTGGGATGGCAACGAAATCATCGCAAGCGTTGTTGCTGGCCCGCGTGGCGAGTGGTCAATCGAGTTGGATTTAGCCGACGGTGAACACAGCCTGCGCGTTGATGCACAATCTAAAGGCGGTAACACCTCAGGTAAAACAGAAGAATTCAAACTGATCGTTGATCCAAACATCTTGCCGCCAGGTAAAATTGACGAAATCGTTGCTAACAATGGCGACACTGAAATTCCTCTGATTGACGGTGATTCCACCAATGACACCACCCCGTTGCTGCGTGGCGCAGGCAATGAAGGTGACATCATTCACATCATTGATAATGGTGTAGAAGTGGGTACCGCGGTTGTTGACGACAAAGGTAAATGGGAATTTGAACTTCCTGCCAGTGCAGATGGAGATGGCGAGCACTCGTTAGTGGTTGAAGTTGAATCAGGTGGCAAGCGCTCTCCTGGTTCTGATCCTATCAAGATCATTGTTGACACCATGCCGCCAACCAAGCCGACTACACCGGAAATTATCGATAATGTGGGCGATAATCCTGGCCCAGTGCTTCCGGGTGAAGCAATTGATGATCCACGTCCTGAATTCAATGGCGGTGATGCTGACAAAGGCGATACGGTAGAAGTCATTGTTAGGGATGAAAATGGTAATGAAACGGTAATTGGTACCGCCATTGTTGGTGAAGGCGGTAAATGGATTGTTAAACCGACGGATCCAATTCCTGATGGCGAGTATGAAGTCATCGTGGTAATCACCGATCCGGCGGGTAACTCCTCTGAGGAATCCGATCCGATTAAAGTGATCATCGATACCAAGGTGCCGGACGCACTGGAGGCGTTTGAGCTGCACGATGACGTCGGCCCAGTTAAAGATCTGATCAAAGATGGTGATATGACTGACGATACTAAACCGACTCTGAAAGGTAAGGGTGTCGATGGTACTACAGTCATCATTTATGACAACGGTGATGAAATTGGCCGTGTGAAAGTTGCAAACGGTGAATGGGAATTTGAGACGCCTGCGCTTCCAGAAGGTTCGCACAAAATTACTGCTCAGCCTGAAAGCGTCTCAGGTGTGAAAGGTCCAGTCAGTGGCGGCATCAGCTTTACTGTTGATACCACAGCACCAACCACCGGTACCTTCGATGGTGTTTATAAAGATAATACCAATCGTGAAGAGCTGGTGGGTGAAGATGCAAGCATCAACGATAACACCTTGATCATGAAAGGTACGGGCACCAATGGTGACATCGCTGTGCTGTATGGTACCTACCATATAAAAGATGGAAACGATAAAATTATTGATACCATCACTTTGGAACTTGGAAAGGCTACTATCGCAAATGGTGCCTGGAAAATTGAAACCGAAGAACTAGCGGATCAAAAATATACGTTCAGCGTGGGGATTCGTGACGTAGCGGGCAACGAAGCTAAGCTTGCCAATGAATTCAATATCGAAGTTGATACCACGCCTCCAGGTCCACCAGATATTGGTGGTCTGTTCAGCATCGCGGGCTTGAACGAAGGTCTGATGAACATGTCACTGAATGACATCATGTCTCAGGGCAATGATTCACTGTTCATCGACAACGGTAAAACCCAGATGATTGTGTCGGAAAAAGCCGGTGAAGATCTGAAGCTGGAAGACATCTTGCCGAAAGGTGAAGAAGTGAGCAACTGGAGCCAGGCAAATGGCACCGTAACCGTGGCAGGCGTTGAATACAACGTTTACCAGAACAACGGTGGCGATGCTGAAGTGATGGTTCCACAGCATCTGATGCAGGAACAACAGCACTAAACCCTGATTAGCTGCTAAACAAAAGCCCCGGTCGCAAGATCGGGGCTTTTTTTATGCATGATACTGAACGACAAAGAAAATCGACTTATTTAGCCGCTTCCAGCACCAGAATCTTTACATCAACCACTTCATCTTTAATCAGCGCGCGATGCGCATCCATATGCGGCATCTGCTGATGCTGCTCCAGATGGCGCAGCGATTCCCACAGTTCCAGCATGAAAATGGAATCGGGTGAATTCTGTTTCCACGGCACTTGTGCCTGATGATCCACTAATGCGTCATATTGATGACAGCCATCTTCTTCCAGCACGGTAGGAATCAGCTGATTAATCGCATCCAGCACCACCTGACGGCGGCCTGGTTTGACACAAATTTCTGCAACGACGGTTAACATAGCGCTTCCTTTTTTCCCCTGGGTGCTTACAGTTAAGCAAAGATCTGGCTGAGATGAGTCCGATAACGTTCGATATCGCGCGGCACGTCAGGCATTTTAATCACATCGTTACAGATAAAGGTCGGCAAACCTTCCATACCGAGGAACTGGTTGGCTTTATGGAAGTGCAGATACAAACCATCTACGCCTACGCCTTCAAAGAACTGCTCAGGATCGTTAAAGGCTTCCAGTGGCGCGTTCCAGGTCAGTGACAGCATGTATTTCTTACCCTGAATCAGGCCGCCAGAACCGTACTTTTTACCGGCATCGCTACGCGTGCGGCCATCGCTGGCATACAGTGAACCGTGACCTTCTGTGAAGACATCATCGATGTATTTTTTCACCGTCCACGGCTCGCCCATCCACCAACCCGGCATCTGATAAATCACCACATCGCTGTCGAGATACTTCTGCACTTCTTCTGCCACGTTGTAATCGCTATCGGCGATAGTCACCTGTACTTGATGGCCAAGGTCTCGCAGCTGGCTGGCAGCCACGTCAGTTAAGGTATGGTTCAGTTCGCCTTTCGAATGGGCGAAGGTTTTGCCGCCATCGATAATTAAAAAATTCATTTAATCCGCTCCGTTTCTGGTTGATGCCGCACACTCTACGCGCGCGCAGGAGCGAGAAAAATGCGTGATTGATCACAACACTTTTGCTAATAAAGCAATAATGCGGACGATTATGAAACAATCCGCATGCAAACCAACATCAACCCTAAAAAGAAGAAACCATGAAAACCGCGATACTGAGTGCATTACTTATGGTGACTGGCGCTGCTCAGGCGCAATCCCACCTTGATGACATCCGCGCAAGCAAGACCTTAAAAGTTTGTACCACCGGCGATTACAAGCCATATAGCTATTTGCGCAGCGATGGCCAATACGAAGGATTGGATATCAGCATGGCGCAATCGCTGGCGGCGAGCCTCGGCGCGAAAGTCGAATGGGTACCAACCACATGGAAAACCCTGAGCGATGATTTTGTGGCGAAGCAGTGTGATATCGCGCTGGGCGGCGTATCGGTCACGCTCAAGCGTCAGCAGATCGCCTGGTTCGCGCAGCCGCTCGGCGTCGATGGCAAAATCCCGCTGGTACGCTGCGATGACAAAGCGAAATACCAAACGGTTGAGCAGATCAATAAAGCCAGCGTACGGGTGATTGAACCGGCGGGCGGCACCAACGAAGCCTTCGTGCACAGCCATTTACCGCAGGCAACGCTGCAGCTGGCCAATAACGTCGGGATTTTTCAACAGTTGGTGGATAACAAAGCGGATGTGATGATCACCGATGCGTCTGAAGCACTGTTCCAGCAGCAGCATTATCCAACGCTGTGCGCCATCAATCCGGACAAACCGATGCAGTACGGCGAGAAGGCCTACATGATCCCGCGCGATGATATGAGCTGGAAACTGTATGTCGATCAGTGGTTGCATCTCAGCACCGCTACTGGCGAATATGCCCAGATCATTAAAAAATGGTTAGGCGTGAAGTAGGGTCGCCATTCATGGCGACCTGTGTTTCTGGTGCGCAATCATGCGCACCTTACAGCAGAACTCAACGATACAAACTCGCCTTACCCAACCCACCAAACAGATTCATCTTGTAGCGAATCACTGACTTTGCCGCAGTAATCGCATCCGGATAAATCACATTCGGATCCCACCAGGTTTCGCGCGCCAGAATCTCACGCAGCTTATCGAAATAGGCGAACTTCATATCGCTGGAAATATTGATTTTCCCTACGCCTAACGTTACCGCTTCCGCAATCTCGGCATCCGGATTAGCTGAACCGCCGTGCAGCACCAACGGAATAGTGGTGCGCTGTGAAATGTCTCTGAGGATATGCATCTGCAGCTCAGGCTTCATATTTTTCGGGTAGATGCCGTGCGCGGTGCCAATCGCCACCGCCAGCGTATCCACGCCGGTGTGCTGCACGAAATCCTCAGCCTGCGCCGGTTCGGTGTAGATCACTTTACTCACCCCACCTTCAACTGAAGTGCCGGTATCGCCGATGGTACCAAGTTCACCTTCCACCGAAACGCCCACCGCGTGCGCCAGCTTCACCACTTCTTTGGTCAGTGCCACGTTCTCTTCATAAGGCAGCAGAGAGCCATCGATCATCACCGAAGTAAAGCCGCACTGAATGGCGCGCAGCACCTGAGCGATAGACGCGCCGTGATCGAGGTGGATGGTAAACGGCACTTTGCTTTTCAGAGTGCGTTCGCGCACGTAGCCAAAGAATTCATCGGTGACAAATTCCAGTTCGCTCGGGTGGATGGAGATGATCGCCGGCGTATTGGTGGCCTCGGCTTCTTCAACTACCGCGCGGATAAAGCAGCTGTCCGCCACGTTAAATGCGCCAATCGCGTAACGGTGTTCACGAGTCGGTGCCAACATCTCTTTCATTGAAATCAACATGTTAATATTTCCTCAGCGTGAGTTTTACTGGAGCCGACGCACGCGCCGACCCGATAGTGGATATGAATGTGAAATTGACAATGCTTTGTAGGGGCGCCATTCATGGCGACCACCAATTAACGCCGCACTTAAACCTTGCCCGCCGATCCCGACCAGCCCAGATACTCCGCCACCACTTCACGGCAGGCAGATTCCATTAGCCCAAGCAAGTCGGCCAGTTCAGCATGCGGATGCTGCTTCAGGGCCTGCTCCATCGCCATTTTCCCGGCATCAAACACCGCCGCACCGACGTTGATCTTGGCGACACCAAACTCACTGACGCGACGGATATCCTCAGCCGGCGTGCCCGATCCGCCATGCAGCGCCAACGGTCGCGTGGACACCGCATGCAGCTCCTGAAGTCGTTGAAAATCAATCTTCGGCTTCACGCCAGCCGGATAGAGCCCGTGCGCGGTCCCGACCGAGATCGCCAGCAGATCGATATTGGTCTGCTCGATAAACGGCAGCACATCGGCCACCTGCGTCATCTTCACTGAAGCATCAGCCAGCTCGTAGGTCGGTGCATCGGCGATATGTCCCAGCTCGCCTTCAACACAAACGCCGGCGGTATGCGCCATCTTCACCACGGCAGCGGTCTGGCGAATGTTCTCGGCGAGCGGCTCAGACGAAGCGTCGATCATTAAGCCGGTAAAACCGGCGCGAAACGCCTGACCAATCAGCGGAAAGGCTTTGCCGTGATCGAGTGCCAGCGCCACCGGCACGCTGGCGGCATCGGCCAGCGCTCGCACTAACGGCACCGCGACAGCAGGGGGAAAGTGCGCGCTGTGTCCCTGATACACATTGAGGATTAGCGGGGCGCGCTGCTGTTCGGCTGCCTGAATGGCGGCGCGCGCGGTTTCCAGGTTGAAGCAGTTGATTGCCAGCACCGCATAACGCTGTTGGGCGGCGGCCTGAATCAGGTCGTTCATCATGGCAAACATGGTGGCTCCTTATTCCAGAGTGAATTTGATCTCTTCATCGCG